>Ga0233369_1000725_pt1 | contig 12473 bp, 5 predicted proteins | sample ElkDunMinimDraft_26_FD_191537 | JGI IMG/M metagenome (GOLD analysis project Ga0233369, IMG submission 191537) | Fecal eukaryotic communites from dung pellets of Tule Elk in California, USA - Elk Dung D16 | ecosystem: Host-associated > Mammals > Digestive system > Large intestine > Fecal | place... | reverse complement strand
TGTGGCGCGGCGTGGGCTATCGCGTCGGCCGCCGCATGCTCGCCTCCTCGTTCGACGAGGTCGTCGAGATCATGCCGATACCGCCGGTCACGCCGGTGCCCGGGGCGCAGCCGTGGATGCTCGGCGTCGCCAACGTCCGCGGCAGCCTGCTGCCGATCGTCGACCTCAAGCAGTTCCTCGAAGGCGAACGCACGGTGCTGCATGAAAGCCAGCGCGTGCTGATCGTGCGCCAGCCCGGCGGCGACGTCGCGCTGACGATCGACGAACTCTTCGGCCAGCGCAGCTTCCTCGAGGAAGACGAGGTCTCCGCCGACCGGGTCGCCGAAGGCCGCTACGGCCACTTCGTCGATCGCGCCTACGCGCACGCCAATGCGACATGGGGGGTCTTCAGTCTCGACCGCCTCACGCGCACCCCCGAATTCAGACACGCCGCGGCCTGATGGCCGCGCTCGCACTCAAGATCAGGAACGGAACGCCAGCATGAGCACAGCCGCCGACACTCTCGTCGCACCGCGCCGCACCTTCGGCACGAATTTCTGGGTCGTGATGCTTGTTGTCGCCGGCACGATCCTGGTCCTCAACACCGGTTACAGCACGTGGAAGGCCTCACGGCTGGGCGGCGCCAGTACGGCGGCCTCCAACCTGCGCGTGGACAGCCAGCGGCTGGCCAACCAGGGCACCGAGGCGGTGCGCGGCAACGCCGCGGCGTTCGCCGCGTTCAACGAGACGCGCGCGCAGATCGAGGGCGACATCCGCCAGCTCAACAACAGCTTTGGCGATACGACCGGCGTCGCCGGCCCCATCGCCACGGTGACCGGCACATGGGAGCCGCTTGGTGCCAGCGCCCAGCGCCTCGCCGACAGCGAGGAAGCGGTGACCGCGTTCGCCGGCCAGGCCGAGCGCTTCAGCCAGGGCGTCCCGCAGCTGCAGGCGTTGCTCGACGAACTCGTGCGCGCGATGTCGAGCAGCGGCTCGCCGTCGTCGCAGGTCTACATGGCATTGCGCCAGGTGGTGATCGCCGGCGACATGGCCCGCCGCGTGACCGAGGTGCAGGCCGGCGGCCCCGGCGCCGCGATCGCCGGCCAGGGCCTGCGCCGCAACGCCGAGGATTTCCAGCAGGTCATGACCGGCCTGCGCGAAGGGGATCCGGCGCGCGAGCTGCAGGCACTGACCAACGGCAACGCGCTTGCCGCGCTGACCCGCGCCGACGAGACCTGGGCGCGGATGCGCGCCGAACTCGAGGCGATCCTCGGCAGCAGCGAGCAGCTGTTCCAGGCCCAGGCCGCTGCCGGTGCGCTGGTGGCCGGCTCCGACCAGCTGCTCAGCGACAGCGAGGCGCTGTTCAACGCGTTCACCGCATTCGGTTCGCTCACCGACCGCAGCCTGCTCGGCAACATCTGGATCAGCATCCTTGCCGGTGTGCTCGCCCTGGTTGCGATCGCCGGCCTGTTGATCTCGCTCAACCGCGCCCAGCGTGAGCGCTACGAAACCACGATGGAGCTCAACAACCGCAACCAGGAGGCGATCATGCGCCTGCTGGACGAAATGGGTTCGCTCGCGGAAGGCGACCTGACCGTCAAGGCGACGGTCACCGAGGACATGACCGGCGCGATCGCCGACTCGATCAACTTCGCCATCGAGCAGCTTCGCAGCCTCGTGCAGACGATCAACGACACCTCGGTGCAGGTGGCCTCCAGCGCCCAGGAAACCCAGGCCACCGCGATGCATCTGGCCGAAGCGGCGGAGCATCAGGAGCAGCAGATCAATTCCGCGTCCGACCGCATCAACGAGATCGCGGTCAGCATCGACCAGGTGTCGAAGAACTCGGCCGAATCGGCCGACGTGGCGCAGCGCTCGGTCCGCATCGCGACCAAGGGCGCAGGCGTGGTGCGCGAGACGATTGCCGGCATGGACTCGATCCGCGACCAGATCCAGGAAACCTCCAAGCGCATCAAGCGACTGGGCGAAAGCTCGCAGGAGATCGGCTCGATCGTCGAACTGATCAACGACATCTCCGAACAGACCAACATCCTCGCGCTCAATGCCGCGATCCAGGCGGCCTCGGCGGGTGAGGCGGGCCGTGGCTTCGCGGTCGTGGCCGACGAAGTGCAGCGCCTCGCGGAACGCGCGACCAATGCGACGCGCCGCATCGAAACGCTGGTCCAGACCATCCAGTCCGATACCAACGAGGCGGTGACCTCGATGGAACAGACGACCTCCGAAGTGGTTGCCGGTGCGCGCCTGGCCGAGGATGCCGGTACCGCGCTGGGCGAGATCGAGAGCGTGTCGACCAACCTCGCCGACCTCATCCAGGGCATCTCGTCGGCCGCGCAGCAGCAGTCTTCGGCTGCGACCAACATCACCACGACGATGCATACCATTCAGTCGATCACCAAGCAGACCTCGCAGGGCGCCAACCAGACCGCCGAGTCGATCGGCAACCTGGCTCAGCTGGCGGCCGACCTGCGACGCTCGGTCGCCGACTTCAAGCTGCCGGCTTGAGCCACGGAAAGGACTCCATGATCGCCAGTCTTATTCGCGCACGCGCGCGTGGCCTCCGCCATGGAGTCGCCGCATGAGCGCCCTGCGCGATGCCATCGATCACACCATGCTCGGCTGGATCAAGCCGGAGCTGGACGAAGTGCTGCGTCAGGCGCGGATCGAACTCGAGGCTTTCGCCGAGGATCCGGTCGACAGCAGCCGCATGCGCCTGTGTGCCGGATACCTGCACCAGGCGCAGGGCACGCTGCACATGGTCGAGCTGTACGCGCCGGAGATGGTGGCCGAGGAGATGGCGCGCCTCGCCGAAGCGCTTCGTGACGGCGTGATCGCGGACCGCGATGCGGCTTGTTCGGCCTTGTTGCGCGGCATGCTGCTGCTGCCGGATTATCTTGAGCGGCTGCAGGGCGGCCATCGTGACATTCCGATCGTGCTGCTTCCGCTGCTCAACGAGCTGCGCGCGGCGCGCGGTGAGGGCGGGCTGAGCGAGAGCATCCTGTTCGCGCCGGATCTGGCGCGCGTGGTGCCCGACACCCTGCCGGCTGCAGAAATCTCCAGCGATCCCGAGGCCGCGCTGCGGCAGCTGCGGGTCGCGTTGCAGGCATGGCCCGAGACGGGCAGTCCGGGCGATACCGGCGCGCTGGTCGGCGGCCTGTCCGCGCTGGCCGCCCGTGCGGATTCCGAATCACAGCGGCGCATGCTCTGGGTCGCGTCTCGCGTGGCCGAGGCGCTGGCGGACGGGGCGTTGCCGCCCGCTAGCCACGCGCCGCTGCGCCAGGTGTTCGCGAGCGTCGAGCGTGAAATCCGCAACCACGCGCAGGCGCCACTCGACGCGCTGTTGTCGGACGCCGCGCAGGAGCCGACCCGGCAACTGCTGTATCACGTCGCCCACAGCGACGCTGCGCATCCGGCGCTCGACGCGTTGCGCGAGACCTTCGACCTGCAGTCCCAGTTGCCCAGCGAAGCCGAGCTCGAACATGCGCGCGGCAGTCTCGGCGGCCGCAACCGCGCTCTGCTCGACACCGTGTCCGCGGCAGTCAAGGAAGACCTCCTGCGGGTCAAGGACGCCCTGGACCTGCATCTGCGCATGGGCTCGCGCGATGCCGCCGGCCTGCAGCCGCAGGTCGAGGTGCTGACCGGCGTCGCCGATACGCTCGGCATGCTCGGTCTGGCCGCGGCGCGCAGCGTCGTCCAGCAGCAGCGCGACACCATGCGTGCCATCGTGGACGGGTCCGCGCCGGCGAGCGAGGACACCCTGCTCGATGTGGCCGGTGCGCTGCTGTATGTCGATGCGACGCTCGACGAGCAGGTCGCGCAGCTCGGTGGCGCTGGCCCCGAGATCTCCGACGACACGCTCGCGATGGAAGCGCAGCTGTCGATGACGGTGCTGATGCGCGAGGCGATCGCCAACTTCTCCGACGCGCGCCAGGCGCTCGTTGCGTTCGTCGAGACCGGCTGGGACCACACCGAGCTGCAGGAAGTGCCGCGGCTGCTGGGAGAGGTCCGCGGGGCGCTGACGATTCTCGAGCTGCCCCAGGCCGCCAGCTATCTGGACGGCGTGCGGCTGTATGCCGAGCACGAGCTGATCGCGCGTCGGCGCGTGCCCAACGGTCGCCAGCTCGATACCTTCGCCGACGCACTGGCGAGCCTGGAGTACTACCTCGAGGCCCTGCGCGAACAGCGACCCAACCGCGCGGACATCCTCGACATCGCACGCAGCAGCCTCGAAGCGCTGGGCTACTGGCCGTTGCCGACGGCATTTGAAACGTCCGGCGCCGCTGCGACGGATGCATCCGACGGGCGGGACGCCCCCGACGCCACGAGCGTCGATGTCGAACAGCTCGCGCGCGGCATCGAGGCGTGGACGCCTCCGGTCGATGCCATGACCGTGCCCGCGTCGGCACCAGCACCGGCACCGCCACCGCCACCGCCAGCGGAGGCGGGGGCGGCGACAGAGGTCGCTGCATCTGTGCGCAGTGTCCCGACGGCGATGGGTGCTGGCGGCTTCGAGGAGGTCGGCGACGAGATCGACGACGAGATCCGCGAGGTCTTCCTCGAGGAGTTCGCGAGCGAGATCGAGAATCTCGACGCACTGCTGCCGCGCTGGCGCGCGCAGCCCGACAATATCGAGCTCGTGCGCCCGATCCGGCGGGTCTTCCATACCCTCAAGGGCAGCGGCCGTCTGGTCGGTGCCAAGGCGCTGGGCGAGTTCAGCTGGTCGATCGAGAGCCTGCTCAACCGCGTGATCGAAGGGCGGCCAGCCACCCCGGCGGTGGTCGAGATGATCGACCAGGCCTTCTACACCCTGCCGGAGCTGCAGTCGGTGCTGCGCGGCGAGACCGTGCTGCGCACCGATCTGGAGACGATGCAGGCCAATGCCGCGCGCATCGCCGCAGGTGACGATGCGATGCCGATGCGCCCGGCGCCGCTGCAGATCGAAGACACGCACGAGGCCGAGCCCGAATTGGCCGGCGTCGATGCGGATACGGTCGATGCACCCGTTCCGACCGCTGCGGACGATGCACCGGCTGACGCGGATGACGGTGGCACGGTCGAAACGGTCGAGACCGTGCCCGCCTCGGTCGACGCGTTGCTTCTGGAAATTCTCGACACTGAAGTCCAGGGTCATCTGCGGACGGTCGGCGACTGGCTCGCCGCCATCCGGACCGGTGAGGCTGCCGACGGCGAGCGCCTGCTGCGCGCGCTGCACACCATGCATGGCGCGTTCGCGATGGCCGAAGTGCCCGCGATCGGGCTGCTGCTGGGACCGGCGGAGGAGTACGCCCGCCGCCTGGTCGCGGCCGATGGCGCGCCGGACACGGATGTCGTCCCGGTGCTGGAAGCCGTCTGCAGCGCTGCGCGCGACGCGCTGCAGCAGCTGCACGGGCCTGAGCCACGGATCGCCGTGCTGACCGCGCTCTCGGCGCAGGTCGGTGCACTGCGTGACCGACTGCCCGAGGCCCCTGTCGAGCGGTTCGCGTTCGACATGGGCGAGGACATCGACGCCATCGCCAGCAATGACGATGACGGTGAATATGATCGCGAGCCGACCGACGCCGACGTTGGTGCCGGTGCCGACGCCGGCGCTTGGACTGAAGGCTGGGAAGCGCCCGACTCGGGATCCGCGACGGGGACGTCGCAGCGGGACGACGGCGGACATCCGATCGAGCACGCGCCGACTGGCCAGGAATTGGACCTTCGCACGCAGGACGATGCCGCTCGCGCCGAGCAGGCCCGTCTCGAGGCCGAGCGCCTCGACGCCGAGCGCCTGGAGCTGGAACGCATCGAGGCCGAGCGGCTCGCCCGCGACGAGGCCGAACGCGCCGAGCAGGCGCGTCTCGAAGCCGAGCGCCTCGAAGCCGAGCGCCTGGAGCTGGAACGCGTCGAAGCCGAGCGGCTCGCCCGCGAAGAGGCCGAACGCGCCGAGCAGGCGCGACTCGAAGCCGAGCGTCTCGAGGCCGAGCGCCTGGAACTGGGACGCATCGAGGCCGAGCGGCTCGCCCGCGAAGAGGCCGAACGCGCCGAGCAGGCGCGACTCGAAGCCGAGCGTCTCGAGGCCGAGCGCCTGGAGCTGGAACGCATCGAGGCCGAGCGGCTCGCCCGCGAAGAGGCCGAACGCGCCGAGCAGGCGCGACTCGAAGCCGAGCGTCTCGAGGCCGAGCGCCTGGAGCTGGAACGCATCGAGGCCGAGCGGCTCGTCCGCGAAGAGGCCGAACGCGCCGAGCAGGCGCGACTCGAAGCCGAGCGTCTCGAGGCCGAGCGCCTGGAGCTGGAACGCGTCGAGGCCGAACGGCTCGCCCGCGAAGAGGCCGAACGCGCCGAGCAGGCGCGACTCGAAGCCGAGCGTCTCGAGGCCGAAGGTCTCGTACAGGAAGCAGACGCACGCGGGCAGTCGGAGGGGATTGCCGGGTCGGAACCCGGCGACGAGCCGCTGGAAGACCTGGACACGGCCGCCGTGTTGGCGGACGGGCCCGAGCATCTCCGGCGGCAGTCGCAGGTCGATGCGGCTGTGCTGGCATCCGAACGCATGCGCTTCGAGCAGGACGAGGCCGAGCGCTCCGCGACAGCGTCGGCGCAGAGCGAAGCCGACGCGATCGATGGGGTGATGCCCGATGCCGTCGCATCGACGGGTTCGGATGCCGACGAGGCGATCGTGACCGCCGTCAATTCGCCAGCGCCTGCGGATGAGCCATCCGTGGCTGTCATGCCGGAAGCCGCTCAGGCCGCCGACGACAGCGATCTCAACGACGGGCCCGAGCTGCCCGCCGACGAAGAGGACCCCGACGCGCCGCTGGCGCTCGACGGCCTCGATCCGGAACTGGTCGACATCTTCGTCGAGGAAGGCATCGACCTGCTCGACCATTCCGACGCCTTGCTGGCGCAGCTGCGCGAGACACCCGACAACCGTGACGCGGTAGCCGGCCTCCAGCGCGATCTGCACACGCTCAAGGGCGGTGCGCGGATGGCCGGGCTGATGGAGATCGGCGAGCTCGGGCACGCGATGGAGACCCTGCTCGAAGCGGTCGCCGAACGCCATCGCACCCTCAAGCGTGGTGATGTGTCGCTGCTCGAACGCGGCTTCGATCGTCTGCATACGATGGTCACCCGTGCCGGCGAACGCCGCGCGATCGGACCCTCGCAGGCCCTGGTCGATGCGTTCAACGGCACCGCCACGGGCGATGCGCCAGCCGCCTCTCCGGCGCCCGCCCCGGCGTCTTCGAAGGCCGAACTGGCACCGCTGTCGGCACCGCTGCCGCTCGATGCCGGCGTTGAGGACGAGGAGACCGCGCTGCGTGGCTCGCAGGAACAGGTCCGCATCCGCGCCGACCTGCTCGACAGGCTGGTCACCTACGCAGGCGAGGTCGCGATCTATCGCGCGCGTCTGGAACAGCAGCTGGGCGGCTTCCGCGCGGCGATGAACGAACTGGCGCAGACCAATACGCGTCTTCGCGACCAGTTGCGCCGGCTCGACATCGAGACCGAAGCGCAGATCGTCGCGCGTTACCAGCGAGAGGGCGACACCTCCGACACGACGTTCGATCCGCTGGAGCTCGACCGGTTCTCGACCCTGCAGCAGCTCTCGCGCGCGCTTGGCGAGACTGCATCCGACTTCGGCAGCCTGCAACAGACGCTCGACGACCAGACCAGCCAGTACGAGACCCTGCTGACCCAGCAGTCGCGGGTCAGCTCGGACCTGCAGGAAGGCCTGATGCGTACGCGCATGGTGCCGTTCGATGGGCTCGTGCCGCGTCTGCGCCGGGTCATGCGTCAGGCCGCGCAGGACACCGGCAAGCCGGTGCAGTTGCAGCTCGAAGGCACCCAGGGCGAGCTCGATCGCAACGTGCTCGAACGCATGGTCTCGCCGCTGGAACACATGCTGCGCAATGCGGTCGCGCATGGTCTGGAGTCGCCGGAAGCACGTCGCAAGGCCGGCAAGCCGGCGGAAGGCCAGGTGCGCATCGCGGTGCGTCGCGAGGGCTCGGAAGTCGTGCTCGAGGTCGGCGACGACGGCGCGGGCCTCGACCGTGCCGCGATCCGCCGACGCGCCGAGGAACGCGGCCTGCTGCAGGCGGGGGCCGAGGTGGCCGATCCCGATCTGGATGCGCTGATCCTGCAGCCGGGCTTCTCGACCGCGACCGAGGTCAGCCGCCTTGCCGGCCGTGGCGTCGGCATGGACGTGGTGGCCAGCGAAGTCCGCCAGCTCGGCGGCACCTTCGACATCCACTCGCGCGCCGGCACCGGCACCACATTCATCCTGCGCCTGCCGCAGACGCTCGCCGTCACCCAGGCCGCGTTCGTGCGCATCGGCGAGACCAGCTTCGCGGTGCCGATCGCTTCGGTGCGTGGTGTCGGCCGCATCAGCCGCGCCGAAGCAACGCCCGGCGCGATCTACCGCTACGGCGGCGAGGACTATCTGCTCCACGACCTCGGTCGCCTCGTCGGCCAGCCGCCGGCGCGCGCGGAAGGCCAGCTGCAGATGCCGCTGCTGCTGATCCGTGCGGGTGAGCTGCGCGCAGCCGTCGCGGTGGACGAAATCATCGGCAACCGCGAGATCGTGGTGAAGCCGGTCGGTCCGCAGGTCACGTCGATCCCGGGCATCTTCGGCGCCACGATCATGGGCGACGGTCGCGTGGTCGTGATCCTCGACGTCGCACCGCTGGTGCGCCGCTATGGCGCGCACCTTGCTGCCAATCCCGACGCTGCGCTGCACGTGCCCGAACCGGCGCCGGCCGCTCGCGCAGTGCCGCTGGTGATGGTGGTCGACGACTCGGTGACGATGCGCAAGGTCACCGGCCGCGTGCTCGAGCGCCACAACTTCGAGGTCATCACAGCGAAGGACGGCATCGACGCGATCGAGCGCATGGACGAACGCGTGCCTGACCTGATGCTGCTCGACATCGAGATGCCGCGCATGGACGGTTACGAGCTCGCGACCCACATGAAGGCCGACGCTCGCCTGCGCGATGTGAGCATCATGATGATCACGTCGCGCACGGGCGAGAAACACCGCCAGCGTGCGTTCGAGATCGGTGTCGACCGCTATCTCGGCAAGCCCTACCAGGAGCCGGAACTGCTGCGCCACGTCTACGAGCTGTTGAACCTGGAGCGCGACGATGCGTGACGCGATCCGGACGGTCGTGCTGGCGCGCGAAGGCGCTGCGCGCGATCGCGTGGTCGAAGCCCTGGTCGAGGCCGGGGCCGATCCGATCACATCGCTTAACCCAGCGCAGCATGCGCCAGAAGCCCTCGATGCCCTGGCGCCATCGGTGCTGGTCGTGGTGCTCGATCCCGTCGACGAAGCTGCGCTCGAGCCCTTCGAGCCGCGTTTCGCCGCGCCGGGGCTGACGGTGATCTTCGAAGAAGCCGCGCTGGTACTCGAGCGCAGCGGCTGGGATGCCGCGCGCTGGGTGCGTCATCTGTCGGCCAAACTCCATGGTTTTGGCGACGTACTGCCGCCATCCGGCGCGAGCGACGCGACCGCCCCGGAGCCGCTGTCGCCCGAGGTGGACGCGCATACCGGAACGGGCGAGGCGCCTGCAGCGGCCGCGCCCGAGGATATCGAGGCAGCGCCCGAGTCCGAGCGACCGCTCCACGATTCGACCCATCTCGTCTTCGATCCGGTCGCGGCCGAGTTCGATGCGCCGCTCACGCCGGCCCCTGCTGTGGAATTCAGCTTCGACTTCCAGCTGGCCGACTACGACGAGGTGAGCTACACGCCGCCGGCCGTGGCGCCGGGCGAAGTCCGCGACCTGGAGGAGAATCTGGCCAGCTGGTCCGAGGCATCGACACCGGAGCCGGGCTCGTCGAACCAAACGACGCCAGACGGCAGTGCGGAGATCGAGGATGCCGGTGATGCGCCCGTCGCCGCCCCGGCGCCGGCTGGGGAGGCCGGCATGTCCGCCCTGACGCTGCTCGATGACGATGCGCCGCCCGCGCAGGCCACCGGACTCGGAGCGGACGCGGCCGCGCCTGCGACCATGCTCCAGCGCGACATCTCCGATCTCGAGTCACGCATCGCGGGCCTGAGCCTGGCCGATGCCGACAGCTACGGCCATGGCCCGCGCAAGGGCGTGGTACTGATCGCCGGCGGTCTGGGTGGGCCCGACGCGGTCCGGCAACTGCTCGCTGCATTGCCCGAAGGCTTCCCGCGTCCGGTACTGGTGCGCCTGCAACTCGATGGTGGGCGCTATGACCGCCTGGTCCGGCAGATGGAGCGGGTGACCCCGATGCCGGTGCAACTGGCCGAGCCGGGGATGACGGTCGCCCCGGGCGAGGTCTATTTCCTGCCGCCCGGCGTGCTGCCTGTCATGACTGCGGGCGAGCTGCGGTTCGCCGAAAGCGACGATGTTGGCGGTCTAGCCGACGCGGTACCGGCCGACGACAGCGCCGTACTGTTCCTCAGCGGCGCTGATCCGGCGCTGGTCGACGTGGTGATGGGCCCGGCATGGCAGGGCGCACTGGTGGGCGGGCAGGCGGAGGACGGCTGTTACGACCCGGCCGCCGCGATGGCGGTTGCCGAGCGTGGCGGCCCGGCCGGGAGTCCCGGTGATATCGCCGACTGGCTGATCGCGCGCTGGATGTCCGGCGCGGGGCGTTTCGATTCCGGAGAACTGTCGCTGTGAGCACCCATGACGAGATCCGCGGCGTGCTGATCCGCGCCGGCACCACCCAGCTGCTGCTGCCCAATGCCTCGATTTCGGAGGTGCTGTCCTACTCGCCGCCCGAAGCGGTCGCCGATGCGCCGGACTGGCTGCTCGGTCGTCTGCGCTGGCGCGGGTGGCGCCTGCCACTGGTCGCGTTCCCGGTGCTCGCCGGGCAGGGCGACGAACGCGCGGACCTGTCGAGCAAGGTCGTGGTGCTCAAGGCGCTCGGCGGCGATGCGCGTCTGCCGTTCTTCGCGCTGCTGACCGAGGGCTTTCCGCGGCTGGTGACGATCGCGGCCGACAAGCTGCTCGATGAATCCCAGGGCGATGACGAGGAGGCCCTGCCGTTCGCGGTGCGCGCACGGGTGCGGCTCAACGACGATGTCGCCCTGATTCCCGACATCGACCGGATCGAACTGTCGGTCCGCGAGGCGCTCGCGGCCTGAAGTGGGTGCGCCGGCTCAGCCGGCAAGGTCGCCGAAGCGCGCCTGGAGCGCGGCGATCGCGGCCATGCCCGCGGTTTCGGTCCGCAGGATCCGCGGGCCGAGGCGCAGGCCGCCGAATCCCGCCGCGACCAGGGCGGCGCGGTCGTTGGCCGACCAGCCGCCTTCGGGACCGATCGCGAGTACGACGTCACCCGCTGGCGCCGCCAGGCCCGCAATCCCGGTCTCTGCTTCGGGATCGAGCAGCCAGCGCGCGCTGCTGCCCGCCAACCCGGCAAGCGCAGCGGCCAGCGGCTGCGGCGCCGAGACCTCGGGCACGCGCGCGCGCCAACTCTGCTCGCAGGCCGAGACCACCACGCTGCGCCAGTGCGCATGGCGCTTGGCGGCTCGCTCGGCGTCGAGCCTCACCTCGCTCCGATCGCTCGACACCGGCACGAAGGCCGCGACGCCAAGTTCGGTGGCCTTCTGCAGGATCCAGTCCATCTTCTCGCCGCGCGCGATGCCCTGGATCAGGGTGATCCGCAGCGGCGATTCGACATCCACCGCGCGCGTACCGACGATCTCGGCGCTCGCACCGCGCTTGCCCACCTTGACCAGGCGCGCGTCGTGATCGAAACCGTCGCCGTTGAACAGCACGCAGGCGTCGCCCTCGCGCAGGCGCAACACGCGCACCAGATGCGCGGCGGCATCGTCCGGCAGTTCGATGGAGGCGCCCGGGCCGAGCGGACGGTCGACGAATGCCCGGATCACGCGCATGCGGTTGCGTCCTCGATCGCCTCGGCGGTGACCGCGGCCAGCAGCTGCAGCTGGGCATCGTCGATGCAATAGGGCGGCATCCAGTAGAGGATGTCGCCGAGCGGACGCAGCAGCACGCCGCGCTCGACCGCATGACGGTAGGCGCGCAGGCCCACGCGCAGCGCCGGGTCGAAGGGCGTGCGCCGGTCGCCATCGCGGGTCAGTTCGAAGGCCACGACCATGCCGGTCTGGCGGGTGTCGGCGACGTGCCGGTGCGCGCCGACCTGGGCCGCCAGCGCCGCCATCTTCCCGGCCGTGCCGCGGTTGCGCGCGAGCACGTCGTCGGTCTCGAAGATGTCGAGCGAGGCCAGTGCCGCGGCGCAGGCCAGCGGGTTGCCGGTGTAGCTGTGCGAATGCAGGAAGGCGCGTTCGCGCGAGACATCGAGGAAGCCGTCGTAGAGCGCCTGGGTCGCCAGCACCGTCGACAGGGGCAGGAAGCCGCCGGTCAGGCCCTTGGACAGGCATAGCAGGTCGGGCTGGATGCCGGCCTGCTCGCACGCGAACAAGGTGCCGGTGCGCCCGAAACCGACCGCGATCTCATCGGCGATCAGGAAGATGCCGTGCGCGTCGCACAGCTCGCGCACGCGCTTGA
>Ga0233369_1000724_pt1 | contig 12479 bp, 10 predicted proteins | sample ElkDunMinimDraft_26_FD_191537 | JGI IMG/M metagenome (GOLD analysis project Ga0233369, IMG submission 191537) | Fecal eukaryotic communites from dung pellets of Tule Elk in California, USA - Elk Dung D16 | ecosystem: Host-associated > Mammals > Digestive system > Large intestine > Fecal | place... | reverse complement strand
TTGCATTACGCGCCTTAGAGTATGGTTGGGATGAGCAATATGGCGGCATATTGTATTTCAAAGATATTTTAAACCGTCCACCTCAACAGTTGGAGTGGGATCAGAAATTGTGGTGGGTGCATTTGGAGGCTTTAGTATGCATGGCCAAAGGCTATGCGTATACAGGAAATGAAAAATGTAAAGTGTGGTTTGAGAAACTGGATGCCTATACATTCACACGTTTTTCGGATCCTACTTATGGCGAATGGTACGGGTACTTGAATCGTCAGGGCGAACCATTGCTTACACTGAAAGGAGGTAAATGGAAAGGCTGTTTCCACGTACCACGTGCTTTATTAAAAGTATATGAGGCAATTGAATCTGTCAATAAACAACCGCTAATAGTATAGTATTAATAATAAACTTTTTATATCCCTAAATTATGATAAAATCTAGTGTAAAATTGCTCTTAGCTTTAGCTATATGTTCTAGTTATTCCTGTAAAGAAGAAACACATACTCCTCCAACTTGGGGTGTAGAAGAACCTGATAAAGGAGGTGAAAAAAATGAAAACATTGTAAAATTAGGTTGGACTAATGTTGAAAAGACATTTGGTGACTTACCAAACCATATCATAGTTTACAAATCTCCTGCTACTTTGCAAAATAAACAAGCTATCGCTTATATTGCTGTGGGAGATATGTCAAAGGCTACTTTTGACATATTGGGAGATATTGCATACGATGAAACGGCTAAGGGGTATGGTTCGAAAACTGTTAATACCTTGACACAGTTTTATGCTAAAACGCCCAAACCTATTATAATTAATGCTGGTTTGTTCTATTATGCAAACGCTTTTTATTTTTCACAAAATTTAGTTGTCAAAAATGGTGTTATGCTAGCTCCCAATCAGAATTATTTCTCGAAAGATTGGGTTACAATGTGGTATCCAACTTTAGGTGCATTTTCTCAAATGCAGGATAATTCTTTCAAAGCGTCGTGGACGTATTTTACTAGTGCTGGTTTAAATTATTCTTATAATAAGCCTGCTGCGAATGATGCTTCAAAAACTCCATTGGGCGTCCCTACAGCTACATTTCCAGAGACTGCTACGGTTTTGAATGCAAAAACTGCGATTGGTGGTGTGGGCGTGTTGCTTAAAAATGGCGAGATTAAAAATACATACATTGAAGAAATGTTAGACGTGTCTTCTACTTCAAATCAACCACGTACGGCGATAGGTATTACCGCTGATAAGAAAATGATATTATTTGTTTGCGAAGGTAGAAATGTTACAGCAGGTGTTGCTGGTCTCACTACATTAGATGTGGCAAATGTAATGAAATCCTTAGGCTGTGTTGAAGCTTTGAATTTAGATGGAGGCGGTTCAAGTGGTATGTTGGTAAATGGAAAAGAAACAATCAAACCTAGTGGAGGTTCTCAACGAGCAGTATTAACTGGGGTCAGTTTACAATAATGTCATTTTAAAATAGAATGAGAGTTTTTCTTATAGTAATATTTGTTGCTGCACAAATCTTTATTGCTTTTGCTCAACAGCAAATTTCCGGTTACGTACGTGCAAATAACAAAGTTGTTCCTAATGTGGTTGTAAGTGTTGGAATATCAACAACAATTACGGATAAAAATGGATATTATTCATTGCAGAGTAGTGAAGGAGATAAATTCGTCCAAATATCAACGCCAAGTGGTTATGTTCCGAATGTATTAAAAACTATTCCAAGTTTTTACCAAAAGATAGAATCCTCAAAATCGAACTATGATTTTGACTTGATTAAAAGTACACAATCTGATAAGGCATATATGTTTTTTGTGCAGACTGATGTACAGGTAGCCAATAGAGATGATCTCAAATTGTATGAAGATTATGTGTTAACTGATATTCAGCAAACACTTGAAAAGGATAAAAAATCAATATGGTTTGGTGTTGATCTAGGCGATATGGTAGGGGATGATCCTAATTTGTTTGAGCCCTATGTCGAAGCTATGAGTAAATTAAATGTACCTGTTTACAGAACTATCGGTAATCATGACATGGCTTACTGGGGAAGATCTTTTGAAACCTCAGAGACACACTTTAATAAGCATTTCGGGCCGACTCGATATTCATTTGATGTGGGTAATGTACATTATATCATCTTGAATAATAATTTCTATATCGGAAGGGATTATTTTTATATGGGGTATATAGATGAACAGACTTTTCTATGGTTAGAGAGAGATTTAAAATATGTCCCCAAAGATAAGACTGTATTTGTTATGCTGCATATTCCAACTAGGCTACAAGTTGAAAAACCTGCGTTTCAGTATAATTATTCGCTTATGGGCGGAACAACTATCAATGCTGATCCTTTGTATAATCTGTTGAAAGAGCACAAAACTCATATTTTGTCTGGACATACGCATTTGAGCAATAATATTGTTCATTCTGATTCGCTCTACGAACACAATATTGCGGCAGCATCTGGCAGTTGGTGGAGTTTAGATGTTTGTACCGACGGTACACCGAGAGGCTATCGTGTTTTTGAGATTAATGATTCTGAGGTATCATGGTATTACAAAAGTCAAGGTTATCCTAAAGAATATCAATTTCGCGCGCAAATAGATAATAAAGGAAATATTGTTGCTAATGTATGGAACTATGATTCCGCTTGGAAAGTTGAATGGCTTGAGGATGATAATGTAATCGGTGAAATGGCTAGGTACGAAGGAGTAGATCCATATGTGCAGGCATTATGTACTGATCGTTCAAAAATAAAGTACGATTGGATTGCTCCAAGTAAAACCAATCACCTCTTTAAAGCCAAGTTAAAAAAAGAAAATGCTTCCGTAAAGATCAGAGTTACAGATCGATTCGGAAATATATATACATCTACCATTAAATAAGCAGAAAAAGCCAATCCAATTTGGAGTGGCTTTCATTGTCTTATAGAAGAAAATACTTACTTCGTATTCAAGTTTGTCATTGTAAGTCCAATCCCGATGCTTACGAATGAATGTACCATCTTAACGGAATGTTCAATTAAAGAAGGTAATTCTTTTTGCTCTTCTTTATCAAAAAGTCCCAATACATAATCGACTTGTCTTCCTTTCGGATAATTGTCACCTATACCAAAGCGTAGTCTAGGGTAATTTTGACCGCCGCAAAGTGCTTCAATGGATTTAAGACCATTGTGTCCAGCGGCAGAACCTTTAGGTTTAATACGTAGCGATCCAAAAGGTATAGCTAAATCATCTACTATAACTAACACATTGTCAATTGGAACTTTTAATTGTTGCATCCAATAATTCACAGCTTTACCGCTTAAGTTCATATAAGTGGTTGGTTTGATCACATACACATTATGGCTACGCAGTTTGAATTCTGTGTAGTACGCATGTTTTAATAATGACCAAGTGCTGCCTGCCTGCTTAGCCAATTCATCCGCCACCATAAAACCAATATTATGTCGAGTATCTGCATATTCGCTGCCGATATTTCCGAGACCAACAATCAAAAAATTCATGGTACAAAGTTAAAAAATGATTTCATATGCTACGAAAAAAGGGCATCGATATTTCGATGCCCTCCATTTTTGCCAGCTGGAAAAAATTATTTTTTCTTACCGCCTTTAGCCGCTTTAGCTGCTTCTTGCTCTGCTTGACGTAATGCACGTGACATGATTACAGATACGATAGTATCGTCAGCGTTGTTTAATACTTTTGCGTTCTCTAATTTTACTTGGTCAACGCGGAAAGATTTACCAACTTCTAAAGATTCCATAGGAACTTCGATAACTTGAGGCAAGTTGTTAGGTAATGCTTTAACACGTAGTTTACGTAATTTTTGAACTAATTTACCCCCCATTTTCACACCTGGAGAAGTTCCTGTTAATTTAATAGGAATATTTAATGATACTTCTTTGTCATCAAATAATTCTAAAAAGTCAATATGAGTAACTAAATCAGTTAATGGGTGGAATTGCGCGTCTTGAACGATAGCTCTTACAGTTTTTCCTTCGAAGTTTAACTCAACGATAACAACATCCGGAGTGTAAAGAACTGCTTTCAAATCAGCTGCGGATACAGAAAGGTGAGTTTGTGTAGTACCACCATAAAGAACTGCAGGAACTTGTCCTTCGTAACGCAATCCTTTTGCATCTCTTTTCCCTACGTTCTGTCTTACAGAACCGCTAATAGCAATTGATTTCATATTAAAATATATAAATTTTGAGGTGCAAAGATAATCATTAAATCTGTGTTAACAATGATTAATTAACTTTTTATGAGAAAGACTTTTACGAAAGGAAAATTCTGAGTGGAACACTATAATCAATGTGTTTACGTTTTTAATTATTTGTTGATTCAATCTAACTTGATTAAAATTTTTAGTAAAGTTTTTGTTATATCTATATTTTTTTTCTTTTGTATTGTCAGTTTTAGTACTTTTGAGCATAACCTGTATTATGAGTCTACTAGAGGATTTATTAAAAGAAGTTGGGTCAGCAAAAACTACGATAAAACGTAAGTCAGCTTTAAACAAAGTAAAGTTGATGATGACGCTTTTCGACAAAGAAACGCTCACTTTAGGTGAGCTTGTCCAAGATGTTGGGCTTAGCTTTCCGACAATGAATAATCTAGTACTAGATCTGCACGAACGAAAACTATTAGTTTCCAAAGAAAAGGGAGAGTCTATTGGTGGCCGTAAGCCTATACTTTATCAGCTTAGTGATGGTGTCTTCAATGTTTTATGTGTTGAAGTAGAGCGTTTTTCTGTGCGCATGGTTGTCATGGACAATAATAACAATATATTATTCGAACGCAAATCATATCCCTTCGAAATTAGTACCGACGAAAAAGATATAGATGACCTGGTACAGGTCATAAAGCAGTATTATGTGGACATGCAGATTGATGAACAATATATTTCTGCCATTGGGTTGAGTATGCCAGGTCTTATTAATTACAAACAAGGAACAAACCAAACTTTCTATAGTAACAATGCTTTTAATATTTCAGCCTACCTGAAGCAGAAATTAGGAAAGCACGTAGCGGTCATAAACGATGTTAAAGGTGCAGCATTAAGTGAGTTGGCTTATGGGGCTGCACAAAATAGAGAGAATGTACTTGTCATTTTGATGGATTGGGGTATCGGACTTGGTGTTATCATAGACGGTAAAGTTTATATGGGCAATGAAGGTTTTGCTGGTGAAATGGGGCATATGGTATTTGTTGATGAAGGCGATTTGTGCTATTGCGGCAAAAGAGGATGTCTGGAAACAATTGCTTCGGGAATATTCCTTGTAAATCAAGCGCGTCAAGACATCGCAAAAGGAATTCCTACTTTATTAAAGAATTTACCTAATATCTCGGATCTTCAGCCACAACACATTATTGAAGTAGCAAATCAAGGGGATCAATATGCAATTGATTTGATTGCGAATCTCGGTAATAACTTAGGAAAGGCAATATCCTTATTGATTCAAATCTTAAATCCCGAATCAGTGGTGCTAAGTGGAAAATTTGCAAAGGCAGGTTCATTAATTACAATTCCTATTCAACAAAGTTTAAATAAATATACAATGAATGCAATTAGACAAAAATGTGAGATACACGTGTCTTCGTTGGGCGAAAATGGCTATGCGCAAGGATTGGTAAGATATACTGTTGTAGATTATTTTAAAAGTAATCTCGACGCATTAATAACGAATAACTAAACTCATTTATAAAATTAATTATTTAAGATATGGACAAACAAAATTCTTCAAGACGTGATTTTATCAAAAAATCATTGATTGGAGCTGCTGCCTTTACAATTGTTCCAAGATTTGTTCTGGGCAAAGGGTACTTGGCTCCTTCCGATCATCTTACAAAAGGGGTGATTGGAGTAGGTTCAATGGGAAGAGGTCACTTTGGTTACGCAGGCACGAAAACTGTAGCTATCTGTGATGTAGATTCTAGACATTTAGCGTTAGCACAAAAAGCACTAGGTGGTGGAGTAAAAGAGCATCATGATTTCAGAGATTTGATTCAAAATCCTGAAGTAGACATCGTCCATATCGCAACTCCTCCACACTGGCATGGTTTGATGGCTCTTGAGGCTGCGCGATCAGGAAAAGATATTTGGTGTGAAAAACCAATGACACGTACCATCGGTGAAGGTAAAAAGGTAAAAGAAGCAATTGCACAACATGGCAATATCTTCAGATTAAATACTTGGTTCCGTTTTGATTCCAATTTCTATGGTATGAATGTGCCTGTGAAAAAAATCAAAAAAGTAGTAGATACAGGTATGTTGGGGTGGCCACTGAAAGTGACGATCAGCAAGCATACAGGTTTTGATTGGAAATTCTATTGGGTAGGAAAAGAAAACCTTCCAGTAGAGCAAGCACCAAAAGAATTGGATTACGAAATGTGGTTGGGGCCAGCGCCTTACAAACCATATAGTACACACCGCGTGCATACGACATTCCGTGGATATTGGGATTACGATGGTGGTGGTCTAGGTGATATGGGACAACATTATCTGGATCCTGTCCAATATTTCTTAGGTAAAGATAATGAGAGTCCTGTGAAAGTAGAAGTGGATGCTCCACAACAACATTCGGATGCGGTAGGTACCTGGAGAAAAATCACGTATACATTTGCAGATGGTTGTCAAATCATCTTGGATGGTGAAGGTACTGAAGTAGGCAAGGCTTATATCGAAGGACCAAAAGGAAAATTATATAGAGGTTTCAAATCTGATATTCCAGATTTAGAACGTAAGTTGGCACAATATCCAGATCCAGCACCTCAAATGACTGATTTTGTTGAAGCTGTACGTACACGTCAAAAATTTGCATTGAACGAAGAGAATGGATACTACTCGAGTACATTAGTAAATCTAGGTCTGGCGGCTTTGCGCTTGAATCGCACTTTACACTTTGATTCAGACAAACAAGAATTTGTGAATGATGAAGCAGCGAATCGTTTGATCGATCAACCTATGAGAGGTCCTTGGACAATGTAATTATATCAACCCATGAAAAGAATTTTTAACACCCTATCTATATTATTGTTGTTGCAAACTGCGTCATATGCGCAACAACCTTCGGGTCGTACAACAGCTACTAAAATTGCTGATGTATTAGCCCAGCAGCCAGCGGAAGAACAATCAAAGTTCTTATTGGCTATGAAAGAATTAGAGAATTTTACGCCAGAAGATGTAGCTGCATTATTAGTTACCTTAAAACCACAAGGCGGTCCGAATGCAACTGTTGAATATGCGACAAATTCTTATGCTTTTTATGTAATGCAGCCTGGCAAGGATGCAGCTCGTGAAAAATACGCGAATGGCTTGTTATTGGCTTTAGACCAAGTAAAGGATAAAGATAACAAAGGTTATGTATTGGAATTGTTAAAATTTTGCGCTAAGAATGAAGCCGTTGCTAAAGTTTCCACGTTCTTAACGGATGATTATCTAGCAGAAAAAGCTGCTCGAGTTTTGAGCGCAATCGATACCAAAGAATCATCAGATGCATTAAATAAAGCTTTAACGGGTAATGTTACTGAAAAGACGGCTACAGCGATTATTGGTGCATTAAGCGAAGTCAAAAATCAAGATGCAGAAGCGCGAATTATTGAATTAATAGGTCAATTTTCTTCGGATAATTTCCAAAGAAATGCATTCACCGCGTTAAGTAAATTTGGTGGTCAGAAAACATACGAAGTGTTGTATAACAAAGCAAAGTCTGTGGAATTTGGTTTTGACCGTACAAATGCATCTTCTTTGTTGATTGAATTCGCGAATAATCTAGCGAAGAATAACAATCAAAACTTAGCTACGCAAGTTGCAACCCGCGTATACAAAGAAGCAAATGGTGAATCTGCAATAGGTGCGAAAGTTGCGGCTTTAGAATTATTGTCAAGACTGCAGCCTTCTAAACAACGTAAGGAGCTATTGAAGATTTCGTCGAGCAATAATGCCATTCTGCGTAATGTAGCTTTGGGTTTATTGGGTAATGGAGCTTCAGCCTCAGATATGAAGAAAATTGCTTCATCCTTGTTAAAATTGGATGCTCAAGGACAAGAAAGTGTTTTTAACTTTTTAAGAACCAAAGATTCCAAAGCGTCTATTGCGGTAATTGAAAAAAGTTTGCCAAAATTAAAAGGTGAAGAGGCTAAGATTGCAGCATACAATACTTTGTCGGCATTGACTGAAGGTGCGAATACGGAATTCTTAATCGGTCAGTTAGCTACGGCGTCAACTAAAGAAGCAGACGTATTGAAAACTTTATTATTAACATCGAAAAATGCGCAAACTATTGATGTGGTGAATAAAGTAATAGGTTCTGCTGACGAAAAAACACAATTGGCATTATTGGATGTGTTGTCAAAACGATCAAATCCAAATTCAGCGGCACAAATATTCAGCCTGCTAAATTCTTCAGATAGCACCGTTAAGGCGGCGGCATACACTGCATTACCAAATGTTGTGAATGATAATGATTTTGATAAAATCATCGAGGTTTTAGGTAAAGGTGACGCAAAAGATGTAAATGCTGCACAGCAAGCTGCTATCGTGGCGTTGCAAAATAATGCGGACAAAGCTAATATTTTGAAGCGACTTTCAGCGAATATTTCTCGTTCATTGGCGCCATCATCAGCACGCTACTTTCCGATTTTTGCGGGAGAAGGTAGTGATGAATCGTTAAAAACAATCACAAACTATATTGGTCAAGATAATCCATTACGTGCAGATGCGATCAAAGCTTTGGCTAGCTGGTCAAATACATCTTCTTTGGATGCATTAACTGCCTTGTTGCGTACAGAAAAAGATGCGACATTGTTTAGTACAGTTTTTGATGGTTTTATCAGACAATTGAATGCAAGTAAAGTAAACAACGACCAGAAAACGATTTTGTTGAAAGATGCATTTGAATATGCGCAAAATACAAGACAAAAAAATACTGCATTAGGAAGTTTAAGAGCGACAGGAACGTATTCTGCTTTAGCATTTGCAAGTAGATTCCTAGAAGACAAAGACTTGAAAGGTACAGCGACAGATGTAGTGATGAATATTACTGCAGACAATAAATCATTCATCGGAACAGATGTTCGTCAATGGCTTGAAAAAGCACAGAACAATCTTTCTGGAAGTGAAAGCTCATATTTGCGTGAAGCAATCGTACGTCATTTGGCAGAAATGCCAAAAGGGGAGAGCTATGTATCTATGTTTAATGGTAAAGATTTGACAGGTTGGAAAGGTCTGGTTGAAAATCCGATCAAACGTGCTCAAATGAGTGCTAAAGAATTAGCTGCCAAACAAGAAATAGCTGATAAAAAGATGCGCGAAAATTGGAAGGCTGAAGATGGTTCTTTAGTTTTTTCGGGGCATGGAGATAATATTGCTACTGTAAAACATTACGGTGATTTCGAATTAATACTAGATTGGAAATTAGACAAAAATGGAAAAGAGCCTGATGCAGGTGTGTATCTGAGAGGAACTCCGCAAGTTCAGATGTGGGATATCTCACGTACTGATGTAGGTGCTCAGGTAGGTTCTGGTGGATTGTATAACAATCAAAAGCACGAATCAAAACCATCCAAAGTTGCAGACAATCCGCTTGGTGAATGGAATAACATGAAAATCAAAATGGTGGGCGAGAAAGTTTGGGTTTGGTTAAATGGTGAATTAGTAGTTGATAATGTAACATTAGAGAACTATTGGGACAGAAATCAGTCTATATTCCCGACAGAACAAATCGAACTACAAGCGCATGGTTCTCGCGTATGGTACAGAGATATTTTTATTAAAGAATTGCCACGTAAAGTAACCTATACATTGAGTGATGCGGAGAAGAAAGAAGGCTTTGAAATGTTATTTGACGGCACTAATTTAGATAAGTGGACATCTTCTACTGCATATGAGATTACAGAGGAAGGTGTTTTGCGCTCTAATCCAGATGCTAAATTTGGCAAGAATATCTACACTAAAAATGAATACAGCGATTTTGTTTATCGTTTTCAATTTAAATTAACTCCAGGTGCAAATAATGGTGTTGGCATTCGTACGCCAATAGAAGGTGACGCTGCTTACTTGGGACATGAAATTCAGATTTTGGATGACAAGGCTGATGTTTATAAGAATCTAGCTCCTTATCAATACCATGGTTCGGTGTATGGCATCATTGCTGCTAAGCGTGGCGCGTTAAAACCGCTTGGTGAATGGAACGAGCAAGAGATTCGTGTGCAAGGTTCTAAAATCAAAGTTACCCTTAACGGAAAAGTGATTGTGGATGGAGATATGAAAGAAGCAACTAAAAATGGTGCTGCAGACAAAAAAGATCATCCAGGATTGAAAAGAACGACAGGTCACATTGGTTTCTTAGGTCATGGTACCGAAGTTTTCTTTAGAAATATTCGTGTGAAAAGTTTGTAAACATTCTATCTTTAATACAATAGATAAAGCCGGCAAATTACATTTGTCGGCTTTATATTTTTTAAACGGTTAATTTAATATTCTATCTGAAGTGTTTACTATTTGAATTTTAATGCGCTCGTTATTTTTGAGCCAGTCTGTTTGAATTTTTCAAAATCATTAAATAAAATAAACATCCAAACATTTGCAACATCAGTCTTGTGGAGTAAAGTCATAAAGCAATTGGAGTATTCTGTACTGAAATCTTTTGTTGTTTTGATTAGAGATGCAAATGCTGCATCACCATTGAAATCTTGTTTTACTAATCCTGGTTTAATTACCATTATTCTTTTTGAAAGTTCGGGTATATTTAATGTTTTATTTGATATATTGAATAATACAGCAAGCATTGTAGCAGGGTTATTTGCTTGATTATAATTACTGTCAATTAAATCAATACGATATCTAACTTCATAGTTTTTTGCTTCATCTTGATATGCATAGGAATAAAGCATACTTCTATTAGGAATAGTAGATACCTCTTTGTGGTTTTCAGGTAATTCGAACTGCATATTTGCGGATTTTAGAGTTTCAGCAAAGCTTTTAATTTGGCTATAGCTTATATTTATTCCTGTGAAACATAATAAAGCAAATAGCATTGTTGTGTTGATTGTTTTTATCATAATTCGTGAGTTTATTCTAGGATGCGATAACTCTTAGAATTCCATAATTGATTACTATGGAAATTTTAATTAACACAACAAGGGCTGAAATGAAAATTCCAGCCCTTGTTGTATAATATATTATAGCTTAATTAGTCAACATCAAATAAATCAGAAATCGAAGAGTGCTGATTTACACTTTTGATTGCTTTAGCAAATAAATCTGCTGTAGACAATACTTTGATTTTAGTTGAGCTTTTAGCTTTCTCAGCGTCTAATTTAATAGTATCAGTAACGATCATTTCTGCTAATACAGAGTTTTCAATCGTTTCGATTGCTTTTCCAGATAATACAGCATGTGTACATACCGCTCTTACCGAGTTAGCGCCATTTTCCATGATTAATGCAGCAGCTTTAGAAAGTGTACCTGCAGTATCACAGATATCATCAATTAATACCACATCTTGACCTGTTACATCACCGATAATTGACATCGATTCGATTTCATTTGCGCGTTTACGACGTTTGTCACAAATGATAACTTCCGCGTTGAAGAATTTAGCAAATGTACGTGCGCGGTACGAGCCACCCATGTCTGGAGATGCGATAGTCAAGTTAGGTAGATTCAATGACTTGATGTAAGGAACAAAAATTACTGATCCATCCAAATGATCTACAGGAATATCAAAGAATCCTTGGATTTGCGCAGCGTGAAGATCCATCGTCATAATACGGCTAGCACCAGCAGCTGTGATTAAGTTTGCAATCATTTTAGCACCAATTGCTACACGAGGTTTATCTTTACGATCTTGACGAGCAAAGCCAAAATAAGGCACTACAGCAGTGATATAGTGAGCAGAAGCTCTCTTCGCTGCGTCGATCATCAATAATAATTCTAAAAGATTGTCGGTAGGTTGGTTGGTAGATTGGATTAGGAAAACGTCACTTCCTCTTACAGATTCATTGTAGAACGGTTGGATCTCGCCGTCACTGAATTTCGATAGTGTCTTCTCTCCTAAAGCTTTCCCGTACGAGTGGGCGATTTTTTCTGCTAGTTCTTGTGTTCCTGAACCTGCAAATAATTTAACCGTGTTAAATTGCAAAGGCATGGTGTTGTTGTATTTATATGTTTTTATGAATGATGGACAAAGTTAGATAAATACAATTGAAAATAAAAAGACTATAGTGAGAAATAAAAAGACATTGGATCATACTGAAAGTTTGGGGGGTGAATATATTTAAGCATACAATTTCATTACTCTATACAAGAAAAAAGTAGTATCTCTTACCCCACGGAATACACTACGAAACGCTTTTAATTTAGCATTGAAAGACTCAGCGGAAGTGTAAAGCAAACTGTGTCAGTGAGCTCTAAATAGATATAGGTCCCCTTCGGACCTATATCTATTTAGAGCCGCCGAAGGCTTTAATTCTATCAC
>Ga0233369_1000719_pt1 | contig 12510 bp, 16 predicted proteins | sample ElkDunMinimDraft_26_FD_191537 | JGI IMG/M metagenome (GOLD analysis project Ga0233369, IMG submission 191537) | Fecal eukaryotic communites from dung pellets of Tule Elk in California, USA - Elk Dung D16 | ecosystem: Host-associated > Mammals > Digestive system > Large intestine > Fecal | place... | reverse complement strand
TGCCTCCAGTATCGAGCATCGGCCATAGCCTCACGTTTGATCTGCAGGTAGTCGGCGCGACGTCCCGTTTCTTGCCAGCTATTACGACTGCACTCACGTGCGAGGCGGACGCAGCCCGCCAGCTTCTTTGCTTTCCTATATTGCATGTTGATCTCCTTGCTTAACGTGTCTTAGGTTCGGATTGAGGGCGAGGCTTGCAGGTCATGCAGAACCCCTTCTTCGATCCTTTCTGGAACACGTCGCACCACTTTCCACAGCCTTTGCAGTGGAACTCGTCGATCTTTGCCATGAAGGATTCTCCGGTCAGGAGAGACAGCGATCCCTGGAGGGATAGTGTCCCTCTAGGGTTGACATCAGGTGCCGTAGCAAACTGATGCGGTGGGATGCTCGGATGAGCATTTGATTGCTGGTGGGATTTTAGTCAGTCAGCTTCTGACAGAGAGGGGAGGCCATACAGCCTTCCCAAGACCCAGACGAAATCGCCTGAGTTTCAGCATTGGCGCGACATCGAGCATAGGCCCGAAACACACGACAAGCAGAATGGCAACCTGATTGCATTGTATCGAACGGCATACCAAGCGGCATTGGGCAAATCACCAAAAAGGCATTCCAACTCAATGATGGCGATCTCACTCACCTGACGATGCACTCCTAAATGGTTCTTTACGGCGTGTCATGGGTTCTGACGTATCTGGTTCTCTCGTGGTTGTGATACATAGCGTCAAGCTTCGCCTTCACCAAGATCGATGACTAAGGGAACACTTCGGAAATGCCTAACAGCAATGAGCTAACCCAGGCATCAGGTATCACAGCAGATCTCGTCTTGGAGCTCGGCACCTATTACAGCGCCAAGGACATGCGGAAAGTGCAGACGGGGCTGACTACCGCTGCGCGTGAACTCCGCGAGATCACCCAGCACGGTTCTCTGCTCGGCCGGCTAGGCGAAAGACTTTCATCTGAACAGCGGGAGCTGTTGATCAACGCCGCGCGGCTGTTGGATTCAGTCAAGTACAACGTCGAGCATGCGAAAGAGCGCAAGGCCCGCACCGAGAAGGCCTTGGCCAAGAAGCGATCGCTATGGGAGTCAGAGTCAAGTCACCTGGTTAAGACTCATTTCAACCTACCCATTGAAACGGTGGCAGAACAGCTTCGCGTCGTTGAGCTGTACCTGCTCGCGCGGGTGGTTGTGGGGCGATCGATCTACATGCGAGATCACTCCAGTCTGCGAAAGATGATGCAAGATGACTCTCCCCGATCATCCCGACTCACCTTGAGTCAGCATCGCCAAAATGAGCTTCAAAGCCTTCTGGAGGACATCCGATCCGGCTTTCAGAATTACCTCAGCTGGGATCTGGAAAGAAAACCAGGCGACCACCTGAAAGAGCTGCTGCGTACTATCGACGAGCGACGAGAAGAGATCCTAGGTCATCCTGAATCAAAGCAGACCGTTAGCGTATGGGCTGAGGCTCTGAAAGGCGCCGCCTTTATCGCCAGCGTTATGCCACCGAAAAAACCATCCCAGTTCTAGCCGAATACCCAAAAGAAACCCCGCATAAGCGGGGTTCTTCTGTGGTCGACCACACCATACTGCGCGTCCACCACCGGGTACTACAGTGTCTCTTGCTATCCGCCAGCATGGCTGTATTTGCCAGTCTGAGACGGACGCTCTTTTCGACGAGCCCAGACTACCGATATGGCGATTAAGCTGTGCCCGGCTAAACGGCGCGAATCTGTGTTAATTCCTTTCCCAGCATTTCATTTCCGCCGCCTGGTTGACCGCATACAAGACGGATGCTGCTTCCTCATCAATGCTTACGCTGGGCAGCGGTACCACTTTAGTTGCAACTACCGTATCTCGCTGAATCGCATGAAACCGAATGGAGAGAGTCCCATCGTGAATCTTCCCTGCCAGATGTGTGGCTACATTGAGTTCATGGCTCGGCAACGCATTCGATCCTGAAGTGAGCGCACTCATCGTCTGCTTCAGGGCAGCGATGCACTCCATCACTGCGCCGTTACGAGTTGCTTCGCTGTAACCGACCGGGGCCCCTACCTCTACATGTGTATAGCCGCCTGAGTGCATTATCAATGCTGCGACAGCACTGGCCCAGGCAGTGACCTTGTCGTTCATCTCATCCATCATCCAGCTGTTAATGACTGCGTCTGGCTCTCCTTCGGCGAGGAAGATGGCGAATGTGAGATAGCGAATGACGATCGATCCGGGCGCCGGCCTCGGTTGAGCGTTCTTGACAATCCGTATGCTGCGCTCGTTTCTTCCACCCTGGAGGTAATCGACCAGGATCTGAAGCAGTCCCTTCCGCTTAATCGGGTTGGTGATGCGATCCTCGCGTGGACTTAGAATCGGCATAAATGCAACGGACGTCAGATTGTCCACGAGGCCGTGAATCACCAACAACTCGGCAATGGTGCACGACTCTTCGAATGTCAGGTCGCGGGTAGGCTGATCGGTGACAACCATGATTGGCACCGAGATGAGTGCCGACTTACCGCGATATCCGCCCTCAGTCGTAAACACGGCTGCGTCGGCGCACATATCCAGGGTGTCGAGCAATTGCATCCTTGCAGCTTTTGGATAGGGTTCGATCGCCTCCAGCAACTCACTGAATAGGTCGTCTGGGTCCGGAACGGACGCGGAGTGATGAAGTGCCTTATCGAGACCGTAGACCTTGTCCTCTGAGGAAGGGCAGCCCAAGAAGGCCTTGGCTGCCTGAACCAACGGGGGTTCTTTTTTGATGGGCCTGAAGCTGAGTACAGTTCCCATAGCGCCTCCTCGGTTGTACGCAACGAGTACCCATTGATCTTGCCTGCGTATCGAGACCTGGCAATTTGGCTAAGTGCGCCGGTTCGATCAATTAGACGCGCTTACCTGGCCGGGATCGCTTCTTGTGCAGGCGCCGTTTACTGAGCTGTGACTTCACCAGGTTGATGATGCTTATCAATAACCAGTGAGGTGGATGAGGATGGTTTTAGCTTTGCTGTTGAGACTGTCGACAAGCGCGACCACCTGGAGTTCTGGATCGGCGACGGCCCCAACGACGTTGAAGTGACCGATATCGCGATGAGGAGGTGACACTCTCGCTTCTAGTGCGTCATGTGGGCAATAGCCTTGCTAGCGCCATCACCCAGTGGAAAATGCGGCCAGCGGCCATCCAACGGTATGGCAGCGTGCTCGGCTGACACCACTGCGGGCTGCCTCCAAAAGTCGCCCGCCATCCAGGCTTGAAGGCCCGGTCATATATCAGTGCTTGTACTCAGGGTGCCGACTGCAGGCGCATTCGGCCATGTAGCGCTTCACCGCTCGGGCATTACTTTCATACCGGCGCACCTCCACTTTCCCCTCAATGATGCAAAGGCATCCACACTCGAAGTAGGCGCGCGCTTGCGTTGAGTTCTCATCGCTGTCGCGGAGCGTCGCTTGCCACGCCCGGTCGCTCTCACTGCCCCGGTCAACCCATTCGTAGAGCTGCCGGCCATTACTGACGACATGCGCGCCGGCGTGCGGATGTCCGGCCGGTACGATTCGCATCTGCCGGATCTGGAGAGTGTTGCGCCCCTTCAGCCAACGGATGTCACCCTCAGAGGGCTGGCGCCGGGCCGGCGTTTTTGAGACGCGGATGCTGTCAATTCTGGGCTTCAACATAGAGTGTCCCTTCTGAAATTTCTGATGCCTGCAAGATTGAAAGAGGGACAGGAACTCTATCCCCTAGTCGGGCGCCAACTAGGGCCCGGCACAACGCAATGCGAGCGTCTGAGGAGGTGTATCCGATGACCATGGTGCCAAGCTTGAAGGTTGCTGACTTCTCAAGCGTATCGAGCACAAGCCCATGCTGCTTGCTGTAGGCTTCGACGAATGCGAAGCACGCGTCCCATGACTCGCGCGGCCTGTAAAGCAGGCCGTCCACGAACACACCCTCAGGGCGACTCTCGGGCGTTTGCCCATCTGCCTTGGCCGTAGCCCAATCCAAGGCGATATCCTTCAAGAAAGACGGGGAGATCAGCACGACGTCCCGGTTGGACGGCGAGGCTTCCTTCGGACGGGAACGCACCTTAACTCTGTCCATTGCTCTGATGATCTACCTTGGCAGTTAGCCGAAGTAGCATGAGAGTCATGGAGGCAGACAGTCCCGGCCCAATAATAAATGGCATAACCTTGATTGCTTGAGTCAGCTCACTTGGTGCGGCCTGATCAAAACCCATCGAGCGTACAAGCAGCCAAAGAACGCCAGTCGAGAAGATGGCAACCGGCATGAAGATCGTTAAAAATTTGCTCATTAGTGCTTTCCGTTAGCTGCGTCATGCTAACTATCTAACGAAATGCTGGAGGTGCAATGGCGTAGGCTGGCTTGCAGCAGGGAAAATTTGTTAAATATCACCAAATGCGCGAGAAGCCCCGGAGTTCAGTCCGGGGTCAAGAGCGCAGGTCGCGTAAGCGACCTAGTTCGGTGACTTCAGTCTCTGTGACCATCATCCCCTGGTGCCGGTAGGCCGATGTCGGCACCAGACAGGCTATTGAGAATGCAGGGTATTCCGCTCTGGCGGTTACAAGGTCCGCATAATGTGCCAATATGCGAACCCTGAAGACGACACGGGACATCAACCCGTAGGGTCTCAATCGATTTTGCAACCCGGCCTCAGGGGTTAATTTGAGGCGGCCCAGCATGATGTGGCCCAAAACATCTGCAGCTGATCACGGGACCAGGTGCCCCTACGGTACCGCCTCCTTCCTGGGGATCTGCAACTATCAAGCGTTACGGTAACAACCAAAAGCCCGCTAGGTTCGCCTCTGCGGGCTTTTGCTTTCTGGCTGCCCGGAATTTGAGGCACGTATACGAGCCGCGGTAACCATAGCCGATCCGATATGGCAGCCGCTTGTTGCTCCGCTTGATTGAGGCATAGTGACATCAAGTATCTGGAGATGTTTTCATGCCTACCTGCTCATCACCTATCTCACATCTCGAACGATTGCTCGCCGGTCAAAGCGAGTTCTCAGTCGGGAACCGAAAGTACACGGTGCAAAACCTGAGACACGAAAACGGACTCGGCTTCTTCGCGACGTTCCGAACGCCTCGCGCCGAGTATCTGGCCATGCAGGTCGACGGGCGTGTATCAGGTCGGCCTCAGGCCGAGGTGTGGACGGTGATGGCCACTGGCGGGCGCGGTAGGAAAGTCGTCGATTTCGCCATCGATCAGGACCGGGTCCTGGTGTTGGCCTGACGGAATGTCTCCCTGGCCAGTAAATAGCTGCTCGACCTACAACTGAATAGACAATGGAACCGTCGTAATGGAAAAAGGTGTCGTAGTAAACCTGGTCGCTGAGAAGGGCTTTGGATTCATCAGAGGCAGCCAGGGCGCCCAGTATTTCGTCCACAAGAGCATGCTATCCGAAGGACTCGGCTGGGCTGACCTAACCGTCGGCCGGGCAGTGGAGTTCACGCCCAGGCAGGGCCGCAAGGGTTTAGAGGCGACTGAGGTCAAGCTGGTCGAGTCGGAATCGCCCTTCAAGAGCATCGACGACATTCCAGGCGACTACGGTCTCATGTCCATCGTGCGCGGGGAATACACCAACCCGGACAAGAACTTCGAGAACTGCGATGGGCTTGCGTTCTGCGGTCTCGGAACGATCGGCGGGCGGTTCCCGAACAACCCCATCCTCATCAGCATGCTGCGCGAGATGCGCGCCGTGTTCGATCGGGAAAACAAGTTCTGGTTTCTTCGCGCTGATCTTGTGCCGTCCAACCTCGACCGTATCGCCGAACTGGTTGTGACCTCCAAGCGCGAGCGCCGCAACCAAATCATCCTAAAGTGTGTGATGGGCGTACTGGGAACGATCTTCGCCATTGCGGCAGGCGCGATCATCATCGGCTGCTTTGTGCTGCTTGCCGCGCTGGTGGGAGCTGGAGGAGGCTCTTTATCAAGCCCGTTCCGCGGCAAGATCTCTCGGACCGGAAACGTCTGGGTTGGCGGCAACCGCATCACCTGATCATTGCGTGGCTCCGGCAAAGGTCACAAGAGGCAAAGCGAATGGCCTTGCTTCATGTGGCCTCGGTCAATCTGCCACCGGCTCGATACACTGCGGGCCCTCATTCCCCGTCTTGTTCACGTACCTTGCGCACTTCCAGATAGGCGGGCCGGCGCCAAGGGCGGCAACAGACCGATAAGAAACCTACGGCTGCAGCCAAAAGGCAAGCGTGGGATATACCGGCAGGTTCCGGTAAGGGGTGGCGCGCACTACGCAGAAGCCAGCACGGGCCATGCCTTGAATACCGAAGTGCCCGCGAGCGCCCAAGCGCATTCGCTCTATAGCCCCGCCATTGTCGTAGTCCGCATCGAGAATAATGACATCTTCCGGGATGCCCAGATGCTTGCCGGCCGCCCACGCCCACGCGGTTGCCTCGGGGTCGGAGGCCTGCATAACTGCGCACTCCAGCGGATGGTCTAGGTGGAGAGCCATCTCGCTTACCTCTTTGAGCATCCTTGACTGCCCGTGCCCGACATCACCCGACAGGTAGTGTCTGAAGCGCTTCGGGACCGTCGCCAGATGTCCGGCCTCATGGAGGATGTCTGAGGCCTGCGCGCGAGGATCGATATGCAGAGCCCCCCTCAACGATAGAGACATGGCTGAGAAAGCCGCCCGCCCCGGGCGCCAGAAATACTTCCAGTCCGATATCGACGAAGAAGTTCGCCGCAGCTGTTGCGTGAGGGCACAGCAGCGCGATTGCCGGTGGCTCTGCCGACGGACTTAAAACGGCCGGGTCAGTTACAGGCAAGGGCAGGGTGGTCGTCGGGCTACTCATTAGTCAGCGTACCGATCCGATCCGGGCCGGGCCGGGCCGGCGGTGGATAGTCCGCAATCAGGGCCTCTAGCAAACCTGTCTGTTCCGGACTCAAGCTTTTCGCAGCCACTAGGTCATCGCCCTGGTCGCAGGGGTGAGTCTGGACTTCGTCCAGCGCGGTGCGCAGCACTCGTTTAGCAGCAATTGCTAGCGGGCTTGCATCTTCTCCCACCGAAGCGAGCAGGTCGTATTTCATCTTCGAGTCTCCACGCACAGCGCCGGCCGGGCTGTTTCTCTAGTTGGAATTTTCGCCGCTGGGACGGGACATGCAAGCAAATAACTGCGCTTGCAGAGTGTCTCCCTTATGCCATCGTGCTCGTCATTCATACAACGAGGCAGCCTCATGTTTCATTCCCTGAAACGACCCTCCGCCATGCTGTGTTTGGCCCTGACGACTATCGCCATTGCCGGATGCGGTGATGATGAGCCTGGAAAGATTGCTCGTAATGCTGGTGAAGTGGTTGCCAACATTGCCCTGCAGGAAAGCAACGATGTGGTCGGTGTTGCTGCTCAGCCTGAGGCTGAGGAGTTCGCCGAGTCCGCAGAGCCTGACTTGTGTTACGGGAGCCTCGGCTGTTTACCCGTTCACGAGAAGCAGGAGGCCAAGTCAGTCGCCGTGAGGATGGCTGCAGCAGAGAGCAATACAGCAGAACTGCGCAAATTCTTTCCTGGCGGGTCCAAACAAACCACCCATCTTTTCAGCCCATCCGAAGCGGCGCTGAAGGAAGCTGCCGGCATCGTCGCTGCAAACGCTGCGCTCGAAAGGGCCCCCGCAGACCTCCTTATTCTGGCCGGAGAGCTCTATCTCGACGGTGAATACCTGATGCAGGATTTCAAGCATGCGATCGCACTCGGCGAGCGGGCGTGGCTGGCAGACAGACAACTTGCGTCAGCCCTCCTGGCTTCGATCTATCTCAGAATGGGCGATCTGAACAACACCTATCTCTGGTCGGTTCGCTGTATCGGCGAGTGCCGCAGTTCCCCTTACATGGTCCACCAAAGCACCCTGCTCGAAGTACTCGATCCCGCCGTTATTCTGTCGATTCAAGAGTCTGCTGCGGACCGGATCATCCTGCGAGTTCGTCCAAGTAGCCACATGAGATAGCCAATGAGCATCCGCGAGAACAGTACCGGCAACGCGCCAGCCAAAGAGAAGACGAGCAACAGCCGGCGGTACGACATCTTTTTCGTCGACGGCAAAAAAGCTACCGCGTTGAATATGACCGACTCCGACCCTAGTGAGGTGAAGAGGGGAATCACCGGTATTTTCCACAAGGGGTACGTGGCCAAGATCACCCAGGGGTAGTTGCGCCGAGAGTTGCACCGGCCTCGGTATCCGGCATGCTCACTCATAGGATTATTCGAGGATACGATGATGGGCTGGAATGCTGGTTACACTATTTTTGAGAAGAGCGTCGTAGGCGCCTATGACCTTGGAAAGCTCGACAAAGAACTGCTATCTGTACTGATGGAGCCATATCGCGACTCGGACATCGATTCGGGCGGCTCTCTCGATCTTACGTCCAAAGATGGCAAATCGGTGGAACAGATCGTTATTGAGGTGTGGGGATTGCAGATGCCAGAAAAGCCAGCGGCCACTCTCGAAGGTGACCCTGATGCCTGGGATAGCTACTACGATGCCGTCTACTACCAGATGAAGGTGGTCACCGAGCACTTTGGTTGGTGTTAATGCACCAGGAACGAAAAGGGCCTCCACCCTGAGCGGGTAGGGGCCTTTTTTATGCCTGTGAATCAGCTGAGGCTAGATTCCGCTGGGCTTGAATCTGCTCCATATAGCGTGCAGCACCCCGAATCGGGACGTGACTGTCCATTAGCTGGGGTGGGTTGCTTCAATCGGAAGCGAAGTCATGGCTTTAAGGCGCGAGATCATTTCGGGGAAGTCCTGAGCCCCAACGATCGCGCAGGCCTCATGAAGGTAACCCATAGCGACTCTGTCATTGTTGTTGGCTTCAGACAGGGCGCCTTGAAGGCGGCTGATCTCAGCCAGAAGTGTCTCTTCATGATCCCGCGCCCCTGACGTATCAGCTTTGTGCCCCTCGTAAGCAGCATTGAAGTTAATCCGCGCAGACTGGAAGACTGCAGCGTGAGCAATGACCCATTCATACAGCTCGTTTCCATCACTCTTCTCAAGTTCAAGTCGAGCTTGCATGCTTAAAAAATTGCGGCACTCCATGTCGAGCCATTGACGATAGGTTTCAAGACTGACCACCCCAGCATGCCGAATGAACCCGTCGAGCGGGGCGCCAGCCAGCATCTGATCGACCGGAATCATTCCTGCCGCGAGCATGCGCGCATCGAGAGAGTTGCCTTCTTCGACGATCCCAGCCAGGTCAGAGAGCATTTGATCATCGCCGGGCGCGGGCTCCGCTTGGGCCGATTTTATCCGCGCCAGTAAAGCTTTTAACAGGCCTTTGCCCACCAGCACCTTTTCACTCATCTCATTCACCTATGGCACGTTGATATGCCCCGATCATGTCATCGATAGGGCGACCTGCAAGGGTCATTCTGCATCCGTGTCTGCTTCCGACGGGCGAGTGAAAAGCCTGTGAAATAAGGGTTTTTGAGGTCTTGCAGCTCAAGCCTTCCGCCCTAGCATAAGGCCATCACATAAACATTCCGCCATTCGAGAAACCATCATGAGCACTGCCGAAAAGCGCGACTTTCGAATCTCAAACAACATGATTTTCCATCTGGTATTCAGCCAGGCGGGAACGATTGCCAAAGCGCTTGGTGAGCTGGTTATGAATGCTCAAGATGCTGGCGCCAATGTCTTCAAGGTCACCATGACCAATGATAGTTTCGAGGCGAGTGACAACGGCCACGGTTTCCGCAGCCGCCAGGAAATCGAAAACTGGTTCGAGGAGCTCGGTTTCGACCACAGTGACGAGCTGCACCAAGAAGATGGGCGCTTTAGCCGCTTCGGCCTCGGGCGCGCTCAGATCATGGCCTTTGGCAGCACTGACTGGTACACCAACACTTTCTGCATGAGCGTCGACATCAAGGCCCGTGGTATCTCCTACGAGCTCAAGGCAGACCTGCCTCTAGTTGCCGGATGCACCATCAAAGGACAGTGGTATGAGCCGCTGAGCTTTACCGATTTGAGTAATGCTCTACGCGAGTTCGAAGAACTGATCGCCTTCGTGAAAATCGACGTCGAAGTCAATGGAAAGGTGGTGAACCGCAAGAACGTCAAGTGGGATTTCGAGACGGGCACTGTTCAGGTCAAGCGTCGCGATACCGGCGGGCTGCAGGTGTACAACCAGGGCGTTCTGGTCAAGACATATCCGGCCTACCAGTACGGCTCCGGCGTTGTCGTGTCCAAGGTGCCATTCACTCTTAACATCGCGCGCAACGACATCCTGCACAGTTCCTGCAATGTCTGGAAAGAGGTTCGTACCCTGTTGCGTGCGGACGCCGTGGAGCAGGCCACCCGCAAGCCGCGCCTGACCGAAGACCAGCGGATGCTACTGCTAACTCAGGCCGTCGCCGGCGAGCTGACCTATGAGGAAATCCAGAGCAGCGCGATTATCGAAGATGTCACTCGGCGCAAGTGGAAGTTCGAGAAGCTGTTCAGCGGTCCAGTGACGGTGCACACCGAAGGAACTCGCGGGCAAGCCGACCGTATTCAGCAGTCTAAGCTAGCGTTTGTGCTGTCGCCATCGATGATGCAGGACGTTTGCGTTGAAAATCCGGAGGCCCTGATTGAAGCGCTGGAGCGCATCGTAAACCGCAACAGACCTCTATACCCGCGCAAGATCAATTACGTCCCGATCGGACAGCTTATTGCGGGTAACAACGAGCGTTACACCATTCTCCCAGAGAAAGAGCTGACCAAGACCGAACGCGCCGCACTCGGCGCCATCAAGCGCGGCATGAGCGACCTTACCCTCGCAGTCAATTTGACAGTGCATGAGAAGCGTCGGCCCGCCCGTGACGTGTTCATTGGTGAGTCTGAACATGCGAAGGCGTGGACCGACGGCTCTACCTATATCGTGGTATCTCGCAAGTTCTTGGCGGATAACGTGCGCGATGGCTTCCGCGGTTTCTCGGGGATTGCGAATGTCCTCGTCCATGAACTTTGCCATGACTCCAACACCGCCACCGGCCACGACCATGGGGCCGAATTCTATGAGGCCTTCCACGACGCCATTCTCGGCCGGTTCTCGAACCTCGTCGGCAGCGGTACCCGCACTATGACCGCTCACTTCCTCGGCCGGGCGCAGAAGGAGGGTTTGAAGTTCGGCCGTGCCGAGCTGCGCGATCTGGACCGCGAGGCCGAGTTCGAGCGTGAACTGCTCGACGAGACGACATTCGTTGATGAAGTCCAAGCCGTCGCTATGGCGAGCTAAGTAGACCGTCGAATAATCCACGCCGTTCGGTTTCGACACCGGACGGCATCCACCCTGGGAAGGCCCGTATGGAAGCGAAGGATGATGACGCAAGGCAGCCGCGAACGCTGTTCCTGTGGACGCAAGGTAGCCCGACGGTAAATGTTGCACCTGAATCTGCAGAGGTATCAGCCCCTCAATGGCTGATGTCATCAGCGATATATGATCCAGAGACGTTTGACGCTCGACTAGCAGAGTTCAAGGATAAGATCCGCGAGGCGTTTGCTACCATATGGGAAGGCAATGTTTATGCTGCTTACGATTTCGAGCTCGATGCCGACGCGTAAGAGGTAGCTCACATCAGTGAACGTGCTCCACTAGAGTTAGAACTTCCCATTGCTCGGCGTGGCGTTTCAAGGGGTGGATCTGACCGGGCCTATCGAACCGGCCACAAGCCGGCTCAGACTGGAATTGACGCTTCATCGAGCACACGTCCGTCGGTTGCCACCGCACCGCGCAAATAGCCATCGGCCAACTCCCCGTCCATGCATGCCGTGCGGCACCGCGAAACGTAGTGCACCAACCCAGTCATGGAGCTGGGCTTCTCCTGATGGCGGATGGCATAGAACCCCCCGAGGTAGGCACATACTTCTGCCGCTTCAGCTCCGGCATGCAGCTGCGCCATAATGAATCCCTCCAGCTCCGGCACACTTTTGAGGTGGATTATCGTTACGTACCCTGAATCGAGCGCCGGATCCAGTCGGTCGATCTTCTCGGCATAACCACCTGGTGCACATTTACGGTTGAAGCTGTATCGCACCGACAAACCGCCGGGTTCGCCCGGGATCGGTTCGCGACAGCGGAAGAGGGCGGGGAAAAGGGTGACCGTATTGTTCCTGGTGAATCGGAAAGGCCTGGCGGCATCCACCCCTTGGAGAAGCCGACCCTGGCCTTCACGCCTGGCGACAACTGCCAACTCCTCGATCAAATTGCGCACACTCGCGAGCACAGCTTCATCGGCAGAACGGCGGCCCTTTGAGTCCGGGGGCAATAGCCAGCAGTCCAGCCGACGGATCTTCACCCCCAGCTGTCGTGCAGCCTCTGCTCGGGTGATCCCGGCGCTGCCCATCCATTCGCGCAGCATCTCGGCCTGGTCAACCTGATGCATGCACGCACCCGCACCTATTCGCATTGCGTACACCCTCTGTCTGTTTTCGACGCGAAAGCTGGATTTCCCACCGAGACCACCCGGCGGCCTCCATGCAGCTCCAGCAGCCTGGCCAAGTCATCTCTCCACGCCTGCAGCT
>Ga0233369_1000714_pt1 | contig 12595 bp, 7 predicted proteins | sample ElkDunMinimDraft_26_FD_191537 | JGI IMG/M metagenome (GOLD analysis project Ga0233369, IMG submission 191537) | Fecal eukaryotic communites from dung pellets of Tule Elk in California, USA - Elk Dung D16 | ecosystem: Host-associated > Mammals > Digestive system > Large intestine > Fecal | place... | reverse complement strand
CTCCTCCGACACCTACGTCACCGGACCCGCCGGCAGCGGTGACGGCGAGCGGGTCGTGGTGCTCGGCGGGACCGGGTACATCGGTCGCGCGCTCGTGCCGGAGCTGGCCCGGCGTGGCTACCGACCTGTGGTGCTGGCGCGTGACGCCTCGGTCAAGGACGACGCCGAGTTCGCCGACGCCGAGGTCGTCGCCGGTGACCCGACCCGCGCCGAGGACGTCGCCAACGCGGTCGCGATGGCGCCGACCGCGGTCGTGATCTCGCTGCTCAGCGGGCGCCGCCCGAACGATGCCGAGGAGTGCCGACTCGTCGACTACGACGCCGTCGTCAACGGCATCAAGGCGGCCGTCGCGCACGACGTGCAGCAGTTCATCCAGATCAGCGACTTCGGCGCGTACCGGCCCGAGCTGATCCCGCAGGTCTACAAGCTGCAGGTCGAGGGCGAGCTCATGGGTCAGCACCACGGTGCGCTCCCGTGGACGATCGTGCGGCCGACGGCCTACTACCCGTACCTGTCGATGACCTTCGGTGACGTCAAGAACGGGCTGCCGTACCGGATCTTCGACCACGGCGAGTACAACGTGGTCAACCCGATCGGCCGCGAGGACCTCGCCGAATTCATCACGAACCAGGTGCTGGCTCCCGAGGCGCTCGGACGCGTCCTGCCCGTGGGCGGGCCGTGGGACGCCGACAACGTCGTCACGCTCAAGGACGCGGGCCAGATGATGTTCGAGATCACCGGTCGCGAGCCCCAGTGGGACGTCGTGCCGATGACGACGTGGGACAAGAAGATCGCGCGCCTGCGCCGCATCGGCAAGATGAGCAAGAAGGTCGCGCCGGTCGCCTACTACCTCGAGGCAGCGAAGTACTGGTCGGTCGTCGACCACGTCGCACCCGCGTACGGGACGCAGACGCTCCGCGGCTTCATGGACAAGCTGAAGGACCGGGAGTTCCCGACCGGCAGCTTCCGTGAGCGGATGAAGAGCGGAACGGCCATGATGCCCACCGACATCTGAGTCGCCTCACGTCACTGAAGGGTCGCGCCTCACCCTCCTAAGTTGGACAGTGCAGTACGAGTTGGTGTATGCCTGGAGTATCTCGTACTTGCGTGTCCAACTTAGGAGGAGTGTCATGGCGACCTCCGTACACCCGTCCGACGGCCCGACGGGCCAGGCTTCGACCCCGTACCCGCAGCGATGGCTCGCGCTCGCCCTGCTGGGCATCGCGCAGTTCATGCTCATCCTCGACGTCACCGTCGTGGCGATCGCGTTGCCCCACATGGGTGCCGACGTCGGGCTCAGTCGCGAGGAGCTGACCTGGGTCGTCAGCGCGTACACCCTGACCTTCGGCGGGCTGATGCTCCTCGGAGGGCGTCTCGCCGACCTCATCGGGCCGAAGGCGCTCGTCTTCGCCGGGCTCGCCGTGTTCACGATCGCGTCGCTGGTCACCGGCGCCGCGGAGGAGGCGGGGACCGTCCTCGCGGGCCGTGTCGGCCAGGGGCTCGGTGCGGCGATGCTCTCGCCCGCCGCCCTCTCGGCGGTCGTGCGGATGTTCGACGGCGACGAGCGCAACCGTGCCCTGGGGATCTGGTCCGCCCTCGGCGGAGGCGGCGCCGCGGTCGGTGTCCTCGTCGGTGGTGTGCTGACCGCCGGCCCGGGCTGGCCGTGGGTGTTCTACGTGAACGTCCCGATCGGCGTGATCGTGCTCGTCGTCCTCGCGCGCGTGCTCCCCAGTCTGCCGGCGGCTGGCCTCGGCGCCTCGCGGCGACCGGACGTCCTCGGCGCGGTGCTCGTCACCGCGGCGACCGGCACCCTGATCTACGCGATGATCGACGCCGGGGACGACGGCTGGCTGGAGCCGCGGACGTTGACCCTCTTCGCCGTCTCCGTCGTACTCTACCTGGCGTTCGGCCTCTGGCAGCGGGTCGCCCCGTCGCCTCTGATGGACCTGCACCTGCTCGCCCGCAGGCCGGTCAGCTCCGGCATCTTCGTCATCGCGATCACGACGGCCCTGATGGTGGCGGTGTTCTTCCTGGGCTCGTTCTACCTCCAGGGGCGCGCCGACCTCGGTCCGCTCGCGACGGGGCTGCTGTTCCTGCCCGTCGCGCTGGCGACCATGGCGGGAGCCCAGATCGGCGGCCGGCTCATCGGCCGTACGGGCGGACGCGCGCTCGGGGTCGGCGGGATGCTCCTCGCCGCCGCGGGTCTCGCCCTCCCGGTGCTCTGGACGACGACCGTCGGCGTGGTCGTCGGCATCAGCGTGGGCGCGGCTGGGCTCGGGACGCTGTTCGTGGTGGCGTCAGCCACGGCGCTCGGCATGGTGGCACCGCACGAGGCGGGCATCGCCTCCGGCATCGTCTCCACGTTCCACGAGTTCGGTGCGTCGCTCGGGGCGGCGGTCGTGTCGAGCGTCGCCGCCGCCAGCCTGGTCGACCAGACCGCCTCGGGATACACCGCGGCGTTCCTGGTCGCCGCCGTCGCCGCCGCCGTCTCGGCAGCGGTCGCCGGCCTCGTCCTGCCCGGGAGGGTGAAGACCGCTCCGGAGGAGGCTGTCGCCCGATAGGTTCCGGGCATGGAGAGTGCCGGGCGCGTCGTCGCCCTCAACCACGTAGGCATCAGCGTCGCGGACCTGGAGGCGGCACGCCGCTTCTGGGTCGGCGGCCTGTCGGCGCTCGAGCACGGGGCATTCGGGTGGCCGGTCGGGACGGCCCCGGCGGACGAGTCGCTCGCGACCGAGGGCACGTCGGCCGAGGTGGTCCTGCTTCGTACGGACGCCGCATTCATGGAGCTCTTCGCGTTCGCCTCGCCGACCCCTGCGGTACGGAGTGTGGGATCTCCCGGCGTGAAGGGCCTCGTCTGGGCGGCGGTGGATCCTGATGCGACGTACGCGCAGGCGGTCGATGCCGGCGGTACCCCGTCGGGCGAGCGCCGCGTACGGTGCCCGGACGGCACGCCGGTGACGGTGGTCGCCAGCGACGGGCCGACGGGTCTCGTCGGTGTCCTCGTCCAGGTCCCCGACGCCGAGGCGCACGCACTTCCGACGGTCCCCGGCCCTGTCGCCGTCGAGGTGTCGGGAGGCGCCGACGAGCCGCGGGCCCGCCCGGTCGACCTCGGCGTCAACCACCTCTGCCTCGACGTCGCGGACATCGACGGCGTACGGGAGAAGGTCGCCGGGACGACGTGGCACCACGACGTCACCGAGTCCAGCGGCGGCATCGCAGCCGTCTGCTACGGCACGACGAGCGACGGTGTCCTCGTCGAGCTCCTGGAGTCGCGCACGCCGGACGCGTTCCTGTCGCGCACCCGGCTCGCGTACCCGTAGGGCTCGCCGCCCAGCGTGGCGACCGTCAACCCGACGCAGGTGGCGACCACGAACAGTTCAGGACGACAGGTGCGCAGCGTCGCGGCGATAGAGCGCCGCGTCGTCGTGGAGGAAGGCGTCGCCCAGCCGTTCGGCTGCCGCCGCAGTGAGGTCGGCGAGCTCGAGCAGCCGTGCCGGAACCATCGCCGAGACCTCGTCCGCCTCCAGGGCCGGGTCGTACAGGCGCGCCAGCTTTTCAAGACGCCGACGCCGCTGGCGGTCGGTGAACCCATCGCCCAAGTCGGCGGTCGAGAGCGGCACGATCCGGTACGCGAGGTAGGCGAGATCCCATACCCGCGGGCCTGGCGACGCGAAGTCCCAGTCGATGGCGCCGATGGCGCGGCCCTCGTCGAACACGAGGTTGTACGGCGCGAAGTCGTTGTGGCAGATGACCTCCGCGGGTTGGCGCACGGGGGACCGCCAGGGGCCCGACCTCGGTGCGCTCGCCGACGCGTCGTGAGCCCTACGAAGGAGCTCCACCGCCGACTCGAGCGCAAGGTCCCCCCACGCCCACTCCGGCATGGGGTAGGCGGGGACGGTGCCTTCGAGGTAGGTGAGCCGTTCCCGCCCGTCGGGCATGATCTCGAGGGGCTCCGGGACCCCCGCCAGGCCGGCCGCGTTGAGTGTTCTCAGGAGCGCGTGGACCGCCTCCGACCACGCACCCGCCGGGCGGACGACCGTGCCGCCCTCCCGGGTCACGTGGCTCCTCATGACCGCAGGGTAGCCGCGCCGTCCGTACCAGCGGGGTGTCCACCCAGCGGACACTTCCTTGAACGTGGGCGCATCGCGACGAACGGTGGGAGTACCTGTTCACCACGGAAGGAGAGCTCATGCTCACCCTCACCGAGAACGCCAGCGACATCGTCACGACCCTGGTCAACAAGCAGGTCCCGTCCGAGAACGGGGGTCTCCGCATCAGCGGACCGAGTGCCGAGGGCTTCGCCATCGCCGCCGTGCTGGCGGGGGAGCCGGGTGACACGCTCGTCGAGTCGGGTGACGCCCGGGTCTACCTCGAGGACAGCGCCTCGCAGGTGCTGGACGACAAGGTCCTCGATGCCCAGGTCACCCAGGACGGCAACGTCCAGTTCCAGATCGCCGAGCAGCCTCGCTAGCTCGCTGCGGTGCACGCGGGCCGCCCCCACTCGACTCGGGTCGAGTGGGGGCGGCTTCGTTCTGCGTGGCCGGCCCAGATGGCCGCAACCGGTCACTTCTGTTGTCTCCGTCACATTCGGTGTGGTTACGTTCCCCTCGTTGAATCGTTTTAATCCTGAGGAGAATCGTGCCGAAGTCCGTGCCGGACCGTCGCCCGAGCGATCGGGGTCGCATCGGCGCGGCCCTCGTCGTCGTGCTCGCCCTGCTGTTCCCCGCGCTCAGCGCCGCACCTGCCGCCGGAGCCTCTCCGGCGAGCGCGTCGTCGAAGGGGGTGAGCCTCGTCGACCTCCAGGTCGAGAAGAAGGCCACCCCGATCGGCCTCGACGTCGAGAAGCCCCGGTTCAGCTGGGTGATCTCGACGGGGCAGCGTGACGTCACGCAGACGTCGTACCGACTCCGCCTCGCCACGACGGAGAAGGGCCTCAGCACCCACAAGACCACGTGGGACAGCGGCGTCGTCCGGTCGGAGGAGTCGGCGAACGTCGCGTACGACGGTCCGGCGCTCGACCCGGCGACCCGCTACCACTGGCGCGTCGACGTCGTCACGAGCGCAGGCAAGGCGCACAGCACGAGCACGTTCCGCACCGGCCTTCTCGAGGAGGCGGACTGGGCCGGGAGCGCGTGGATCGGCAACGAGCGGGCGGTCGAGACCGACACGCTCGACCTGCGGGGCGCCTCGTGGATCTGGACCCCTGAGGCGGCCTCGCCGGTCGCGCCGGCCGAGCCGCGTGCGTTCCGCTCGACCTGGGACGCGCCCGAGGGCAAGACCGCAGTCCGCGCCGAGATCCTCATCACCGCCGACGATCTGTTCCGCGTCTGGCTCAATGGCGACCTCCTCGGTGAGACCGCCGGAGCAGAGAACGAGTGGCAGCAGTCGCACCTCTACAAGGTCGCGCTGCGTCCCGACCGCAACGTCGTCGCCGTCCGCACCACCAACGGCGCCGGCTCGCCCGCCGGCCTGATCGCGAAGGTCCAGACCACCTGGTCCGACGGCTCCACCACCGTGTCGACGACCGGGACCACGTGGAAGGCGAGCAAGCAGGTCCCGAACGGCTTCCAGGACCCCGCGTTCGACGACAGCGCATGGGGCGCCGCAGCGGTCCAGGCCCCGTACGGCAGCGGTCCGTGGGGCAACGGCGTCCGGCCGCCCGCGAAGAAGCCCGCGCCCGCCCCTCTGCTGCGCAAGGAGTTCTCCGTCGGCAAGAACCTGACGGCGGCGACCCTCTTCGTCGCTGCCGGCGGCTACGCCGACGTGACCCTCAACGGCGCGCCGGTCAGCAAGGACGTGCTCTCGCCCGGCTTCACCGACTACGACGACCGCGCCCAGTACGTCGGCACGGACCTCACCGCCCAGCTCGAGCCGGGGAAGAACGCTCTCGGCATGGAGCTCGGGCGCGGGTTCTACGGCATGACCGGCGGCAACGTCTGGCGCTGGGAGTCGCCGCCGTGGCACGACGAGCCCGTCGCGCGCGCCGTCCTGCGGCTCGAGTACGCCGACGGCACCACGAAGAACGTCGTCACCGACGACTCGTGGACGATCCACGACGGTCCGCTCGTCTTCGACGACCTCTTCGCCGGCGAGACGTACGACGCGCGCCTCGTGCAGAAGGGCTTCGACAAGGTCGGGTTCGACGACAGCGCGTGGACTCCTGCCGTCGAGGCCGACGGTCCGAAGGGAACCCTGGTCAACCAGCGCCAGCAGCCGATCCGCGTGACCGAGTCGCTCCCGGCGCAGGAGATCACCGAGCCCGCGGACGGCGTGTACGTCGTGAAGTTCCCCCGCGTGCTCGCCGGCTGGGTGGAGCTCACCGCGAAGGGTGCTGCGGGGACGACCATCAAGGCGCAGTACGGCGAGAAGCTCAAGGCGGACGGCCGGCCCAACTTCTCCAACAACGGTGGCTTCCAGTCCGGCTTCCAGACCGACCGCTTCATCCTGGCCGGCACCGGCAAGGAGGAGTCGTGGGAGTCGAAGTTCTCCTACAAGGGCTTCCAGTACGTCGAGGTCACCGGCTGGCCCGGTGACGAGGCGCCCCCGCTGAGCGCGTTCACCGCGAAGGTCGTGCACACCGACGCCGCCGAGACCGGTGAGTTCGACAGCTCGAGCCGCGTGATGAACGACGTCCACCGTGCCGTCGTCGACACGCTCAAGAACAACATCCACGGCATCCCGACCGACACCCCGATGTTCGAGAAGAACGGGTGGACGGGCGACGCCGCCGTCGGTGGCGAGATGTTCATGATGAACCTCGACGTCCACGAGCTCTTCGCCAAGTGGACGACCGACATGAACGACACCCGCGACGCGGAGGGCGCACCCCTGGTGATCGCTCCGAGCTCCGGCGACTGGGGCGCCTGGGGCGTCGCGCCGACGTGGCACTCCGCGTACGTGATGATCCCGTGGTGGCTCTACCAGTACGGCGGTGACTCCCGCACGCTCAGCCAGTACTACGACGGCATGAAGCGGTACGTCGACCTGGAGTTCGGCCGTTCGCCCGGCGGCGTGGCGAACACCCGCCTCGCCGACTGGGTCAGCCCCGAGGCGAGTCCCGCCGGCGGGAACGCCCCGGAGGACACCCGCGTGTCCGCCACCGCGTACCTGTACATGATGCTCACGTCCATGGAGCGCTCGGCACGCTTCCTCGGCAAGGACGCCGACGCCGAGGCGTTCGCGGCGAACGCCGTCGTCGTCAAGAAGGCGTTCAACGAGCGCTTCCTCGACCGCGACGCCGGCCACTACCGAGGCAGCGGCGACCGCGGCTACCGACAGACGCACAACGTGCTGGCGCTCGCGTTCGGGCTGGCTCCCGACGAGGCGACCGAGAAGGCCGTCGCGGCGAGCATCGTCGCCGACGTCAAGGACAAGGGCATGCACCTCAACACCGGGGTGCTCGGCACGAAGTACCTCCTGCCGGTCCTCACCGACCACGGGTACGCCGACGTCGCCTACCAGCTCGCCACGCAGACGACGTACCCGAGCTGGGGCTTCATGACCGAGAACGGTGGCACCACGATGTGGGAGCACTGGGCTCTCGACGCGCGGTCACGGGGCCACTACTTCCTCGGGACGGTCGACGACTGGTTCTACCACGACGTGGCCGGCATCAGCCCGTCGGAGGAGACCGGCTACCGCAACGTGAACATCGCGCCGGCGATCACCGACCAGATGGACTGGGCGCGTGCCTCGACCCGGACGCCGTACGGCCCCGTGGCCAGCAGCTGGAAGTCCTCCGGTGACCGCCTCACGATGGACGTCGACGTGCCGGTCGGCTCGACCGCGACCGTGCGCATCCCCGCGGCGAACGTCCTGGCCGTCACCGAGGGTGGACGCTCGGTCGCGGACGTGAAGGGCGTCCACGAGGTGTCGTACGCCGACGGCCACGTGGTCGTCGAGGTCGGTTCCGGCTCGTACGCGTTCGTGTCGGAGCGGCAGGCCGGTCTCGTCGGCGACGTGGTGGACAGCATCGCGGAGCTGCGGACGGGACTGCGCGAGGTCAGCGGTGGACGTCCGGCGATGCTCGCGCTGGCACGGGTCGCGGCCTCGGCTGCCGACACCGCCACGACGACGGCGCTTGCCCAGGCTCGCAAGGACCGCGACGAGGTGGCTGCCGACGCCCTCGTGGTCGCGCACCATGCGCTGAAGCCGGTCGACGGACTCGTCGCCTCCGCAGGGCTGTCGGACGCCGACGAGTTGTCCTTGCTCGCGGCGGCCGCGGCGGTGAGGAAGGCGATGTCTGTCGCGGTCGCGGACCTGCTCCAGCTGTCGTTCCGCGCGAAGGCGTCGGAGTCGGCCGTACGACCGGGTGACGACGTCGCGGTCTCCGTGACGGCACGCAACGCAGGAGAGCGCCAGCCGACCGACGTCACGGCCGCAGCCGGAGCGCTCCCGACCGGCTGGACTGCGGGACCGCCCGTGACGATCGCGAAGAAGCTGGTGCCCGGCGACGAGAAGACCAGCGAGCTCACCGTGACCGTCGGTGAGACGCAGAAGCAGGGACCGGCCACGGCGCACGCCCGGATCGGCTTCGTCGTCGGCGGTGCGCGGCTGGAGGTCGACCGGCGCTTCTCGGTCGACGTCGCCTCCCCGGCGGCGGTCGACCAGGTCGTCGTCGCTCCCGCCGAGGCGCGGCCCGGCAGCGACGTGACCGTGTCCGCCCGCGTCCGCAACCTCGGCAAGGTCGCGGTCGACGGCACGGTCCAGATCGGTGTGCCGAAGGGCTGGACCGCGCCGGACCCGGTCGCCGTCGAGCTCGCGGCCGGCGCCGAGGAGACGGTGTCGGTGACGGTCGCCGTGCCCCGTGACGCGCAGCGTGCACGGGCCGAGCATGCGCTCGACGTGTCGTTCGTCCGTGACGGCGAACGGCTCGCCACCGGCAGTGGGACGGCGGTCGTCGTGATCGACCCGTCAGTCGCGGACGCGCTCGACCACATCGACCTCGGGGTGGCTGCCTCGGAGCAGGCGCACGGCCTGACGGCCTCGAGCTCGTCGGGAACCAGCTCCGAGGCCGGGCTGACCCGGCGGTACGCGGGGCACCTGACGCCGTTCTCGCACTTCGCGTTCGACCTCGCGGTCGAGCCGGGGAAGCCGTTCGTCCTGCGGGCGGTCGAGACGTACGACCGGGCACAGACGAAGCGCTACAAGATCTACGTGGACGGCGAGGAGGTCGTCCTCCGTACGCACCGGCGTACGGCGGGCGCCGGGACCGAGACGTACGAGCTCGTCGTCCCGGCAGAGCTGGCGGCTGCCGACGGCACGGTGCGGGTCACGTTCGAGAACCAGGACGACGCGGCGTACTACGACCCGTCGATCGCCGACGTCTGGACGCGACCGCTGCGTTAGGCGTCACGAGGGCTCGGGCGGGCCGCCGCCCGCCCGAGCCCTGCCGTCCGTCGCTCGTGAGAGATACGAGACGGATCTCTGAGTTGCCGAGGGTGCGATCTCTCGGGATGATCTCCGGCATCACAGGTCGACCGACCCCCGGAGGTACATCGTGGAACGAAAGATCCGTCGCGTCGTCGCGGCCCTCTCCCTGCTCATCGCCACCACCGTGGTCGGCGTGATCGGCACGGCGGCGCCGGCCTCCGCCGATGCCTGCTACACCTGGTCCCGCCCGTTGGCGCAGGGCGCGACGGGCGAGGACGTCCGCCAGCTCCAGATCCGCGTCTCCGGCTATCCCGGCTACGGTGCCGTGCTCTCCCTCGACGGCAGCTACGGCCCCGCGACGTCGGCCGCGGTCACCCGCTTCCAGCAGGCGTACGGTCTCACCGCGGACGGCAACGCCGGCGCACAGACGTACGCGAAGCTGTATGCGTTGCAGGACGACGACTGCACGCCCGCCAACTTCTCGTACGGCGAGCTCAACCGCTGCAACAGCACGTGGGCCGGAGGCGCGCTGTCAGCGGCCGCCGCACGGGCGAACGCGCTGGTCACGATGTGGAAGCTCCAGGCGCTCCGGCACGCGCTCGGTGACCGCCCGCTCGGTGTGAACAGCGGGTTCCGGAGCACCTCGTGCAACAGCGCCGTCGGTGGCGCCTCGAACAGCCGTCACCTGTACGGCGACGCCGCGGATCTCGCGGCGGGTTCACAGGGCTTCTGCACGATCGCGAAGCAGGCGCGCTACCACGGGTTCTCGCAGATCCTCGGTCCTGGCTACCCCGATCACGACGACCACGTCCACGTCGCCGCTCCGGCGTCGCGCTTCTGGTCGGCTCCCACCTGCGGCATCTGAGCGCGAAAACCGGTCGACCTCACTGTCGCGCCGTGCGACGGTGAGGTCGACCCGTACGACAGTCAGCGAGAGAGGCACCACGAGCATGCGAGCAGCTACCACGCCCCGGACCCTTGTTCGTCCCACCGTGGAGCTGACCCTTGACCTCGTCCTCACTCGTTCTCGGCGTCGTCGCGCATGTTGACGCCGGCAAGACCAGCCTGACCGAGCGACTCCTGTACGACGCCGGTGCTGTCGCGTCCCTCGGCAGCGTCGACGCCGGGACCACGCAGACGGACGCGTCGGACCTCGAGCGTCGGCGCGGGATCACGATCCGTGCCTCCGTCGCGACGCTCGCGCTCGGCGACGTCGCGGTGACCATCGTGGACACGCCGGGCCACCCCGACTTCGTCGCCGAGGTGGAGCGGTCGCTGGCGATCCTCAACGCGGCGGTCCTCGTCGTCTCCGCCGTCGAGGGCGTGCAACCGCAGACCGTCGTCCTGTGGCGGGCCTTGCGACGCCTCGGGGTGCCGACCCTCGTCCTCGTCAACAAGGTCGACCGATCCGGTGCGGATCTCGACCGTGCGGTCTCCCAGGTACGACGTCGGCTGACACCCGACGTCGTCGTCCTCTCGCGCGTGCGGGGAATCGGCCGGGGTGACGTCGAGGTCGAGGCGGTGCCCGGAACCGACCCGCGGCTGGTGGAGGCTGCCGCGTCGGTCGACGACGACGTCCTCGCCCGGTGGGTCGACGGAGCCACGATCACGCCGGAGGAGGTGGCGGCAGCACTGCGGGCCGGCGTACGCCGAGGAGCGCTGACGCCGGTCCTCGCCGGTTCCGCGATCACCGGCGCCGGGATCGACCAGGTACGCGACGCGATCACCGACCTGCTCGCGCCTGCGCCGGCCTCCGACGGTCCGGGGGCGGGCACCGTGTTTGCGATAGACCGGGACGAGCGAGGGCGCCGTGCGTGGGTGCGTTGGTGGTCCGGCGAGCTCCGGCTCCGAGAGAGGGTCGCGCCGGACGGGAAGCGCCCCGCACCGGTCACCGAGATCGCGGTGAGCCGGCCCGGCGGCCTGGAACGCTCGAGGGTGGTTCGGGCAGGCGAGGTCGCCGCCGTGCGCGGTCTCGACGTACGGATCGGCGACGCGCTCGGGACGGCGGCCGGACGGAGGACGTACCGGTTCCCGCCGCCAACCCTGGAGACCGTCGTGGAACCGTGCGCTGCCACCCAGCGGATCGCGATGTTCCGTGGGCTCGTCGAGCTCGCCGAGGAGGACCCGCTGATCGACCTGCGGGTGGACGAGGAGGAGGGCGAGGCGGTCGTCCGTCTCCACGGCGAGGTGCAGAAGGAGGTCCTCGCCGCCCTGCTCGACGCGCGGTACGGCGTGCCGGTCCGGTTCTCCGGGACGTCGGTGGTGTGCATCGAGCGGGTCGTCGGGACGGGCGAGGCGCTCGACGAGATCGAGGTCGACGCGAACCCGTACCTGGCGACGATCGGTCTGCGCGTCGAGCCGGGCGCCCGGGGGAGCGGTGTCGCGTTCTCGCCCGGCGTCGAGCGGGGCAACCTGCCGCCGGCGTTCATCGCGGCGACCGAGGACGGCGTACGGGCGGCACTGCGTCATGGGCTCGCCGGATGGGAGGTCACGGACTGCCTCGTGACCATGACGCGGTCGGGCTACTGTCCCCGTCAGAGCCACGCTCACGAGGCCTTCAACAAGGCGATGTCGAGTGTCGCCTCGGACTTCCGCAGTCTCGCGCCCGTCGTGCTCGCCGCGGCGCTCGAGCGTGCGGGGACGCAGGTGTGCCGCCCGATCGACCGGTTCGAGATCGACCTCCCGGAGGACACCCTCGGCGTCGTCCTGTCACTGGTGGGCCAGCTCGGCGGGAAGACGACCGGGACGCTCCCCAAGGGCGGCTTCACCGTTCTCACGGGCCACCTCCCGTCGGCTGCGGTGCCGGAGCTGGCGCAGCGCCTCCCGGACCTGACCGGTGGCGAAGCGGTCCTCGCGGCCGAGCTGGACCACTACGCCCCGGTGCCCCGGGGGACCGCGGCGCCCCGCCGCGCGCGAACCGGAGCTGACCCGCACGACCGTACCGAGTGGTTTCGCTCCGTACGGCGATAGGACGTGGCACGCTGCCCTCATGGACCTCCAGATCACCAGCAGGCCGGGCTACTCAGCCGCCGCCTGCACCCTCTCCGCCGGTGAGTCGGTCAAGGCCGAGGGCGGCGCGATGATGGCGATGTCGGCGAACGTCACGATCCAGACCTCGACCGGTGGCGGCATGCTCAAGGGCCTGCGACGGGCGGTGCTCGGTGGCGAGTCGTTCTTCCTCAACACGTTCACGGCAGAGGGCGGCCCGGGCAAGATCACCTTC
>Ga0233369_1000712_pt1 | contig 12613 bp, 10 predicted proteins | sample ElkDunMinimDraft_26_FD_191537 | JGI IMG/M metagenome (GOLD analysis project Ga0233369, IMG submission 191537) | Fecal eukaryotic communites from dung pellets of Tule Elk in California, USA - Elk Dung D16 | ecosystem: Host-associated > Mammals > Digestive system > Large intestine > Fecal | place... | reverse complement strand
CCCTCGACGGCACCTCCGGAACCCTTGCCGTGCTCGACGCGTCCGGGCGACCGACCGGCCCCGGTGTGATGTACGACGACGGCCGGGCGGCCGCCCTCGCCGACGAGGTGGTGACCGCAGGTCAGGAGCTCTGGACACGGCTCGGCTATCGCATGCAGCCGTCGTGGGCGCTGCCGAAGATCGTCTGGCTCGTCCGTGAGGGCCTGCCGCGCGGTGGGCGGGTCGTCCATCAGACCGACGCCGTCGTCTCCGCCATGACGGGCACGCGTGTCGCGACCGACTGGAGCAACGCTCTCAAGAGCGGGTACGACCTCCTCGCCCTCGAGTGGCCCGTCGACGTCCTCGGCCACCTCGGTGTCGACGCCGAGGTGCTGCCCGAGGTCGTCGCGCCCGGCACGGTGCTCGGCGTCACCTCACCGGGCTGGGCCGACGACACGGGCATCCCGGCCTCGACCCCGGTGGTCGCCGGGACGACCGACGGGTGTGCGGCTCAGCTCGGCGCGGGAGCGCTCGCCATCGGTGACTGGCACAGCGTGATCGGCACGACGCTGGTCCTCAAGGGCGCCAGCGCGACCCCGGTGCACGACGCGGGCGGCGCCGTCTACTCCCACCGTGGACCCGAGCCGGGCACCTGGTTGCCGGGCGGCGCGTCGAGCATCGGCGCAGGCGCGCTGTCCACGCTTCTCACCGGCGCCCCGAGCACGTACGAGGCCGAGGCACGGCGGCTGTGGGAGAGCGGGGACGCCTTCCCCCTCGTCTACCCGCTCACCGGCACCGGAGAGCGCTTCCCGTTCGTCCGCCCCGACGCCACCGGGTTCGCGGTCCTCGACGGTCACGTCAGTCCGCTCTCGGCACTCACCGACGTCGACGAGGCAGCCGTCTTCCTCGGCACGATGGTGGGGGTGGCCTGCGTGGAGCGGCTGTGCTTCGACCTCCTCGCCCAGCGCGGGGCGCAGACCGACGGACGCGTGAGCACCTCGGGCGGCGGCAGCCGCAGCCCGCTCTGGAACGCGCTCCGGGCCGCCGCCCTCGGCCGCCCGCTCTCGCTGCTCACCTCGGCCGAGCCGGCGACGGGGATGGCGGTGCTCGCCCGCTGGGGCGTGGATCCTCGAGCAGGGTCCCTCAGTGCTGTCGCCCGCGCCACGAACCCGGTCGCGGTGGTCGTCGAGCCGCGCGACGAGGACGTCCGCAGGATGGACGTGGCGTACGCGACGATGACCGAGGTGTTCGCGACGAAGGGATGGTTGACGTGACCGAGCTGGTGCTCGTGCGGCACGGCGAGACGGTGTGGCACGCGGAGAACCGGTACGCGGGGGTGTCCGACGTGGGGCTCACCGAGCGGGGAGCTGCGCAGGCCCAACGCCTCGGCCGGTGGGCCGCGGCCCATCCCGTGGACGCCGTGGCGGCCTCGACGCTGTCCCGTGCCCGTCTCACGGCGCAGCCGGCCGCTGAGGCCCTCGGCCTGCCGCTGAGCACCGACGAGCGTCTGTGCGAGGTCGACTTCGGTGCCGGCGAGGGACTGACCCGTACGGAGATGGCCGAGCGCTTTCCTGAGGCACTGGCCGCCTTCCTCGCCGCCCCTGCCCGGAACCCGCTGCCGTCCGGCGAGCCGGGCACCGCAGCGATCGACCGTGCGCGCCCCGCACTCGACGCACTCGTGGCGGAGCATCCGGACGGGAGAGTGCTCGTGGTGATGCACTCGACGCTCCTGCGGCTCGTCCTGTGCGACCTGCTCGGGATCGACCCCGACCGCTACCGCACCGTGATGCCGTCCGTGGCCAACGGGGCGCTCACGACGGTGCGCACCGACGGGACGTCGTACGCCCTGCTGGGCTTCAACGTCCCAGCCTGACACAACGACGCCGCCGTGCCCCTCTCACGAGGGTCACGGCGGCGTCGTCTGTGGTCGTGCTGATCAGGCGGTGGTCAGCAGGTCCCGGCCAGGGATCGCGTCGAGCAGCTTGCGCGTGTACTGCTCGCGCGGGTTGTCGAACACCTCGGCCACGCTCGCGGCCTCGACCAGCTTCCCGTCCTGCATCACCAGGACGTCGTCGGCGATCTGGCGGACCACCGCGAGGTCGTGGGTGATGAACAGATAGCTCAGACCCATCTCTGCCTGGAGGTCGTTGAGCAGCTCCAGGATCTGGGCCTGCACGAGGACGTCCAGCGCGGACACCGCCTCGTCGAGCACCACGACCTCCGGCTCGAGGGCCAGCGCACGTGCGATCGCGACGCGCTGACGCTGGCCGCCGGACAGCTCGTTGGGATAGCGACGCATGACCGACGCCGGCAGCGACACCTTGTCGAGCAGATCGCGGACCTTGGCCTCGCGATCCTTCGACGAGCCGATCCCGTGGGTGGCGAGCGGCTCCTCGATCGACTTGAAGATGGAGTACATCGGATCGAGGGAGGCGTACGGGTTCTGGAAGACCGGCTGCATCTGACGCCGCAGCGCCATCAGCTTCTTGCCCTTCAGCTGAGAGGTGTCGTACCCGTCGAAGCGGACCGTGCCCTCGGTCACGTCGAGAAGTCCGAGCACCATCCGCGCGACCGTCGACTTGCCCGAGCCGGACTCGCCCACGATCGCGGTGGTGGTGCCGCGACGCAGCCGGAAGCTGACGTCGTCGACTGCTCGGAGCTCGGTCTTGCGCCACGGGCGGTCGCCCGGGAGCATGAACACCTTCGTGAGGTTCTCGACGACGATGATGTCGTCCTCGCCCTTGCCGACGGCCTCCTTGGCAGTCGCCACCTCGGCCGCGATCTCGCCGGCGGTCTGCACCGCCTGCTCCCGGACCTCCTCGCGGGCACGCATCGAGCTCAGTCGCTGCGACGCGATCGACGGGGCCGACGACACGAGTCGGCGGGTGTAGGGGTGCTCGGGGTTCTTGAGGATCTCCAGCGCCGGACCGGACTCCACGACGTGGCCCTTGTACATGACGACGATGTGGTCGGCACGCTCGGCCGCCAGGCCGAGGTCGTGCGTGATCAGCAGCACGGCAGTCCCCAGCTCGTCGGTGAGGCCGTCGAGGTGGTCGAGGATCTGCTTCTGGACGGTCACGTCGAGCGCCGAGGTCGGCTCGTCGGCGATGAGGAGCTTCGGACGTGCTGCCAGCCCCATCGCGATGAGCGCGCGCTGGCGCATACCGCCGGAGAACTCGTGCGGGTACTGGCGGGCACGGCGTTCGACGTCGTTCAGTCCGGCCTCGGCGAGGAGCCCGTGCACACGCCGATCGGCGTCCTTGCCCTTCGCGATGTCGTTGGCGACCAAGGCTTCCTTGATCTGCGTCCCGACCCGCCAGAGCGGGTTGAGGTTCGACATCGGGTCTTGAGGAACGAGGCCGATCTGGTCCCCGCGAAGAGACTCGAACCCCTTCTTGCTCGACTGTGCGATGTCCAAGCCGTCGAAGATGATCTCGCCACCGGTGATGCGACCGGTGCCCGGCAGCAGGCCGATGATCGCGTGCGCGGTCGTCGACTTGCCCGAGCCCGACTCACCGACGATGGCGACGGTCTGCCCTGGGTAGACGGTCAGGTTCGCCCCACGCACCGCGGGGATGGCCCGCTTGTCGGCGTAGAAGGCGACGTCGAGGTCACGGACCTCGAGGAGTGGCTGCTGGCTCATCGCTTCTTCGCCTTCGGGTCGAGGGCATCACGGACGGCGTCACCGAGCAGGATGAAGCTCAGCACGGTGAGCGCGAGTGCGGTCGCTGGGACGAACATCACCCCGAGCCGCGTGCCGGAGCGGACGAGACGCTGGGCCTCCGAGATGTCGTTGCCCCACGAGACGACCGAGGCTGGCAGGCCGAGCCCGAGGAACGACAGCGTGGCCTCGGCGACGATGAAGATGCCGAGCGACACCGTCGCGGTGACGATCACCGGGGAGACCGAGTTCGGGACGATGTGACGCCACAGGTTGCGGGAGTCCTTCGCGCCGATCGCCTTGGCGGCGTCGACGAACTCCAGGTTCTTGACCTCCATGACCGAGCCACGCATGATGCGCGCGATCTGCGGCCAGCCGAAGACGGCGAGCGTGAGGACGACCGCGGAGATGCCGCCCCAGAACGCACGCTCCGGGAACCAGTTGTTGATCGCCGAGAGGCACACGATCGCGGCGAGGATCAGCGGGATGGCGAAGAAGATGTCGCTGATGCGCGAGAGGATTCCGTCGACCCAACCTCCCTTGAAGCCGGCGAACGCTCCTGCGAGGCTGCCGATCAGGACCACGAGAAGCGTGGTGAGGACACCGACCGCGACCGACGCGCGAGCTCCGTACAGGGTCCGTGACCAGACGTCACACCCCTGAAAGTTGAACCCGAACGGGTGGCCAGGCGACGCAGGATCGAGGCTCCGACTGAGCTCGCACAGCTGCGGGTCCGAGTTGGTGAAGAGTCCCGGGACCGCGATGATCACTGCCAGAATGGCCAGGAGAGCGGCGGACACGAGGAACATCGGGTTGCGACGCAGCTGCTTCCACGCCTCCTTCCACTGGCTGGAGGGTGCCTCGTCCACCTGGACGGAGTCGACCGCCGCGAGGGGGGTCTCCTCGAGGGGGGCCACGTAGCGCTCCTGTCCCGGGAGCGTCGGCTTAGGCATAACGGATCCTTGGGTCGAGGAAGGCGTAGAGCAGGTCGACGAGCAGCGCCGCAAGGACGTACACGAAGACCATGATCGTCACGACCGAGACGATCGTCGGCGTCTCTCCACGGATGACCGCCTGATAGGCGAGATTGCCGACGCCGGGGATGTTGAAGATGCCCTCGGTCACGATAGCGCCCGCCATCAAGGCACCGATGTCGACGCCGAGGTAGGTCACCACCGGGATGAGGGAGTTGCGCAGGACGTGCCGGCGCACCACGGTCCCCTCGGGGAGGCCCTTCGCGCGGGCGGTCCGTACGTGGTCGGCACCGAGGTTGCCCGCGACCGAGCTCCTCGTGAGTCTCAGCACGTACGCAAAAGAGACCAGTCCGAGCACTATGGCGGGTAACAACAAGTTGTAGAACGAGGGATCACCACCGACAGTCGGCGGGAACCACCCCAGCTGGACACCGAAGATGAGCTGCAGCACGAAGCCGAAGACGAAGATCGGGACGGCGATGACCAGCAGCGACACGATGAGCATCGTCGAGTCGAAGAGCTTGCCCTTGCGAAGCCCCGCGATGGTGCCGGCGATGATGCCGAAGACGGCCTCGAAGACGAGGGCCATTAGCGCGAGCTTGATGGTCACCGGGAACGCGTCGGCCACGAGGTCGATGACAGGGCGACCGGTGAACGACTGACCGAAGTCACCGGTGACGGCGCCCTTGAGGAAGAGAAGCCATTGGACGAGGAACGGCTCGTCGAAGTTGTACTGCTCCCGGACCTGCTGCAACGTCGCCTCGGACACCGGCTTTTCACCGAAGAGGGCGCGGATCGGGTCACCGGGGCGAAGGAAGACGAGCGCGTAGATGAGCAGCGTCGAGCCGAGCAGGACGGGGATCGTCTGCAGGATGCGCCGCGCGGCATACCACCACATGTCAGTGGCCTCCTACGGGATGGGCTCTCCTACCAGGAGAGAGATGGATTCAGGCCCGTCGGCGCCGGTAGGCACCGGGAGCCCGCGCAGGTCGCGCGGGGGGCAGCTGGTGAGCTGACCCCCGCGCGCCCAGCATGCGGTGGTGTGGAACCTACTACTTCGTGATGTTGTGGTAGATCGGGACACCCTGCCAGTTGAACTTGACGTTCTTGACGCCCTTGGCAGCAGCGCCCGTCGCGTCGGTGTACCACATCGACAGACCCGGGAGCTCCTCCATGAGGATGGCCTGGGCATCGACGAACGCCTGGTAGCGCGCCTCGTCGTCCTTGGCACCGGCCGCCTTGGCGATCAGTGCGTCGAACTCCTTGTTGGACCAGCGGGCGTCGTTCGAAGCCGCGCCGGTGCCGTAGATCGGGCCGAGGTAGTTCGAGATCGACGGGTAGTCCGGCTGCCATCCGGCACGGAACAGCGCGCCGGTCTTGTTGTTGTCACGCGCGTCGAGGAACTCGTCGAACGTGGCGTAGTACTTCGGCTCGGCCTCGATGCCCAGGGTGTTCTTCACCTGGTTAGCCATCGCGTCGACCGACGCCTTGTTGCCGGCGCCATCGGTGTTGGTGGCGATCAGCAGCTTGTTGTCGCCCCAAGGCTCGATCTTCTCGGCCTCGGCCCAGCGCTTCTTGGCCTCGTCGGCGTTGAACTCGAGAACCTCGTTGCCGGGGATCTCGTCGGTCCAGCCCGGCATCGGCGGAGCACTGAAGTCCTCGGCCGGCGTACGGGTGCCGAAGAACAGCTTCTCGGTGAGCTCCTCGCGGTTCAGAGCCATCGAGACGGCCTGGCGGCGAAGCTTGCCGGCCTCACCGGTGAAACCGGGGAGGTCGACCGGGAACTGGAACGAGCCGTTGACCGAGCCCGGCGCCTCGACGGGCGTGATGTCCGAGTCGTCGGCGAAGGTGGCCAGCGCGCTGTCCGGGACGGTGTCCAGGACGTCGAGGTTGCCACCCTTGATGTCGGTGTACGCGGCCTCGGTGTCGGTGTAGACCACGAAGGTCACGCCGCCGTTCTGAGCCTTGCGGACGCCGTCGTACTCGCCGTTCGGGACGAGACGGATCTCCTTGTTGTGCTCCCACGCGTCGAGCTTGTAGGGGCCGTTGCCGATCGGCTTCTCGCCGTACGCCTTCATGTCGGCGTAGGCCGACTCGGGCAGCGGGTAGTAGGCCGAGTAGCCGAGACGCAGCGGGAAGTCGGACTCCGACTGCTTCAGCGTGATGGTGAAGGTCTTGTCGTCGACGACCTTCAGGCCCGAGATCGTGTCAGCGCCCTTGACCGTGGTGCCCTCTTCCGAGGTGCCCTCGATCGGGTAGTAGAAGTAGGCAGCGTTCTGCGCGTTCTTGGCCAGCGCGCCGTAGTTCCAGGCGTCGACGAAGGACTTCGCGGTGACGGGGGTGCCGTCGCTGAACTTCCAGTCCTTGAGCTTGACCGTCCAGGTCTTGTTGTCGTCGGAGGTGATCGACTCGGCGACCTCGAGCTCCTGGGAGCCGTCCTCCTTGTACGAGATGAGGCCTGCGTAGAGCAGATCGATGACGTTGCCGCCGCCGACCTCGTTGGTGGCCTGCGGAACCAGCGGGTTCTGAGGCTCGGTCGAACGAGCGGTGATGACGGCGTCGGTCGAGTCGCTCGAACCGTTGTCGTCATCTCCCCCGCCGCCGCCGCATGCGGACAAGGTAAGTCCGATCGCGGCGAGCAGCGCCACGCCTCCGAGGCGAGTACGCCGGGAGAGTCGCATTGGAATCCTCCTGTTGTGTTGGGAACGCGCAGAAAAACTTCCGCACACCCATGGTTACTCCGGATCAATCGACCAGAACAGGTCAGGGGCCGGACACTTACCGAAGTGTTACAACCACCAGGCCCCCTGATCGTGACAGCATTCTTATCAGACCGGCCCAATTCAGTCTTCGCAGGGCCCCGCGTGCCCGCCGAGCAGTGATGCGCACCGTATCGACGCCGGAACGCAGCAGAGACCGTCACACCCCATTTCGCGGGGTGTGACGGTCTCTGGCGATCGGACGTACGGCGTAGGTCAGCCCTTGCGCTTGTTGACCTCGTCGGTCGCCTGCGGGAGAACCTCCTTGAGGTCGCCGACGACGCCGAAGTCGACCAGCTCGAAGATGGGCGCCTCCTCGTCCTTGTTGACGGCGACGATGGTCTTGGAGGTCTGCATGCCCGCGCGGTGCTGGATCGCGCCCGAGATGCCGTTGGCGACGTACAGCTGGGGCGAGACCGTCTTGCCGGTCTGGCCCACCTGGAAGCTGTGCGGGTACCACCCGGAGTCGACCGCAGCACGCGAGGCGCCGACAGCCGCACCGAGCGCGTCGGCGAACGCCTCGACCTGCGAGAAGTCGCCGCCCGTGCCACGCCCGCCGGACACGACGATCGCGGCCTCGGTCAGCTCGGGACGCCCCGTGGCCTCGCGCGGCTTGGAGTCGGTGATCCGGGCGGTCTTGGCCGCGTCGGAGACCGTCACCGTGACGGCCTCGACGGCACCGGCAGCCGGTGCCTCCTCAGGGGTGACCGAGTTCGGCTTGACGGTCACGATCGGGGTGCCCTTGGTGACGGTGGCCTCGACGGTGAAGTTGCCGGCGAAGACCGACTGGGTCGTCTCGACACCGTCACCGCCCGCGCGGACGTCGACGACGTCGGTGAGCAGACCGGAGCCGGTCTTGATCGCCAGACGGCCGGCGATCTCCTTGCCCTCCGCCGAGCTGCCGATCAGCACGGCGGCCGGCTGCTTGTCGCTCACGAGCTGGGCCAGCGCCTCGGCCTTGGGGGCCACGAGGTACTCGGTCAGCTCGGGGGCGTCGAGGACGTAGACCTTCTCAGCGCCGTACTGCGCCAGGTAGGCCTGCGCCGAGTCGGCACCGGAACCGATGAAGACGGCCGACGGCGTGCCGAGGCGGCGCGCGAGCGTCAGGAGCTCACCGGTGGTCTTGCGTACTGCACCGTCGAGGTGATCGACGAGAACGAGAATCTCACTCATCTGTGGCTGCTCCTCACACGAACTTCTTCGAGGCGAGGAACGCGGCCAGCTTGACGCCGCCGTCTCCCTCGTCGGTGACGATCTCGCCGGCCGAGCGCGGCGGACGCGGGGCGAACGACAGCACCTTGGTGCCGGCGGCGTCCAGACCCACCTCGGACGGGTCGATACCCAGGTCGGACAGCGTCAGGTCCTCGACCGGCTTCTTCTTCGCCGCCATGATGCCCTTGAAGGACGGGTAGCGGGGCTCGCCGGACTGGTCGGTGACCGACACGACGGCAGGCGCGGAGGCCGTGATCGTCTCGGTCGCGACGTCACCGTCGCGGCGCACCGTGACGGTCGAGCCGTCGACGCTGATCTCCGAGCCGTACGTCACGGCCGGAAGGCCCAGACGCTCGGCGACCATCGTCGGGACGACACCCATGGTGCCGTCGGTCGAGCTCATCCCGAAGAACACGAGGTCGTACTCCAGCGTGCCCAGCGCCTTGGCGAGGATCAGCGACGTCGCCGCGGCATCGGAGCCCGCGATGTCGTCGTCCTCGACGTGGACGCCCTTGTGGGCGCCCATCTGCAGCGCCTTGCGGACCGCGTCGGCGGCATCGGCGGGGCCGACGGTCAGGACCGTCACCTCGCCGTCGCTCTCCTCAGCGGCCAGCAGCGCCTGCTCGACGGCGTACTCGTCGAGCTCCGACAGCAGCCCGTCGACGCCTTCGCGATCCACGGTGTTGTCCGACGAGTCAAAGGACCGGTCCGCCGTAGCGTCCGGTACGTACTTCACACAGACGACGATGTTCATGGCCTTCTCGGCCCCTCCTGTGGAGTCGACTTCGTACACGGCGCTCGCACGGGACGCGCGTCGCGGCAGCCGTGGGCGACTGCGGTGCGGAGCCGTGAGACGTCTCCGCAACCCTGATGTTACCGACAGGTAACCATCATGACGAGGGCGTCACGGGTGGCGTGGGTCACACGGCGACCGCTCACCCACGGCGCTCCCACGTCGGTGGCTCTTCACGCCGAGGGCCTTATAAGAGGTCGAGCGCATGACACGCTGCGACACTGAGCCACATGACCGAGCCTAGGGCACGCGCACGAACGCTCACCATCCTGGTCGGATCTGCCGCCTTCGTCGTGGTCGTCGCCGGCATGATGAGCATCAACGGGATCGTCGGCCCGACCTTCCTCGCCGTCTGCCTCACCGTGACCGTCCATCCGCTGAGGCACGTCCTGGCTCGAGTCGGCCTGCCCACGTGGGCGGGCACTGTCGCCTGTGTCCTCGCGGTCTACGCGATCCTCCTGACGTTCGCCGTCGCGCTCGTCCTCTCCGGCGCCCGTTTCGCCGAGCTCCTCACCAAGTACGAGGACGAGTTCCAGCGGTGGCTCACCGACATCAAGGACCTGCTCAACCAGTGGGGTGTCGGGGACAGCGAGCTCGACCAGATCTTCAGCCGGCTCGACATCCGCGCGGTCGCGCCGTACGTCGCGGAGGCCGTCTCGAGCGCCACCTCCGTGACGGGGAACATCCTGCTGATCCTCGTCCTGCTCCTCTTCATGGCGCTCGACGGCTCGGTGATCCCCCGGCTCGCCGCCAAGGTCCCCGAACGCCACCGCTCCACGGTCGACGCACTCGCGGACTTCGCGACGGGGACCCGCCGCTACTTCGTCGTCGCCACCGTCTTCGGGGTGCTGGTCGCGCTCGCCGACGTGGTCCTGCTGTACGCCCTCGGGGTGCCGGAGCCCTGGCTGTGGGGCGTGCTCTCGTTGATCACCGGCTACATCCCCAACATCGGCTTCGTTCTGGGCCTGGTGCCGCCGGCCCTGCTGGCGCTGTTCGACTCCGGCTGGCAGACCGCCCTCTGGGTGATCGTCGGGTACTGCGTCATCAACTTCGTGATCCAGTCCGTCTTCCAGCCCAAGATCGTCGGCGACTCGGTCGGGCTCTCGGCGACGGTGAGCATGGTGTCGCTGATCTTCTGGACCGTGATCCTCGGTGCGTGGGGTGCGATCCTCGCCATCCCGGCGACGCTGCTGGTGACGAAGATCCTCGTCGACCGTGATCCCGACACGAGGTGGATGTCGCCCCTCATCGCGGGCCGGGAACCGGTAGCGTGACGGCCACCCCCGAGCAAGGAGGCACGATGTCGTACCAGCAACCGCCCGCCGACCAGCCTGATCCGCGCCGCAACCCGGACTCCGACGCCAACACTCCGAGCGGGCTCTCGCTCAACGTCGGCAGGCTCTGGGCGGGAGGCCTCGCGACCGCCGTCGTCGCCGGACTGGCGGCTGTCGTCGGGATCCTGGTCTGCCGCGGCGTGTTCGACATCGCGGTGCTGGTGCCGTCCGGAGGCGGCCGGTGGGACGTCGCCTCGACGATCCCGTACGCGTTCATCGCCGCCGGTGCCGCGCTCGTGGCCACCGGCCTGATGCACCTGCTGATCCTGGCGACGCCGCGGCCGACGCTGTTCTTCAGCTGGATCATGACGCTGGTCGGCGTCATCGCCGCCGTCCTGCCGTTCACGACCGACATCGACCTGCCCGAGCAGATCGCCACCGCGGCCGTCGCCGTGCTGATCGTCATCGTGATCGCCAGCCTGGTCTCCAGCACCGGCGCCCGCGCCGTGACCAACGCCCACCGCCCCTGAGCAGAAGGCGCGACCGTACGCTGCCGACGTGAGCAGCGACGACAGGGACGACGGCCGGGACGACGACGGCACGAAGCCGCAGATGGTGATCACCGGTGAGCGCACGGTGCCCGGCATCTGGCACGAGAACTACTGGTTCCGGCGCCACGAGGTCGTGTACGAGGCGCTTCGCGACGTCGTCCGCGGTCGTACGGTGCTCGAGGCCGGGTGCGGCGAGGGTTACGGCGCCGACCTCCTGAGTCGCGACGCCGCCATGCTCGCCGCCCTGGACTACGACGCGTACGCGACCGGCCACGTGCGGACGGCGTACCCGCACGTGCCGGTCGTCCGCGGCAACCTGGTCGCCCTCCCGTACGCCGACGCGTCATTCGACGTGGTCGTCAGCCTTCAGACGATCGAGCACCTCTGGGACCAGGACGCCTTCGTCGCCGAGTGCGTCCGGGTGCTGCGTCCGGGCGGGACGCTGGTGGTCAGTACGCCCAACACCCTGACCTTCCCTCCGGGCAACATCTACCACCCGAAGGAGCTCGAACCTGCCGAGCTGCGCGACCTCGTCGCCGCACGCGCGCAGATCACCGCGCTGACCGGGCTGCACCACGGACCCCGGATCAGGGCGTGGGAGGAGCAGCACGGGTCTCTCGTCGACGCGCAGATCGCCGGGCCGTACGAGCAGTGGCCCGACGAGGTCGCCGAGCTCGTCCGTTCGGTCGCGACCGACGACTTCGTGCTGCGTCCGGGCGACGACGAGGACCTGGCCGCGTCCCTCGACCTCGTGGTGACCGCACAGCGCTGACGCTGCTGACGGCAGATCCGCCTGGGGCTGATCGGCTGGAACCGGGCGGCTCTGCCGCGCGACCGTGGACGCATGGCACACGACAACGCACCGCGTCTCTTCGACACCCTGAGCCGCCAGCAGCTGCTCGGCCGGCGGATCCTCGTGCTCGACGGCGTCCTCGACGACGACAACGGCACGCTTCTCACGACACAGCTCCTCTCCCTGGCCGCGGACGATCCCACCGCTGACGTCGCCCTGTGGATCCACTCCCCCGGCGGCTCCGTACCAGCGATGCTCGCGCTGCGCGACGCCCTCCGGCTGGTCCCCTGCGACGTGTCGACGCTCGCGCTCGGCCTGGCCTGCAGCGCCGGGCAGTTCCTGCTGTCGGCCGGGACGCCGGGCAGGCGCTACGCGCTCCCCCATGCGCGCATCCTGATGCACCAAGGCTCGGCGGGGATCGGCGGGCGCGCCGTCGAGATCGAGGTCCAGGCCGGCGACCTGCGCCACACCCGCGACACCGTGCTCGCCCTCATCGCCGCGGACACCGGTCAACCGGTCGAGCGGATCTTCGAGGACTCGCTGCACGACCGCTGGTACACCGCGCTCGAGGCCCAGGAGTACGGGTTCGTCGACCACGTCGTCGCGTCCTTCGACGA
>Ga0233369_1000709_pt1 | contig 12653 bp, 12 predicted proteins | sample ElkDunMinimDraft_26_FD_191537 | JGI IMG/M metagenome (GOLD analysis project Ga0233369, IMG submission 191537) | Fecal eukaryotic communites from dung pellets of Tule Elk in California, USA - Elk Dung D16 | ecosystem: Host-associated > Mammals > Digestive system > Large intestine > Fecal | place... | reverse complement strand
CAACCTCGAGATCGGGGTGCTCGACCCGGAGCGCGCCGACCTCATCGACCGCGCCGCACAGCGCGTGATCGACGGGGACTTCCACGACCAGTTCGTCGTGGGCGTCGTGCAGGGCGGCGCCGGCACGTCGACCAACATGAACGCGAACGAGGTCATCACCAACATCGCGCTCGAGATGGCCGGCCGCCCCAAGGGCGACTACGCCTACCTCTCGCCCATCGACCACACCAACCGCAGCCAGTCGACCAACGATGTCTACCCGACGGCCATCAAGGTGGGGTTGGGGCTGGATCTGCGGACGCTCCTGGAGGAACTCGACCTGCTGCGCCGATCGTTCCTGGCCAAGGCGGTGGAGTTCCACGATGTGCTGAAGGTCGGGCGCACGCAGCTGCAGGATGCCGTGCCGATGACGCTCGGCCAGGAGTTCCACGGATTCGCCACGACGCTGGGGGAGGACCACGCCCGCCTCACCGAGAACGCCTCGCTGCTGTACGAGATCAACATGGGCGCGACGGCCATCGGCACCGGCATCACGACGCACCGCGACTACGGCGCCGCCGTGCTGCGGCACCTGAGGGAGATCACGGGGCTCGACCTCGAGACGGCCGACGACCTCGTCGAGTCCACGAGCGACACCGGCTCGTTCATGTCGTTCTCCTCGTCGCTCAAGCGCAACGCCATCAAGCTCTCGAAGATCAGCAACGACCTGCGGCTGCTCTCCAGCGGTCCGCAGGCGGGATTCGGCGAGATCAACCTGCCTGCCCGCCAGGCCGGCTCCAGCATCATGCCGGGCAAGGTCAACCCGGTGATCCCGGAGGTCGTCAACCAGGTCGCCTTCTCCGTCGCCGGTGCCGATCTCACCGTGACGATGGCGGTGGAGGGCGGTCAGCTGCAGCTCAACGCGTTCGAGCCGATCATCGCCCACTCGCTGTTCCAGTCGATCACGTGGATGCGTCGCGCCATGCGGACGCTCCGGGTGAACTGCGTCGACGGCATCACCGCGAACCGGGAGCGCCTCGGTGCCATGGTGGGCGCATCGGTGGGCGTCGTCACGGCCCTCACGCCCTTCATCGGGTACGCGGCATCGGCGGCCCTCGCCAAGGCCGCTCTGCTGACCGGGCACAACGTGGGCGACCTCGTCGTGGAGGCGGGGCTCATGAGCCGCGAAGACGTCGACAAACAGCTCTCGCCGGCGCGCCTGTCGGGGCTCGAGGCCATCACGGCCGCCATCCCGATCGTGCAGCCCGCCGACAGCATCGTCGAAGGCTGAGCCGCCCAGGTTGTCGCTGCGGCGACGACACCGATAGCGTCTGACGAGACCGGGAACGTCCGGAACACGAGGAGTACACATGTCCGACCCGCAGAACCCCGCACAGCCGCCGGTCCCGCCCGCCGGTCAGCAGCCCCCGGCCCAGCCCGACGCCGCCGAGCAGCCGTCGTACCAGCCTCCGGCAGCGTACGAACCGCCCCCGGCGTACCCGTCGGCCCCGCAGGCGACCTACCCGCAGGGCGGATACCCGCCGGCCGCCCCGCCCTACGGCAACGCGCCCTCCTACGAGCAGAGCGCCCCGCAGGGGCCCGTCCCCGGCAAGACGCTCGGCATCGTCGCCTTCGTGGTGAGCTTCTTCGCGTCGGTGATCGGTCTGATCCTCGGCATCGTCGCGTACGTGCAGAGCAAGAAGGCCGGGGTCAAGAACGGCTGGGCACTGGCTGCCATCATCGTGGGCGCCGTGCTGACGGTCGCCGGGATCATCGTGACCATCGCGGTGCTCGCCCTGGTCCTGCCGATGCTGAGCGCGTGCCTGGAGCTCGGCCCCGGCGTCTGGGAGCTCACCAACGGGCAGGTCATCACCTGCGAGTGACGCACCGTCGCGGCTGACGCCGCACCGACCGACCCCCGTTCGCTCCGGCGCGCGGGGGTCAGTCGTTGATGCGGCAGTGCGTCGTGAGCGAGCCGATGCCGTCGATCCCGACCGTGACCGTCGAGCGGTCGCGCAGGAAGATCTGCGGGTCGCGGGAGTAGCCGGCGCCGCCGGGACTGCCGGTGGAGATGAGGGTGCCCGGCAGCAGCGTCGCCGATGAGGACAGGTGCGAGACGAGGGTCGCGACGGAGCGGATCATCTGGCCCGTCGAGCCGTCCTGCACGGTCTGACCGTCCACGACCGCCCAGATGTGCAGATCCTGGGGATCGGCGACCTCATCGGCGGTGACGACGAACGGGCCCGTCGGGGTGAAGCCGTCGAACGACTTGCAGCGCGACCACTGGGCCTCCGAGAACTGGATGTCGCGCGCGGTGATGTCGTTGACCACGGTGTAGCCCCACACGTGGTCGAGTGCGTCGTCGACCGAGACGTCCTTCGCGGGGCGGCCGATGATGACCCCCAACTCCGCCTCGTAGTCGACGGACTCGCTCAGCGAACGCGGCCAGGTCGTCGTGGCCTCGTGGCCGGTGAGGGAGTTGGGCCACAGCACGAACACCGTCGGTGCGGTGTCGGCCTTGAGCCCCAGTTCGCTCGAGTGCGCGGCGTAGTTCAGCCCGATGGCGAGCACCACCGGGGGTGCGAGGACGGCGGAGGCGAACGAGAGTCCCGCCAGGGGATGCCACCCGTCCGCGGCGCCGGCCGCCTCCCGCACCCGGGCGAGCAGGTCGTCGCCCCCGGCGATGAGGTCGGCGAGCAGCCGCGGAGCACCCGCGAACAGGTCCTCGGTGATGAGGGCTTCGTCGTCGCGGACGACGGCCAGCCGGGGCGGGCCGCCCGCAGAAGTGGTCACGTGGGCGAAGCGCATCGTTTCAGGCTAGCGGGCCGGCGACCGCCCGAACGCCCGCCGCGTGCACTCTAGGCTGAGCGACGTGTCGTACACGTCTGCGTTGGCCCAGCCGCACCCGGGGCACCCGGCCGACATCGCGCCCGCCCCGGCATCCCCGCCGGTCCTGCCCGTTCCCAGCCGCAAGGGGCGCTCCGCCCCGATCTGGATCGCGGGTCTGCTGATCGTGCTGCTGGTGGCTCTCGTGGCCTACCTGCTCACGTTCCTCGGCACGGTGGCGTCGCTCCTCGGCATGCTGCTGGCCCTCGTGCCGTTGGTCGGGGTGCTGCTGGCCGTGCGCATCGCCGACCGGTGGGAGCCGGAGCCGCGGTCGCTGGTCATCCTCGCCGTGGCGTGGGGTGCGATCGCCGCCGTCGCGATCTCCCTGGCGGTCGACCTCGGCATCACCCTCGTGATCGGCGGCGACGGCTCGGCCGCGAGGGACGTCTTCTCGTCGGTCGTGCAGGCCCCCATCGTCGAGGAGGCGGCCAAGGGCCTCGGTGTCTTCCTCATCTTCGCCTTGGCCCGCCGGGCGTTCGACGGGCCCGTGGACGGCATCGTCTACGGTGCACTCGTCGGCGCCGGGTTCGCCTTCACCGAGAACATCCTCTACTTCGCCACGAGCCTCATCGAGGGCGGGGTGGCCGAGACGACGGTGACCTTCTTCGTCCGCGGCATCCTGTCGCCGTTCGCCCACGTCATGTTCACCGCGGTCACCGGCTACGCGCTGGGGCGCGCCGCCCGGAGCGGCGCCTCGGCGTCGGCCGCGATGCCGGCATGGCTGGCGGGTATGGCGGGCGCCGCCGTCCTGCACGCCGTGTGGAACGGTTCTGCCGTGTTCGCCGACTTCTTCGCGCTGTATGTGACGCTGCAGGTGCCGCTGTTCGTGCTGTTCATCATCGGCGTCGTGCTGCTGCGCCGTGAAGAGGCGCGGCTGACCCGCACCCGGCTGGGGGAGTACGCCGCGGCGGGCTGGTTCAGCGCGGGCGAAGTCGACATGCTCGCCACGTCGGCCGGCCGGCGCCGCGCGCTGGCCTGGGCGCGCACACTGCCCGGCGATCGCACCGCAACGATGAAGGCGTTCATCACGGATGCCACGGCGCTCGCCGCGGCCCGCGAGCGCGCCCTGTCCGGCCGCGATCCGCACGCGAGCGAGGACGAACGCGTCTTCCTCACACGGGCGGTGGCGGCGCGGTCGGCGCTGTTCGGGCGGTGACGCACGAAGGGCCCCACGCCGTGTCTTCACGCGGCGGATGAGGCCCTGTGCGCCAACTCAACGCCCGGTGCCGCGGCGATGCCTGCGTGACTCCCGGGCGCTGAGTTGATCTGCTCTCATCATCCTCTCGAGCGCCTCGGGGTGTCAAGGATCGCCCTCGCGTTGACCGGGCCGGGCGCGGCGGGTTTGAATGGGACCATGACTGACAACCGCACCAAGCCTGAGTTCGACGCGCCGACCGGACCCGCGCCGTCCGAACTCGTCATCCGCGACATCATCGTGGGCGATGGAGCCGAAGCCAAGCCCGGCGACACCGTCACGGTCCACTACGCCGGTGTGGAGTACGACAGCGGCGAGGAGTTCGACTCGTCGTGGGGTCGTGGCGAGAGCATCCAGTTCCCGCTGCGCGGCCTCATCCAGGGCTGGCAGGACGGCATCCCGGGCATGAAGGTCGGCGGCCGTCGTGAGCTCATCATCCCGCCCCACCTGGCCTACGGCCCGGCCGGTGGGCACTTCCTCGGTGGCAAGACGCTCGTCTTCATCATCGACCTGCTCGCCGTCGGCTGAACCCGACACTCCCTTGCACCCGAGAGGGGCGGATGCCGCGGCATCCGCCCCTCTCGGCGTCCTGGGGACCCTCTTGTGGCCGGCGAGACACCGCCCTACGTTGAGGGCCCTGCACTGGGACGAGGGCCGCACCGGGAGGACGCATCGCATGAACTACGGAATGAGCATCCTGTTCCGCGCCATTCCGCTGCTCATGGGCGCGGTGTGTCTGGGGTTCGGGTGGTACGTGCTGTCCGGTGGCACGGACGCCGGTCACTTCGTCGCCGGTCACGTGCTCATCTCCCTCACGGCCATCTGCATCGCCCTGTTCACCACGGCCGCGATGATCATCCGTCAGCTCACGAACACGTTCGCGCCGGCGTGGAAGTTCGTCCTGCCGATCCTCGGATACACCGTGGCGGCCGTCACCATGGGCTGGGGGCTGTGGCTGCGCGGATCCAGCGCCGCCGCCGACGCGTTCGTCGCGGGCCACGTCGTGTTCGGCGTCGGGCTCATCGCGGCGTGCGTGTCGACCGTCGGCACCGCGTCGAGCGCTTTCACGCGCATTTCGCGCAACTCCGCGGGTCGGCACGAGGACGGCCCTCCCGCCGATGTCTACGGTGCCGCTGCCGGGTGGGCGTTGATCGCCGTGCCGGCGGTGGCTACGCTCATCGCCGCGATCTGGGCGATCGTGCTGCTCACCGGCGCGTCCCAGCCCGACCACTACATCGCCGGGCACGTGATGCTGGGGCTGGCCGCGATCTGCTCGAGCCTGATCGCCCTCGTGGCGACCGTCGTGCGGCAGGTGCGCAACGACTTCGACGAGCCGGAGCGGTGGTACTGGGCACTGTGGGTGCTGTTCATGGGCACGCTCACGTTCGTCTGGGGCTTGTTCGTGCTGCTGGGGTCCGACCGGCCGGAGCGCATCGCGCCCGGCTGCATCCTGCTCGGGCTCGGCATGATCTGCTTCAGCATCATCTCCAAGGTGTTCCTGCTCGCCTCGGTGTGGCGGCGCGAGTTCGCCCTGGCGAACCGGGTGCCGCTCATCCCCGTGTTCACCTGCCTCGCGTGCCTGTTCTTCGCCGCGTTCCTGGCGGAGGCTGCGACGACCGATCCGAACTTCTTCATCCCCGCGCGCGTGCTCACCGGACTCGGGGCGGTGTGCTTCACGCTGTTCTCCATCGTGTCGATCCTCGAGGCGGGCACCTCCAAGAAATCCTGAGGCAATCTGCATTCATCGGAATAGAGTTTTGCTTCCGGTCGTTGACCCCTTGCAGACCGCCGGACGTTCCGGCCCCCCGATGGAGGAAGACATGACCGAAGCGACGATCGCCACGACCGAGATCCCCGGCTACAAGCCCGGCACCTGGGTGCTCGACCCCTCGCACAGCGAGGTGTCGTTCAGCGTGCGCCACATGATGATCTCGAAGGTGCGCGGCACGTTCGACGTCAAGGGCGGCACCATCGTTGCCCCGGAGAACCCGCTCGAGGCCCGCGTCGAGGCGACCGCCGACGTCGCATCGGTCAACACCAAGGACGAAGGTCGCGACGCCCACCTGCGTTCGGCGGAGTTCTTCGACGCCGAGAACCACCCCACCCTGACCTTCGTCTCGACCGGTGTGCGCCTCGAGGACGGCGACTTCCTCGTCGACGGCGACCTGACGATCCGCGGCATCACCCGCCCCGTCACGTTCACGGTCGAGTTCGGCGGCTTCGGCTCCGACCCGTGGGGCAATTACAAGGCCGGCGCGACGGCCAAGACCGTCATCAACCGCGAGGACTTCGGTCTGGTCTGGAACGCCGCGCTCGAGACCGGCGGCGTGCTGGTCGGCAAGGACGTCACCATCACGCTGGATCTTCAGGGCTCGCTGCAGGCCTGACCCCCGGGCGGATGCCGCCGGCCGCATCGGCCGCCGCGGCATCCGCCTCGGCGCGTCGGCGCGGGCGCAGGCGATCCTGCGCGAGGAGGATGCCGACGAACACCAGCAGCGCGCCGGCGGGCTCGTTCCAGCTGAGATGCTCGCCCAGCAGCACGATGCCGAGGGCGACCCCCACCACCGGCGTGATGTACGTGACCGTCGAGGCGCGGGTCGGACCCCAGGCGCGCAGCACGTTCTGGTTCCAGATGTACGCGATGCCGGTGCCGAAGCAGCCGAGGGCGATGAGGCTCAGCACGATCCACGCATCCAGCCGCACCGGCGACAGCGCCACGAACGGGGTGAGTGCCACCATGATGACCGCGGCGATGCCGATGTTGAGGAACGAGAACACCAGCGCGCTCATGCCGGTGTCGGAGACGAACCGGCGCATGTACGCGAGGCTGAACCCGTAGCAGGCCGTCGCTCCGAGGATCGCCAGCTGCGCGACGAGGCTCTGCGACAGATCGAGCCCCTGCCACGGCGCGATGATCACCATGACCCCCGCAACACCCACGAGGATGCCGGCGATCTGCGCGGGCTTGAGGCGTTCGACGCGGAACACCGCCCACGCCATGACGGCCGTCATGATCGGCGTGGTGGCGTTGTAGATGCTCGCAAGGCCGGAGGTGACGTGCTGCTGCGCCCAGGAGAACAGCAGGAACGGCACGACGCAGAACGACACCGCAAGCACCGTCATGTGCACCCAGACCCGGATCCTGCGGGGGAGGCGGTCCCGTCGGAGGGCCACGAAGATGCCGAGCGTGAGTGCGCCGAGCACGAGCCGTGACCACACCACCTGGGCGGGGGAGATGCCCTCGAGGGCGACCTTCATGAACAGGAAGCTCGACCCCCAGATGATGCCGGTGAGCACGAACTGCACGGTGAGCACCGCCGTGGCCGGCTGGCGCAGCGCGGCTCCGGGGGACGCGGCCGCCGGGGCGGCGGCGGGCGGAATGGGGGCGGTGGTCACGTCGTGACTCTAGACCCGGCCATCGACGGCGCAGCCGGGTGGCGGATGCGACGACCGGAATCCGCCGACGAACGACCGGATGCCTGCGGTCGCCCGCCCGGCGATGGCACTGGTAGACTTTCGAGGTTGCCGTTAGATCGGCCGCGGATAAAGAGAGCCCTCGCATCAGGCGTCGGGCGCCGCGCAACGAGAAGAGAGGGGATCACCTATGGCACTGGAAGCAGACGTCAAGAAGGCGATCATCGAAGAGTACGCGACGCACCCCGGTGACACCGGATCCCCCGAGGTGCAGGTCGCGATGCTGACGCAGCGCATCAAGGACCTCACCGAGCACCTCAAGGAGCACAAGCACGACCACCACTCGCGTCGTGGGCTGTTCCTGCTCGTCGGTCAGCGCCGCCGTCTGCTCGGCTACCTCCAGGACATCGACATCGCGCGCTACCGCTCGCTGATCGAGCGTCTCGGACTCCGCCGCTAAGGCATCGCTGCCAGCGTTCAATCGCGCAGAACTTCTTGAGGGCCGCCCCGGGTGTGGGGCGGCCCTCGTGGTTTCTGCGGGCGCTGCCCGCAGCGCGTCCGGTCCTAGACGCCCGGACGGTTCATGTCGGGGATGGTGATGGGCGTCGTCGTGCCCGACGCGCCCTTGTTGAGGAACGCCATCGCCAGCGCCTTGACGAACTTGTCGAACATGCGGAACGTCACCGGCATCACCGGGATCAGCCCCTCGCGGAACGCGATGTAGGTGGGCCAGGCGGTGCGGATGGTCGCGGCCGACACGTAATCGCGCTTCAGGCCCAGCCAGTCGCCCACCTCGTTGCCCAGCTGGTACCTCACGAACTCGTTGAGGAAGCCGCGGGTCACACCCAGGTCGATCTGCGCCGTCAACCCCAGCAGCACCTCGGCCAGCTCCTGACCCTCCGGCGTCCACGAGAGGATCGGCGTGAGGATCTGGGCGGACTGGGCGTGGGCGTCGGCCCACGTGGCCGGGATGTACTCGTCGCGCACACCCAGCAGATGCAGCGCCACCTGCCACGAGTGCAGGAATGCCGCCTCGTCGGCGGCGGTCATGCGGATGCCCCACTCCTTCATCTTCTTGTGGGCGAAGGTGCCGGTGCTGTGGAACGTGACCAGGATGTCGGCATTGCTGATGGGGATGGTCTCGTCGGCGACGGCCTTCCAATACGGCGACTGCGGGAGGTAGTGACGCACCGCGGCGTGCACCAGGCGGGTCTTGTTGCCGGTGACGATCATCTGCCCCGACGGCTCGAAGGCGTTGAGATCGCTGAGGTCGTACCCGAACGTGAACGTCTTCGCGGCGCGGTCCTGCATGTCGGCGCCGCCTTTGGACCAGTACACCGACTTCGCCTCGCGGGGGATGACGGTGCTCATGATGCCGCCGCCGATGCCGTAGATGACGAAGAGGTAGAGGTCCTTGCGGCGGTTGAAGTCCGCCGCGAGCCGGAGCTTGGCCCTGTCGGCCCACGACGGGAGCTGTGCCGACTGCTGCAGGAAGCCCGCAAGCTCCGGCGGCAGGCCCGCGGGCACCGGGTGGTTGTTGTTCACCCAGGGCAGGAGCGCGCTGTTGACGGCGGGCACCTGGCCGCTCGTGATGACCGAGGCCATGATGCGGTCGATGTCGTCGTCCCACACCCACTGCGGGTCGGTGCCGCTGCCGGTGCCGAGCACGGATCTCGCCGCCGGCCACGACCAGGCCGCGCTCGCGGCGCCGGCGGCGTTCGGGGCGGCGACGCCGGCGAGGCCGAGGGCCGCCCCCAGTGTCAGGACGGAGCGTCGGTTCATTTCGGGCACGAGGGCACCTGCTTCCCGGAGGGGGATGGACCTCGCCGCGACAACATCGTCGAAGCCGCTCACGCACGTTCAGTCCATCCAGGACGAATGTGATTGGTCGTTAACATAGGGGGGTGTGCGCAGCGTGCGCAAGCCCTGATCGGGCCTGATTCCGGTGCGCGCCGAAGGGCGCCCGACCCGGTGGCGGCGGCGCGGGTCAGTGTGTCGCGACGCGCCGCGGGGTCTCGGACGTGCGGCGCGACCCTGTGGGGTCGCTGCCGTGGCCCTCGCGCTGGGCGAGGGTCGGATCGGCGAACAGCCACCGCGGCCGCGGCTCGATGAGGCGGCGGAACACCGTGCGCACCGGCTTGGTCGCCAAGCCCAGAGCGATCAGCACGGAGACGATCGCCACGGTGGGCAGCCAGAACCAGGTGGGGTCGAGCTGACGCATGACGCCGGACTCGCGGAACGGGTACAGCACGAACGAATGCAGCAGGTAGACGTACATCGTGTACTGGCCGAAGTGCGTCCACCAACGGTCGCGCCGCGGGATGAGGGCGAAGAACGCGGCGGACAGGAGAAGAGCCGTGGCCATGAGCACGAGTCGCACGCCACCGGCCCACCACGCCGTCGCGCCGAGCGCGGCGTAGCCGGAGTCGTAGAACAGCCACGTGCGCAGGTTCATCGACTCCCAGAGGTCGAGGTAGAACCATGCCGCCCATCCCGCCAGGGCGATCACGCCGCCGGCGCCGGCCACGAGCCACCACGACCGCGGCCGCAGCAGGTCGAATCGCGCGACGACGTCGCGGTCGCGCAGCCACCAGCCGAGGGTGAAGAAGAAGAGCAGGCCCAGGGTGCGCGACAGCGAGAAGGTCGAGTCGATGTTGGGGAGGTACCCCGCCCCGAGCGAGATGGCGAGGGTCCACGCGAGCGGCCACTTCAGCAGCGCGAGGTAGGGCAGGACGAGCCGGAAGATGCCGAGGGCGAGCAGGAACCACAGCGTCCACGACGGCTCGGTCGGGTTGGGGTTGGCTCGTCCCTCGACGAGCCACTTCGTCAGCGTCCACAGTCCCTCGAAGATGAGGTACGGCACGATGATGTCGGTGATCACGCGGGCCATCTGGCGCTGGTTGGGGGTGCCCGACTTCGAGAAGTAGCCGGAGATGATCGCGAACGCCGGCATGTGGAAGGCGTAGACGACGAGGTACAGCGACGCGGCGATGTCGGAGTCGTAGGTGAGGCGCTGCACGGCGTGGCCCAGCACCACCAGCACGATGCACGCAAAGCGGGCGTTGTCCCAGAACGGCACGCGCTGCTTCGGGCGGGCGTGGGGCCCGGTGCGCGGCGGTCGGGTCGGGTGGGGATTGGCCGGTGCCGCCTCGTTCATCGCAGTCACATTACCCGCGCAGCACCCTCGCTTCCCGAGGTTGCGGGAATACCCTGAGTATGTCTGCGTTTCACCAGATACATTCATTTGCATGGAAACGGATGCCGTGGCATCCGGGAGTGGAGAAGGACCGTGGACCAGACGCCCACCTGGCCGGGGATGCAGTTCGGCATCTTCACCGTCAGCGACATCACGCAGGACCCGACGACGGGGCAGACCCCCAGTGAGGCGGAGCGCATCCGCGCGACGATCACGATCGCCGAGCACGCCGAGCAGGTCGGGCTCGATGTCTTCGCCCTGGGCGAGCACCACAACCCGCCGTTCTGGTCGTCCTCGCCCACGACGACCCTGGCCTACATCGCCGCACGCACCGAGCGACTCATCCTGTCGACCGCGACGACGCTCATCACCACGAACGACCCGGTGAAGATCGCCGAGGACTACGCGATGCTGCAGCACGTCTCGGGCGGACGCATGGACCTCATGCTCGGCCGCGGCAACACCGGACCCGTCTACCCGTGGTTCGGCAAGGACATCCGTCAGGGCCTGCCGCTCGCGATCGAGAACTACGCGCTGCTGCACAAGCTGTGGCGCGAGGACGTCGTGGACTGGGAGGGCCAATTCCGCACCCCGCTGCAGGGCTTCACCTCCACGCCGCGGCCGCTCGACGGCGTGGCCCCGTTCGTCTGGCACGGCTCGATCCGCACGCCCGAGATCGCCGAGCAGGCGGCCTACTACGGCGACGGGTTCTTCGCCAACAACATCTTCTGGCCCGCCGAGCACTACCAGCGCCTGATCGCGCTGTACCGACAGCGCTACGCCCACTACGGCCACGGCACCCCCGAGCAGGCGATCGTGGGCCTGGGCGGTCAGGCGTTCATGGCGAAGAAGTCGCAGGATGCCGTCGCGCAGTTCCGTCCGTACTTCGACAACGCGCCGGTGTACGGCCACGGCCCGTCGCTGGAGGACTTCAGCGAGATGACCCCGCTGACCGTCGGCTCGCCGCAGCAGGTCATCGACCGCTACGCCGGCATGCGCGAGATGTTCGGCGACTACCAGCGGCAGCTGTTCCTCATGGACCACGCCGGGCTCCCGCTGAAGACCGTGCTCGAGCAGCTCGATCTGCTGGGCGGCGAGGTGGTGCCGGTGCTGCGCCGCGAGTTCGCGAAGGACCGCCCCGCCGAGGTGCCCGACGCGCCCACCCACGCCGCGCTCGTCGCGGCGACCTACGGCGACGAGACACCGCGTGCGGCCACGCCGCGGGCCAATCGCGGCGACAACCTCAGCGGTCCGTCGCCGTACCAGGACGCGCCGGCACCGGCCGGCTCCGCCTTCGGCCTGGGCGGAGGCTCCCGGTGAGCGCCCGTCGCATCGCCGTCGTCTCGGCGGGGCTGTCCAACCCCTCCTCGACGCGCATGCTCGCCGACCGGCTCGCCGCGGCGACCGAGCGCGAGCTCGCCGCCCGGGGCGAGGACGTGCGCATCGACGTCGTCGAGCTGCGCGACCTCGCCCACGACATCACCAACAACCTGCTCACCGGCTTCGCGCCGCCGGCGCTGGAGACGGCGGTGAACACGGTGGTCTCCGCCGACGGCCTCATCGCCGTGACGCCCATCTTCTCCACGAGCTACTCGGGACTGTTCAAGTCGTTCATCGACATCCTCGACCCCGACGCGCTCACCGGGATGCCGGTGCTGATCGGCGCGAACGCGGGCACGCCGCGGCACTCGCTCGCCCTCGATTACGCCATCCGGCCGCTGTTCACCTACCTGCACGCCGAGCCGGTGTCCACGGGCGTGTTCGCCGCCTCGAGCGACTGGGGTGCCCACGCCGACGAGGTTGCACCGCTCGCGGCCCGCGTGGAACGAGCAGCGCGCGAGTTCGCCGAAGCCATCGCACGGCGGCAGCCCGCGGCATCCGCCGACCCGTTCGATCCCGCCCACTACCTGGGCGAGGGACGCTCCTTCGGGCACCTGCTGGGAGGGCTGGCGGGGGAGTAGGGCCGGCCGGGCGTCGCTACGA
>Ga0233369_1000707_pt1 | contig 12660 bp, 8 predicted proteins | sample ElkDunMinimDraft_26_FD_191537 | JGI IMG/M metagenome (GOLD analysis project Ga0233369, IMG submission 191537) | Fecal eukaryotic communites from dung pellets of Tule Elk in California, USA - Elk Dung D16 | ecosystem: Host-associated > Mammals > Digestive system > Large intestine > Fecal | place... | reverse complement strand
TGGTTTCCATCTCGGCGATGACCGCGTCCAGGTCGGTGGCCTCCGACTCGACCGCGCCGGTCAGCGGATAGCAGCCCAGCGTGCGGAAACGCACGCGGCGCCGTTCCACCCGCTCGCCCTCGCGCAGCACGAAGCGCGTATCGTCGACCATGATCCAGGTGCCATCGCGGCGCACCACCGGCCGCTCCGCGGCGAAGTACAGCGGCACGACGTCGATGTTCTCGCGGCGCACATAGCGCCACACGTCCAGTTCGGTCCAGTTGGACAGCGGAAACACGCGCACGCTCTCGCCATCGCCGACCCGCGCGTTGTAGAGGTTCCACAGTTCCGGGCGCTGCCGGCGTGGATCCCAGCGGTGGCTTGCGTCGCGGAAGGAGAACACGCGCTCCTTGGCGCGCGACTTCTCTTCGTCGCGCCGTGCGCCACCAATGGCGGCGTCGTAGCCGCCGGCTTCGAGCGCCTGCTTGAGCGCCTGCGTCTTCATCACCTCGGTGTGGACGCTGGCGCCGTGGCTGAACGGACCGACGCCATCGCGCACCCCCTCCGGATTGATGTGCACGCGCAGTTCGATGCCGGTCTCGGCGGCGCGACGGTCGCGGAAGGCGATCATCTCGCCGAACTTCCACGTAGTGTCCACGTGCAGCATGGGGATCGGCGGCAGCGCCGGCGCGAACGCCTTGAGCAGCAGGTGCAGCAGCACCGAACTGTCCTTGCCGATCGAGTACAGCAGCACAGGGTTGCGGCACTCGGCCGCGACCTCGCGCAGGATGTGCAGGCTTTCGGCCTCGAGCCTGTCGAGGTCGGCGGCTTCGGATGCGGCAGCTGCGGGGTGGGGAAGATTCATGTCGGCGCCGATTGTAGCGAGTGACCCCGACCGAGCCGTAAATCACCGCAGGGCATGACTGCATAACCGGCGCTCCTTTCCGCCGCCGCGCGCGCAGGCCTAGCCTGTGGCGCACAGTCCACACGAGCCGTCACCAGGATGTCCGCACCCGCCGCACTGCCGGCCCTGCCGTTCTCCCAGGACACGGCCGATGCGCTGTTCCGCCTCACCCGGGGCCTGGAGCCCGCCGGCCTGTGGTGGCTGTCCGGCTATGCCGCCGGCCTGGCCAGTGGCGCCGCCGCCGCGCCGGCCAGCGCCAGCGCGCCCCAGGCGGACGCCGCGGACCGCGCCCGCCTGACCATCCTCTACGGCAGCCAGACCGGCAACGCGCGTCGGGCCGCCGAAGGCCTGCTCGCGCAGGTGCAGGCCGCCGGCCTGCCCGCGCGGCTGGTGCGCGCCGACGCGTACGCCACGCGCGAGCTGGCCGGGGAGCGCCTGCTCTACGTGGTCATCAGCACCCAGGGCGAGGGCGATCCCCCGGACGATTCGATCGGCTTCGTCGAGTTCCTGCAGGGCCGGCGCGCGCCCAGGCTGCCTGACCTGAAGTTCGCGGTGCTCGGGCTGGGCGACACCAGCTACGCCGATTTCTGTGGCATCGCCCGCCGCATCGATGCGCGCCTGTCCGAACTCGGCGCGCAGCGCGTGGCCGATCCCGGCCTGGCCGACCTGGACATCGACACGGTCGCGACCCCCTGGCGCGACATCGCCCTTGCGCAGGCGCGCGAGCACCTCAAGCCGGCCCCGTCCATCGCCGCGGCGCACGTGGCCACGGTCACGCCGCTGCGGCCGGCGGCGAGCTGGTCGCACGAGCGTCCGTTCCCCGCCGAGGTGCTGGCCAACCAGTCGCTCAGCGGCCGCGAGTTCCGCGGCACCGGCTTCCGGCGCTACGGCAGGGTCGACAAGGACGTGCGCCATCTGGAGCTTTCGCTCGACGGTTCGGGCCTGACCTACGAACCCGGCGACGCGCTCGGCATCCGCCACCGCAGTCCCGAAGCGCTGGTCGCCGCCGTACTCCAGGCGACGCGGCTCGACGGCGACGCGCTGGCGAGCCTGGATGGCGACAGCCTGCCGCTGGGCGAATGGCTGGCCACACGGCGCGAACTGACCCGGCTCTCGCGGCCCACGCTCGCCGCGCTCGCCGAACGCTCGGGGGCGGCCGAATTGCGGCAACTGCTGGAACCGGGAAACCCGGGCTTCCCCACCCTGCTCGCCGACCACCAGCTGGTGGACGTGCTGCGGCGCTGGCCAGCCGACTGGGACGGTGCCGCGCTGCTGGCGGCGCTGCGGCCGCAGGCACAGCGCCTGTACTCCATCGCCTCCAGCCGCAAGCGCGTCGGCGACGAGGCGCACCTCACCCTGGATGTGGTCGCCTACCACGCCCACGGCCACGACCATGCCGGGGCGGCCAGCGGTTTCCTCGCGTCGCTGGACGAAGGCAGCCAGGTGCCGGTCTACATCGAAGCCAACGAGCGCTTCCGCGTTCCCGCCGATCCCTCGCGCGACATCGTCATGATCGGTCCCGGCACGGGCGTGGCCCCGTTCCGCGGTTTCGTGCAGGAACGCGCCGAGACAGGCGCTGGCGGCCGCAACTGGCTGTTCTTCGGCGCGCGTCACTTCAACACCGGCTTCCTCTACCAGGTCGAGTGGCAGGATGCGCTGCAGCGCGGCGAGCTGCACCGGCTCGACCTCGCCTTTTCCCGCGACCAGGCCGACAGGATCTATGTGCAGGACCGGCTGCGCGAGCGCGGCCGCGAGCTCTACGACTGGCTGCAGGGCGGCGCGCACCTGTACGTCTGCGGCGCGATCGCCATGGGCAAGGACGTGCATGCCGCACTGCTGGACATCGTCGCCGCGCACAACGGCGGCGACACCGAGGCCGCGGCCGCATACCTGTCCAACCTCCAGGCCCAGGGCCGCTACGGCCGCGATGTGTACTGATCCGCCACGCCTTCTTCCCCTGCCCGCGGCAAGGCGCCCCCTCCCCGCCCTGGCGCGCGATCGGCGCGCGGCGCGAGCACGCATGAGTTCCGCCTGACCATGAGCCATCCTTCCGTCGAAGACATCAAGACCGGCAGCCGCGGCCTGCGCGGCACGCTGCTGGAAGGCCTGGCCGATCCGGTCACCGGCTCGCTGTCGTTCGAGGACCAGCGACTGGTCAAGTTCCACGGCACCTACCAGCAGGACGACCGCGATCTGCGCGACGAGCGGCGCCGCCAGAAGCTCGAGCCGGCCCACCAGTTCATGATCCGCATCCGCGCGCCGGGCGGCGTATTCACGCCTGCCCAGTGGCTCGGGCTCGATGCCATCGCCACTGGCTGGGCCAACCACTCGCTGCGCGTGACCACGCGCCAGACCTTCCAGTTCCACGGCGTGATCAAGCGCGACCTCAAGGCCACGATGCAGGCGATCCATGCCGCCGCGCTCGACACGGTCTCGGCCTGCGGCGACGTCAACCGCAACGTGCTGGGTGCGAGCAATCCCCTGCAGTCGCGGCTGCATGCCCAGGTGCATGCCTGGGCCACGCGCCTGTCCGAGGCCTTCCTGCCGAGCACGCGCGCCTACTACGAGATCTGGCTGGACCAGGAAAAGCTCGCCGACAGCGGCCAGGAAGCCGATCCGCTGTACGGCAGCGCCTACCTGCCACGCAAGTTCAAGATGGCGGTGGCGGTACCGCCGCTCAACGACGTGGACGTGTTCGCGAACGACTTCGGGCTGATCGCCATCGTCGATGCGGACGGGGCGTTGGCCGGCTTCAACGTCGCCATTGGCGGCGGCATGGGCGCCAGCCATGGCGACCCCAAGACATATCCCCGCCTGGCCAATGTGATCGGCTTCGTGTCGCCGGAGAAGGCGCTCGAGATCGCCCGCGCGGCCCTCACCGTCCAGCGCGACCTGGGCGACCGCGTCGAGCGCAAGCACGCGCGCTTCAAGTACACCATCGACGACCACGGCCTGGACACGATCGTGGCGCAGATGGAACAGCGCGCGGGCTTCAGGCTGGAGCCGGCGCGGCCGTTCCATTTCGAACACAACGGCGACCGCTTCGGCTGGGTCGAGGGCGAGGACGGGCGCTGGCACCTGACCCTGTCGCTGCCTTCGGGCCGCATCGCCGACCGCGAGGGCCAGCCCCACCTGACCGGCCTGCGCGAGATCGCGCGGGTGCACCAGGGCGAGTTCCGGCTGACCGCGACCCAGAACCTGATCATCGCCGGCGTGCCGGCGGGCGAACGCGCGCGGATCGATGCGCTGGTCGTGCAGCACCGGCTGGACGCGGAGAACCGCGCGCCGACCGCGCTGGCGCGCAGCGCGCTGGCCTGCGTCGCGCTGCCGACCTGCGCCCTGGCCATGGCCGAGGCCGAACGCTACCTGCCCGATTTCACCGCCAGGCTGCAGCCGCTGCTGGAAGCGCACGGGCTCACCGACGCGCCGATCCTCCTGCGCATCTCCGGCTGCCCCAACGGCTGCTCGCGTCCATACCTGGGCGAGATCGCGCTGGTGGGCAAGGCGCCAGGCCGCTACAACCTGATGCTTGGCGCCGACCACCGTGGCCAGCGCCTCAACACGCTCTACCGCGAGAACATCACCGAGGCGGACATCCTCGCCGAGCTCGAGCCCCTGCTCGCGGCCTATGCGGGCGCGCGTCGCGACGGCGAGGGCTTCGGCGACTTCCTGCTGCGCACCGGCGTGGTCGACATTCCCGAACGCGACCGGCGCCACGCCCCGATCCCAGCCACGCTCACGGACGCGCCGGCATGACACTGCCCCCCATCGACGAGGCGGCCCGGTCGCCACAGGCCCTGACCGAACTCAACGACTGGCTCGGCCAACAACGCGCCGAAGACCGCCTCGAATGGGCGATGGCCGAACTGCCCGGATCCCACGCGCTGTCGTCGTCCTTCGGCGCACAGGCCGCCGTGTCCCTGCACATGGCCACGCGCCTGCAGGCGGACATCCCGGTGATCGTGATCGACACCGGCTACCTGTTCCCGGAGACCTACCGCTTCATCGACGAGATGACCGCACGCCTGTCGCTCAATCTCCGGGTCTATCGCCCGCAGATCGGCATCGCCTGGATGGAGGCGCGGATGGGCCGCATCTGGGAAGAAGGCGTGGACGGCATCACCCGCTACAACCGCCTGCGCAAGGTCGAGCCGATGCAGCGCGCGCTGCACGAGCTGCGCGTAGGCACATGGATCGCCGGCTTGCGCCGCAGCCAGAGCCGCAGCCGCGCCGGCATCGATTTCCTCGAACGCAAGGACGGCCGCTGGAAGCTGCACCCCATCGCCGACTGGAGCGACCGCGACGTCGGCCAGTACCTCGGCCGCCACGACCTGCCCTACCACCCGCTATGGGACCAGGGCTATGTCTCGATCGGCGACGTGCACACCACCCGTCCCCTGTCGGAAGGCCTCAGCGAGGAAGACACCCGCTTCTTTGGACTGAAGCGGGAGTGCGGGCTGCATTTCGACGATTCCTTGGCGAGCCTCTGAGGCCGGCCCGTGAGGGGAAGCCTGCCGTCCCGCCTTCGACTTCAGCCGTGTCCGCATGCTCGGGAGCCAGGGCATTGGAACCAGGCGCCCCCACGGCTTGGCTCAACACTGCGGGCGACGCTACTGCGCACGCCCACCTGTCCCACGCTGCTGCAGGGCAGCGATACACCATGCCAGTCGACGCTTCGAGAATCCGTGTCGCCACATCGGCGGCGTTTTTCAGGACGTCGAAGGCGGCGAGAAACGCATCGGCCGAGATAAGGCCGCACGAAATGGTGGCTGCGCCCCAGCCGCCTGCCGCTGCCGCTGCCGCCTGCCGCTGCCGGCAACAATACCGGCCGGGCGACTGACCGCTGCTAACGACTGTCGCGGGCCTCGCGCGCCATCCCTCAATCAATCAGAGTCCCGCCGGCCGCAGCGGGGCCTGCCGGGGTCAAGTCCCCCACAGCAGGCCGCACTGCGTGCGTCACCGTCAGCTAGCGATCAGCGGACGACACCCCACCCGGCGGGATACGTCCCGAAGCGGGCAGAGGTGAACGTACTGCCGTTCCCCCGCCACATGTACAGATCCCTGTTGTTGGGATGGGTCCAGACGACGTCCCCGAAGCCGTCGCCATTGAAGTCGCCAACGGTTGCAACGGTGTACCCAGGGCCAACGCCACCAACGAGGTAGGATCGGGTCACGCTCAACCCGTTCATGATCCTGTAGCTGAACTGACGCGTGGTTGCATTATGGAACAGCAGGTCGGACCTTCCGTCGCCATCGACATCCACAGCTCCGGACACGACCCACCCGGCCGGATATGTCCCGAACCGGGTCGAAGTAAAGGTGCTCCCGTTTCCAAGCCACATGTACAGGTCACGATTGGTGGGGTGCGTCCACACGATGTCCCCATACCCGTCGCCGTTGAAGTCGCCTGTCGCGGCAACCGTGTAGCCCGGCCCAACGTTGCCCACCAGGTATGAACGCACGACCCGCGTCCCGTTCATGATCCTGTAACTGAACTGACGGGTGGTTGCGTTATGGAACAGCAAATCGGCCATTCGGTCGTTGTTCACATCGACGGCACCTACGACCCTCCACCCCGCCGGATAGTCACCGAAACGGGTCGAAGTAAACGTCGATCCATTCCCCTGCCACATGTACAGGTCTCGGTTAGTCGGGTGACTCCAGACTACGTCCACGCGCCCGTCACCGTTGAAATCGCCGGTGGCGACGACGTTGTAACCCGGCCCGACACCTCCTACGAGGTATGTACGCGTGACCGTGGTGCCATTGAGCACGCGATAACTGAACTGGCGCGTCGCAGGATTGTGGAACAGAAGGTCGGATCGACCATCGACATCGACGTCGTTCCTTGCGGCACCCAGAACCGGAACGACCGTGGCGCGGAACATCGAGACGACAGGCATCGTCTGGTTCATGCTCGCCACGTTGTTAGCCGTCGCCGTCCCGACAGGACGCCCCAGGTAATTCACCGCAGGGTTAGCGAAGAACGGAGCTTCGATCTGCGAGTCGGCGGCCGGATACGCCATGATCGTAAAGAAGCCGGTCGGCGACGTTTCCCGGTACCCGTAGGCATAGGTATGAGCCCCCGGAGCGATCGCATCTTCGCGATTGTGCGCCTGGCCCATCAGATGGCCAAGCTCGTGCGCCAACGCGTAGTCGCTGCAGAAATACGTGTTGTTGTCCGACCCCACGTCGTATCCGTTACCGACGACCGCGTAACCGAATGCCTCGTCCGCGGTGGATATCGCGCGCGATGGCGTTCCCAGCTGCCAGGCGATACCGCAACCGGCTTGTTCGGGCTCGCGGTACGACCGGACAAAGGCGACAAGGTCCGCACCGTATTCGTTGCGCGCGGCACGCAGCGAATTGAACGCAGAGTTGGGCGTGATCGGCTGCTGCGTCGTATCGTTGTAGCCGGTCAGCTGCTGCAGTGCTTCTTTATTGGCCGTGGTGTCGCCGTAGGTGACAGGCATTACATGCACGAGCCGCAACCGCGTGTTCACGCCACTATTGGCGTAAGCAGCATTCGCTGTCGCAGCAAGATTGCTCATCAGCGTGACCGCGGCGGACTGGCTGCCAAGTTCGTTGGCGATCGTGCTGGAGTAGCCGACGAGCAAGTCGATGACTTGCGCCGCCTTCCCGGGGACGGCACGTGCGGTCGCAGCACTGCTTGAAATCTGCCCCGAAGCCGCTGCCATCAGTTCCCGGCTCTCCGGCGGCAGCAGGGTATCGTTTCCATCTTCCGACCTGCCGCCGCTGGCTGCAGCCAGATGCGGATCGGTCTCGACGATCCAGGCGCCTGCCCGGTCGGTACGAACGCGGTACTGGTTCTCCCCTCGCATGATCGTGCCGAAAACGGCCTTCTCTCCGAAGGTCAGCACCGCCTTGGTGCCGTCGTCCCGATTACCCACCCAGGTCCAGTTTCCGTCAGGTTGCTCCTCGTGCCGCTCGTACGTCACGTCCAACGCCTCCCCATTCGGGAGGTTCAGCACCAGGCGCCCCGTGCCGATCGCGTTCAGCGCGTGCGCCTCGCTGATCGACACCGGATGCCACGTGTATGCCCCGGAGCTCCGCGCCTTCCGCGCATCGCCGTAGGCCAGCAGTTCACCACGATCCGGCGACGAGGCGAAGCTTGTCGCCGATTCGCGCTGTGCAGCAAGGGACGTTGAGGTCAGCTTAGGTGCGGCGTCGCCCCCTGCCGTCTTCGTCACCCCATCTGCCGACCCGACGTCCGACTCCGAGCTGCAACCGGCCAGGCCGGCGATCAACATCAGTCCGAGCAAATGTGTGCGCATGTCGCGAATTTCCGATTGTGAACAGGCTTCCCGCCCCCGCAGCGGGAGCGCCCAGCATAAGGCAGCCATGGCCGCTCCGGAAGCGAGGAGGCGGAGAAAGCGCGAGATGGCGCATCGCAGGGCAATCAAACCCCTGCCACACCCGGCTTCAGGCGTGGTTAATCCGTGCACTCACAGCAGCGACCGTCTACCACCGCCACGCCTGTCTGCCGCTGGACACCCGCCAGATCGACGCCGTCGGCCAGTTCCCGCACCCGCAGCCCCTCGGATGTGACGTCGAACACGCCCAGGTCGGTGATGACCCGGTTGACCACGCCCACACCGGTCAGCGGCAGAGTGCACTCGGGCAGGATTTTGTGCTCGCCGCTCTTGGCGGTGTGTTCCATCAGCACGACGACGCGCTTGACCCCGGCCACCAGGTCCATCGCCCCGCCCATGCCCTTGACCATCTTGCCGGGCACCATCCAGTTGGCCAGGTCGCCCTTGTCGGTGACCTGCATGGCGCCCAGGATCGCCAGGTCGATGTGGCCGCCGCGGATCATGGCGAACGAATCATGGCTGCCAAAGTAGCTGGCGCCCGGGCGCGCAGTGACGGTCTGCTTGCCGGCGTTGATCAGGTCGGCATCGACCTCCTCCTCGCCCGGGAACGGGCCGATGCCCAGCAGCCCGTTCTCCGACTGCAGCCAGACATCCATGCCCTCGGGAATGTAGTTGGCCACCAGGGTCGGCAGGCCGATCCCCAGGTTGACGTGGGCGCCGTCGGTGAGCTCCTGCGCGGCGCGCTGCGCCATCTGGTCGCGGGTCCAGGCCATTTTGTGTTCTCCACGTTAGGGTATTTGGCATTGACGCCGCCATCCATGGCGTAACGCAACGGCTCCGGATCGTCCGGCCCGGCCATCCCTGGCCGGGCGTTCGCAGCCGCTGCCGATGCCGACGGGGCATCGGCATGGCAGGCCGCTCACCCTCGCACGGTGCGCTGCTCGATGCGCTTCTCGGGGGTCGGGTTCAGGACCAGGCGGTCGACATAGATGCCCGGCAGGTGCACGTGGTCCGGATCGATGGCGCCGACCGGCACGATCTCCTCGACCTCGGCCACGCAGACCTTGCCGGCCATGGCGCAGGCCGGGTTGAAGTTGCGCGCGGTCTTGCGGAACACCAGGTTGCCGGCCTCGTCGGCCTTCCAGGCCTTCACCAGCGACACGTCAGCCACCAGCGCCGTTTCCATCACGTACCAGTGCCCGTCGAACTGCCGGGTTTCCTTGCCCTCGGCCACCACCGTGCCATAGCCGGTGCGGGTAAAGAAGGCAGGAATGCCGGCGCCGCCCGCGCGCAGCCGCTCGGCCAGGGTGCCCTGCGGGTTGAACTCCAGCTCCAGCTCGCCGCCCAGGTACTGGCGCTCGAACTCCTTGTTCTCGCCCACGTAGGACGAGATCATCTTGCGGATCTGCCGCGTTTCCAGCAGCTGGCCCAGGCCGAAGCCGTCCACGCCGGCATTGTTGGAGATGACCGTGAGGCCGCTGACGCCCGAGTCCCGCAGCGCGGCGATCAGGGCCTCGGGGATGCCGCACAGACCGAAGCCGCCGACGGCAAGGGTCTGGCCGTCGGCGACGAGGCCGCGAAGTGCCGTCGGGGCGTCGGCGAACCGCTTGCTTCCCCTTGATTGCGAACCGGTAGAAGGCATCCTCGACGTCCGGTGACTGGAGATGGCGGCATTCTAACCGCCGAGGCCTGCCGGCCTATCGGACGAAGGGGCAGGTACCTTCCCTCGCGCCTGCCTCGGAAGTTGGTTCTGGCAAGGAGTTCCCGCACCATACCCGCCCCTGAGCAGACGTCCGCGGTCCGGCGCAATGGCGCGCAACTCACTACTTTCACTACTGCGAGTCACCGCGTTCCGCACCCTGCGCGCGCTGTTCCGCCTGATGCCGCTTCGACCGGCCTCGCGCGACCGCCTTCGGCAGTGGTTCCTGCTCCGGCTGGCCGGCCTGGTGCCGGATGCCCCCCGCGGCCAGGCACCCAATGCCTGGGGCCAGGAGCGTCAGCAGCGGCGGATCCCGGGCGATCGAGCCATTGGCTACAAGGACGGATCATCGCCGGTCCTGCCTGCGCCGCTACCGGCCAGACTTGTCGCGTTCTATCTGCCGCAGTTCCACCCCATCCCGGAGAACGACGCCGCATGGGGAGAGGGCTTCACCGAATGGCGGAACGTCAATCGGGCCACAGCCCAGTTCGATGGCCATAGCCAGCCACGGCTGTCGGGGGAACTCGGCGACTACGACTTGCGGGATCCCGGCGTCATGCACCGCCAGGTCGAACTCGCGCATCGCTATGGCATTGGTGCGTTCGCCTTCTACTTCTACTGGTTCAATGGCCACTCTCCACTCGAAGCCCCGCTGCGCCGCTGGCTGGCGGATCCGACACTCGACCTGCCTTTCTGCCTGTGCTGGGCGAACGAAAGCTGGACCCGCCGCTGGGACGGACGGGACAACGAGGTCATTCTCAGCCAGCGACATTCCGCACAGGACGATCTCGCCTTCATCCGGCATGTCGCCGTGTATCTCGCCGACCCGCGATACCTTCGCGTAGACGGAAAGCCCGTACTGCTGGTGTACAGGCCCAGCCTGTTTCCCGATATTCGCGCGACGGCTCAGCGCTGGCGGGACGAGTGCCGCCAGCTGGGTATCGGCGGGTTGCATCTGTGCTACGTCCAAGGCTTCGAGCGCCCTGACCCCCGGGACATCGGGTTCGATGCGGCGGTGGAGTTCCCCCCCAACCTGACCGAGCCCACCGACATTACCCGCCGGCAACGGCTGGCGAACCCGGCCTTCTCCGGGAAGGTGCTGGACTGGCGCGACCTCCCACGACAAGCTCTGCGCCAACCGCCGTCCGATTACCCGCTGTACCCTGCGGTCAACCCCGGCTGGGACAACGAACCCCGGCGCCCGGGGCGCGGCAGGATCCTGGCGCACGCCTCGCCCCGCCGCTACCGCGACTGGCTGGCGGCCATGATCCGTCGCGCCAGGCCGCGCGGCGATGCCGATCTGGTGTTCATCAACGCCTGGAACGAGTGGGCCGAGGGCGCGGTCCTCGAACCCGACCGCAGACTGGGCCACGCCTGGCTGCACGCGACGGCCCAGGCCCTGCAGATGGCAGCACAGACGGCACCAAGGCCGTCAAAGCCGGCTGCCATCATTCACGCCTGGTACGAAGAAGAGTTCGCGGACATCCTTCAGCGTCTGGCCAGCACCCGGATCCGCTGGCGCCTGGTCGTCACCACCGCACCCGAGCGTGAGGCGGCGATCAGGGCGTTGCTGGCGCAGTCGGACATGGAGGGGGAGATTCTGGTCCAAGAGAACCGCGGACGCGACATTCTCCCCTTCCTCCGCGCGGCCAATCTTCTGCTGGACGAAGGGGTTGATCTCGCGCTGAAACTCCACACCAAGCGCTCGACCCATCGCGACGATGGCGAACGTTGGCGCGAGGACATGCTGGCGCGACTGACCGATCCTACGCGGGCACGGCGCATCATGGAGAGCTTCGAGGTGGACCCGCAGCTTGGGGCGGTCGCTCCAGAGGGCCACGTTCTGCCGATGAAGACCTATCTGAGCGCGAACCGAGAGGCCATCGAGCACCTCATCACCCGCTTGGGTCTGCAGGATCGACGGTATCTTCGGCAGGACTTCATCGCCGGCAGCATGTTCTGGTGCCGGCTCGAAGCCCTGCGGCCGCTGCTGGACGCCCACTTGGAGGAGTGGGAGTTCGAGATCGAAGCCGGGCAGCTGGACGGCACCTTCGCCCATGCCATCGAGCGGGTGATTCCTCTGTGCGTGAGGGATGCGGGGTACACCGTGCGGACTGCCGCCGCGGTATGCGGAGAAGATGCGGTGGCCAGCGGCGCCCCCTATCCCTACGCCAACCCCAGTCGTAAGTGAGCCAAGCCGCCTGCCAACGGCGCCGACACGGCGGAGGACGCCTTGCACTCGCAGCACCGCCGCAAGTCCACATCCAGCTAGAATCCTGGCACGCCAGCCTCTTGGCAGTTCCGCGGGAATGAACACACTCGCAGGCAAAAGCGCAGCTGTCACGCAGGGAAGGCATGGCCACGTAGCGCGACCACTTGCTGAGGGGGCGCGTGGCCGCCTCGGCCCGACACAGACACCCAGCTGGCGCCTCCGACTTAGCAGCCACAACGTCGACAGGAAGCGGTCCAATGAGCCAAGAGCACTCACTCAGCACCATCCGCTACACCGCCCTGGAGAAGGTGTCCCTGCCCCGGCCGGTCGATCGCCTTGGGTTCCTCGCAACCAGGGTCGAAGGCAAGGCGGTGTTCGACCTGGGCGCGCTCGACGAGACCGCGCTCGACGCCAAGATGGAAGAGGGGAGCTGGCTGCATGCCAAGCTGTGCGCCAGCGCGCGCAGCGTCGTGGGGATCGACAACTCCCCGCGCTTGCCGCCCGAGGGGCTGGACACCGCCAACGGCGGCCG
>Ga0233369_1000702_pt1 | contig 12719 bp, 16 predicted proteins | sample ElkDunMinimDraft_26_FD_191537 | JGI IMG/M metagenome (GOLD analysis project Ga0233369, IMG submission 191537) | Fecal eukaryotic communites from dung pellets of Tule Elk in California, USA - Elk Dung D16 | ecosystem: Host-associated > Mammals > Digestive system > Large intestine > Fecal | place... | reverse complement strand
TGCACCTGCAGGTTCGTTTCATTCTGCGTGCGGAACGAACGGATCAGCGTGGCCTTGTCGCCATCGGTGAGCGTCCGATCATTGGAGATCAGCGCCTCGTCGCGGATCTGCCCCTGCACGACTTGCAGCTCGAGCGAGTCCTTGTAGGAGGCATACTCCGCCTTCTGCGTGGCGAGCTGGATGCGCTGTGTTTCCGCGACCTGCACGTCTGCCTGGTTGGCGAGAACAAGGCGGCGCTCGAGAGGGATGTTGGCAAAACGGGGGTCTGGACCGGATGCTTCAGCAAGATTTACCTCAACCCCAGCGACGCGGGCGGCATGCCCGAGGCGATTCGTCCACCCATGCCCGCCCTGCGGGTTATCATGACGCCAACCTTTCGGGCGCTCAAAGCCAATGAACGCGGCGGTCGCTTCTTCTACGGTCTTCGCGCTGCGAAGCTGGTCGCCGGCGCGCCTCTCGCTGGACTGCAACTCCATATCCACGAAGGCGAGTTGAGTTTCAAAGTCTTCCCATTGGCGGCCATTCGCAGCGGCAAAGCGCTTGAGACGGGTAAGTCGCTCGCCTCGCCATTGGGCAACGCCGAAAGCTGTCCCGTTGTCCCCTACCGCGCCGGAAGGGCGAAGGTTGCTTTCTTGTATCAGGTTCCCGACAATGCCCGCGGCCTGAACCTGCGAGTAGCCCTTCTTCATGAAGTAGCCCATTGCCTGCGTGGCACGGCCGGCAACGTCCGGCTTTAAGGACGGGATGTTTACCTTCTGAGGCGGGGGAGCAAGCCCAAGAGCCGCGCGGGCATCGGCCGCAAATGCCGGGTCCTTCGCCAGCTTCGTCTTGAACAGCGTCTCGTCTGCGTTCGCCAGCCAGTTTTCGCGAGCGACGTCCTTTTCGAGAGCCGGGAGGCCCGACTTGTCGATGATGTCCAGACCCTGGCGCTTGAACGCCTCGAACGTCTGGTCATCGTTTGGATCGGCCATCGCCATTGCGGTGGTGATGTCGTTCTGCGTCTTCTGGATCTCGACCTTGTAATACGCCTGCTCGCTCGCATACTGCTGCTGTGCCAGGCGCGCCGAGCCGCGGAGGCGGTAGACATCGCGCTTCGCCTGAAACTCCTGCCGCTTGCTTTCCGGGACGCGCTGCAGGTAGCTTTCGAAGACCTGATCGAAGGAACCGGGCTTTACCGCCTGCTTCGTTACAGGATCAATCTCGCCATAGACGCTATCGTGGAGCCCGGAGCCATCAGCCGGCGCCTTCTGGACCGCCTCGTCCTCTATGCGGGAGAGGTCTGCCGCAAGCTCGTTCTCACGAATGGAGAGGTCGAAGCTGTCCTTCTGCTCCTGCTTCTGCTGGAGACGGTTGGCGACGTTCTGCAGATCGGCGCCAAAGCCGGCCACGGCAGCACCAACGGGCGAGCCGCTGGGATACTGCACCACGGAGCCGGTATCGAGCGAACGAGTGCCGACCTGAAGGGGGATTCTTGCCATCTATGCGGGCCTCACGCGAATGCAGACCGGCCGAATTTCACGGCCTTGTTCGGATCGTGGAGATTGCTTACCCCGGTAACGAGGCTGGATGCGGCATTGATGAACCCTGCCTGCTTCGCCTGCTTGCCCTGAAAACGGGAAATGCTGGCCTGCGTGCCGAGGTTGTTCTGCCGCAGCCGCGAGCCGTACTGGATAGCCTCGATGTCGAGCTGTCCCGTCCCAGCGTTGGCGACCAGAACCTCAGTCGGGGAACCGGAGAACGCCACGCCGGACGCGCCGACCTGTGCCCGGGCGTTGGCCGCGATGAGTTCCTGCTTCCGGCGCTCCTGCTGCTGCTCGAATGCGGAGGCTTGCTGATCGGCCTGCGCCTGTTGCTCCAGAGCCTTCGCCTGTGCGTCGGCCATGGCATTCGCCTGGTTGCCCTGCATGACAGAGCCGGCCGCGCTGATACCGGCGCTGGCTATAGTGAGCATGGTAAAGGGATCAACGCACATCAGGGTTCGCCCTCGAAAACGGGTGTCATGGCTCGAATTGTGCAAGGCGTCGGGTTGTCGTGGAGGATGCGAATCCTCCCCTGCCCTTCCCAGCTATCATCGATCGGAACTTCTACGTTCCCTGTGAAAAGGCACGCCTTGCCGTCCGGGGGAACAATGGTCTTGAGCTTGACCTGCTCCCACTTGCCCCGGATCAGGGACTGTATCTTGAGCCCCGTCGTGTCCGTCTCCAGGAGAGACAGGATCACCTTGCCGATTTTCTTCCGCCGGCCAATCATCGATCCGTCGCGAGCGCCGACGTCCAGCTCGAGAGTTGCGGCCTGCGCCGGCTGGGGAAGCCCGACATGCCACTGCTGAGCCGTCGCACCGCCAGGCAGCGACACAGAGCCTCCAGACACCGTCAGGCCCTTGTAGACCCTGCCGTCAGCCAGGACGTGGACCGTCTCACCTTCAAGGTGCGAAAGGCCTGTTGCGGTATTTGACGGCGCGCCGTTGCGGGAGAGGCCGCAATCCACCTGAAATGCAGTCTCGATCGCCCGATATTCGAACGGCTCCTGCATAATCTCGATATAGCGCTTCGTGATGCCGCCAATCGTCCGGCGAACGATCAGCCAGACGTCGTCCGAACCGCTCAGCCCGGGCGTCACGACAGCGCTCTCGACAATGCCCCAATCGCTCCCTGCAGCTTCTCCGCCGAGGCGATGGCGATGGACGCCGCGCACTTCCTGCGCCGGTTGATGCGTCAGGCCTCCCATCTCGCCATTGGCAAGCGGAAACCACAGGATCGGGTCCGGATCGTTCTGATAGGCGAGCGAGACGATGCCCTTTTTGGTGACGTGCTCCGAAACCTGCGTGATGTCTTCCGCGGCGAACCGGCCCGTGCTGTCCCGCGTCAGTTCCGCGAGCACCTTGCGGCTGCGCGTGACGTAGATGAAGGAGGAGCCGGCATCGACCGGTTGGATCTTGGCGCAACCGTAGGCACGAGACTTCCTGTTCTTGAACGAGGAGGGCGTCAGGGCCTCGTCTATCCCGGAACCGGACAGGGAGCGAATGCCGCCCGTCGTCCCGATGACCATTGCACCATCAGCGTCCGCGATCCAGACAATGTCATTCGCCTGCCCGCCGCCGGCCTGCAGGAACTCCAGGGCGTCGTCGTCCTTTTCGCCAAGCTGGAAATTGTTGAAGTCGCCGGTCTTGGAAGCGAACACGGAAAACCGCTGGGCAAACGTCAGCCGCTCCTCGAATATCGCCACCGCATCAGCGTTGTTGTCGCTCTCGAAAGCGCCCAGGCGCCAATCCCACGATGGACCCGAAACGACTTCATCCGGGAAGCGCGAGTAAATGACCACGGTGGCGCTGGTAGCGCTCGCAACCTCCGTAATCACGCCGACGCCATAGCCGGAATGCATGAACTCCCACTTGGCGCCGTAGACAACGGAGACTTCCCCGGTCGTGTCAATCTCGTTCGTGCCGTCCCATTCCTCGCCTCGCGTATGCGTCGGAGGCGTGGACCCTGTCCGGATCTCGAGTTCGGTAGTCGAAGAGAACGAGCATCGGTAGACGTTGCCATCGTAACGCCGCAGGATGCCGATCACGTTCGTCGGGGAGCCTAGTCCCGGCTTGATGATCTGGCCGGCTTCCCATGGCTTGATATTGCTGTAATCGACCATGTCGATGCGGACCAACTGGCCCACCATACCGGCATGAAACAGCGCAGTATTGGCCGTGAGAGTGGCTGTCCCGACCGCCGCGCTCAGTTGCAGCGTGCGCCCCTCGTCCGTATTGGCCGCCCCGAAGGGTCCGGTTTTGAAATCGTATGGGGCCAGGGTCCATGACGTATGCGACACGCGAGTAAGAACCTGCGCCGGGTGGTCAGGGTGGACAAGCCACATCACATCCGCGGACTGGTACACCAGAAGCTCGTCCAGGATCTGCTCCGGCCAAGGCGTGCTGAGTTCCACCGTCCCTACCCGGGCGCCATACGCATAGACGCGGAGGTAGAGGTTTCCGAGTTCCAGTGCATAGGCCTGCTCCGCACTGAAGACGAACTCGATCAGCCGCGCTTTCTTCGAGGAGTCCTTTACCTCCCCGGCGAAGTATGTCGCGCCGCGCTTGCGGATGCCGCCATGCGCGAGCGTGATGAAGTTCTCGCACTCCGACAGACCGGCCCGATAGAGATCCAGCGAGGCCCGGGCGTGCAAACGAGGCGAGATTTCACCGCGGACGAACGTGTCCTGGTTCGGGAAGAGTGCGACCATCAGCGATAGTCCCCGCGAGCCTGTGCCCACGTTTGCTTCGTGACCTGCTGGCCTCGTTCAACCGCATTGACGCGGCGCGCTTCGGCAAGTGCGGTCTGGTATGCATTGCGGGCTACGTCGATCATCCCGCTCTTGTGCGTCAGGGGGTGAGCAATCTTCACGGCAATAGCTGCGGCAAAGACCTCGATGAACAGTGGGTCCATGTCGTTCGGGTCGATAAGATTGCCGATATAGCGGATGCGGCGAGGCCCGGGCCTGGAGCAGTAGATGAGCCCAGCCTCCTGGCGCCACGGTAGCGGGTACCCGTCAGGCTCGCCGTTATCCGTCACCGGGAGGATGCGCAGGGCGTCTGGCGGAAGCGGATAGGAGTAGGCGCCGACGCCGTGGCCGCCATTGACCGCGAAGCTTTCGGAGGAAACGGACATGATGGCGAACACCCATGTGTTCTTCTTCAGCTCAGCCATGCGCGTCTGCTCGTAATGCAGGTTGAGCAGGCGAGCGGCCTTGCTGTCTTCTGCGAGACTATCGATCGGCGCTTCATCGAGAAGGCCGATAGCCATGTTCGCGATGTCCTCGGGCGTCAGCGCCATGATCAGTCAGCCTTGGCTGGGAGCGGGGAAAGGGTCGAACGGCGCTTCTTCGGGCGCTTGCGCTGGCCGAAGGCGGGAATGGTCGCATCCTGTGCAGCCTGGATCGGCAAAGGGGTTTCCTTCGCGATGAACCGGCGCTTCGAGGAAGGTTCGCGTTTACGAGCGTGCATGATGTCCTCCGGATGAGAGAAAGGCGGGAGCCGAAGCCCCCGCCCTCATGGTCAGGCCGTTTCCGTCGTGCGGAGAGCGACGAAGGTCATGTTCTTGACCGACGAAGCGGTACGATCCCAGTTCGCAGCCATTGCCAGTTCGGCGTCGGTTGCGAACTCGCCGGCGGTAGAGGCGTCGAGCCAGCGGGTTCCGGGAACGTGGAGGACGAAGTGACGACGCGAGACAAGCTCGGTCACACCGCCACCGTGGCCCTGACGGGGCTTGCGGTCGCGTTCCAGGGGCCCGCCTTCCGTGTTGACCGGAAGTTCGTTCCACATCAGCGCCTTCTGCTTCAGCAGGAACGCCGTATACTCGTTGGACGCCACCGGAATGTCGTCGTCAACGATGCAGCGCAGGCCCATGTAGTACGGGATCATCATCCCGCCCTGCTCCGAGGAAGGCACGAAGTCGATCAGGTCGGCCTTCTTCAGAACCTTCATCTGCCGGGAGTGCATCCAGATGACCTTGAAGTCATCCGCACGATCACCGAGCTTATAGGCCGCGTCGATGATGTCCGTGTCAACGATCGAGGCATTGGTGTCATGCACCATGTCCGACGAGTCGTTTGTCACGTTGTCAGCGATCACGCCCATGAGCGTGTTGATGATCGAACGCTTGTGGGCGCGCTGCCAGTAATCCGTCTGACGATCGACAATCGCCTTGAGCGGATCGGAGCCGGCAAGAACGGAAGTCAGATCCGGGACGCCCCAAGCCTGCGCACGAATGTGGCGTGCGGCGACTTCGCGGCGGCTGCCGATCTTCTTCAGTTCGATGGAGTCGGTCGGGTCGTCGTTGACCGGCTCGGACGGATCATTGCCGAGGTCTTTCCAGCCGGGCATATCGACAGAGCGACCGCCCATGCTGAGTTTCGCGGTGATGGCCGGGTCGTTGAAGAGAACGCCCGATTTGAAGAGTTCGAGGCTCTGAACGTGAGCTTCGAACGAGTATTGGGCATATACGGACGGGATGATCGAGTCCGACAGCCTGGTCCATGCATCAGCCATTTACGTGGTTCCTTGTAAGGATGTGAAGCGTCAGTAGGGATTGGAGGGCATCCAGCGCTCCGGATCTTCCCCGGCCTCTCGGGCCAGACGCTTCGCGCGTTCGGGGTCGCTCTTGATGAGGGACGAAATCGCCGTCATATTCCGTTGGCCGCTGGCATCCTTCTTGAAGGGGTTGCCGCGCACCGCGCCGCCTTCATCGCCAAGCGTGTCTTCCTTGAACATGGCACCGCCGATTTCCGCGAATGCCTTGGCAATCGTGGGTTCGGTCAGGCTTCCGTCCGGCAGAAGGATTCCCTTGGCCTTGTAGGGATCGACCAGTCCGAGCTTCTTCATCGCGCGGTTTGCCAGTTCCAGCTTCTCCTTGAAGCCTTCGCTGGATTGCGGTCCCCATTCCTTCACGAGGTCGTCATGCGTGGTTTCGACCGATCGGGCGATTTCCTGCTGTTGGGCAGTCGCCATCTCGGCCATGTAGCCAGCAAACTTGTCGTGCATGGCCTGCGCCTGTGCCGGCGAGAGCTTGGCTTCCGTCATCCAGGACTTGGATGCCGCAGCAAGTTCGTCGTTATAGGGCAGGTCTTCGGGGAGACCTTCCGGACGCTTGAATTCAAGCTTTTCGGGGTCGGATATCGGACGCATGTTTTCCGGAAGCTTGGAATAGAACTTGTCCCATTCCTCTTTCGGAGCGTCGTCGGCTGGAACGCGAAGGCTTGCACCCTGCAGACGTTCCATTTCGGAGTATGAACTCAGCACCTTGTCGATGCTGTCCGGCGTGGTCCATCCCTTTGTCTCGACGAGTTTGCGGTTGTCTTCGGAAAGGCCGTCAAACCAGTTCTTTTCAGCTACCGCAGCGGACCCGTTATCTGCGGTCTCCGTGGCTGCTGCGGGGTTGCCCGCCTGCTGCACATCTGCAGCAACGGACCCGGCTTCTGCCTGATCTGTCATTGTGAGAATGTCCCTGGGTTAAGCCGCGGCAATTGCGGCGTTGGTGTCCATCCGAATCCAGGCCGTGCCGTTGGAATAGGCGACGACCGGAGATCCGGCAGCGCCGTTGCTGACGTAAATCAGGCAACGAGCATTTGCGGCCGCAGCCGGGACGGTTGCGACGGTATAGGTGCGTAGCTTGGTGAGGTTGCCGGTTGCCGACTTCGCGGCATTGGCAAGCGTTCTCGGAAGGCCTTTAGCCATCGGAGTTCTCCATTCTTCTGTTGGGGTTGCTTGTCCTGCCGTGAGGACTTACCGGGCCTCTGCCCGTGCTGCCTTTTCCAAGGCAACGAGTTGATCCTCAGAGAGCGTGAGGAAATCCATGATGTGCTGCACGACTTCAGCCCGGGCATTGCTCAAGGCGCTGTGCAGCTCGAAACCGTGTGGCGTCTTTGTCTTCGCCATCCACTCGCCATAGGACGGGCGGCGGTAATAGCCGGTGACGCTCGCCAGATCGGCAAGGATCATCTTCCCGTCCTGCGTGTCGAACATGCGGATGTAAGCCTTCGCCAGCGCCTCGCTTGCCTTTGCGGGACCGCCGGCTTGCTTTGAGTGCGGGAACGTCTTCTCGCTCATGCGTGTCCTGGCTCCTGAACGTGCCATTCACCGTTCGGCAAGAGGGTCATGCGCTGGCACCACGGGCAGCCGTTTTTCGCAGCTTCAATCGCCTCATCGCCCTCAAGCGTGCAGCAGGGCGGACCTTGGCAGACAATCACCATTCCCGGCGCTTCCTCGTCGTCCTCGCTCATTCAGCCGCCGCCTGCATCTGATCAAGCAGCCCGCTTTCCTTCGCCTGAGCCATGGCGGGAACAACGTCCTTCGCCATCTGTGCAGCTTGGGCCATGCCGGCCATCCCCTGTTGTTGCTGTGCGGCCTGAGCCCGTTGCTGCCTCATCGTCTCAACCTCCTCCTGACGGCGGAAGATACGCTGCGGAGAGCGCCCGGCCGACTGGATGACCTTCAAGGCCTCTTCGGTATCGACCAGATCCATGACAGTCGGGTCGGCCTGCGCTAGTCGCGCGGTGGTATCGAGGATCTGCAACGTGTCTCTTGCTTCTGCCGAGCGCCGCAGGATATCGAGCGGGCTCGTGAATGTCGGGCGAATAGCCTTGCCAGCAAGACTAGGCGGCGGGAGAAAGCGGCTGCCTTCCTCATAGAGACCCTTCGCTTCAAGGATGGACAATTCACGGTCCAGATTGGTGGCAAAGCCTGCCTGGATGATAGCACCTGATGGGCCGAGCAGAGCGCCCTTCTCTTCCTGCCGGATCAAGGCCTCCGTTGCCGTCATCTGCGGGTTCTGAACGAGCGTCTGGAAGAGGTTCACGAACATCATGTCGCGGATCTCTTCGGCGCGGGAACCGGCATATTCGAATGCATACGACGGGTTCTGCCCCGTGTTGATCGGAGCGATCATCGGCCGTCCGTCTTCACCGATCAGGCCTTCATAGTTGGTGCCCGGGTTGAGGACAGGCACGAAGTCAAGGCTGGCCTTTGAGGCGGTAGAGGGATCGGTGATCTGCTGCAGCGCCCGAAGGCCGGACTGGCGGACAGCGTTGATCTCGCGAACCGTCGTCAGCGCCTCGATCGTCGGGGATAGGCCGTAGGTGTCACCCTCGTACCGGCGCCAGGAGAAGCAGGCAACCGGAAAGGTGCGGAAGCCCCTCTCCTTGACCACGACCTGTTCACCGTCCAGCACGTGATACGAAACGAAATCCGTATCCAGATACTCGCCGCGGAACATTCTCCGCTCGTCGCGGGGACGAATGGCCTGAACCAGCGTCAGCTTCTCGTCGCACTTCACCGGATCGTTCGCCATTTCCTTGACGATCGGCGGGAGCTTGTCGAAGTCCACGATCTGCGCGATCTGGCGAGCCGTGCGCTCATACCGGCGGTGGATCGTGTCAGCCTCGCCCCAGCGGTTGCGGCCGAGATAGGCCTCCACAACCGGGATCGACGCGTAACGGATCAGGTTGCCGCCGAAGCCTTCCTCCGCGTAGAGGTAGGCCGGTCCATAGCGGACGACGTTGCGAAGGCATGCCTGTGCTGCCGGCACGAAATTGCTGTTTGCTGAGTAGCGGATAGAGAACAGGAAGTCGCGAAGACCTTCCGCCCATTCCTTCTCTTCGTCGGTCTCCTCGTCATCGAGTGCTGCGGTCGAGATGCCGTGCCACTTCTCCGACTGCGGAATGATCAGGCTTTCCAGACCGGCGGCAAGGCGGTTTGCGGCACTGTTGATCGTGTTGTCGTAAACGCGGGAGCCACGACGTTCCGACCGTTCCGCCTGGTTAGAGCGATAGCCCGTGGTGTGGCGGCTCCAGATGTCGGGCGCGTCAGGGTCGCAGAACTCCGCAACTGCCTCCCAGACGTGTTCGTACTCGGAGCGGTCGCTCTCAAGTTCGGACTGACGCTTGAGAACATCCGTGGCGCGTGAATCAGCCATCTATTCTTCGCTCTCGCTTGCGGCCTTGCGCCGTAGTCGATTGGCAACGCGCCGCCAGAAGGCCCAAGAACGGCCGCCACGGTTGCGGAACGTCCGCTTCATTGCACGGGGCATGGGTCAGACCCCCAGCGTGATACGCTTCTGCGCACCGGCAACGGCAGACGGCGCCAGATCGGTCTTCACCGTGCCGGCAGTACCGCCAGTCGCGGCTAGACGAGCGGCTTCCTGTGCTTCACGCGCACGGACAGCGTCATCGTCAGGCGTCGGGGCCTTCGGGAGAGGCTGCACTTTCGGCGGCTTCGGGGTTTTGAGAATGCACATTGTTCCAGGTTTCCCTTGTCCAGTCGAAGAGGATGAAATCTTCCCCGTTCTTTCCGTAGCCGGGGAGATGGCAGCGTTCGTGAGCGCCGAGCCTTCGAAGCCAGCGCAACGCCATGTCATTTGCAGCAAGAGCCCTCGCCTCGACGCGCCAGGCTCCGCGAGCGGCAACGTCAGGCCCGAGCACCTCGTAGAAGAACTTCGTAATACGGGGCACGCAGCGCCACATGCGCTTGCTTCCCCAACTCCAGGCAGTCCACAGTCCCGAGCGGTTTTCAGCGGCGCCGAATGCGGCCTCCGGGTTGCCGTCCAGGACCGCCACATAGGCGAAACCCTGCATCGCAGCGAGGGCAAGACCGGCCGGCGTCCATTCGTCCAGTTGGCAGTCTATTTCCGCCTTGTCGTCAGGCCGGAGATTGCTGGCGATATAGGAGAGATCCCGGAGGTTCGCCCCGATGATGCGGACGGTCACAGAAGCTGCAGTGCTCCGTAGGCCCATGCGCCGAGAGCGACGAGCATGGCACCGGCATTGAGCCAGACGGACCACCCCATCTTGCCGGTTTCGGCCGTATGATTGGCACCGACCTGCGAGAGGTAAGCAAACCCGCTTGCAATGACCGCGCAGAAGAGGACGCGGCTGTCCTCCACAGCGAAGCCGGCAGCGGCAAGGATAGCCAGCGCAGTCGCGCCGAGGATGTAAACGCCAAGTTCAGTCATCGGTAATCTCCAAGTGGGTCGTATCGAACTAGCCGCCGCTGCTTCCGCGATTCTAGGTCATCGACTTCGTCAATGTCCAGAAACGGCACCGGCTGTTCATCCACAAACCGGCCAGATGAAACGTGGATCTTGCGGTAGACGCCGTGGTCCGGATCGTAGGCTTGCACAAAGCCGCTCATCTGAAATTCCCCAACGGGTCATAACGCTGTGGCGTCTTCTGCTTCAGCTTTGCGAACTCGTTCGGGTTGACGATCGATCGGCGCAGCATCATCAGAGCGTAACGGGTGGCGCTCATCAGGTCGTCCCGGAGCTTCACCACGACACCGTCTTTCCGGTGATACAGGCGGAACTCCTCGAACCAGTCGTTCAGGTTGTCGAAGACCTTGAAACGCCCGGACTGCATCCGATCCAGCATCTCCATCAGGCCCGCCTCGACAGAGACAGAGCCGTCCGAGAATTGCGCATGCGTTTCGAGCATGTTCATGCCCTGATCTTTGTATTGCTTGGCAAGCGCGATGCCGGCGCCTTCCAGCGTCTCGCGACGACCGTCCCGCGGCCAGGACCAGGGGAGCCACAAGCCCCACGGCTTCAGCGCGATTGCCTGCATCGCAGGCGTCTGTTGCGAAGCACGGTGAGCCTTCGTCACATAGACGATGTCAGACTCCGGATCCCACGCCAGTTCAACGGCGCCTGAAGGGTGATCCCAACCAAAATCTAGGCCACCAATGCGGGGCCAGAATTTGGGAAGCGGGAAAGGCGAAACCTTGATGTCCTCTTCGGGAACCGGGAAGATCCGGCCCGAGCCTAGAACAGGAATGCCCTTGGCCCGCGCCTCGCGCTCATGCGGAGGGTATGCGGCGACGATCGCCTCGCGCTCTTCCGGCGTGTAGTGCTCCGCGTCGTCAATGGTCATGAACGTGACGTGACGGCTCATTTTTGCTTGCCTTTGAGCATCCGCTCCAACTCCTCGTTCGTGAGGAACTGGAGGACGACTTCGGACATGCCGAGGAGCGGCGTGAACGTCACCAGTGTGATTCCGCCCGTCGCGTTCGTTCGCGTCAGGCCTTCGCTGTAAATGTCCTGCGGCGGCTCTTCATCGAACCAGACGACCTCAAGCGTCGGACCCTGCCACTTCTCGCGGCCCTTCTCGTAGCTCTTGAAGCTGCAGACGCTTTGCGAGGCCTGAACGTCTCCGCCACCACCATGACGGACAACTACGCTGTCCAAGGCGTTCGGGAGGCCGCGGGCGGAAATCGTTTCTATGATGGCATCCCCAGGGATGAACCCGGTTCCCCATTCCCCCTGCAACTGAGGAGGCCCGACAAGCACCCGCTGCGGGTTGTCTCGCGTGCTTTCGCCCGTAACACCGGAGGCCCACATGCGGACAGGCTTGTCGAAGGTCTTGCCGTCCCACCAATCGGGATAGCGCCCCGTCAGGTGGATGGCGCATTCGGCGCCGCCTGCTATCGTCTTGCCGAGCTGGTTGCCTGCCATGAACAGGCGTTCGCGGTGGGTCTTGCCGGCGGTGTGGAACTCAGCCTGCTTCCGGTACGGCCGATATTCCGCCAGCCTATTCCGGCTTTTCCTTCTCGCCTGCTCCGCTAAGAGCCGCTCCAATTCCTGCTTTTCCGAGAAGCTCAGCGATGCGAGCATCCAACTGCTCCTCTGGCATGGTCTCGATACGACCTGCCACGTTAAGATCCAGCTTGTCGCCGTACTTCTTCGGCTTCAGCTTGCCGGCCATCCACTTGCGAGCGTCGACCTGCAGCCTGCGATGCTCGATCATGTCCCCGGTTGAGATTTCAACCCCTCCGTCATCCTTGACCTTGCGCTTCTCCCCGATCATAGGAGTGTCTGCGATCGACAGGATGTCATCGAAGAGCGAGTCCGCTTGGGCATCCCTCGCGTGTGCGTATTGGTCGCTAAATTCCTTACTAGCCGCCAACCAGCGAAACACCGTCGCCTTGTTCGGCATGTTCTCATCATCGCAGATGGAGCGGAGACTATCCCCGTCCGCGATGCGTTCGCAGATGAGATCGGCCATCTCCTGCGTGAAGTCAGACGGCCGACCTGCTTTCTTTGTCTTGGACACGATCAGTCCTGCTTGTCCCCGGCGTCTGCCTGTTCACCAGGAGCGGGCGTCTCAGCCTCTTCCTTCTTGGTGCCGGCCTTCTTCGCCTTGGCCTTGCGGGTGGCGGTCGGCTCTTCAGCAACAGGAATGGGGAAGCC
>Ga0233369_1000700_pt1 | contig 12738 bp, 7 predicted proteins | sample ElkDunMinimDraft_26_FD_191537 | JGI IMG/M metagenome (GOLD analysis project Ga0233369, IMG submission 191537) | Fecal eukaryotic communites from dung pellets of Tule Elk in California, USA - Elk Dung D16 | ecosystem: Host-associated > Mammals > Digestive system > Large intestine > Fecal | place... | reverse complement strand
TGGCCGCCGGCGGCGCCTTCGGCGCGCTGCTGGTCACCGGCCTGGACATCTCGCTGTCGGTGCTGATCGGCCTGATCCTGCTGATCGGCATCGCGGTCAAGAACTCCATCCTGCTGGTGGACTACGCGGTGATGGCCCAGGCCCAGGGACTGTCCCGCCACGACGCCCTGCTGGACGCCTGCCACAAGCGCGCCCGCCCCGTGATCATGACCACCATGGCCATGGGCGCCGGCATGCTGCCGATCGCCCTGGGCCTCACCGCCGATGCCAGCTTCCGCATGCCCATGGCCGTCGCCGTCATCGGCGGCCTGATCACCTCCACCGTGCTCAGCCTGATCGTGGTGCCGGCGGCGTTCACGCTGGTGGATGATGCGGAGGCGTGGGTGGTGGGGAAGGTGCGCAAGCGCACCTCCGCCACCGCCTGACCCGTCTGGCGCCAGGCTCTTGCTCGCTCTCTGCCTGCGGGAGAGATGTCGAAGCCCTTGATCTCGCGTCTGCCCCGAGGCGGGCAGCTGGCAGCACGCATCTTGCTGTTTCTTGAGGCTTTTCTTCGGAGCGGTTAGAGTTGCCTGCTACGGGGAGAGGTCGCATGGCCAAGATCACCAAGCGTCGTACCGGCGAGCTGGTTCGGGAGCTTTTCAAGATTCTCCGGGGTCAGCCCGAGGGCATGCGGGCAGTGGATGCTCTGGCGGCCCTTGCCGGACGCGTCACCATGACCGAGCACGAGGCGGGCGAATACGAAACCGGCGGGCGCAGGTTCGAGAAGATCGTTCGTTTCAGCACGGTAGCGCCTGTCAAAGCCGGGTGGATGGTCAAGGACAAGGGCATCTGGACCCTCACTCCGGACGGGGAAGCGGCCCTGCACGCCTATCCCGATCCCGAGCAGTTCAACCAGGCCGCTGGTCAGCTCTACAAGAAGTGGAAGAGCGGACAGCCCGCGCCGGAGAACGGGGAGGATGAGGACGCGATTGCCGAGGGTTCGGCCACCATCACCCTGGAAGAGGCCGAAGAGATGGCCTGGGCGGAAATCGAGGCCTTCCTGTCAGCGATGCCCCCCTACGACTTCCAGGAGCTCATCGGTGCCTTGCTCAAGGCCATGGGCTATCACGTCGCCTGGATCGCACCGCCGGGCAAGGACGGCGGCACCGACATCATCGCCTACAACGACCCGCTGGGCACCCGCCCACCTCGTATCAAGGTGCAGGTTAAGCGCAATGCCAACTCACCACGCATCGACGTGATGGGCCTGCGCAGCTTCATGGCCGTGCTCGCCGAGGGCGATGTCGGCCTGTTTGTTGCGCTGTCAGGCTTCACGAAAGACTCCGACCACGAGGCGCGTCAGTCCCATCGCCGCATCAGCCTGATCGACGCACGTCGGCTGCTGGAGCTATGGACCACACACTACGGTCAACTGGACGACAGCGCTCGCGCGCGGCTGCCGCTCAAGCCGGTGTGGTTCCTCGCGAGCGACGACTGAGATTCCAGCGCCCCGTTCTCGGGGCCACAGCCGTGCATGTCCGTACCGGATGCGCGTGGCTCCAGACACACGAGATCGAATGAACATCCAGACACACGAAGAACTCAAGAGCAAGATCTGGGAGATCGCCAACCGCCTTCGCGGTCCTTATCGCCCGCCACAGTACCGCTTGGTCATGCTGCCAATGGTGGTCCTTCGTCGGCTCGATTGCGTGCTCGAACCGACCAAGGAAAAAGTCCTGGCCCAGCACGAGAAGCTGCTGGCCAAGAATACCCCCGGGAAGGCCATGGTCAGGTTGCTGGGCAAGGCTGCAGACCCCACCCGACAGCACCCGCTCTACAATACCAGCGCATACACCTTCGCCCGTCTCCTGGATGACCCGGAGAACATTGCGGCGAACCTGGTCGACTACATCCACGGCTTCTCGGACACCGCGCGGAAGATCTTCGAGCGCTTTAAGTTCAGCGACCAGATCGAGAAGCTCGATGCCAGCAACCGGCTTTTCACCATCGTCAAGGCGATGGCGGCGCTGGACCTGCATCCGGACCGTATAGACAACCTGCAGATGGGCTACCTGTTCGAGCATCTGGTGATGCGCTTCAACGAGCAGGCCAACGAGGAGGCCGGCGACCATTTCACCCCGCGCGAAGTGATCCGATTGATGGCCAACCTGGTCTTCACCGGCGAACGCGAGGTCTACAGGCCCGGCATCTTCCGCACCATCTACGACCCCACCTGCGGCACCGGCGGCATGCTGTCGGAGTCGGAGAAGTTCATCCTCGGCCAGAACGCGCAGGCCAACCTCGCGCTTTACGGCCAGGAGTACAACGACGAATCCTGGGCGATCTGCTGCGCGGACATGCTGATCAAGGACGAGGACACCGGCAGCATCGTACTGGGCGACACCCTCGGCGACGGCAAGACCCGGGACGGGTTCGAAGGCGAGCAGTTCCACTACATGCTGGCCAATCCCCCGTTCGGAGTGGAGTGGAAGGACCAGAAGGCGGTGGTCGAGAAGGAACACGCCACCGAGGGATTTGGCGGTCGCTTCGGCGCCGGCCTGCCCGCGATCAACGATGGGTCGCTGCTGTTCCTGCAGCACATGATCGACAAGATGCATCCATACAAGAAGGGCGATGCGGACCGCCCCGGCTCCCGGATCGCCATCGTCTTCAATGGTTCGCCGCTGTTCTCAGGGGACGCCGGATCGGGCCCGTCCAACATCCGGCGCTGGATCATCGAAAACGACTGGCTGGACGCCATCGTCGCCCTGCCGGACCAGCTGTTCTACAACACCGGCATCTACACCTATATCTGGCTGGTCAGCAACCGCAAGCCGGCCGACCGCAGGGGCAAGGTGCAGCTGATCGACGGCACCCGCTTCTTCGGCAAGATGAAGAAGAGCCTCAACAACAAGCGCAACGAGATGTCCGAGGACCACATTGCGGCCCTCACCCGGATCTACGGCAATCACCGCGACGGCGAGACCGCCGAAGTCGTGCTGGACCACAAGACCGGCGAAACCGCGACCCGGGTCGTCTCTCGGATCTTCGACAACCACGAGTTCGGCTACCTGAAGGTCACGGTCGAGCGCCCGCTGCGGCTGAACTTCCAGGCAAGCTCCGAGCGCATCGCCCGGCTCGACAGCCAGACCGCCTTTGCCAACCTCGCCACATCGAAGAAGCACAAGGACAAGAAGGCCGCGCAGCAGGAGATCGCCGACGGCGAGGCCATGCAGCAAGCGATCCGCGAGCTGCTCGGTACGCTGAAAGCCGGCACGCTGTATCGCGATCGCAGCAGGTTCGATGCGGACCTGACCAAAGCCGCGAAGAAGGCGGACATCAAGCTCCCCGCGCCCATCCGCAAGGCCATCCATTCGGCCCTCGGCGAGCGTGACCGCGAGGCTGAGATCTGCTGCGACGCGAAGGGTCGACCGGAGCCCGACAGCGAGCTGCGCGACACCGAGAACATCCCGCTGCCGCCAGACGCCCGCCTGCCGCTGCCCATGGCCTTCGGTCCCGACAAGCCCAATGACGCGCTGGTCGAACACTTCCGCGACACCATCGACGACTACATGGCGCGCGAAGTGCTGCCTCACGTGCCTGACGCATGGGTCGACTATGCGAAAACCAAGGTCGGCTACGAGATTCCGGTCAACCGCCACTTCTACGTCTACACCCCGCCGCGACCGCTGCCGGAGATCGAAGCCGACATCCGCCGGCTGGAGGGCGAAATCGCGGGTCTGCTGAAAGGACTCATGGCATGAGCAGGGACGTCACCCCCGCAATGGAAGGCGAGTTGCTGATATATCCGGCGGCCGGCAACGCGGGCGGCATCCGCGTCTTGCTGGCCGGTGAGACGGTCTGGTTAACGCAGGCCCAGATCGCCGAGCTCTACCAGACCACGCCGCAGAACATCACGCAGCACCTCAAGGCCATCTATCGCGAAAGGGAGCTGGACGAGGCGGCAACCTGTAAGGAGTACTTACAGGTTCGCAAGGAAGGCGCGCGCACCGTCTCACGTCGGCCCAAGCACTACCGTCTGGAGGCCATCCTGGCAGTCGGTTACCGGGTGCGTTCCGCCCGCGGAACCGAGTTCCGGCAGTGGGCCACGGCCCGGCTCTCCGAGTACCTGGTCAAGGGCTTTACCCTCGACGACGAGCGGCTCAAGGGCAACCGCAGCCCCGTCGACTATTTCGACGAGTTGCTGGCGCGCATCCGCGAGATCCGCGCAAGCGAGGCGCGGGTCTACCAGCGCATCCGCGAGATCTTCGCCATGGCGGTGGACTACCGCGAGGGCGAGCAGGCCACCCAGTGCTTCTTCGCCATCATGCAGAACAAGGTGCACTACGCCGCCACCGGGCTGACCGCGGCCGAGATCGTACGCCGGCGTGCCGACGCCGGGCGGCCCAACATGGGCCTGAACACCTGGAAGGGCGGGCGCGTGCTCAAGCAGGACGTGGGCATCGCCAAGAACTACTTGGATGATCGTGAGATCGATGTCCTAAACCGCATTACGGTGATGTTCCTGGACCAGGCCGAGTTCCGCGCCATGCGCCGGCAGGACATCCGGCTGGCCGACTGGGACGGCTTCCTCGACAAGTTCCTGCGCGACACCGAGCTGCCGGTGCTGGACAGCGCTGGCAAGGTCAGCCATGCGGAGGCGAAGGACTGGGCGGATCGCCAGTACGACGCCTTTGCCGAGCGGCGCCGGCTTGAGGCGGAACAGGCCGCGGAGGGGCGGTATCTGGAGGACTTGCGAAGTGCGGCAGAGTCAATGAAGCCGTCATCCGTGAATACTCCTGCCAAAGGATCGCAAAGTCGCAGGACGAAGCCGAGAGTCCCGGGAGCCAAGGAATGAGCTTCGAGCCATCTGATTCCTATGGAAACTTGCCGGCCGGTTGGCGGGTGGAGCGGCTCAAGTTCTCTGCCGAAGTCAGGAGCAGCAACGTCGACAAGGTGATCTCGGAAGACGAGGCGCCGGTCCGGCTGTGCAATTACACCGACGTCTATTACAACGACCGCATCACGTCTGACATGAACTTCATGGAAGGCTCGGCATCCGATGCGGAGCTGGCCAGATTCCGCCTGAAATCTGGACAGGTTCTGTTGACCAAGGACAGTGAGAGTTGGCAAGACATCGGCGTACCTGCCCTCGTCGCTGAGGACATGCCGGGCGTGGTGTGTGGATACCACCTGTCAATCCTGGATCCTGGTCCGGAGTTGGATGGTGGCTATCTCGCATGGCTATGCCGATCGGCACCGCTGAACGATCAATTCAAACTGGGCGCGAATGGCGTTACGAGGTTCGGTCTTGGTCAGTACCCGCTCAAGAATGCCTTGGTGGCGGTTCCACCCATCGAAGTCCAGCAACGCATCGCCCGCTTCCTGGACGAGAAGACCGCGCGCATCGATGCCCTGATCGAGAAGAAGCATGCGCAGCTGGAGCAGCTGGCCGAAAAGCGTCAGGCCCTGATCACCCGTGCCGTCACCAAGGGCCTGAATCCTGATGCGCCGATGAAGCCTTCGGGCGTGGACTGGCTGGGCGATGTGCCGCGCCACTGGGACGTGAAACGGCTTCGCTTTCTTTGCGATGGGGGTACGCTGAATGGGTTGTACAAAGCCAAAGAAGAGTTCTCTTCCGACGGTGTGCCCTTCGTGCAGATGGGAGAGGCATTCCGAGGCGAGACCTTTGAAGGTGAAACAAGAGATCGTGTGCTGACAAGCGAAGCGGAAGTTGAGAAATGGGGGCTCAAGCCGGGTGATTTCCTGTTTGCACGGCGATCGCTTGTATTTGAGGGATCAGGTAAATCCGTGATAGTTGGAGCCATAGATGAGGATCATGTCTTCGAGAGCTCAATGATCCGGATTAGGCTGCTATCCCCGTCAGCATTGGCGGGATTCGTGTCTCATTACTTTCGATCTTCTGTGTGTAGAGCCTTTATCTTGTCGATAACCAAGCAAGTCACTATCAGTGGCATCGACAGCCAGCAGCTGAAGGAAATCTTGGTCCCAGTGCCGCCCGGGGACGAAGCTCGGAAGATAAGTGAGGTCTGCGAAAAGGTGCGTTCAGACATAAAGTCGATCGAAGGGTTCGCAAAAAGTTCGATCGCGAAGCTCGTTGAGCTCCGCTCTTCCGTTATCAACGCCGCAGTCACTGGCCAACTCCCGGAACTCAACGGATAGGATGCCCGCAATGTCCGGCCACACCGAACACGCTTTTGAAACCGCGATCGAAGCCGGGCTGCTGCAATCGGGTGGCTACCAGAAGCGCGTGCCGTCGGACTTCGACGAATCGCTGGCGCTGTTTCCGGCCGACGTGCTCGGCTTCATCCAGGACAGCCAGCCCGGGCGCTGGGAACAGCTGCAGGCGCTGCTCGGCGCCCGCACCGGCCCAACGGTGCTGGACGCACTTACCAAGGAGCTGGAGACCAAGGGCGCGCTGCACGTGCTGCGCCACGGCTTCAAGTGTTACGGCAAAACCCTGCGACTGGCGTACTTCCGCCCCAACTCCGGCCTCAACCCGGAGTCCGCGGCAAAGTACGCGCACAACCGCATGACCCTCACCCGGCAGGTGGCCTTCACCTCGGTGCTCAAGCGCCTCGACGGCAAGCCGCGGCGCTGCATCATCGACGTGACCCTGGCGGTCAACGGCCTGCCGGTGGTCACGGTGGAGCTGAAGAACCCGCTGACCGGGCAGCGCGCCAGCGACGCCATTGGCCAGTACCAGAATGACCGCGACGGCCGCGACCGCCTGTTCGCCTTCAAACAGCGCGCGCTGGTGCATTTCGCGGTGGATCCGGACGAGGCCTGGATGACCACCCGGCTCAACGGGCGTGAAACCGCGTTCCTGCCGTTCAACCGCGGCCACCAGCACGGCGCCGGCAATCCGCCGGTGGAAGGCAACTGGAAGACGCACTACCTGTGGGACGAGGTGCTAGCCGCCGACAGCCTGCTCGACATCCTGCAGCGCTTCATGCACCTGGAGGTGAAAGAGCGCCAGGTCAAGACCGACAAGGGCGTGCGCACCATCCGCAGGGAGACCATGATCTTCCCGCGCTACCACCAGCTCCACGTGGTGCGAACGCTGGTGGCGCATGCGGGCGGGAACGGCTCGGGCCACAACTACCTGGTGCAGCATTCGGCGGGCTCGGGCAAGTCCAACTCCATCGCCTGGCTGGCGCACCGGCTGGCCAGCCTGCACGACGGCAAAGACGAAAAGATATTCAGTTCGGTGGTGGTGGTCACCGACCGCCGTGTGCTCGACCAGCAGCTGCAGAACACGATCTACCAGTTCGAGCACAAGACCGGGGTGGTGGAGAAGATCGACGAGGACACGCGGCAGCTGGCGCGCGCGCTGTCGACCGGCACACCGATCATCATCAGCACCATCCAGAAGTTCCCGTTCATCGCCCGCGCGCTGTCGCGGCTGGAGCGCGACGGCGAGGACGTGAAGATCGACACCGCCGGCAAGCGCTTCGCGGTGATCGTGGACGAGGCGCACTCCTCGCAGAGCGGCGAAACGGCGATGGCCCTGCGCGGCATGCTCAATCGGGACGGCATCGAGGCGGCGGTAGCCGCGCAGCTGTCCGACGAGGAGGACGACGACCTCGACGAAGCCACGCGCGCGGCGATCCTGCGCGAGGCGAAGCAGCGCGCCCGCCAGCCCAACCTGAGCTTCTTCGCTTTTACCGCGACGCCGAAGTTCAAGACCAAGGTGCTGTTCGATGCGCCGGGACCTAACGGCGAGTCACCGTTCCACGAATACTCCATGCGCCAGGCCATCGAGGAAGACTTCATCCTCGACGTGCTGCAGAACTACACCACGTGGAAGCGCTTCTTCGGCCTGGTCAAGCAGGTGGAGGACGACCCCGAGGTGCCCCGCAAGCAGGCGGCCAAGGCGCTCACCCGGTACATGGAGCTGCACCCAGTCAACATCGACCAGGTGGTGTCGGTGATCATCGAGCACTTCCGCCTGCACGTGATGAGCGAGATTGGTGGCCGCGCCAAGGCCATGGTTGTGACCGGCTCCCGGCTGGCGGCGGTGCGGTACAAGCTGGCCTTCGACCGCTATATCCGGGAGAACCACTACGAGGGCATCCGCTCGCTGGTGGCGTTCTCCGGCACGGTGGAAGATCCGGACGACCCTGGCGCTTCGTACACCGAGGTGGCGTTGAACGGCGGGCTTGCCGAAAGCGAGCTGCCGGAGGCCTTCGAGGGCGACGAGTACCGCGTACTGCTGGTGGCCGAGAAGTACCAGACCGGCTTCGACCAGCCGCTGCTGCAGACCATGTACGTGGTGAAGAAGCTGGCGGGCGTGCAGGCGGTGCAGACGCTGTCGCGGCTCAACCGCAAGGCGGCGGGAAAGAAGCGGACCTTCGTGCTGGATTTCGTCAACGCGGAGGACGACATCCACAAGGCCTTCAAGCCCTACTACGAGAGTACCCCGATTGGCGAGAACGCCGACCCGCAGCAGCTTTCGCAGCTGCAGCACAGGCTGCTGGCGCCTGCGGTCTTCACTCTTGCCGATGTCCAGTCTTTTGCGCAGGCCTGGTACCGGCCGCGCCGGGAGTCCTCCGGCAGCGACCACAAGGTGATGAATGCGGTGCTGGACGAAGTCGTCGACCGGTTCAAGAAGCGGGACGAAAAGGCGCGGGATGAATTCTGTGGCTTGCTCACCGCATTCCGCAACCTGTACGCCTTCCTGTCCCAGATCATCCCCTACCAGGACAGCGACTTGGAGAAGACCTACACCTTCGTGCGCAACCTGATCGCCAAGCTGCCGCCCGCAGACGACGGTGGTCCGTTCGTGCTGGAGGACGAGGTGAGCCTGCGCTATTACCGGCTGCAGCAGATCACGGACGGGACCATCGATCTGAAGCAGGGCGAAACCTATCCGCTGAAGGGGCCGACCGACGTCGGCACCTCGGCCGTGGCCGATGCGCCGGTGGCGCTGTCCAGCCTGGTGGAGAAGCTCAACGAGCGCTTCGGTACGGATTTCGCCGAGGCCGATCAGCTGTTCTTTGACCAGATCAGGGTGTCAGCGGAGGCCAGTGAGGCGATCAAGGAAGCTGCGCAGGCGAACAACCTCTCCGACTTCACCGCTTACCTGGAGCGCGTGCTGGATGAGCTTTTCATCGAGCGAATGGAGGGCAACGAAGAGATTTTCGCGCGCGTGATGACCGATCGCCAGTTCCGAGCTGCGGCCAGCGAACATCTGGCGTTCGAGATCTTCGACGGTGTCCGTACGCGCCGGCCCGGGCAGCAGCCCCTATGAAACCACCAACGCCAAAAGTAGCTGCCAGTTCCAAAGTGCAATGGCAATTGCCAAGTTACTTAGGGCCACGATCCACAACGAAATGAAGAACATCCGACGTCGCGGCTTGATTACATCGTCAAGCACTCGTCTGACTTCGCCCCCAGGTAAGCTGCTACGTGTTAATACCCACCAGTTGCGCAGCTCTTGGGTGGTCAGATTCAGGTCTCTCCAATGTGTAGCAATCTGCAGGGTCGCCGAAAGCACGAAATAGCCTGCTAGAACGCAGAAGAAGGCGTTGACAGCTTTTGTGTTCAGCATCTGTCCCAGGGCATCCGAATTCATCTTGCCCAATAAACCGAACCCGACAAGCAAAAGCGCAGCGATCAGGTCACGCAGAAATGTCGAGATTAGATCTCGTACCTTGGCAGCATAGATATCGGCTTGGGCACGAACGTCCTTGAGAACTTCGCGAGTCTCTCTGGTCGCGGCGTCTTTTTTCTCCAACACGACCAACCGATATCTGTCGCGAGCATCCTGCAAGACAGCCTTGAGATTAGCCCGCAAAAAGGTGACGAACGAATCACCCTCTTTGCCATCCAACGCTAGCCTGTCGATCAGGAGGGCATGTCGCGCGTCGCGATGCTCTGCAAAGCACCACGCTGCCGCAGATTGCAGCAGCTCGACCTCTTCTTTCGTCGGCGGACTGTTAGGCTTGTCCAAGACCATTGAGACTCGCCTTGTCCCACGTAGCAGCACCTCGAACTGACCCGCGCGATAAGTCACCTCGTCGCACAGAAGGCGAGCAGCATCGCGTTCCGCCCACCGACGCAAGCAAGCAAACTCAGCTCGCTCCATATTTCCTTGGGTGATGAACGCTTGACCTACTTGTCGATTCATTGCCTCCGGCGCGATCTGCACCAGAGCTGTCGCCACATGGGCCTCGACAGTGGTGGTCTGGCCATCAAAGGCTGGCAAGTCCTGCCCCAGGCTGCTACACCGCAACTTGGGACCGGCGACGTGTCCTGTCAGTCCATCAACCAGGATTGTCAGACGGTCCGACCAGCGAAAGCCTTCCTTCAAGCTGGTTTGACGGTAGGCCCATTGATCAAATGCGGCCGGCGAAAGAAACAGTACGACCGTTTCGTGAGCTTCTGGCGCAAAACCCAGTGCTGCGATCAGGGAGGCCTTGGCCGTAGTGAGCGTCCACTTATCCCCGTGGGACACTTCATCCAGACCCACGGGGGTATCATCCAGCAGGATTTGCGGCCGTACGCCTGCGGCGGCCAAGGCATCCATAATTTCGTTCAGATGCCCGGCCTCGCCTTCGCGAGAATGAAGCGTGAGCGTGTCAGTAGCATCGTCCACAGCCTCACATTGCGAGAGCAGCGCTCGCAATGTCGCTAGCATGGAAACATTCCAGCTCACTACGCGCCTGACTCAGTGAGCCGCCTGGCGCGGACGACAATCTTCTTGGCTCCAGGGCCGTGCTCTGGGTCATCGAGCACCTCGACGCGATGGGTCTCCCGATCACCTTCGAAAATGATCTGCACGCCAACGTCGGTGACAATCCTGGTGCGACGCTCCGCGATGGCAACCGACTGCGGCCGTGTTGGAAATTCTTGGCCTTCAACGCCTTTCTCCCGTAACTGCTCCCTCAGGGTGGCTTTGACTCGTTCACGGCGGCTGTCATCGCTGTCGCGCACGACCGTGCTGACAAACTCATCGGTATCGAAGTTGGCATGGTCGAGCATGTACTGAACTGCACGTTCCCTGTAACGCCCCCAAGCTTCACCTTGGGGCATATCGTCCTCGGTCAGCGACTTGGCCCAGTGAGTCACCGTGCTGATAGACCGCCGCGTTAGGACGCTAGCATCTTCTCGCGGCTCCACGCTCAAGAACGCCCGGAAGAAGTTACGCAGTTCGGGGGCGGCGCCTTCGTTGCGTTCGGCGGCCAGAACGTCCCATGCGAAATGATCTGAAACATCTACCAGTGCGCTACGCTGCACGGCGGCTTTATCCTCGACCAAGGCATCAAGAACATGCTGAATCTGTGCGCTGACATCGCCTCCACCCTGCGTGAGCCGATAGGTCAGTACCGGCCGATGGTCCAACTTCAAGATGAATACCAGTGGCAAGACGCCGGTCGAGGTGGTGACGCTCGCTAGTGCCACGATAATTACGCCTGCGGCCATCTGGCGACCACGATGGTGGGAACTGAACGCCGTAGCCAATTCCTTGGACACCTGCACGAAGTCATCTTGTCGCCGAGTCAAGTGACGGCATAGCTCATAGGTTGGCCTATGTTCACCAGAAAAAACGAACTGGGTGCCGCGCGAAGCAACCCGAAGACGGTCTTCGAAGAAGGGTCCGTACGTGCCAGATCCAAGAGGCACTTCCACGTCCAGCAGCGTCAGTGCCGGATCGTGGGTTGGATTCCAGACATGGAAGATCACCCGAGTCAGGCGAAGCGTGTCCAGCTCGGCGCTCGAGAGATGGCTTTCCTTGGGAGGCATGGCGGTGTCCTTGGGTACGAGAGCCTAAGCGCGGTGGGTCGCATCCGGTGATACGGTCATCGCGCTATTTCCAGGGGCTTTGCATTCTGCCACGACGTTAAGCGCAGCGACGGGCTCGTCTCGTAGGTCAGCGGCTGGGGTAGTGGCGGCAACTGCCCGCTGGCATGCTGCCGGCCGGCGCCCGGATCTCCGCACGGCCGACCTGGAGATCTGCCTGCAGCTGTTGGCCGAACAGCCGCAGATCGTGCTGGACGAGGTGACGTGGCCGGCGGAGCGGGAAGTGCAGTCGGCTGCGTCGACGTCCGCAGCAGAGGAGCGCGACGTCTCGCAAGAGGGCGCCTCCGCGGCCTCGCGACGCTATGTATCCGGCATCACCGGGGGCCAGTTCCATGCGCTGGAGCGTTTGGTCGCGGCCCTCGCGGCCCGCGGCGACGTGATGGGGGGGGGCAGCGACGGGCAGCCGTGGCCAGCCAGGCAGTGTCGTTGGTGGGGCAGGCGGTCTGCAACGGGATGGACGCCGTGCGCGCCATCCTGGTCGACATGGAGGCGCAGTCGCTGGTGCAGCCGGCTGCGCGCAAAGACCTGGGTGAGGAACGGGCGATCTACGGAGCCCGGCTCTCCGGCTCGATGCTCTCGCGGTTCGCCCCCTCGGCGCAGCAGGGATGGCGCGTACTGCATTGACGGCGCGCCTGCGATGCCGGGCGCGGATGGCCCGGCATCGCGCCTGCCGGCTTCGCCAAGCGGTGCCCGGGCGGCCATGTGGTGTGGGTCTGCGGTCACCAGCAGGTGCCGGCGCCGCCCCAGGTCTGCCCTTCGATGGCTGTCCGGCGCCAGCGTCGCCCCATCCGGGGCGAACGCACGGGTAGGAACTCCGCTGTGGTGGTCGCGTCGCCCCCGTGCGCTGCTGGCGCCGCAAGCCTAGCACCGTCCTCGGGCGGGTTCTGTACTGCGGCGGGGGGGGGGGGGGGGGGGGGGGGGGGCTTGGGCGGG
>Ga0233369_1000697_pt1 | contig 12783 bp, 11 predicted proteins | sample ElkDunMinimDraft_26_FD_191537 | JGI IMG/M metagenome (GOLD analysis project Ga0233369, IMG submission 191537) | Fecal eukaryotic communites from dung pellets of Tule Elk in California, USA - Elk Dung D16 | ecosystem: Host-associated > Mammals > Digestive system > Large intestine > Fecal | place... | reverse complement strand
GCACGGAGTATCGAGCACCCGCCGGCTGCTGCCACGCAGCAGGCCGCGGCTGCGCACCAGCGGGGTCACGGCCCCACTCCCCACGTCCCAACGGAACATCGACTGCGCCCTGCCCTCGCGGTGATCTGTCACGGTGAACACGATGGCGTCATGGCCGGGCTGCCACTGGATGTCGGTGATGTCACGACCCGTACAGGGGTCTGCGGTGCACCTGACCGCGGGCCCGCCACCATCTGCGCTCGCCACCGACAGTTCCACATGCGGCTTCTGCCGCCGATTGCCTGCGTCGCCGACCCGCGTCAGCCTGGCGACGCGACCATGCGCCGGATGCAGCACGCGCTTGAAGGCTGCCGAACCGCCTTCCGCACCCGCCTTGCTCGTCGCGCGCGGGACGATGGCCATCGGGTCCGCACCCCGCGCATCTACGTCCACGCGCTTCCAGCGGTCCGGCACCTCGGACAGCAGTGGCCCTGGGGTAAACCATCCTCCCGCGAGCCGCTGGGTCACCGCCCGTCCACCGCGCTGCCCCGAGCCGAAGAGTCCGGCGCCGATGTAGGTGGTCCCGTCGATGCGAACGCCCCTGGCATGCTGCCCGCGTTCCGCATCGAGCACCTGTTCCCGGGTGGCGCCAACGCTGTAGTCCAGGGTGTTCCCGTCGAGGCTGAGCGCAAAGGCGCGGACGTCGGCAGCGTCGGCCGTCACCGGTTCGGCTCCCGAGCCATCGGTGGCCGCACGCCAGACGGCGATCTTCCCGTCCAGCAGTGCGCGGTAGTAAAGCCAGCGCCCATCCGGCGACCAGGTCGCGGGTGCGGGCTCCACCACGCCCGTAGCAAGCGCGCGCAGCGGCACGCCGCCATCGGCGACGCGGTGGGGCGGGTCGCTTCCCTCCAAGGCCTGGACGTACCACGCCGTGTCATAGGTATCCCGCTCCACGTTTGCCTGTTCCTGCCGGAAGGCCACCCGGCGGCCATCCGGCGAGATTACGGGGTTGCCCAGGTCCACCACTTCGACCAACTGCCTCGGCGACACCGGCGCAGCGCCCGCGATGCCGTGGATCGCGCCCAACAGCGCGAGCAACACACTCGCTCTCCCAGGCGCACCCCACGATGCGCCCACGTTCCGACTACCGATCACGGCCATCGTCCCGCCCTCACCAGTGCCTGGCGATGGAGACGCTCAGGAAGCGCCCCATGGCCGAGTAATTGGTGGAGTCGAACGGTACGTCGTTCACCGCCGCGGCCCGCGGCACGTACAGCGGTGGCGCGCGGTTCAACAGGTTCTGCCCGCCGAGGGCGAACTCCCATCCCTCGCCTGCACCGGCGCCCGCGCCCGTCGCGTAGCGCAAGGTGGCATCGAAGGTTGTGAACGAGCCGCCCTTGCGGCCGGCAAGATGGTCGGTCACCCCGCTGGTGTAGTTGGCGAACGCCGATGCCGTGAGGCCACCCGCGGCCCACACCGCGCCCGCCCTGCCGTTGATCCTCGCCGGGTAGAAGATCGTGCCAGACAGGTCGAACTCCGGCTGGCCGAGCGTGCTCTGCTGCGTGCTGTCGAGCAGGCTCGCCGCCCCGCGCAGCGTCAGCCGGCCCGGCCCGACATCGAATCGGTACGATCCAGACAGGTCCACGCCCCTGAGCCGCTGCCGCAGCGCATTGGTGTTGTGGTTGTAGGCGAGGGCCACCACGTTCGCCGGGTTGTACGCGGCGCCGGTGATGTTCTCGATATCGCGTTCGTAACCCGCCAGCACCTCTGCCTGCCGCTCGACGCTGGGCGCGTACTCGACGAAGTCGGCAAAGGCCGGGTTGCCCAGGGCCTGGCTGATCACGGCAAGCGGGGCCAGCACCCGGTCGCGGTAGTCGATGTTGAACAGCGTCAGCTCCGCCTCCAGGCCGGGTAGGGCCTGCGGGTGGAACGCCAGCGACGCCGTCATGGTGCGCGCGCGCTCCGGCTGCAGGTCCGGGTTGGCGCCCCAGGTGATCAGCGCGGTGGCCTCGGAGGGATAGCCCGCGCCGCCCGCCAGCGCCGCAGGCACCAGGTAGACGAAGCGGCTGCCGAAGCGGCGGCTCAGCATCGGCGCCTTGAACGAGCGCCCCCAGGAAGCCTTGGTGGTCCAGCTGGCATTCGGCCGGTAGACCACGCCGGCCTTGGGCGTGATGACGCTGCCGAAGTTGTCGTAGTCCTCGCCGCGCAGGGCAGCGGTCACCGAAAGCCCCTGCCCCGTCGGGCCGGCGGAAGGCCCGCCACTCAGCGGCAAGTTCAACTCTGCATAGCCGAAGCGGCTGACCTCGTCTCCACCATAGGCAATGCCATCGCTGCGGAACTCGTTGCGGAAACGGTTGGTGCGACCGCCCGCGCCCACGGCCAGGCGCGCTTCGCCAGCGCCGGTGGAGAACAGCGGGCCCTCGCCGCTCACCTCGTACAACCGGCTCTCATTGCAGTGGCAAGCCGCGCGCGCCAGCGCCCTGTCGCCGGCGTCGGCCGCAATCCGCCAGATCTCGTATTCGTTCTCGTCCTTGCTGCGGGCCCCGCCCACGGCGATCTCCCACCCGCCCGGCAGGGCGAACTCCAGCGTGGGCGACAGGGTGAAGGTGGTGTTCCGGTACCGGTTGTCGTACCAGAGGGCGGACTGGCGCTGGTCGTACGCCTGGTCGCGCTGGCTGCGCAGCACGTCGAGGCGGAACTCGACCGCGCTGCCCAGCGCCTGGTAGCCGCTGAGCACGCCGGTGCGCAGGGTGGAGCCGGGAAACAGCGCGTGCGGCCCAGGCATCGCTTCGGTGTAGGCCCGCTGGCTGACGTCCACGGGGTCGGTTTCCACCCGCTTGACGGCGGCGATGAACCCGCCGCCGTCCCACGTGGCCCCGGTGGTGCCGCTGTACTCGCGCGTGGCCAGGCCGCCGTCCGTCGCGGCGCCATAGCGGGTGCCCACGCGCACGCCATCGAAATCGCGACGCAGGATGACATTGCCCACCCCGGCCACCGCGTCGGACCCGTAGAGGGCGGAGGCGCCGTCGGCCACGATCTCGATGCGGTCCACCGCGTCCAGCGGGATCGCACTGATGTCGACCGAATCGTAGATGCCGCCATAAGACCGGCGCCGGCCGTTGAGCAGGGTGAGCGTGGCATCCGCGCCCGCGCCCCGCAGGTTCAGGCCCGATCCGCCGGTGACGTTCTGGTTGGCGGCGTTGCCGGACCCGGTGGCGGACACCACGCCCGGGTTCTGCCCGCCACCGAAGTTCTGCGGCACGCTGCGGATCACCTCGCCCAGGTCGGTGAAACCTTCCTCCCGGATGTGTTCGGCGCCGATGGTGATCACCGGCGAGGGCGAGGTGCCGCCGCGGATGCGGGTGCCGGTGACGGTGATCTGCTCCAATTCGACCGTTGTTGAAAGCTGAGACGTACTAGCGCTCGACTCGTCTTCTGCCAACGCACTAGTTAGCTTCTCCTCAACCGGTTGCCGCGCGGCTGCAGATCCCGCGGTGCCGCTGACACTAGCGAACAAGGCGACGCCCAACGCGCTACAAAGACTGCTGGTCTTCATGCTTATTTCCTTGGCTTCCAGGTTGTGTTACACGAACCTCTTGCGAGCGCCTGATTATTTGTTGCTACATTTCATGTAGCACCTAAGGCCGCGACGTGCCCTCCGCTTGACCGGCATGGGATGCACCACCGTTGCGCCCTCCCTCGTCAGCTCGAAGGCCGCACAAGACCGAGCATATCGCTACATTTACTGTAGCATACAAACAGAGGCCAGCAAAGCCATCCTGTTGGGGACACAGGAACGGCATCGCCAACTCATGTCGCGTCTCAGTCCCCGCAGCGTGTTTGCCAAACGCCTCAGAAAGGCGCGCCTTGCCTTGGGCATCTCCCAGAGGGAGCTTGGCAGAAGAATCGGGCTGTCGGAGGACGTCGTGTCCAGCAGAGTCACCAGATACGAGCGAGGAAGCTCAGAGCCGGATTTCGAAATAGCAGATCGACTGGCAAAGGAGCTCGGCGTGCCGCTGGCCTACCTGCTGGCAGACAGCGACACACTGGCAGAGGTCATTCTCGCGGTGGCGAGCATGCCACCCGCTGAGCAGCGCAAGCTTGCCAACGAACTGAAAGAGAAAGGGAAACGTTAAGCTGGGGAATCGAGCACCAGCGCGCGGCTTCTACTTCTTTGCCGCGAGCTGTTCCTTCAACTGCCGAGCCAGCGCCTTGCGCTCCTTGGATGAGAGCTGCGACAGCGCCAGAACGATGTCAGCTGTCGTTTCGTCTTGCGCCAGCAGATAGGCGATTGGCACCTTCAGAGTGTCCGCCAGCTGCGCCAGTCCCGCCAGGTCCACCCCGCTGGCCTGCGTCTCGTAACGATTGATGCGGCTGCTTCCGCGCTTCTTCGTGAGCCCCATCAGGGCCCCCAGCGCACGCTGACTCGGGATACCCCGCAGTTCCCGGGCCTGCTTGATCCGGGCAGAGAAGATAGCGCGGGGAGAAGGCTTCGGCACGAGCGGAGAAGTCTGTTGGTCAGTCGCAACAGCATGCCCTTGTGCTCTCTGTCATGGGAGACTCTTCATGAAATGTAGCACTACGGCCGAGCAGCTACAGCGCTGGAAGGCGTGTTCGTCAGCTCTCCGTCGCACTTCCACGGCGTCTTAGAAAAAGTCAGAGAAGTCCTACGGTTCTCCGATTTTCCTTCCGATAGCCGCTAAATGGCTCTGGATGCAAGCTCTCCATGTCCCGGAAGCACCACCTTCGCACCGGCAACGGGCGACGCTCCGCAACAATGAAGGGCACCTCCTGGAGCAAGCGGTATAGCTGGGCCGGGGCACCTCTCTCTGGTAATCATCATCTCACTCGTGCTTAAACGGTGATCCGGCGGCGATGGCGGGCCTGGCCGAAATCCTAGCCCGCCTGCGCGTCGACGAGCAGGTATGCTGCCTGCCCGGCCCAGCCTGCCAACGGTGCCCAGCCCGCCGCGGCCCAGGCACTGCGATATGGAGATGTAGCTACCCGGTCAGCTAACACGTGAGATCAGGATCCCCGTCTTACAGATTGAGAATCCGGGCAGGCAGTATTCCCTCATGACATCGCTCCTGGTCCAGTCCCCCGAGATCACGCGTCTGCTGGAAGACGAGACAGGTCGGCAGATCGACGCCTGCCAAGCCGTAGGGCACGACCGGGAACATGTCATGTTTCTTTACAAGGCGCTACACCTGTCGAGGAAGACCGGTGAAGGGAGGTTGCTGTGTGCCTTGTGTGGCGTGCCCGTGTATCTGTGCTCAGCGCCGGATCGACAACATTTCTACTTCAAACACTTCCAAGAAGATGGTAGCTGCCCGGCCGTTACCAGGGCACGCCTGTCGGAAGACCAGATCAACGCCCTGCGCTATCAGGGTCAACGCGAGAGCAAACGGCACATCCGGATCAAGAACCTGGTTGCCGAAAGCCTGCGGCACGACCCGCGGTTCTCCGAGCCCGTCATCGAGGGCACCTGGAGGGGGCGAGATGGTGTGGAGTTTCGCCGGCCAGATGTCCGCGCGACGTTTCAGGACCAGATCAAGGTGGCCTTCGAAGTCCAGCTTTCCACGACGTTCGGTCGCGTGATGGCGGAACGGGAGGTCTTCTACAAGTCCGAAGGTGGGTTGTTGTTGTGGGTGTTCGGGCAGTTCGACCTGGACCACGCCCGCCTGATGATGGAGGTCATTTTCGTCAACAACAACAGGAACGCCTTCGTGGTCAACGAGGCGACGTGGGAGGCATCGAGGGCCCAAGGCGCGTTCGTCTTGGAATGCCACTGGGCCCAGCCCTCCCGCTTCGAAAACAGGATTGGGTGGACGCGGCGGCGCAAGCTGGTCCGCTTCGATGAGCTGACTGTCGATCTGGAACGGCAGCGGGCGTTCTTCGTGGATACGGAAGCCCTGGAAGACCAATTGCGGGAGGAGATCGAAGGCCCTCCCCTGTCCAAGCGCTTCGAGGACTTCTGGCTGACCTATGAGTCCTTCGAGGGGCGCACTCGGCCCGACTTGGACACGGTGGATCGGCAGTGGGAGGACCTTGGGACCAGGTTTCAGCGGCAAGGGGTGTCGCTGCCTTCCCGACACGACTTCACGTTCGTGGGGATGTTGCGCTCAGTGTTCCTGGCCAAGCTGGGCAGGTCTGTTGGCTGGAAGTACCAGCAGTTCTGGCCGGCGGCGCACCATGTCCACGACGCGGAGAAGCAGGCCCTCTGGTTATTCGTTGGAGCCCTGAGACATTACGGGCGACTGGCCGAACTGAAGCGGCTGGACGCCAAGGGGCGCTGGGCAGAGAAGATGGCCAAATGGGAGGATGGGCAGGACGCAGGGGATCAGGCATATGCGCCGGAACACCGCTACAACGGCGCGCTCCGCCTGGCGTTCCCGGAGTTGGCGGATCTGATCCCAGAGCCTGAGCTCTTCGACGAAGATGACCCACCACCGTTCTGAAGGGGTAGGAACATGGCCAAGCATCAGTACTTGGGGATGTCATGGAGCGCCACTGAACGGGCCAAGGCCTTCTTAGCGGGCGGGGAGGACGATCAGCTTCGTTATGCCGCTCTCGAACTGCGGCTGGCAATGGAGGCGTTGACCTACGATCGCGCACAGGCGTACGCCAAGGAGATCCCGCCGGAGCAGATGAAGACTTGGCAGCCGGACAAGCTCATGAAGGTGCTGCTGGAGATTGAGCCGACGGCGGACAGCAGCTATACGCTGAGCGTGGGTGAAGAGCCCTTCCCCGGCGGTGTCGCAGAGAAGATGCAGGTGTTGGGCACGGACACCGTGTTCGGTCTGGCCGATCTGAGGAAGCACTACCACGCTATGGGCTCAGTGCTCCACACGCCGACCATGGGACAGCTGGAAGAGGGAAAGCCGCAGGATATGGACAAGCTGCGCCAGCGGCTGGAAGCGATTGCAAGTGATCTGACGAAGTCGCTCAACTCGCCTGTGCGGAACTTCACTATGGGCAACTTCTCGAACATGGATTGCCATCGGTGCGGCAACCCAATCAGAAAGCGCATGCCCCATGGACAGGTTTCGGTGGAGGCCAAATGCTTCTCCTGCGGCGCTGCCTACGAACTGAGTATCAAAGACGGCCAAGTGTGGTGGAAGGCTCTGTTCGAAGAAATGACCTGCCGAACGGCAGATTGCGGCGAGGTCTTCACCATCTGGCAGGACAAGATCAGAGATGGCGCAGCTTGGCAGTGCAGATCATGTGGCCTGGGATACCGCATTGGCTATGCGATTTTTCCTGCTGTACAACCTGACGAAGGAGCGTCATGAGGCGCAATCCGTTCCCCAAGAAGAAGAGCAAGCTCCCATCGCTGGGCAAGGCGATAGTTGCCGCCCGCGTGTTGCTTGATGTCCGCGACGAGAAGTTGGACGACAAGGCAGCCGGAGCCCTTCTGCGCGAAGAAGTGGGATTGAATTGGTCGGTCCTGACCGCGGCGCAGTACCTCACCGGCAGGGAGGCCGGGGGCGCCGTGGAGCTCTTGTCCGCTGACTGGGCGGATGAGCACCTCTGCAAGCGCGACCTGATCGAAGCAATGTGGTTCGCCAATTTGGTGTGTGCCCAAGGTCATCCGAGGGGGAGTCAGCTCAGCGCAGGACTAGCCGTTCCCGCGTTCAGGCCGGATGGCGAGATAGGCAAGCTTCTCCGCGAGGTACAGGCCCAACTAGATGGGTCGAACCTTTCCGAGGCGCGGGCAGCTAAGCAGGCCACACGCGCTGAGCCAGAAGATCGATGAGCGAGCTGTAAGACGGATCGCCGCGGCAAGCGAAGGGTTCGTCTATAGCCGTTGCGCGAGTGGCTTGGACCTCGCCTTCGGACATGAGGAAAAACGCCCCATCAGGCTCACCGTACAAGAAGTGGTCGCCTTGAATAGCGCCACACCGCGCGCAATGGTTAACGAAGTACTCGCCGGCTGCTCTGCTCGAGCCCATCCGGTAGTGCGGCGATGCTGCTTGAAGCTTGGCCAGTACCGTTGCCGGCAGGCGTGAGACGTGGCTGACGATGCTGGCGATATCTGGGCTTTCCCACTCATCCAAATCGGGGTCGTCGTCGACCCACAGTTGCTCGTGCTCGGCAGGCACCAGCAAGCCGAAGACCGGTGTTTCGCGCTTACACCGCCAGCAGAGCTGGATACCTTGAATCACCCCATATCGCGTTGCGCGAAGAATGTACTCGTGCTGGGCGTCGCGGCTGTCCATCTTGAATCAATAGCAGAGTCAGCTAGGAGCGCAAGTGGCTAGCCGGGATAGTCTGCGACGCAGATCGCCTTGAAAATGATCGCTCGTCTCACTGCCTCCCCCCAACAGAAATGTACCTGACCCTGAGGCTTCAGACACCAGCACCTTGCCGGTAGCGCGCATCTTCTCGTCAAGCGCCGGGCACTGGCTCACCAGGGCATCGACGGCCTCCGGGGACATCGCGGTGAACCTTTCCGGACTGTAGTAGGCAAGACCGAGGTATTTCATGACGTAGCCTCCAACGGGGCGCTGGGCTCATGACGAGTAAGGATAGCCGGGATCGACATGCCCCCGCGCCCCCCGCAGTCGTAGACGCGATATGCGAGACAGCTCAGTCCGCCGACGCTTACATTAGTTGGCCCGGGTCAAATTGAACCTGACCCATTGCTCTCAACCGCATTGGCTGCTTTCTTACGGATTCTATACCGGACTGCAGGCATAAGCATTACGGATCTCAGCGCTGAAGAACTGCCCCAATGACGGCGCCTCCATCAGGCGTTCGTACATGAATGGTGGAACGTTGTAGTACTCGTAAACTTTTCCAGATTTTAGAAATTCAATCTCCAGTGTTTCAGACATCGGATCGTAACCTACCGAGGCGATGCTTGATGAACTTACGCTCTGCCGATCCATACTCATTCCTCCTTCCACCAAGGGTTCTGCGAACGCCACGCAGCTGCCATAGCCATGTAACTTTCTTTCGACCTCGGCCTGCTCCAACGCTCGGCCACAGGTGGGTCCTCACTTGCTGGGCGAAACTCTTCATCAGGAAGAGTAATTCTGCACCGGACAGGAAGCTTAGCCGCCTCGCCGGTGATTACTGCCTCTCCCGTTCGAAGAACAGGCAGGCTATCCACGATTCCTGCGAGGCTGTCAGGCAATGCGGCTTGGACGCTTGATCTGTCCGCCGAGTTAGAGAGCCTAAGAGCGAAAAAAGTGCCACATTGCGAGAGAATTGTGTCATCGATCTCGGACGGCCGCTGACTGACCACCATCGCACCTAGACCGAACTTACGGCCTTCTTTGACGATCCTCTGCACGGCATCACGAGCGGGGTTCTCATTGTTATGCCCGAGGTAACGATGGGCCTCTTCCATAACCATAAGTAGCGGCCGATGCCTACCGCCCTCCTTCTGGACCCTTGCCCAAAATAGACTTTCATAGATAATGTTTAGGATTCCGCCTATTAGCCGCATCAGTACTGCACTGGGCACCCCGCTCAGATCCAGCACCGTTATTGGCTTGTCATGACCAAGCCAGCTCTCTAAGAGATCGTCGAGATCGCTGTCTGTTGCTCCCGCAAGATTCGGCTCCCAAGGCCCAGGATGCAACATGAAATCGTACTTCCTATCCAACATTCTTGAGCGCAGCTGATCTAGCTGACGGCGGATAGAGAGCACCCCAGTCTTGTTGGCGAATGGCGCGGTCCCGCCCAGACCAGGTAGCGGGTAGGTCGGCGGAGTCAACGTCTCAGCATCGCCTAGTGATGTATGGGCTGATGTTTTCTGAGTGTTCTCGTTCCAAGTCTTCAGCTCTGGATCGATCAGTTTGAACCAAAGCGCCTTTAAGCTGAAAGGAAGTGGGCTGTCTGCGGTGAGCGAGCTGAGTTCTACTCCCGGCAGGGGCTCTACGGCCACAGCATTGGCTTTCATTTCCAAGATATGGTCGTGAATTGCCGCCAGGGCTTTCTCTTCAGTCTTCCCGAGAACGAAGTGCAGGAGGCCATTCAGATCCAATGCCCAGTATGGGACATAGAGCGGCTGCTCTCCGGACAAGGGATTGATTCGGAAAACCTTTGCAGCGTCGCCTAGCGCTTTCCCATACTCACCATGTATGTCGATCAAAAGTATTCGAGCACTTGGAAATGCGACATCTTGGCCCTGTCCAACCGACAACGATCGAAGAAGGCTTGTTACCGTTGTAGACTTTCCGGAGCCTGTAGATCCAAGCACAGCCGAATGACGTGTAACTAGTTTGTCCAGGTCGATTCGCACCGGGATGCCTTCTGCACTCGACAGCCGACCAATTGCGACTTGGCCAAAGCTGCGCCCCCCATAGATTCGGGCCAGATCTTCCTCAATTACTAGGTGAACCTGATCGTTGATTGCCGGGTACTGCCCTATCCCCCGTTCAAATGTCGTTTCGACGACTTCGCCGACCAACTGGACTTTCATCCAGCGATCACCTCTTGCCTCAGGGTCGGCAACAGACTCAGGCGTCGCCGACGCTCCCACATCCGAAATGATCCCGTAGAGATCGTGATAGCCCTGAGGCACACGCACGAAGCTTCCGACTTGCCCAACTCGATAGCTGCGGCCACCGATTATGGCGATTCCGGAAGCGATGCCTTCATAGAGGCGGACGCTTATGGTTGCACCTGCGACCGCACCGACATAACCCAACAGTGTGGATGCGATCACTTGATGTCTTCCTTGGCTTGGGAGTCCACCGCAGTTGCCTGAGCCTTGGCCAAGAACACCTGCGTTGATCGGGAAGCCGCAAAGAAGCTAGCGAGTGCCTCTATCGCCCCGAGCGTGAACTCAGCAGGTTTGTCATCTGAGGTTTTGCTCCAGTACGAAGAGCGAATCGCCCCCCAATCCCTAGAAGGGAGCTCTGTGGGAACGCGCCAAACGCCTGACACACCGTTAATTATCGCAGCATCTCGCGCGTAGACGCTGAAGTTTGGCAGCCGTGATCCCAGCTCTGCCGCGCACGTTTCCTCCTGTAACGCCCTAAACTGGAATGCAAATACCGCTGCCGAGGGGTTCGCCGAGATCCCTTCTGCTATGCGCGCCGAGATGTGCGCGTCGGCGAAGGAGAATCCGGTTGCAATGAGCAACGTATCCGGGGTGGCCAAGAAGGATCTCAGCCGATCTAGTAGCGCGGCATAGGGGGCTTTCTGGGTCTGCTCGTACTTCAGGTGTTCAGGGAAAATTAGGTAACTCGAGCTACTGGTTCCCGAACGCACGATCTCCCCTCTAGAGTTTGACCGCCAACCCAGCGATCCGTGGAGCTTCCAAAGACGAGTCCAACGTGCCGGCAGATCATTGCTCGATATGGACACCGGGTCGAAGAATGGATCTCTCCCGCCGGTGAACCCATCGAAGTAGGGGGCCCTTATCCGCTCCAATGCCTCCTCAAGGAGCAGGTCGTAGTTCGTTGTAAAAATCTCTACAGGATGCTCCCTTGCAGCGCCGGTGATCCACGTAGCAATCTCGCTATAAGCAGACACGTGTTCCGGAAGCCCAACATCTACAATTTCAGCAATTCTCTCGCATATTTTCTCTCCCAGAGTTTTGTATCCTTCGCCATTTAGACCATGGACTTCTGCTTTGCCGATTACGTTAGATAGAGTTCTTACACGCGAGAGAATCGTTTCGATGTCATTCCGAGGAGCTATCTCTTTAATGAGCTTCTGCAGCTCCTCGCCGTGACTGGGTTTGAGTGAGTCAATGACTCGCTTGGTAAGCTCCGCGACCGCTGGAATTAGCGGATAGGTTCCATCGCCTTTCTTCATCCCCGCTGACGCACCCGCGCCGATGAGGAGTCCGATCCTCTTCCGCCCTCCGGCGATGATAGTTCGGAGGGATGACATGTACTGATCGGGATTGTGGACAGCTTCGCTTAACATGTTATTACCTCGAAACTCATTTGGTTGACTTTGTTAGCGACACATCGCATATCGCGACATGCGGGGAATCTGACCGAACGCGCTGGTTGCCTCCGGCGCAGAAGACGCGGTACCGCGACAGGAAGGCAGCTCGAATCCTCACCGCGTACTCTTACAGTGCGGGTAAGTCGAACACCCCCAAAATAGACTGCTGTTTCTGCGATTCCGACGCTGCACCATTTGGGCGCCGCAGCCAGGGCAATCCGGCGCCGACCGCGCTCCTGTTTCGGCTGCGTGCTTCACGGGTTCGACGCGCGATCCCGGCACAGCATCGGGCTGCACCGCCTGCAGCATAAGCAGTAGCGTTGCCCCGTCGATGAGCTCGATCGGCTTCCCGGCCGCGAAATACTGCACGGCGTGTGCGCCGTGGTGGGCTAGCAGGCCGTACATCTCGCGCACCACGTTCACCGGCACCTTGCGGCGGCGCCATTGTTTGCATTGCACCAGCGTGCGCTGGCCGTCCCTACGCAGGATCAGGTCGATGCCGCCGTCCGCGCGGCCGAGCCCGGATTCCTCGACGGTGTAGCCCTGGCGGCGGAAGGCTTCGCCCACCAGCCGTTCAAAATCGCGCCAGCCGAGTGCGGCGATGCTGGCCAGCCCGGTCTGCGCGTCGAGCTTGCGGCGCGAGTCGAGCCAGGAGAGCAGCGACGACATCGCGCAGCTGGCGAGGACGATCCACGCGAGGGGCGCGAAGGCATCGGTTCTGGAGAGCGCCTGTCCCAGCGGCCCGGACTGGTCAGAGGCCCAAGCCGGTATGCCATAGCGGATGAATGCGAAGCCGAGCATGCCGACGGCCAGCCCCACCGGCCATGGCAGGACACCCAGGTCGTCGAGTAACCCTCGCCTTCCGCGTCCCATGCGGACCCCATCACATTT
>Ga0233369_1000695_pt1 | contig 12811 bp, 11 predicted proteins | sample ElkDunMinimDraft_26_FD_191537 | JGI IMG/M metagenome (GOLD analysis project Ga0233369, IMG submission 191537) | Fecal eukaryotic communites from dung pellets of Tule Elk in California, USA - Elk Dung D16 | ecosystem: Host-associated > Mammals > Digestive system > Large intestine > Fecal | place... | reverse complement strand
TCTGAATATCCAGATATATAATTTTGTTAACCAGGGAATATCATGAGTTTTAAACGTCTGGTAGATAACTTTAGGAATTGCCATAAATGCTAATTTTCAAATAAATACTTGGACAAACCGTCAGTACAACGAGTCAATTGATTGCTTATCGTTTGTTTTAACAATTCATCATTTTGAGGTAGTGCAGCTTTTGGTTCCTCAGGATGGTATAAATGATAGGCTAATGCTTCAAATTTAATCAATTTACCTTTCAGCCCATGATTAATTAATCGCTCCACAAATTCGCTATCTTCCCTACCCCAGCCCACAAAACGATTATCAAAACCATTAACTGCTTTTATATCCTCCATAAAAAAAGACATATTGCAGGACCTCACCTTATTTTTATTGATTAAATCCTTCCGAAAAATATTTGCAAGCGTTAGCGATCGAAATGCAGTTAATCTTTTCTCCAAACGATTTTCCACTCCATTCTCTAAAAATGCAGGATCAAAATAACTAGGTTTCTTGAGTAACTGCTTAGTTTTATCGTCGGTCAATAATACCCGACCACCCTGCAAAAATTGATTAGGTTTTGCATTTCGAAGATGATCTTCCATGAAATGCTTTTCCAAAACCATATCCCCATCAATAATAACGACATATGGAGATTTCACTTGTGCTAAAGCAAGATTACGAATCGCTGCAGCACGAAAACCCAAATCTTCATGCCATACATGGATTAGTTTACAAGGAAAATGAGCTTGATACTGCAAGATGAGGGAAGCCGTCTCTTGTGTAGAACCATCATCAGCGACGATGACTTGAAATGGTAAAATAGTTTGCTTACTTACAGCCATTAGCACCATTTCTAAAGCGTCAGGTCTGTTATAGGTGGTAATAACTAAATCTACATTCATTTCAAGGGTCGAATTTACCCAAAATTATTCTTTAATCAGATATTGAGCAATACCTAAATTGCAATATTTAACATTCTGTTGAATAGATTCCTGAAATATGACTTCGTTGATATTATAATTGTCTCTCGAATTGTAGGTATGGTTTAAGTGAAAAGCTATACCTCCAAATTTGAGAAATCGTTTTTCAAAACCCGAATTTAATAAGCGCACCACTAATTCCTTATCTTCCAATCCCCAACCGACCATTTCTTCGTTATAGCCATTGACCTGAATAATGTTCGCTTTCCAATACGCCATATTACAGCCATGAATTTCCCAACGTTCCGCCCCTTTCATTTTATAATTACTCGCTAGTAGTCCCCAAAAAAGTGGAGCTCGAAAAGCGCTGAAAAAATTAGATACCCGTTTATCAAATCGATTGATCTGAATATCTTTCGATTCAAATTTTTCCAAGGTAATGGAATCATTTAAATAAATACGGCTGGCCCGCACAAAAGAATTAGGTTTTGCAAAAGCTTTATGGTCACTGATAAAATAAGGGTGAAGTAACATATCACCATCAATTTGAACGATATAATCTGCTGTTGATTTGGCGATAGCCTTATTGCGAATTTTCCCCACTTGAAATCCATTATCCTCATGCCAAACATGGATTATTGGGACTTTAGAAATTTGCTGATAATGCTGTATTACTGCCAAAGTTGGTTCTTTTGAACCGTCATCAGCAATCACGATTTCATCTGGAAGAATGACCTGATTCATCACACTTTTCAAACATAAATCGATCGCTTCAGGCCAGTTATAGGTTGAAATTAATAAGGCAATCTTCATATATTATTCAATTTTCTCACTTACGCTTGTTATTCCACTAATAATGTACTATCTAAAATTCTTTTTTCAAATTTAGGATGATGGTATAATGAGAAGAAATTAATTCCTTGATTGGCAATCTGTTTGTAAAAATTTTCATCTGTTAATAATTGTGTCATGAAGTTAGCGAAATCCTTGGGATTTTGAGCAATTAAACAGCCATTTTCTATCTTATTGACTAAACCATCTACGCCCCTTCTATTGGTCACCACCGGGATGCCATAAGACAAGGATTCCAGAACTTTAATTTTAATACCTGTTCCACTCAACATTGGACAAATACTGATCTTAGCATGTAGATAATATTCTTCGATGTGCTCCACTCTTCCACATTTAATCAATTGAGGATGATCCTTCACATGCTTACAAATGCTTCCTATTACATGAACTTTCCTATTATTTAACAAAGGTAATACTTCATTCGTAAACCAAGCGATACTTTTCTTATTATGATTATTATCGCTAGCTACGTAAATGATATCATATTTTATTGTTCGATTATCTGCACGAATATGCTGATTAAAAGTTACCGGTATTAACTGAACTTTCTTATTCGTAAATTGATCAAAAACGTATTCTTCCTCAATCGAATAAGTCCAAATTTCATCAAATTGCTTTAAGATGGACATTTCCTCATACAGCACTCGATCTATACTTTTCCAAGCACGATCACGATCCTCCTCCAAATACTGAAATGTGAAGAAATCATGCGTATCAATTATTTTCCGAACATGAGGTAAGCCCGTGACTAAATCTCCATATTCGGCATAACTTATTAGGATCGTATCAAATTGTATTTTTCGATGCAGATTTTGAAATCGTTTTTTAAAATTTGGGGATACCTTATTGACCTTGAAACCATAACAAAATTGCTTAATTAATTTAGGCAGCTTATCGTTAAAAAAATAGGTTATCCTATTTTTACGAGAAGATTTTAATGGTTCTATGACCAAGGTTATCGATGGAAAAACTTGTTTAAATCTTTCTTCATCTTCTTTCGTCCAACAGATGCTTGACAGAAAGTAAACTTGCAAATACTCCTTATTTTTTTCAAAATAAGTCAGCATCTGTATACATCTAGTTAAATTGCCAGCCCCTCTCCAAAATGGATTTTCAGGCATAAAGTATAGTATCTTCTTCTTTTGAGACATATTTATTTTTAATCTCTTTTATTAATTCGATCCATTTTTCACTAATTAATTGCTCTTGAAAATCCTTGCTGTAACAATTCCCTAAGATACCATAATCAGCTCTTACTTGCGGATTACCCATCAAAATATCCAAATAAATTACCAATTCTTGTAAATCATTAACTAAATATCCAGTAGTTTTATGTTGAATTAACTCATTTACTCCAGAACAACTAGCAAAACCTACACAAGGTAATCCGACTGCCATCGCTTCGACTAAAGCTAAAGGAAAACCTTCAAATTTACTTGGGAAAACAAATAATGAAGCTTCCTTTAATACTTGAATGGGTTGCGAGGTAAATCCCTTCAGAAATATCCGATCTGACAATCCGTAACTTTTAATTAATTTCTCCAGTTTTATTTTATCATTTCCTTCTCCCCAAAATTCCAAGTCCCAATTGGGGTATTTATTCGCTAGTAAAGCAAAAGCCTGAATAGCAAGATCCTGTTGTTTGCAATAGGTGTTTAACGTACCTAAATGCATCATTTTATAGCGTTTTTTCGGCGTTAAGTGATCAACAATACGTTCATTATTCACTTGAAGCACTGGATTTGCGATTGTTTTCGCAATACCCTTAAAATCCTTCGGCACATATTGTTGGTAACTTGGTAATAACACTTGAAGACCTGCCATCTGCTTATATCCTGCTCTTAACAATTGTTCTTCCATGTGAAACAATTTGCGAAATGGGGGAGCATAATCATAATCAGGTCGACCATTTACCGAATTAATGATTGGAATCTGAATATCATTTTGAAAAGTTATCTCAACGACAGATTGCAATGACATCGTAATGATGATGGAAGGCTTTTGCTGGTTTAAAAACTCATTCCAAACCTTAGCTCTTTGTAAAAGATTGTACGCATAAATTTCTTCCTCATTTTTATCGAACCTCCACTTTAAATATATGCGATTATATGCTTTGGCATATTTCTTCTTTATTTTTCCGCCAATCCATTTAAGTATACTGTTGCCAGAATAGTTTATATAAGGCAACACCTTTATTTGCTTAATTTCGGGCCTGTAAATATTATGAACAACCACCTCCTTTAATAACGGAAATATTGGCTTTCCTATTACATTTTCACAGGTCGAAATACGAACTTCGTGCCCTTGTTCAACGAATAAATTGGCCAAAAAGCTACACATTTTCTCGGTCCCTCCTTGTCCATTAATAAACCCTTGATGCTGAACGAAAAGAATTTTCATAACTTATACTTTTCAATAATCTGTTTTCTAAATTTTCTTCTTTTTTTAGGCAACATAATCAAACGAGCTAGCAACATATACACTTTCCCACGAGTTCGAAGTCCATTTAAATATTGTAAATAGTATTTTTGAAAATTTTCAAAATTGGAAGACTGAACGAATAGTTGAAAAGGTTTACTCAATCGGTTAAAATCCTCCTTCGTCAAATAGGGCTGCACCTGTTCCTGGTAAAATTTTTTGATCAATTGCGTTAAAGACTCTTGTTGAGCTAAGGTTAATTGCATTTTTAATAACCTAAATTCAAAAGGTTCATGTTCTAAAAAAAGAGCTAAATGCAAGGCTTTTTTAGGCATTAGCTTATGTTTATTATAAAAATTGCGAAGAATATCAAACCAAATCGGAATTTGAGCAAGAACACTATCCACCTCCACCAAGGAGCGGATATGATTTTGCTTCTCGTGTTGCCGATAATGATAAATACCTGCTGAGTTTAAAGCAATCTTATTCGTCATGGCCAATAATTGATGGGAAAATAACCCATCTTCGCAGGGTTGTATTCCCTCTGGGAATTGTATTCCCCCATGTTGCTGCAAAAACTCTTTCCGCCACATCGCAGCACAAGTAGGCAAAGCCATAACCTGAGGAAATCGCTTGGTATAGGCTTCTCCAATAATAACTAGGTCCTCCTGGTTATGGGATAATTGTTCGTAGGAACTACTTAAAAATGAAGCATCGATGCTGTCATCAGAATCTAAAAAATAAACATACGCTCCCTGAGCCATCAATAATCCTTTATTTCTTGCGACAGAAACCCCGGCATTTTCCTGATGGTAATAATAGACATTTTCATTTCCCGAGGTATAGACTTTACATAGTTCAGCACTGTTATCCGTACTGCCATCATCCACTAAAATGATTTCAATAGGTTTTAGCTGTTGGTCTAATACACTTTGAATGGTTTCTTGAATGAAATCTGCTGCATTATAAACAGGTATTATCACTGAAACTTTAATCGATAAAGAAGCTGTATCCATGGTTTAGTTACTTTTAGGTAAAAATGAATTATTGCTCAAATTAGGCAAATTTACATCCCAAGTTGAATAATAAAATTCACCTAGTTTATTTCCCCATATGCCTCCAAAAGTGATTTGATCATTCAATACTTTCATTGGAAAAATGGCCGATCGATAGGCATTTTCCGTCATTACAGGCTTAGGATCTACGTAAAAATTTAACCCATCTTTAGAATAGGCTAAATATAAAAGATCGGAGGTATATTTAGCGATCCGCCCCACGGATAAAGTCATAAAATAATAGCCAGAAACATAGCAAACATTGAGATGCCATATCCCTAGATTTTCATTTTCCCGCCAAGGTGCATTGACAAAATTCACTTGTTTGCATTCTTTAAAAGGGGAGAAATCTAATCCATTTTCAGAATGTCGTTGGATAACATGGGTTTTCTCGAAAGATCCATACCGTTTTGTTTGCCAATCGAATTCTACTTCATAAGCAATTACATCTCCATTCACTTCAATAAATGAAGGAGATATCAGATGATTATCTTTTGGGGTCGAGGGAAAATTACTGGTAAAAGCCACTTCCAAGGCCGTCCAGTTTACCCCATCTGTGGACGTTTGTCGAACGATATTTCTAATTGCATTCTTTTGACTTAGTTTTTTTCTGTTATTCAAACTCTTCGCTCCTCTTTTCATTAATGCTTGCTGAAGTATACAACTTCCCCGATAATACAATTCCAACTCATCATTTCGAAAAATCCAATCCACATCCGACCAAAACCCTTGTATTGATTCCCCTTTCATTTCCCTAAAACTTTCTTTCACCGATGGACAGGCTTGTATCGGGTTTCGAAGAACTGGAAGATTAACCCAGGTCAACCCATCATGCGACACAACAATACTTGGATTTTCATATCGTTTAGAAAAATAATCTTGACCCACTTTTCCAAAGTAGGGCGTAAAAACCATCCAATATTCGTAACCCTGAAATCCTTCAGGAAAATACAGTACATCTGGGTGGCAATAACTGTTATTCACTCCTGATAAATCAAAAATATACTGGGAATAATTAAATTTTGGAAAATTTGCATTCGCCTGCGTATGGATATTGATTTTGGTAGGGGGTATATTATACTTTTCTAAAAGTTTTACCGGCCTAACCGTAGAATCTATTGAAATCTGAATAGCAGGAACCTGTTCTTCCATTTTAGCACAGGAAAGAAATAGCAATAAGATCAATAGCCAATACAAGGTGCTATGCATAAGAATTTACTGAAATTAAATTAAATAACTCACGTGGTAATTTTAAATGCAAAAATATAATTTTAAAGAAATATATTTACCTAATGAACGATGAAAAAGTAAGTATCGCTACAGCTTATTTGAATTAATTCTATTCAACTGCGCTCGCATTGGCTGAACCAATCGCTCCAATACTTGCATTTTAAATTCCAATTACTTAATAATCAGTTCATCTTAGTTGGTCATAGGCTTCATAATTAAATAATATACTCAAAAGAATTAATTCATATATTGCATTTATAAAAAACTGTTATGTTTCTATGAAAACTTTATACCTTATTCGACATGCTAAAGCGGAAGAACATGCGCTAACCAAAAGTGATTTTAATAGAAATTTAATTCCAAAAGGGAAGGAAAGAGCAAAAACTATTGCCAAAGAATTAGCAGGAACATTTAATATCGATAACAATACCTATGTATTATCGTCTTCAGCACATAGAGCACTACAAACCGCTGAAATATTTTGTGAAGCATTGCAGTTTCCACTATCCAAAATCCAAGTAACAGACCATATCTATGAAGCGCATTTTACGGCAATTCTAAAAGAGATCAATACCGTAAGCAAGGAATACGACAAGGTATTAGTCTTTGGACATAACCCAGGATTGTCCAATCTCATAAATTACCTCAGTCACGCTGAGCTAGAGTTAGCCACTTCCCATGTGGCCATTTTACAATTAGAACCAGGTATTGAATTTTCCATTTTATCAGGTGGTACAGCCAACCTAGTCGGTTTATTAAAATAATAAATGTTTACCTTCGTATAGTATGGTAAACAAGTTAGCGCAGGAAAATTCCCCTTATCTAAAACAGCATGCACATAATCCCGTGCAGTGGTTTCCTTGGGGACAAAAGGCATTAGCCAAAGCAAAAGAAGAAAACAAACTTATTATCGTTAGTATTGGCTATTCAGCATGCCATTGGTGTCATGTTATGGAGCGAGAAAGCTTCGAAAATGAAGCCATCGCTGCGACCATGAATAAATTTTTCGTTTCGATCAAAGTTGATCGGGAAGAAAGGCCAGATATTGACCAAATATATATGATTGCGGTTCAACTCATGACGAACGCAGGAGGATGGCCTTTGAACTGTATCTGTCTTCCTGATGGCAGACCCATATATGGTGGAACCTATTTCAAACCCCATGATTGGCAACAAGTATTGCTACAAATTGCGCAAATGTGGGAAGATAAACCAGCCGTGGCTATTGATTACGCAGAAAAATTAACAGAAGGAATCGTAAAAGCAGAACAACTTGCGATTCAACCGATCCTAGATAAATATACGTTAGAAGATATACAACAAGTACTTCAGCCTTGGAAAAATCATTTTGACCCAATACATGGCGGATATACTCGGGCTCCAAAATTCCCTTTGCCAAATAATTGGAGTTGCTTATTGCGGACAGCTGTTTTATTAAAAGATGAGCCCCTTTTGGAACATGTTCATTTTACCTTAAAAAAAATGGCTACAGGTGGTATTTATGATCATATCGGCGGTGGATTTTCCAGGTATGCTGTTGACGAGCGATGGCATGTGCCTCATTTCGAAAAAATGCTGTATGACAACGCACAATTAATCAGCTTATATGCCGAAGCCTATCAACAGGATTCTAACCCATTGTACAAACAGGTTGTCCAAGAAACAATTACTTGGTTGGTCCGGGAGATGCGAGATAGCAATGGTGGATTTTACAGCGCTTTAGACGCGGATAGCGAAGGCGTTGAAGGTAAATTTTACACCTTCTCCTACGATGAATTTGAGGTATTAGGAGAAAACGCAGATTTAGCCAGAAGTTATTACCACATTAGCCGATCTGGGAACTGGACGGAAGAGCAAATTAACATTCCTTACGTCAATATAGAAGAGGAAAACTTGATTGCTGAATCGGGATACCGTACGGAAGAATGGCAAACCTTACTTCAAGAAATCAAATCTGATTTATTAGCTTACCGAAACCAGCGTATCAGACCAGGGTTAGACCATAAACAACTCATCTCTTGGAATGCGCTCCTAATGAAAGGACTTATCGATGCCTATCATGTCTTTGATGAACAATCTTATTTAAACTATGCTATCGATATTGCCAACTTCATATTAACAGCAGGTAGGAAAAACGAATCCTTGTTACATCAACCTGAGGATAACAACAGGATGATATTAGCCTTCTTAGATGATTATTCCTTTTCGATAGATGCATTCATTAGCTTGTACGAAGCAACCTTTGATGAGCAATGGCTTTACATGGCTAAGGATTGGGCAGATCAAGCTATCGAGAATTGCTACGATCATGAAAAAAATTGTTTTTATTATACCCAGGCGAAAGCAGAACTTTTAATTGCTCGTAAATCCGAAGTTATGGATAATGTCATTCCCTCTTCTTCCTCTAGTATGGTCAGGCAATTGCATAAATTAGGCTTATTCTTTGATCATGAAACATATACGTTAATCGCCGAAAAAACCTTTGCCAATGTATTTCCTTATTTGAAAAGTTATGGGTCTGCTTATTCCAATTGGACTAACCACCTGCTTGATTTGTACGTCGGAATTTACGAAATTGCAATATCCGGGACCGACTCTATTTCATGGAAAAAAGAACTACAGCAACATTATATTCCGAACAAAATATTGATGGGTGGAACAAAAAGCACCCTTCCATTGTTAGAGCATAAGGCAAGTTTAGAATCAAAATCCTACCTTTGTATACATAAAACGTGCAGTCTACCGCAATCGTCGATTGCTGCTATCGTAGAATTAATAAATAATAAACAGGGAAAATAGCCCATAATTACATTAGAATGGCAATAGAAAACAACAACGTAGTTACGTTGAATTACATTCTTCATACTATTGAAGAAAACGGTGAAAAGACTTTTGTAGAACAAACTACAACGGAAAATCCATTAACATTTTTATATGGTGTAGGTATGATGTTGCCGAAATTCGAAGAAAATATTGCTGGTTTAAATGCTGGTGATAAACTTTCTTTTGAATTAGAGGCTGCTGATGCCTATGGAGATCGTGATGATAAAGCCATTGCTCAATTGCCAGCAGATATGTTCCAAGAAATTGGATTACCTCCAGTTGGAGAAATTATCCCTCTACAAGACAACCAAGGAAATCAATTTCGTGCGGTAGTTATCGAGGTAACTCCAGAAGCCGTTATTGCAGATTTAAATCACCCAATGGCTGGAAAAAAATTAAACTTTGATATTGAAGTTTTATCAAGTCGTGAAGCAACTGAAGAAGAATTAGCACATGGACATGCGCATGGTGCTGATGGAACAGAAGCTCACTAAGTAAAATTGATTCGCTAAAAAAGACCTTGAAGTTTACTTCAAGGTCTTTTTTTTGCTTATTCAACTTCCCAAATAAACAAGAAGGAAGGAGTTCTGTAGGATCCCACGTCAACAGCTAGAATTCCGATGCATCAAAATCTTTCCCCTCAATGCTATCCTAATGCTCAATCCACTGAAATAATATCGGATCTCTTTCGGATCTTATTCGCTTTTTTGCGTTTCATTTCCGACTAATGTCCGATGGAGATTCGAAGGAGATCCAAGCTAAGAAACAAAAATAAGGAGTTTAGTTACTAAAAAATTTAAGGAATGGGGTATTAGAAAACGTTATTTGATAAGCATTATTCAAAGATAAAACTGGCAATCATCATACGGCTAGATTAAACATTACAAAACAAGAGGCTTGGAAATACCGGTTATTAAGCTAGCAATACAGCCCTCAACATTTCCCTTTTTCCTGGAGCTCCTGGAGCTTTTTCTATAGAAAAGCCAAGGGATTTCATGGCTCTTTTTAAATTCCCAGTAATGGCATAGGTTACGAAAACTGCGCCTGGATTAAGAAACTGCCGAATATGGCTTAAAGACTCGATAGTCCACATTTCTGGTTGATGGATTTCAGCAAATGCATCAAAATAGACTAGGTCAAACTTCTTATCAGATTGAAATTGCAGCAGTTGTTGATGCGGGATGGTTAAATTTATTTCTTTTTGGAAAGAGCAAGATTTTAGTAAAGCTTCGGGATAAATCTTGCAGAATTGATTCCAAATAACGGGGTCCACAAATTGATCATAGCCAGATTCTTGAATTAATTGATGCGACAAAGGATAAGCCTCAATGCCTACATAATCTATCGTTAAATTTTCATGGTTGGCAAAATCCGCCGTTAACAAAAAATTAAGACCTGTACCGAAACCAATTTCCAATATGGAGGCTTTTGTCGTGTTTTCTTTGTCCAAATAAAACTGTAAACCAGACTTTAAAAACACATGTAAGCTTTCTTGCTTTGCACCATGCTTAGAATGGTAATGCTCCCCTACTTCTCGATGAAATAATGTTTTTGATCCATCTGCCGTATCCACAAATTCTAATTTTTCCATTGCACAAATGTACAAAAAAGCAGTATTTATCATCAGGATGAAATGAAGGAGGAGAGACTGACCTAAAATTTGCTTAAAATTTAAACAATTGACATTCTAAAAAAAACCGTTAATTTAGCTCAACAATTTACTTAAATGAATAACATCATAAAAAATTATGGAAGCATCTTATTGCTTCTATTGGGAATCGTCCTTGGTAGTGTTATAGGTATATTTTTTCCTGCTTTCGTGGATATCTTAAAACCCATAGGAGACATCTTCCTTAATTTACTATTCGTTTCTGTAATTCCATTATTGTTTTTCGCAATCTCCTCTTCCATAGCCAACATCGAAGACAGCAATAAGTTAGGGAAAACAATTGTGATCATGTGCTTAGTTTTTATTGCAACCATAGTCGTCGCTGCAGTAGCAACGATCATTGGCTTGTGGGCATTTCCGGTAACGACAATGGCCGATAGCTCCGCCATTACCGAATCGTTAACCAGTCAGTCCGACGAGACCTGGGGCGATCGAATCGTTCGTTTTCTTACCGTGGATGAATTTGGAAACCTATTGTCTCGCAAGAGCATTTTAGCTTTTGTTATCTTTTCTTTATTAGTGGGTACTGCTACGCGAAAGTCAGGTGAAGCAGGGAAACAGTTTACTGCATTTTTAAATGCTGGAAATAAGGTCATGGAGAATTTATTGATTCTTATTATGAAAGTAGGACCTGTAGGGCTAGGTGCATATTTCGCTTACCAAGTAAAAACATTAGGGCCTGAATTGTTTGGGTTTTATGCAAAACCACTAGGCTTTTACTACGGGTTTGGAATCGTGTTTTTCTTGTTGTTTTATAGTATCTATGCTTTCATAGGAAATGGTAACAAAGGAGTTAAATCGTATTGGAAACACAATATTTCACCTACTTTAACGGCCTTGAGTACCTGCAGTAGTCTAGCCACTCTACCAGCCAATTTAATTGCTTCTACCAAAATAGGCATTCCTAAGGAAATTGCGAATATTGTTGTTCCTATTGGAAATACCTTATATAAAAATGGTTCAGCGATCTCATCTATTTTAAAAATATATGTTGCTTTCTCCATTTTAGGGTGGAACTTTTTTGAACCAAGCACTTTAATTACCGCAGTAGGAATCACGGTATTGGTATCCATGGTCGCAGGAGGAATTCCGAACGGAGGATTTATTGGCGAAATGCTGATGATATCCATTTACGGGATCCCTAATGAAGCGGTACCTGCTATATTAATTATCGGAGCATTAGTTGATCCTCTGGCTACAGTTTTAAACGCGACAGGAGATCCGGTAGCAGCCATGATGGTAACAAAAATATCAGGCGAAAAATTTGATTCAGAAGATTTGCATAACACAGAGGTTGTTGGCAAATAATCCAATCTACCTAAGCGACAAATTAAAAAAAAGAAACAGTTAATTTATTTAGATAAACTGATAAATTTCATCAGATTAGACCTTGAGTGATCATTGAAACAGATAAATTACAAGAAAGAATAGCCTAGCATTGCATTTTCTTTACCAATCTATTTTATATTCAAAAAAAACGCAAAACTTAGTGATTGACAATCAGGTAGTTAAACAAGTCCTTCAATGACCAAGCAAAAACCAGTTGTATAAATTAGAATTGTTCTAAATAATACTAAAACCTTGCTAAATTCATTGCTTCCTTATCTAATTTGTAATTTTGTATTTCGAATACAGTTTTTATTAAGACAATGAAAAAAAGTTCAATTATATTAATCGTCATCATCGCCATAGCGATAGCGATGATTCTCGTGATTTATACCGACTCCAGTACCTATTCTACTTTTAGTGAAGCCAAAGAAAAGAATACGGAATTGTATGTTGTTGGCGTATTAAATAAAGAAAAAGATTTGACTTACGATCCTGTAAAAGACGCGAATCATTTTTCT
>Ga0233369_1000694_pt1 | contig 12816 bp, 12 predicted proteins | sample ElkDunMinimDraft_26_FD_191537 | JGI IMG/M metagenome (GOLD analysis project Ga0233369, IMG submission 191537) | Fecal eukaryotic communites from dung pellets of Tule Elk in California, USA - Elk Dung D16 | ecosystem: Host-associated > Mammals > Digestive system > Large intestine > Fecal | place... | reverse complement strand
GTAGGGAAATTATGTGTTTCTGCTTTTACAGATATCACGGAGTCAAAAACTTTCTCCTCATAGAAATCTGGTTTATCAGCAGTTTTTGGTGCAAATTGGGTAACACGTGGACCTTTAACAAAGGCTACGTTATCTTTATAGGCAGAAACTATCGCATTTGGATTGGTTTCCGATGTTTTTTTAATGAGTTTGAATAGGGAACTTGGTTGTTCCTCTCCGTCGATGATGAATGTGCCATTAAATATCTTGTGTCTACAGTGTTCAGAATTGGCTTGTGAAAAAGCAAAAACCTCCGAATCGGTAAGTTTTCGACCAATTTTATGCGATAAATTGTTTAAATATTCCACTTCCTCCGCACTTAATGCTAAGCCTTCTGATTGATTGTAAGCTTCAATATCTTCAATCTCAATAATGGGCTCAGGGGAAATATTTACCGTAAACATTTCCTGCGATAGGGCAGCAAACTTTTGAGAAATCATGGGGTCAAATTCCTGAAAATCTGCCGAAACAGGTTGGAATTCTTCAATGCGAACAATGCCTGAAACACCCATGTTTTGAGTGATTTCCACCGCATTGGTACTCCAAGGAGTAATCATCGCTGCGCGAGGCCCTATATAGCTTTCATGAATACTTTGCTCTTGCAAATGTTTAGCGTTGCCAAAAAGCCAGTTTAGTTTGGAGATATCGTCGGTTGATAAATCTTGTAGAGTTTGAACAGCATAACATGTGTTCGATTGGTTCACAAAGAAATGAATCATTATTAAAGTGAATTTTGAACGTCCTTCAATTAAAGCACAAAGTTAATTAATATTTTCACAATATGCTTGATTGCTGATTTAAGTTTTTAGGGTTTTATACCCAAATAGCTCAGGATTTTGAGGAGCCTTTTCAAAATGTAATTATTTAATTCAAATTGGTACATTTGTAGCATGGCAGTTAGAAGGATAAACAAAGTACAACGTAGAAAATTAGCAATCTTTTTTCGCTGTATTATCCTGTCTTTTTTAGCATGGACCTTGTTTGCTATTTCCAGTGAATATTTATTCACGAAAAAAGCGAGTATGACCTATGTTAATTTGCCTGAAAATAAGGCGTTTCATCCATTACAATCGGATACTGTTTCTATAAAAATAAAAATGACAGGCTGGCAAGTTTTGCTTTCCAAATTAAAGCCTGATACAGCTAAAATCCAAGTGGATATCAGTGGCTTAAAAACAAGAAATTTCATCGTTTTTGGAAATCAAATCGGCTTTATTAATCGACAGTTTCCTTCGGACAATCACGTTGTAGGGGTATCTCCTGATACCTTATATTTTGATTTTTCAAAGCAAACCCAACGAAAAATACCTGTTAAAGTAGTGCATCATTTGAATTTTAAAAAGCAATATGGAATTATTGGTGCTACGAAAACGAATCCTGAATATGTTACCATTACTGGTCCATTGGAAGATGTAGCAAATATTGAATACCTAGAAACCGATAGCATCAAAGGTGTAGAAGTAAATACCGATGTCCGTACAGTAGCGTATTTGAATAAACAGCAACGAACTAATATTACGATCTATCCTACTTTTGCAGAAGTAGTAATCCCGGTCGGTGAATTAACCGAAAAAATAATTGAATTGCCTATAAAGGTTGAAAATGCAAAAGGGTATACTTCTGTTCGAATATTGCCGAGTAAAGTAAAAGTAAATGTTCTTCTTGCTGTTAAGGATTTTAATAAATGGTCTTCAAGGGATTTCGAAGCGGTAGTGGATTTAGATGCATGGAAAGAACATCAAGTTAGAAGTTTACCTGTTATTATCACGAAAGTTCCTGAGTTTTGTAAAATAATCAATGTGGAACCTCAGAATATTGATTTTTTTGTAAGAAAATAACATGGGTTTGAAAATAGGAATTACTGGCGGTATAGGTACTGGAAAAAGTTTAATTGCACGGGTATTTAAATTATTAGGGGTACCTACGTATGATGCCGATTTAGAAGCGAAACTTATCATGACCAAGAGTGATGAAGTGAGAGCGCAACTTATTGAAGTGTTTGGTTCAGAGGTTTACCTGGAAGACGGTACTTTAAATCGATCATGGTTGGCTGATCGTGTTTTTTCAGATTCGAGTCAATTGACTAAGCTGAATGCGATCGTACATCCGGCAGTCATTCAAGATGCTGAAGATTGGGCACAAAAGCAAACATCTTTGTATAGTTTAAAGGAAGCGGCATTATTGTTTGAAAGTGGATCTTACCGCTCTTTGGATTACACGATTCTTGTCGTTGCTCCAGAGGATTTAAGGATTAAACGGGTCATGGCTCGGGACCATATTACAGAACAGGCTGTACGTGCGAGAATGGCAAAACAAATGCCTGAAGAAGATAAAGCAACGCTTGCCGATTTTATCCTATATAATGATTCGAAGCACAGTATTATTGAGCAGGTTATGGAACTGCATCATCAATTCACCCTGCCTCAAAAACCTTAATTATGCAAATTTTAAATGATTTTTTAATCAAAAAGGATAAAGGATACTATTGTCCTTATGGCGATTTTTATATAGATCCGTTATATCCGGTGGCCCATGCTGTGGTTTCTCATGCACATGCTGATCATGCAAGTCCTGGACATCAGCAAATTTATTGTACCGAAGGTACCGCAGCATTTATGCAAGTAAGGTATGCTAAACAAGCAAAAAACTCTTATTTAATAAAAAAATTTGATCAAGAATTTGAGATAAATTCTGTGCGTATTAGCTTGCACCCAGCAGGTCATATCCTAGGGAGTGCTCAAATTTTAATGGTTTATAAAGGCGTTCGTTATTTGTATACTGGCGATTATAAATTGCAGTATGATCCAACTTGTGAAGCACTTCAAGTCATTGAAGCGGATGTGTTAATTACCGAAACCACATTTGCAAATCCAGATACACGTCATCCAGATCCGGTTTCGGAAATTCAAAAATTGAATGTGGAACGGAACATCTTATTGGGCTGTTATTCTTTGGGCAAAGCACAACGCATTACCGCATTAATCAACGATTACTGCCCGGATAAAGAGGTGTTGATTCATTATCAAATGCTACCACTGCATAAAATTTACGATACCTTATGCCCGCATCCATTATCCTACCAGATTTACAATCGTAAGCATATGAAAGAGGGTAGGCAGAATAAAATATACTTAGTACCCCCTTTGACATTCAATAGTTATCGACGTGCAACGAATGTTTTGAAGGCGTTTGCCTCAGGATGGGAACGTTTACAAGCGCAGAATGAAATCAGTTTGTACATATCGGATCATGTCGACTGGGAAGATATTTTAAACTTTATCAAGCAGGTCAAGCCTAAAGCTATATGGACCTTACATGGCGATGGACGTAAGCTTCACAGCTATTTTTCGAATGAATTGGAAATTCGAGATATTGAATCTCAAACATTTTTACCGAGTTATTGTTAGTTAATAATAAACTTAAATAACAAGGATTACTATGAACAAATTTTTTAAAGTATTAATAGCAGGTTGGGGAGCGAAGAAAATGGGGCTAGGTTGTTTTGGTACCATTATCGTCTTCATAATTATTTATTATTTGCTAGGATATTTATAGGAAAATCTAATGCAGAGTCTTGGATGTAGACTCCATAGATTGTATAAAAAAGGTTGATTATTTAAGAATAATCAACCTTTTTTTATATTCCCATTTTTAACCTGATGCGTCAGGACGGTTGTTTCTTTAAATCAACTTAAATTTGAATAAACCTTTCAGGTGATTAACCGGAGGATAAACCAGCAATAGATTTGCTTTTTCCGATGATAAACTTAGCATGCATCAATTTTTCTTTTAGTTATTTGTGATGGTTGAATAGTTTCTGTAAATGAATTACCGATACTGCACTAGAAACTAATGGCCTTAAAAAGAATGGGAATAGGGCCATAATTCCCTGTTATCGAATGTAAAAGGATAAGCTGAGCTTGGTTCGATTTAAAGAATGCATAGCGGCTGGAGGGATTGGTTGTTCCCAAAGTAAAATAGCTTTATGGGGATCGCCTGATTAATAAGCTGATGGACACGTCGTTGTTTATCAAATAATATGTAATTACAATTTAAACCATTTATAATGAAAAACAGAATTCTTTTAATGTTCTTGTTGTTGGCTTTTTTTCAATTGAATGCTCAAGTGAAAAAAACTTCAACCAAACAAGTAGTTAAGTACCTGCCTAAAAAAGGCGAGATGACGATTTTAGCTTGGTATAGTATTCAGCCCGAAGGGCTTAATTTACAGCGATTTCATGAATTGAAAGATGCGGGTTTTACGCATAGCTTTTCAGAATCCTTTCGCACCTTGGATTTAATGCAAAATGCACTTGATTTAGCTCAACAAGTTGGGGTTAAGTTAATTGTCTCGACGCCAGAGTTGTCAAAAAACCCTGAGGCTACAGTGAAGCGTTTTATGAAACATCCTGCAGCAGCTGGTTATTTTTTAAGAGATGAACCATCGGCTGCTGAGTTTGCTCAAATTGGGGCTTGGGCTCGTAAAATTCAAGCGGTGGATCCAGTAAAGTACTGCTATCTGAATTTGTTTCCTGATTATGCGCCATTAGAGGTTCTGAAAACGAAGAGCTATTATGAATATGTCAAGCGATTTGACGAAGAAGTAAACTTACCGTTCTTGTCATTTGATTATTATCCGATCGTTGAAGATCAAGGTAAAGTTATGGTGAGAGGTACGTTTTTTAATACGTTGGAAACCTTTTTAAAAGTAGGGCAGGAAGTGAATAAACCATTTTGGGCTTTTGCATTGACAACTGCACATACGCCATACCCAATTCCAAATGAGGCACATTTGAGGTTTCAAATGTATAGCAATTTAGCGTATGGTGCGCAAGGTCTTCAATATTTCACATTTTGGACACCGAAAAATAGTAAAATATGGAATTTCCATCATGGCCCAATAAATGAATTTGATCAACGAACTGAAATCTATGATTATGTTAAAAATCTAAATAAAGATATTCAAGGATTAAGTCCAGTGTTTTTAGGTGCGAAAGTCATATCTGTTCAACATACGGGTACTGAAATTCCGGTTTCGACTAGAAGATTAAGTCAATTGCCTTCTTATGTAAAATCCTTAGAAACTACAGGTTCAGAAGGAGCTATTGTTTCGCATTTACAAAATGGTAACCGTGAATTTTTAGTTGTGGTAAATCGAGATATTCATCAAAAAATGATGGTTAAGATTGAACTTGAAAAAGGGGTTGAACGGGTAATGAAAGATGGTTCTTTGGTCGATGCTTCGATTTACACTGGATCGATGGGGCTTGCAGAAGGGGATGTGTTAATCTATTCTTGGCTGAAGAAATAAAATTTATAGATCATAAAAAAAGCCTGAAAACAATTGTTTTCAGGCTTTTTTTTGTGGTGCCAGCTGGATTCGAACCAGCGACACAAGGATTTTCAGTCCTTTGCTCTACCGACTGAGCTATGGCACCATTACAAGTTTTTGTTTAGCATCTGTTACTTGCCAGATTTTTTGGAGGTGGTGCCAGCTGGATTCGAACCAGCGACACAAGGATTTTCAGTCCTTTGCTCTACCAACTGAGCTATGGCACCTTTAAATGCATATCCGTTACCGAACTTGCGTTGCAAATGTACCGTCTTTTTTCGAATTCTAAAACTTTTATACTAAATATTTTCATGTAATTATTCAATCCATTGATTCTGATTGAGATAAAATTACATCAAATAAACAATGGGATTATTGAAATAACGGTATCTTTGCACTTCAATAAAATGTTATGAGTAAAAAAGGAAGAGTTTTGGTAGCAATGAGTGGGGGAGTGGATAGCTCTGTTGCGGCAGTCATGTTACACGAACAAGGCTATGAGGTTATAGGAATCACTATGAAAACTTGGGACTATGCCAGTTCTGGAGGTTCGACAAAGGAAACGGGCTGTTGTAGCTTGGATAGTATCAATGATGCGCGCACTTTGGCTGTAAACTATGGCTTTCCTCATTATATATTAGATATTCGGGATGAATTCGGCGATTATGTCATCGATAATTTTGTGGATGAATATATTGCTGGTCGTACCCCAAATCCTTGTGTATTGTGTAATACACATATCAAATGGGAAGCATTGATGAAGCGCGCCAATAAATTAGATTGTGAGTTTATCGCAACGGGACATTATGCTAATATTCGATTGCATGATAATAATCGATATGTGATCTCCAAGGGTAAAGATGAACATAAAGATCAATCGTACGTATTATGGGGCGTATCTCAAGAGAACCTAGCAAGAACTCAGTTTCCTTTGGGAAGTTTTACTAAAATGGAAATTCGTCAAATGGCTTTGGATATGGGCCAGCGCGAATTGGCCAATAAGTCGGAGAGCTACGAGATTTGTTTTGTTCCAGATAACGACTACCGGTCGTTTCTAAGACATAAAAGACCTACTATTGACCAAGAGATAGGTCCAGGTAATTTTATCCTATCTGATGGCACGGTTGTGGGTAAACACATAGGTTATCCTTATTTTACAATCGGTCAACGTAAAGGTCTTGGTGTAGCATTTGGAAAACCGATGTTTGTGCTTCAAATTTTACCGGAGAGTAATTCGGTAGTCATAGGCGAGGAGCATGAGTTAGAGCGTAGTCAAGCTTTTGTGCGTGACATCAATTTAGTGAAATACGCCTCGTTAACAGAACCTATGGAAGCAATAACTAAGATACGTTATAAAGATGCTGGAGCGCTATCCACATTGACGCAGCATGGAAGTATGATGCAGGTTGATTTTGCTCATCATGTGAAAGGGATTGCTCCTGGACAGTCGGCCGTATTTTATGAAGGGGACGATTTACTTGGGGGCGGTTTTTTAATGAAAGAGAATAGTTAATTCTGCTTAACAAAGGATAAAAAAAATGCGATGTGCCAAGCACATCGCATTTTTTTGTGTTATTGAATAGCTTATGATAATTTAGCTACTTCTTGTGCTAGATCGATGATTTTGTTTGAATAACCCCATTCGTTGTCATACCAAGATACCACTTTTACGAAGTTATCATTCAAAGAAATACCAGCTTTAGCATCAAAGATGGAAGTACGTGCATCTCCTAAGAAATCTGTAGAAACTACTTCATCTTCGGTATATCCTAAAATTCCTTTTAAATCACCTTCAGAAGCTTCTTTCATAGCTGCTTTGATATCTTCGTAAGAAGCACCTTTTGCTAAACGTACAGTTAAATCTACTACCGAAACGTCTGCTGTAGGTACACGTAAAGACATACCTGTTAATTTACCTTTCAATTCTGGTAAAACTAATCCTACTGCTTTAGCAGCACCTGTAGAAGAAGGGATGATGTTTTGGTAAGCACCACGTCCACCTCTCCAATCTTTCACTGAAGGACCATCTACTGTTTTTTGAGTAGCTGTAACCGCATGTACTGTAGTCATTAATCCTTCTACGATACCAAATTTGTCATTTAAAACTTTTGCGATAGGAGCAAGACAGTTAGTTGTACAAGAAGCGTTGGAAACAATATTGTATTCTGCTTTTAATTCTTTGTGATTAACACCCATTACGAATGTAGGGGTATCATCTTTCGCAGGAGCAGACATAATTACTTTTTTAGCACCAGCTTCGATATGTTTTTGAGCTAATTCTTGTGTCAAGAAAAATCCAGTAGACTCAATAATAACGTCAGCACCTACTTCATCCCATTTCAAGTTTGCAGGATCTTTTTCAGCAGTAATACGAATGGTTTTACCGTTAACCACTAAGTGGCCATCTTTTACTTCAACAGTTCCGTCAAATTGACCATGTGTTGAATCGTATTTTAACATATATGCTAAGTAGTCAGGCTCAACTAAGTCATTGATACCAACTACTTCAATATCGCTACGCTTTACAGCAGCTCTAAAAGCTAAACGACCGATACGGCCAAATCCGTTAATTCCAATTTTCATTTTTACTAATTTTTATTTAAATAATATTTTAATAGATTTTGAACAGGCTCACGAATGATCGTTCCTACAGGTAGGTGTTGATCATTGGCAATTTGCCTTAACCAGTCTGAATAATTATTAGCTACTGAGCCAGTAAAGCTAAAAATAGCATCAGGGTAAGATTCCGACAGTGGAATCAAATATGTTTTTACATAAATATCCAAACCTTTTTTAATAATTCCTTCAATATATGGATCATCTTTGTTCTCTAAGATGAAATCGGCAAATGAAGTTAAGAATATATTTGGGTTTGGGGTATTGTAGGTTTTATCAAGAATAGTCTTCCGATCGATATTGTGTTTTCGGACAAACTTATCTTTAAATCCAGGAGGCATGGACTCAGTCAGAAAATCTTTAAGAATTTGTCTCGCCTGCCAATTGGTAGAGCCTTCATCGGCAAGAATATAGCCTAGCCCATAATTGTTTTCTACAATTTTTTTGCCATTATAGTAGGCCGCGTTGGAACCGCTTCCAATAATTCCTATAATACCTTTTTCATTGCTAAAGGTCGAAATAGCCGAAGCCAATACATCATGGCTAGCTTTCACCTTTGCATTTTTAAAAAATTGGGTAAATACACGTTCAATCTTTTCTTGCCTTTCTTTGGAAGAAGCACCAGCACCGAAAAAATAGATTTTTCGGATCCGTTCAGCATTGTTGATGAGTTGCGTGTTTTTGTTAAGAAGTTGATAGATGAAGCGTTCCTCTTGAATGTAAGGATTGATACCAGTGGTCCGGAAACCATGAAGTATCCTGCCTTTTTCTGCTAAGCGCCAATCCGCATAACGGGAACCACTATATACAACTGCTATCATAATAAATTATATGTTCATAACTTGGGCGATTTTCAATAATTCTTCATCTAATTTAAGCTCTTTTCCTCGTAAAGCTTCTTCTAGACTGGTAGAAACTATTTGACTGCCTCTAATACCAACGGTGGCACTACGGTTACCTCTGATCAATTCGTTTACTGCAAAATAGCCCATTCGGGTTGCAAGTACACGGTCAAAACTACTCGGTGAACCCCCACGTTGTAAATGCCCTAATATACTAACTTTTGTGTCATAAAAATCAAATTTTTCTTTCACACGTTTTGCAACATTATAGGCTCCGCCATTTTTATCACCTTCTGCAACGATGACAATCATGGAAGTTTTATTTCTTTCTCTTGCTTCTTCTAAGGAATCTATTAATTCTTCAATAGCTGTATCTTTTTCGGGAAGCATTAATGCCTCAGCACCTCCAGCAACGCCGGCATTCAAAGCGATACATCCGGAATCTCTCCCCATCACTTCTACAAAGAATAATCGATTGTGTGAAGCGGCAGTATCTTTTATCTTATCGATGGCGTCAATGACGGTATTGTTTGCGGTGTCAAATCCTAATGTATAATCAGATCCATATAAATCATTGTCTATAGTTCCTGGGATACACATGACAGGGATGTCAAATTCTTTAGAGAAAAGCTCGGCGCCTGTAAAGGTCCCATCTCCGCCGATGGCAACTAATGCATCAATGCCAGCAGCTTTAACTTGATCGTAGGCTTTTTGTCTTCCTTCGGGAGTTCTAAATTCTGCACATCTTGCAGATTTCAAAATGGTGCCTCCTTTTTGTAATATGGAACTCACTGAGCGACTCACCATTTCTTTGAAATCGCCTTCAATCATTCCTTCATAACCCCTATATATTCCTGTAACTTTTATTCCGTTATATAATGCTGTGCGGACCACTGCGCGAATGGCTGCATTCATGCCAGGAGCATCTCCTCCTGAAGTATAAACACCAATCCTTTCAATTTTATTCATTTGCACATAGATTTTTTGAATTACGAATATAATGTGTATTTCTTACACTATTAAATTTTTTTAGTAATTTGTTTGTGGATTTGTTATAATTGTTCATAATTTAAACAAGTTAGGATAATCAATTTAAACATAGAGATACCGTGCAAACCCATTTTACCATTGATTGTGTCATCTTAACTTTTGATGATGGCGAATTGAAAGTTTTACTTGCTGAAAGGAATGAATATCCATATAAAGATTGGTGGGCAATACCAGGCTATTTCGTAAACAAATACGAGGAAATGGAAGATGCTGTGGCTCGTATCTTGTTGGAGATGACAGGGCTTAAAGATATTTACATGGATCAATTGGCCGCCTTCGCAGGCGTGAAGAGACATCCAGAGGGTAGAATATTGACTGTGGCCTATTTAGCATTAGTTCAAATGGATGAGGTGCGAAATAAAATTGCTACTGGCACGACTTACATGAAACAATTAAAGTGGTTTCCTATTACTGAATTACCCGATTTAGCATTCGATCATAAAGAAATCATCGAGCTAAGTGTAGATCGTTTGAAAAGGTCTGTTACATTTTCCACAGCACCTTATGAATTATTACCTACAAAATTTACGCTCACTCAATTACAGCAAGTCTATGAAGGCCTGTTGAATAAAAAATTGGATAAACGAAATTTTAGAAAGAAAATAAATAACCTAGGCTATCTCAAAGAGCTTAATGAATATCAGAAGGGTGTATCTTACCGCGCTGCAAAATTATACGCATTTGATAAAAAGAAATTCTTAAAACAGTTTAATCAAGATTAAAATTTGTAATTCATACTTAATTCCAAGTTAATAAGTTGTTAATAAACAATTTTTTGACATTGGAATGATATTATTTGTGTTCTATTTTATACTTTTGAATAATTTTTAGAAAAAGTCAAAAATAATAAAAGGTAAAATGGAAAACCGTAAGGAACAAATTATAGAAGTTGCTCTTAAGCGTTTTGCTCATTTTGGGTTTCATAAAACGACCATGAATGAAATTGCAGATGATCTTCGGATCACTAAAGCAAATCTTTATTATTACTATCCAGACAAACCTTCCTTGATTTTGGATGTTTTGTGTGCAGTGATTACTGAATTACATGGTAAAGAGAGTGATTTAATTGAAGAATATCAAGGTGATTTAATGTCATCGATTGATCAGCTTTTAGAGCTTAAAGCGAGTTTCATGAAGAAATATTATGTATTTCATATCAATGAAAATTTAGATTGGATCAAAGGGATAGACATAGCAAAAGCATTGGCAGAATTCAATAAAAAAGATATTCTCATCATGAAATCTTTATTAGAGAAGGCTGTCGCAAATGACGATTTAAAATTAGAAAATTTAGAAGATTACGCGCAATCATTCACAGAGATTTTAAAAGGACTAGACATATTACATACCGTTTCGGATATCATAACAGGTATTCCAAATGAAAGTAATGTTGATAAAATTTTGTCAAGTCAAAAAAGAGCTGCTCGATTGATTTTCGAAGGTAAATTAATTCGCAAATAACAATATGAAAAATATAAAATTACTCACACTACTATTGTCAGGATTATTTTCCGGACAACTGCTGTTTGCACAAGAAACGCTAACGCTGCAAGAGGCTTTGAAATATGCCTTGCAAAATAAAGCGGAGGCTAAAGCGGCAAGTTTAGAACTAGAAAATGCACAATATCAAATCGATGAAGTTCGTGCTGGAGCAAAGCCTCAAATTAGTGCATCAGGAACTTTAACGTATAATCCAATGCTTCAAAAAAGTGCTTTGGATGGTGCATTGATGGGAAGACCTGGAGAAACTATCATGGTAGCATTTGGTCAAAAATGGCAATCGAATGCCGTGCTAAATGTAAATCAACAAATTTTTAATCAAGCCTTGTTTACTGGTTTGAAAGCAGCACGTTCTACCAAGGAGTTTTACTTGATTAATAAAGAACTTACTGATGAGCAATTGATTGAAAAAGTATCCAATTCTTATTATCAGGTTTTTCAAACACAACTGCAATTAGAAACAATTGAAACGAATCTTGCTAGTACGACCAAGACTAAAAATGTAATCGAGGGATTGGTGAAAGCTGGTTTAGGTAGACAAATAGATTTGGATAGGATTATTGTGAATATTAATAATTTAGAATCTCAAAAACAAATTGTTTCTAATTCCTTAGAGCTTGCGGAAAATGCTTTGAAATTCGCTATTGGTATGTCGATTCAAGAAGAAGTGGTATTACCGGAAGAGACATTTGACATACAAATTGAAAATGCTTCGTTGGGAGATGCTGGTTTAGGTAATCGTTCTGAAATTAAATTATTAGAGAAACAAGCAGAACTGTTAGAATACAATAAAAAGTCTATTATTTCAGGATACTATCCTACTTTATCCTTTACGGGTAATTTAGGCTACTTGGGTATGGGAAATACGTTTCCGATATTCTCCCCAAATGAAGGGGTGAAATGGTCAGGTTTTTCTGGTTTAGGATTAAATCTTGCGATTCCAATTTTTAATGGTGGAGCAACCAAGGCTAAAGTTAACAAAGCGAACATTCAGATTAGACAATTGGAGGTTCAATTGGAAGACACTAAACTAGGTCTGAACTTAGCTAATGAAAATGCAAAACAACAAATTAAAAATTCTCTTTTAACCATCAATACCAATCGTTCAAATGTTGGTCTGGCAAAAGAGGTGTTAACCAATACGGAAAACAACTATAAAAATGGACTTGCAACCCTAACAGAATTATTAGATGCTGAAAATGCGTATTCAGCCTCACAAAATAATTTGAATACTGCCTTATTAAACTATAAAGTAGCAGAAATTCAATTAATCAAAGCAAACGGAAATTTAAAATCTTTAGTAAACGAATAATTAACTTATCCACAATATGAAACGTGTATTAATATCCATCATTGTAATTGGAGGACTCTTAGCAGGAATGTTCTACATCCTGAATAAAAATAAAAAGAAAACTGAGGCTGAAACAGCCGTAGTTG
>Ga0233369_1000692_pt1 | contig 12822 bp, 10 predicted proteins | sample ElkDunMinimDraft_26_FD_191537 | JGI IMG/M metagenome (GOLD analysis project Ga0233369, IMG submission 191537) | Fecal eukaryotic communites from dung pellets of Tule Elk in California, USA - Elk Dung D16 | ecosystem: Host-associated > Mammals > Digestive system > Large intestine > Fecal | place... | reverse complement strand
CAGATGGACGAGGGCACCCAGCAGAACGCCGCCCTGGTCGAGGAAGCAACCGCCGCGGCCCGCAGCATGGAGCAGCAGGCCGCGCATCTGGCCCAGACCGTCGCCGTGTTCCGGGTGCAGGAAGCGGCCGCACGCGCGCCGCGTCCAGCTTTCGCACCCGCCCCCGTCGTTCCCGCCCTGGCCTGAGTTCCGGCTTCCATCCGCCGCATCGTCCGGACACCACACCATGCCCTCCGCATCCGCCGACAGCGCCATCGCCACGCCGGAACTTGCCGCGACCGCGCCGCCGGCGCCGCCTGATCCGTGGCGTGGCGAACCCGAACGCGATCCCGGCTTCGAGGCCCTGCTGGAGGTGGCCGTGGCCCTGTTCGATTGCCCCTGCGCGATGCTCTGGGGAACCGAGGACGGGCGCATGCGTCTGCTCGCCGCGCGCGGGCTGCCGGCCGACGCGGCGCCCTCGCGCAGCCGGCTGGGGACGCTGGCCGGACCCGGCGAGCCGGTGGTGGCGATTGAAGATGCCAGCCTGGACCCGCGCCTGGCCGACGATGCACTGGTCGGCGGACCGCCGCGGCTGCGCCACCTCGCCGCGACCGTGCTGTTGGGCCCGGCGGGCGATGTCCTGGGCATGCTCGCGGTCGGCGATCCGCGGCCGCGCAGCTGCGACATGCCGCGCCTGCGCACGCGCATCGACGCACTGGCTGCGGTCGCCACGCGCATGTTCGGTGGCAGCATGCTGGCGCGTTGCCGCCATCTGGCCGATACCGGCTTCAGCGCGGTGATCATGGTAGACGAGCGGGGCCGCACGATATTCACCAACGCGGCCGCGCGCGAACTGCTCGGCCCCGTCGCCATCGCCGGCCAGGTGCTGGACAAGCTGGTGCCGGCCTCGCTGCAGCTGGACCCGGAGGGCGTGTCGCGCTGGCTGCAGGCCGCACCCGGTACCCGGGCTGGCGGCAGTCGCAGCCTGCGCGAACTGCGCGTGCGCGACGCCTTCGGCGAGCTGCGCACGGTGCAGGCGGCCCGCTGCGACTGGCACGACGGCAACGCGCGCGGCGTGATGCTGGTGCTGTGCGAGGGCGGCGACGGCGGCCCGCGGCGCGAACCGCGCTCGGGCCGGCTCGACGCGCTCACCGGCCTGCCCAACCGCGAAGCCCTGTTCGCCACGGTCGATTCGCTGCGCGGCCGTGGCACGCGCCTGGGTGTGGCGCTGCTGGGCCTGGACAACTTCCGCGCGGTGAATGAGGCGCTGGGCCACGTCATCGGCGACACCGTGCTGCAGGTGGTCGCCTCGCGGCTGATGGCCTGGCTGCCGGTGGACGCGCACCTGGCGCGCTTCGGCAGCGACGAGTTCGCGATCCTGTTCCCGGCGCCGCCCGACGCGGACAGCCTGGAGCCCCGCCTGCAGGCCCTGCTTCGGGAGATCGCCCGGCCCTGCGAGGTCGAGCACCAGCGCGTGCACGTGGAGGCCAGCATCGGCGTGGCCTTCGACGAGCCCGGCGGCGCCAACCTCGCCGCCTACGACGACTGCGGCAGCAGCGGCCTGCTGGCCCTGGCCGCGCTGGCCCTGCGCCATGCCAAGCGCGCCGGCGCGATGCAGCTGCGCCGGTTCTCGCCGGCAATGCGCGAGGAGGCGATCGACCGGCGCCAGCTCGACCTGGAACTGCGCCGCGCCTTCCACGACGGCGAGTTCGAACTGCACTACCAGCCGCAGATGGACCTGGCTTCCGGCCTGCCCTCGGGCGCCGAAGCACTGTTGCGCTGGCGCCATCCCGAGCGCGGGCTGCTGATGCCGGGCGCCTTCATCGAAGCCCTGGGGCGCAGCGCGATCGCCCCGCAGGTGGGCACATGGATCCTGCAGCAGGCCTGCCGCGACGCCGCAAGCTGGCCGCTGGTGCAGGGCCATGGGCTCAAGGTCGGGGTCAACCTGTTCCCGGCGCAGTTCAACGACGAGGCACTGGTGGAGAAGATCGACCAGGCACTGGCAGCCAGCGGGCTGCCGCCGGCGCAGCTGGAGATCGAACTGACCGAGACCATCGCGTTGCGCGACGACGGCGTCGCCGAACGGACCCTGGCACAGCTGCGTCGGCGCGGCATCCGCGTGTCCTACGACGATTTCGGCACCGGCCATGCCTCGCTGTCGATGTTGCACCGCCTGCCGGTGGACCGGGTCAAGATCGACCGCTCGTTCGTGCGCGACCTGGTCGCCAGCCGCGGGGACAAGGCGATCGTGCGCTCGATCACCCTGATCGCGCGCAACTTCGACATGGAGGTCATCGCCGAGGGCGTGGAGCACCCGGACCAGGCACTGCTGCTGCGCGAGTTCGGCTGCCACCAGGTGCAGGGCTTCCTGTACTCGCAGGCCCTGGCCCAGCGCGTGTTCGAACAGTGGGTGCGGGCGCGCCTGCCGTCCATCGAGGCCGCGTCGGCGCCCGCCGCGGAGCCGCAGCATGCCTGAGCGTGTCGCCGACGATGCGCTGCACGCGGGGGAACGGCCGTTCGTCTTCGACGAGCGCGACTTCCGCCGCGTGTGCCGCAGCATCCATGCCCGCGCCGGCATCCACCTGGGCGCGCACAAGCGCGACATGGTCTACAGCCGCCTGGTGCGGCGCCTGCGCGCGCGCGGCATCGCGCGCTTCTCCGACTACCTGGACCTGGTCGACGATCCGGATGGCGACGAGGCGCAGAACTTCGTCAACGCGCTGACCACCAACCTGACCTCGTTCTTCCGCGAGGCCCACCATTTTCCGCTGCTGGCCGACCAGCTGCGCGCCGCGCCGGCCAACGCCGGGCCGCTGCGGATCTGGTGCTGCGCCGCCTCCACCGGGGAGGAACCCTGGTCGCTGGCGATCACCGCGTGCGAGGCCTTCGATACGCTGACCCCGCCGGTGCGCATCCTCGCCACCGACATCGACACCGCCGTGCTCCAGACCGCCGCGCGCGGGGTGTATCCGCTCGAGCGCATCGAGTCGCTGGAACTGGCGCGAAAACGGCGCTTTTTCCAGCGCGGCAGCGGCCCCAATGCGGGCCTGTGCCGCATCCGCCCGGAACTGCGGGCGCTGGTCGAGTACCGGCCGCTGAACCTGCTCGCAGCCGAGTACGGAATCCGGCCCGCCAGCCTGCTCGCGGTGTTCTGCCGCAACGTGATGATCTATTTCGACAAGCCCACGCAGTACGCGGTGCTGCAGCGCATCGCGCCGCTGCTGACGGACGATGGCCGGATGTACGCCGGGCACTCGGAAAGCTTCAACCATGCCAGCGACGTGGTCGCGCCCTGCGGCCGCACCGTCTACCGGGCTGCGCGCACGAAGGGGGACGCATGAGCCTTCCGGCCGCCAGGCCGCCGGCCGGCAGCTACTTCGATCCGGCGCTGGGCACCCAGGCCATCCGCCTGCTGCCGGCCGACTACATGGCCACCGACGCGCCGGTCGCGCTGGTGACCCTGCTCGGTTCGTGCGTGGCCGCCTGCCTCTACGACCCTGCCCTGCAGCTGGGCGGCATGAACCACTTCATGCTGCCCGGGGGCGATGTCACCGACGACACCTCCGCGCGCTACGGCGTCAACGCAATGGAACTGCTGATCAACGATCTGCTCAAGCGCGGCGCCCGGCGCCAGCGCCTGCAGGCCAAGGTGTTCGGCGGCGGCAACGTGCTCAGCGGCTTCCACAGCGATCCGATCGGCACGCGCAACGCCAGCTTCGTGCAGGCCTACCTCGCCGCCGAGGGCATCCCGGTGGTGGCCAGCGACCTGGGCGACAACCAGGCGCGCAAGGTCTGCTTCTTCGTGCAGAGCGGTCGCAGCCTGGTCAAGCGGCTGCCGGCCACGCGCGATGGCGTGGTCGATGCCGAGCGCGCGCTGTACGGGCGACTGGCCCGCGCGCCGGCGGCCGGCACGGTGGAGCTGTTCTGACATGGGCCGACGTCCGCTCCGGGTGCTGGTGGTGGACGACTCGGCGCTGGTGCGCGCGCTGATGTCGGAACTGCTGGGCGCCGATCCGGGCATCGAAGTGGTCGGCACCGCCGCCGACCCCTACATCGCCCGCGAGAAGATCAAGCGCCTCTCGCCCGATGTGCTGACGCTGGACGTCGAGATGCCGCGCATGGACGGGCTGACCTTCCTGCGCAACCTGATGCGATTGCGGCCGATGCCGGTGCTGATGGTGTCGTCGTTGACCGAGGCCGGCGCGACGGTGACGCTGGAGGCGCTGGCGCTGGGCGCGGTGGACTTCATCGCCAAGCCGCGCATCGACGTGGCCCGCGGCCTGGTCGACTACGCGCCGATGCTGGTGGAGAAGGTCAAGCACGCGGCGACCGCACGGGTCGCGCGCGTCGTGCCGCCGGTCCCGGCCAGCTACGACGGCCCCATCGGCTACCGCACCACCGAGCGGCTGCTGGCGATCGGCGCATCCACCGGCGGCACCGAGGCGATCCGCGAAGTGCTCTCGCGGATGCCGGCCGACGCGCCGGCCACGGTGATCGTGCAGCACATCCCAGCGGCATTCAGCGCCGCGTTCGCCGAGCGGCTGGACCGGCACAGCCGCATGACCGTGATGCAGGCGCGCGACCAGCAGCCGCTGCTGCCCGGCCACGCCTATCTCGCGCCGGGCGGCCAGCACCTGCGGGTGGTGCGCAGTGGCGCGCGGTGGCTGTGCCAACTGGGCGAGGACGACCCGGTACGCCGCCACCGCCCCAGCGTGGACGTGCTGTTCCGATCGGTGGCCGCGCATGCCGGGGCCAACGCCGGCGCCGCGCTGCTCACCGGCATGGGCGACGACGGCGCGGCCGGGCTGCTCGCGCTGCGCGACGCCGGCGCGCGCACGATCGCCCAGGACGAGGCGACCAGCGTGGTCTGGGGCATGCCCGGCGCGGCGGTGGCCAATGGCGCGGCGGCCGAGGTGCTGCCGCTGGAACAGATCCCCTACCGGCTGCTGGCCGACGCGCGCGACGGCTAAAGCGCGGCGTCCCCCGGCCGATACCAAGGACATACGGCTTCCGACGCTTAACGGGACAGATGATGGATTCGCGCGCATTGCTCCGCCTCGCACCTCCCCTGGTGCTCACACTGCTCCTGGTCCTGGCACAGGCGTTGGAACTGGCCCCGGCGGTGCGCTGGGGCGCGCTGGCCGCCATGACCCTGGCCTGGCTGGGGTTCGCCTGGACGACGCTGCGGCCGGCCTCCGGCGACACGGCGCTGCTGGGCGAGCAGGGCCGCCTGCTGGAGGAACTGCGCAGCTTCATCGGCTCGGAAGTGCAGGGTTCGCGCGACGAGATCGAACGCACCCGGGAACTGATCCGCGAGTCGGTCGCCAAGCTCGGCACCAGCTTCGAGGCGGTCAACCGCAGGTCGCGCCAGCAGAGCGATGTCGCCTCGCGCATCCTCGACCGCCGCAACGATGGCGACGGCAGCGGCTCGGACGTGCACCGCTTCGCCGTGCAGGCCAGCCAGCAGATGGAGCAGCTGGTCGAGGCACTGGAGGCGGTGAGCGGCCAGAGCGGCGCCACCGTCACCCATATCGACGCCATGGCCGACCACCTGGACGGGATCTTCTCCCTGCTCGAGGACGTCAAGTCGATCGCCGACCAGACCAACCTGCTCGCCCTCAACGCCGCGATCGAGGCCGCGCGCGCCGGCGAAGCCGGGCGCGGCTTCGCGGTGGTCGCCGACGAGGTGCGCAACCTGTCGGAGCGGTCCACCGCCTTCAACGAACAGATCCGCAAGCTGGCCCACAGCTCCAAGGACTCGATCGCCCGCGTGCGCGACACGGTCAGCGCGATGGCCTCGCGCGACCTCGACCGCAGCCGCCTGGCGCGCATCGAGGCGGCCGCGATGCTCGAGCGTGTCGACGGCATCAACCGGAACCTCGGTAGCGGCATGCGCGAGATCGCCGAATGCAGCAAGGCCATCGACGGCTCGGTCGCCGAGGCGGTGCGTTCGCTGCAGTTCGAGGACATCGCCACCCAGGCCCTGGCCGCGGCCAACGTCCACCTTGACCGCCTGGGCGCGATCAACCGCGAGGCGACGGTGTTGCAGGAGCTGCTGCATCGCAGCGGCGGCCATGTCGGCGCCGACGTGCGCCGCGCGCTGGCCCAGATCGGGCAGCGCATCGCGCAGATGCGTGGCGAATGGGAGCGCCCGCCGCACAAGCCGGTCACCCAGCAGTCCATGGACGCGGGCAGCGTCGAACTGTTCTGATCCACCGCGCCAAGGCACGGCAAGGCTTGCGGCCCGGCCGTACCTGCCGGTAGCGTGGCCGGGATGTCGACCCCAGCTACCGAATCTCCCGCGCGTGCGGGGCGCGCGCTGCTCGGCCAGTTCACCGGACTGGTGCTGCTGGCGGTGTTCCTGCCGGTGGTGGTGCTGGCCGGGGTGCTGCTGTGGCAGGCGACCATGTCGGTGCGCGCGCAGAGTTCGGCCATGCTCTCGGCCGCCGCGCGCGCTGGCGCGTACGATCTCGACAGCTTCCTGCGCACCCACCTGGCGGCGATGCAGGTCCTGGCCGACCGCCGCGACGGCACGCCCGTCGCTGCCGATCCGGAGGGCTGGCGGGCCGACCTGGTCCGCATCGGCCGGCACTACCCCGCCTTCGCCCACCTGCTCGTGGCCGACGCCGAGGGCAACGTGGTCGCCAGCAGTCCCTCGCTGCCGCCGGATGAAGGTCCGCACAGCGTCGTCGACCGCGACTATTTCCAGGCCCCGCGCCGCAGTGGCGGCCCCCACGTCTCGCGCGTGTACACCGGGCGCGGCGACGCGCCCGGACCGCGCATCGCGGTCTCGGTGCCGCTGACGCGCGACGGCCGCGTCACCGGCGTGCTGGCCGGCACGATGCCCGCCCGGGCCCTGCTGTCCCACGGCGGCCTGGCCGCGCACGGGTTCGAGCTGCTGCTGCTCGATGCCGACCTGGGCGTGGTGGAGGCCAGCGAAGGCGTGCCCTACCGGCCGCTGGACCGGCTCGACGGGGCTCCGCGCGACCGCGCCATCGCACGCCTGGCCGACGACACCGGCACGCCCGGGCGCCTGGATGCGGTGCTCGGCGATGGCGACGATGCCTTCGCCGTCGCCGCTCCCCTCGACAACGGCTGGCGGCTGCTGCTGATGCAGCCGCGCGGCGCGGTGGAGGCCGAGCTCCGGCGTACCGCGATGGCGATGCTGGCGGTGCTGGCCCTGGTCCTGGCCGGCGTACTGGTGGTGGTCGTGGGGCGGATGCGCCGCCTCGGCGCCAGCGTGCGGCGGCTGCTGCGGCAGATGCGCCAGTTCGCGCTCGACGGTGGTTCCGCGCCGATCTCGGCCGGCGACATGCCGCACGAACTGCTGCCGCTGGCCGAAGCCATGAACGCGCTGGCAGAACGCGCGCGCGCCTCGTTCGACGAGGTCAACCACAGCCTGCAGGAACAGCGGCGGCTGCGACAGGAGCTGCAGTCGGTCGCGCAGCGCCTGCTCACCGTGCAGGAGGACGAGCGGCGCACGCTCTCGCGCGAACTGCACGACGACATCGGCCAGTCGATCACCGCGATCAAGCTGGCCGCCACCTCGCTCAACGACGAGGAGATCGGCGGCGACCCCGCGCAGCGCCACGAGATCCTCGACGAACTGGTCGCCATCGCCGACCAGACCGTGCTCAAGCTTCGCAACCTCTCGCTGCTGCTGCGCCCGCCGCAGCTCGACTCGCTGGGCCTGGAACCGGCCCTGCGCGGCCAGGTGGCGCGGCTGGCGCGCAATACCGGGCTGGATATCCAGCTGCAGGTCGCGTCCGCCGACGCGCGCCTGCCGGCGGACGTGGAACTGGCGTGCTTCCGCATCGCCCAGGAGGCGCTGACCAATGCCGCGCGCCACGCCGGGGCGCGCGAGGTGCGGGTGGATGTGGACTACGCCCAGGACGGGGACGGCGACCTGCTGGTGCTGCGGGTGAGCGACGACGGCCGCGGCCTGGAGCCCGGCCGCCCCGGCGGCATCGGCCTGATGACGATGCGCGAGCGCGCTTCCCAGCTCGGCGGCAGCGTGGTGGTGGAGCCGCGCAGCGGCGGTGGCACGGTGGTGGTCGCGCTCCTGCCGCTGCCGCGCTGACCTGCGACCACCAGGCTCGGCGGGAACTGTGCGGGAAGTGGAAGAACGTGCAGCACGGGCTACGACTGGGGCCCGCGCCGGGGTATCTTGCGCACCGGGACAAGGACACGGGGAAATGGCTGTGCAGATCGTGGTGGTGGGTGGCGACGCCGGGCAGGTCGCGGTGGTCGGACAGGAATTGCGCGAACACGACCTGGCCTGGGAACTGCGCCATGCCGCGTCCGCGGCCGCTGTGGATGCCGGTGGCGCGGCCGCGCCGGACGTGCTGGTCGTCGCCTCGCAGGTCGAAGGCCGCGCCGGCCTGGCCGTCCTCACCGAACTGCGCAAGCGCCATCCCGGCGCGGTACGCATCCTGCTGCTCGAGCCCGAGGCGGACGACGAACTGCTCGACGCGCTCGGCAGCAGCCACCGCATCCTCGCCGAGCCGCTCGATTCGCTGGCCCTGATCGACGCGATCGAAAGCGTGGTCGAACTGCGCGACCTGCTCGACGATCCGGCGCTCAAGCACGCCATCGAACGCGTCGGCACGCTGCCGGCCGCGCCGCGCCAGTACCTGGCGCTGAGCGCCCTGCTGCGCGATCCGGACAGCACCTCGGCGAAGATCGCCGAGGTGGTGGGCCAGGACCCCACGGTCGCGGCCCGCGTGCTGCGGCTGTCCAACTCGGCCTATTACTCCGGCGGCCGCGAGATCAGCGACCTGCGTTCGGCGGTCACGCGGCTGGGCCAGAACACCCTGCGCCAGCTCGTCCTGGCCAGCGAAGTCTTCTCCGCCGGCCCCGAGGCCGACGAACTGCGCGACCGCGCGCTGCGCATCTCGCAGCTGGCCGGCAAGCTGCTGGCCGGCCCCAGCGCCGACCTCGCCGCCACCGCGGGCCTGCTGTCCGAGGTCGGCCTGCTGCTGCCGCGCTCGACTGGGCTGGACCCGGCGACCACGCCCTACAGCATCACCGGCGCCTACCTGCTCGGCCTGTGGGGCCTGCCCAGCCCGATCGTCGAGGCGGTCGCCTTCCACGACCGTCCCTCGCGCGTGCGCGGCAGCTTCTGGGTCACCGGCGCGGTGCACGTGGCCGCCGCCCTGGTCAATGGCCGCGACGTGGACCAGGCCTACCTGGCCTCTGTCGGGCAGCTCGACCGCCTGCCGCGCTGGCGGGCGATGGCCGAGGCGGTCACCGAGACCAGCGCCGCCTGACCGCCGCCCGCGCGCCCGGCGCGGGCCGCTTGCACAGGACCACCACGCGGCGCCGGGCAGGCTGTTGGCCCGTTTCACGCGAGCAATGGCATGGCCCGCCCCATCTGGACCGGCAACCTCAGCTTCGGCCTGCTCAACGTGCCCGTCGCCCTGATGTCGGGCACGCGCAGCAACGACCTGTCGTTCCGCATGCTCGACTCGCGCGACCGCAAGCCCGTCCGCTTCGAGCGGGTGAACGCCGACACCGGCGAGGAAGTGCCTTGGAAGGAGATCGTCAAGGCCTTCGAGTACGACAAGGGCAGCTACGTGGTGATCGACAAGGCCGACATCGCGGCGGCCTCGCCCGAGACCCACGAGTCGGTGGAGATCGAGGCCTTCGTCGACGCCGACGCGATCGACATCCGCTACTTCGAGAAGCCTTACGTGCTGGTGCCCGGCAAGAAGGCCGAGAAGGGCTACGTGCTGCTGCGCGAGACGCTGCGCAAGGCCGGCAAGATCGGCGTGGCGCGCGTGGTGATCCGCACCCGCGAATACCTCTCGGCGGTGATGCCGCTGGGCGATGCGCTGGTGCTGATGATGATGCGCTATCCGCAGGAGCTGGTGGATCCGTCCGAGTACAAGCTGCCAGAGGGCAACACCGGCGACTACCGGATCAGCCCGAAGGAACTGGAGATGGCCACCCAGCTCGTCGACTCGATGGCCGCCGAGTGGAGCCCGGACGACTACCACGACGAGTTCCGAGAGCGCCTGGCCGAGATCATCCGCAAGCGCATCAAGGACAAGGGCGCCACCACCCAGGTGCTGGAGGAGCCGGAGACCAGCGAGGACGCGACCACCAACGTGGTCGATTTCGTGGCCCTGCTGCAGAAGAGCCTGGGCGAGAAGACGCGCACCCCGGCCAAGAAGGCCGCGAAGAAGACCCCGACGCGCAAGAAGCCGGCGAAGAAGGCCACCAAGGCGGCCGCGCGCACGCGCAAGGCCGGCTGAGCCGTCGCCCGCTGCGCTGGGGGCCGATCCGCGGCGCTGGAGGCTAGGGCGCGCCCGCGGACGCGGGCCGGACCGGCGAGCCGCGCCAGGTCAGCGCGTGCAGGATGCGCAGGTCCTCGTCATCCAGTTCGCGTCCGTTGTCGCCACGAAAGCGCATGCGGTAGGAATGGATCGCCGCCTCGGGACGCTCCACCGAATAGCCGATCAGCCGCAGCGCCTCGATCGGATCGAAGCCGGGCGGCGGCGGCGGGGCGTCGGGATCGGGCCAGATGCCGAAGCCGGCCTCGGCCAGCCGCTGCCAGGGAAAGCGCGGACCCGGATCGATCTTGCGGCCGGGGGCCAGGTCGGAGTGGCCGATCACCGCGCTCTTCGGGATGCGGTGCCGCGTGGTGAGGTCCTCGAGCAGGCGGATCACCGCCTCGACCTGCGGCTCGCTGAAGGGCTCCACGCCATCGTTGTCGATCTCGATGCCGATCGAGGCCGAGTTCAGTTCGTGCATCAGCCCCCAGCTGCCGGCGCCGGCATGCCACGCCCGATGCTCGTCCGCCACCAGCTGGTAGACGCGGCCATCGTCCCCGACCAGGTAGTGCGAGCTCACCCGCCCGCCGCTGTTGGCCGTGCGCAGCGTCCTGAGGCTGCGCTCGACCGAATCCTGCTCGGTGTAGTGCAGCACGATGACCTGCGCGCGGCGCGCATCGTAGTTCGGCGAGGGCACCCAGGTGGCCATTGGATTGCGCGGCGGCGCGTGCTGGCAGGCGGCGAGGGCGAGAACGCAGGCGAGCGGAGCGAGAAGACGCAGGCAAGAGGTCATTCCTGCATTGAAGTGGCCGCCGCCGGCGAATGCAAGTCCGAGCCTGCCGGCGCCGGGCCCCATGGCGGCGAGCACCGGGAAACTGCGGACGTCCGGACGTGCTGCTGCCCAGCGGTGTAGGCTGTAGGCAGCCAAGGAGGGCAGCATGCGCACAGGATCCGCGTCACCCGTACCCCATGTCCGCGCGCGCCGACCGCTGCGGCGCATCCCGACATGCATCGTCGTTGCCATGACCGCGGCATGCCTGGCCGCGTGCAGCGGCGGGCGCGCAGCGCCGGCCATCGAGCCGGATACGACTGCCTCCTTCGCGGCCGATGTATCGGCACACGGCGATCGTCCCTCCGCGGCGCATGCAGCCGCCGCCGACAGGACCGCGTCTGCCGCAACACCGCACTGGAGATTGATGCCGGGCAGGGTCTACGCGCCCACGCAGGGCGAAGTGGCCTGCCCCTCGCACGATTTCGAGGAATTCCTCCAGGCCTTCTTCAACAGCGGCGACCTCCAGGTCCGCTTCACCGCGCGACCGGTCGTATACAAGGTTCCCTACTACGACTATCACAACACCGAGCCTGGCGATCCGGCCCACCCGCAGTGGGAGCATTACGAAAGCGAGCAGCCGATGCATGACCGCTACCGCTACGACATTCGCCGACAGGTCTTTGTCTGGGACACGGAAAAGCTCGCGCCGGGGATACGCTGGACCGGCCTGGATGCCGATGGAACACCGGTCGAGCGCCCGGTCATTGAGCTCCAGATTCGGCAGATTTCGGATGGTGTTGCCGAGGTGACCGACCGCGACCGGATCATGATCTTCAGCCGCCGGCCGGAGTGCTGGTACTTCACTGCCGACTGGTCGCTCGATCCGTTCGAAGGGTGCGTATGGCCCGACGAGTGCCGACAGCGTCGCGAGTACGAGGCCACAGCCGAGGACGAGTAGGCCCGCATCGGGCGACAGGGATGGATTGACGCGACTCAGGGAACGAGATGACTACGAACAATTCCACGACGACACCCGTCGCGTATCGCATCCAGCAACTCGGACCACCACGCGATGTGGACGGTGGCGTTCTACGCACGCGCGGCGGAACGCAGCGCAACGAACGCGTCGTCGGGCTCGATAGCCTGGTATCCCACCATCCCGGGGACAACCGGGCTGTCCGAATGGAGAACGGCATCTCCATCGACGGGAAACCGGGGCGGACTCACGGCTACGTCGGCGGGATCCTCGAGGAGATCGAGGTGCCGCGTCGCGATCTCCGCGGGCAATTCCAGGATTTCGGGCTCGCCCCGGACCAGGTCCTGCTGAAGAAGGATTTCATCCTGTCCGATCCAGCTCTCGATGCCATGACCCGCGCCGGCAGAAGCGTCGACGTTCCTGCACCAGTCGCTGGCATCGTCGGGGCCCGGCGGGACGGCCAGGGTCTGGTCGACATCATCGACCCGCTCAGTGGCGACGTACTTGCTCGAATCCGCCATATGAGGGCGATCGAAGTCCACGTCGGCGACACAGTGCAGTATGGGCAGACCATCGGCATGAAAAGCAATGTCGGCACCGAGCCGATCCACGTCCACATGGAGATGGATACCCGCTATTACCTGCAGTTCCGCAACTATGTGGATGACCTGGCGAGCGGACGCTTGCCGATGGACGCCAGGCACCGCGAAGGCATAGTTCCTCGCCCCGTCGCCCACGACGGCAGCTTCCGTCTTGGGGAGGCGGACGCGCGCATCGGCGACCTGCAGCGGGTCATGACGGTGGAGGGCTATCGCTCGGCC
>Ga0233369_1000691_pt1 | contig 12828 bp, 5 predicted proteins | sample ElkDunMinimDraft_26_FD_191537 | JGI IMG/M metagenome (GOLD analysis project Ga0233369, IMG submission 191537) | Fecal eukaryotic communites from dung pellets of Tule Elk in California, USA - Elk Dung D16 | ecosystem: Host-associated > Mammals > Digestive system > Large intestine > Fecal | place... | reverse complement strand
GCGGCGCGATCGGCAGCGGCAGGATGGGCGTGTCCGGCCGCTGCCCGTAGGTCAGGGTCGGCGGCGTGATGCCCAGCTCCGGCGCGGTGGTGAAGGTCAGGCCCGCGGGCACGAAGCCCGGCGCCGGGCCGGGGTCCTGCGGCAACGCCAGGTTGAAGCCGCTGGTGTCCAGCACCGGCCGCTGCGGGCGGATGAAGGGCGCGAGCTGCTCGTTGAAGTCGAAGTCGACGCTGAACTCGTAGGGCGCGATGACGATGTCGTCCATCGCGTTGAGGGAGTTGATCGCCGTGTTGTAGGTCTGCGTCCCCCTGGCCATGAACACCGAATGGGCGTTGTCGACCAGCACCGAAGCCAGGTCGTTCTCGTTCGGGCACCACGTTGCCATCGGCTATCCCCTTGTGCGGCGGTCGAGGTTGATCGGGCGGAACTCGATGCTGTCGATCTCGAAGTCCGCGCCGTCGGCGTTCTCGATCACGAAGGCGTAGTCCACCGCCTTCAGTCCCCTGCCCAGCTTCGCCCGGTTCTCGCGCTTGCTCTCGGCCGGCCGCAGCGGCAGGCGGTAGTAGGCCGCCTCGCGCTGGCCGGACTCCTCCCCGGTCAGGATCACCTTCAGGATCAGCGTGCCGCTGCTGCTGTAGCCGATGAAGGCCTCGGGCAGGCGCTTGGCGCGGCGCGTGCCCAGCGCGTCCATGCTGGTGCGGATCACCGCGTGGATCGCCTCGCCGTTGTCATCGTCGGCGTCGAGCCAGTGCAGTCCGTCGGCCGCGCAGCCGACATAGCGCCCCCCCACCCGGCCGAAGCTGTTGAACGGGTACTGGGTGTAGCGGCTCAGCCCCTTGGTCTGGGTATTCATCACCCAGGCGATGTACTGGCCGTCGTCGATCGCCAGCGACATCGCGAAGCCGACCGCGTCGGCGATCACCGCGGCCAGCTCGGCCTCGTGCGCGAGCTCGCCGACGAGCACGGCCCGGTCCTCCACCAGCACGGTCAGGCTGTAGACCCCATCGGCGGCCGCGGCGAGCAGCACCCGGTCCAGCGCCAGGGCGAAGGCGTGGTAGAGCGTGTCGACCACCACGCGCGTCAGCAGGCTGTCGGCGGCGATGCCCATGTGCAGGGCCTGGGCCAGCTCGCGCAGCACCAGCGCGTCCACCAGCGCGGCATAGGCCTGGGCCACGTTGGCCGCCTGGCCGGATAGCACCAGCCGCTCCAGCGCGCGCGCGATGGCGGTGGGGTGCCCGGTGCCGTCGGCCTCGAACAGCACCAGGTCCTCCAGCAGCGCGAACACGGTCCACAACGGATCGTCGCCCAACACCAGTCGGTCGCTGCCCCTGGCCGTGCCTTCGAACGTGCCGTGGCGCGCGGCGATCAGCCGCACCAGCTCGCGCACCGGGATGATCGGGAGCGGCGCGGTGATGGTGCCGAAGTGGATCGCCTCGGCCACCACAGCGGTCGGGTCGGGCTCGACCACGCTCCCGCCGGTCAGCTCGATGTAGCTGTCCGCGCTGAAGGCTTCAGGCGGTTCCGATGCACTGCTCTCGAGCTTGATCGACAGGAGCCCGTCGCTCGTGAAGCCCTCGATACCGTCGTTGTCGGGGAGGAATCGCGCCGCCATGGTGCTGGGCTCGGTGAAGCTGGCGTCCAGCGTGCCGTCGGGAAAGATCCGGACGTTCCCGCCGTAGCCAGTGGTGAGGATGCGCCCGTCGGGGAGCACCATGGCGGACTCGTTCTCCATCGCCACGCCGGCCGACGCCCACGACTCCGGCGGGGTCGCTGCATCCCCGTTCCGGTCGAAGTGGGCGTAGCCCTTCCCGGTCGTGGTGAAGTCGAACGCCTTGAACGCGCCGATGACCACGAAGCTGCCGTCGGGCTGCGGAAAGATCGCCTTGCCCATCGGCCGGCTGGGGAAGTTGACCTCGTTGACGATGCCCGCGATGTCGGTGCTGAAGCTGGTGTCGTGCCCGCCGTGGCGGAACGCGCGCGCGACCGACCGGCTGGTCACCGTGGTGCCGAAGCCCGCGCGCTGGACGAAGGAGCCGCACACCAGGAAGTGGCCTTCCTCGTCCACGTGGACGTCGTAGATCCCGGTGGTGAAGTAGGCGCCGGTGCCGATGCTGAATCCGCCCTCGAGCTCGTACATGCCCAGCGACGTGAAGAAGTCGTCCGGCAGGGTCCCGCCCCACTCGGGATACAGACTTTCGATGTAGGCCTCGTCGATCGCGCCGTCGGCGTCGATCAGGAACACCGCGGCCAGGTTGTACCTGTCCTCGGACCCATCGCCCACCACGCCGCCGACCAGCACCACGTCCGGCTCGAGCACCTTGATGAACTGCACGGACAGCATCGCGATGCGCTCGTCCAGCTCATAGGCCGTGTCGATCGTGCCGTTGGCGTTGAGCCGCTGGATGGTCCCCAGGTACGGCGTCGGCGACCGGCGCTGCGTGCCGACGATGAACTTGCCGCCCGGCAGCATGTCCGCGCACAAGGGCGTGCCCACGATGTCGCTCGGGGACGCGGGGCCCGTGAATCCGCTGTCCAGCGAGCCATCCGGGTTCAGCCGCGCCACCTTGTTCCGCGTCTGCCCGCCGATCTGGGTGAAGTCGCCCAGCAGCAGGATCTTCCGGTCCGGCAGCCGGATGGCGTTGGTGATCGCGCCGTTGGCACTGAGCAGTGTCGTCTGGTCCGAGCCGTCGGCCTCGACGCGGTAGACGCCGGTGGCGGCGAACGACAGCAGCGGCGTGTCCATATCCAGGCTGCTCACCGCCAGGCGCGTCAGGTGGCTGGCCCGGGCGCCGGTGGCGTCGCGCGCGATCACGCGCCAGTAGTGCGTGCCCCCCGGCGGCTGGCCCTCGACCGTTGCGCCATCCATCGCCATGCCGGTCGGCAGTCCGCCCACGAGCTCGTAGCGATAGGGTTTCGTGCCGCCGTAGGTCCGGTACTGCAGGCTGACCTCGCGCCCGGCATAGATCCTGCCCGCGGGCACCTGCCGGGGGAACAGGGTCATGGGCGGCTCCGGCACCCAGGAGGCCCGGTTGACCACGGCCACGGCGCCGGCCGCCTGGAACAGCGGCCGCGGCGGCAGGTCTGCCACGGGCGCCCCGGTGGCGCCCAGCATGACCACCGAATGGTGGCCGTCGAGCACGAACGCCCCGGCCACCAGCACGGTGCCGTCAGTCAGCGGCACGATGGATTTGATGACGTCGGTCCCGCCGAACGGGTTGGCCCAGGTCGTGTCGGCCGCGCCGGTCGCCAGCAGGCGGAACACCGCACCCGCGGCGCCCACGTAGATCCGGCCGTCACTGTCCTGGGCTGCCGCGCTGACCGGGCCCTCGGTGATGCCCGGGTCCCAACTGTCGTCCGGCACGCCGGCGGCGCTGAGCTTGCGCAGCGACTTCGAATCCACGCCGCCCAGGGTGTCGAAGGTGCCGGCGACGATCACGGATCCGTCGTTCTGCGGCAGCAGGGTGTGCACGTAGTGGAGCTCGCCGACGGTGATCTCCGGATCGGCGAACCCGGCGTCCACGCTGCCGTCGGCGTTCAGGCGCGCCACCCCGGCATGGGGGCTGCCGTCCACCTGCTCGAACTCGCCGCCCACCCAGACCTTGCCGTCGCCGCGCACGCGCACGGCGTGCACGATCGCGTCGATGTCGGCGTAGAAGTCCACGTCCAGCACGCCGGCATCGGACACGCGGCACACGTGCGAGCGGCCGTAGCGACCGCCGGCCATGGTGAAGGCGCCGACCACCACCAGGGCGCCGTCGGCCTGCACGTCGATGTCGTAGATGATCCCGGGGAACGTCGCCTGCGGCGGCGGCGGGTTCTCCGTGTCGTGGATCTGGGCGTTGCCGAAGCTGGTGTCCGCGGAGCCGTCGGGCAGGATCCGCGCCAGCGACGCGACCGCATAGCCGCCCTGGCCGAAGGTGATGCCACCGCCGAGCGTGGCGAAGCGGCCGCCGACGTAGGCGCGGCCGTCCGGCAGCGCGCGCACCACGTTCACCGTGGCGGCAATGAAGCCGATGGTGGCCCCGGGGTTGATGTAGGGCTCGGTCAGGAAGTCGGCGCTGAACTCGCCGCTGGCCTCGCGCAGCGCAACGTAGGGCATCGCGCGCGCGCCCACGGCACGGACGCTCGCGCCCAGGTAGTGCTGACCGTCGCGCACGTCGAGCAGGGTCACCCCGCCGGACACGAGCCCCGCGTCGTAGCCGGCCTCCACGGCGCCCGTCTCATCCAGCACGACCGCGCCGCTGCGCTTGAGTCCACCCGCCTGGGCAAACTGGCCCGTCACCAGCAGCCGGCCGTCGCCCAGGAAGCGCACCGGCCCGGCCGCCGCAGCGGCGGTCAGGTCAAACACGGCGTCGTTGAAGGTGCCGTAGCCTTCCACCAGCTCCCCGGCGGCGTCGACCTTCACCACCCAGCGCCGGGCGTCCGTCGTCGGATTCCACCCCGCCACGCTGTGATCGTCCGGATCCACCGCCACCGTCGCGCCGAGCGGCACCGGGTTGGTGCCGGAGCTGGCCCACTCGTCGATGGCGCCGTCGGACGCGACGCGCTGGACAAGGAGGAAGGGAAGGCCGCTCTCGGTGTAGGGAGAGACGACGTACAGCTTTCCGCTGCCCGCCTCGAACACCTGGTTCGGGATGGTCAGGTGGGTATCGCCCACCCACGAATCGTCGACGCTGCCGTCCGCGTTGAGCCTGCCCACGCGTCCGACGGGCGTGCCGCCAATGCTGACCTTGTCGGAGGCCGAAGCGGTGGCCGCAAACAGTCCGTTGCCGGCCGTGTCGGGGTAGTAGGCCAGGCTCGTGCCCGACACCGCGACCGTGCCCCAGTCCTCGTCATCGGTGTGGTCGGCGTTGAGCCGCATCAGGTGGAACGGGGAATCCGCCTGGATCTGGTAGATCTTCCCATCCGGCGCCATGCGCACGTTGTTGCCCGGCGTGAACGATGTGATCGCCGTGGACACGCCGGCCGTGCTGCGGCGGAACCGCTGGCCGTTGCTCCAGATCAGCAGCAGCTCATCGTCGGAGTACGGGTAGACGCCCGACAGGGTGAAGGGCGACATTTCCAAGCCCGGATAGTCGAGGTCCAGGCTCCCGTCGGCGTTGAGCTGCGTGAGCCGCCCGGGCGCCCGCGCCAAGCCGGTCGTGAAGCCACCGCGGATGACGAAGCGGTCGTCGCTGACAGGGTGGATGTCGGTGATCGCACCGCCCGAAGCGCCGGCGTTCCAGGTGGTGTCCACGCCCGTCGTGCCGACACGGAACATGCTGCCGTTCTGGAGGCCGAGCAAGTAGGTATCGGTGTCGACCCAGATGATCCGGCTGACGGTCTGGCTGAACGATGCGGACCCGAGCCCACCCACGGAACTGCCGTCGGGGTCCAGCCTGGCGATGTAGTTGTTGCTGGTGTTCGTGCCGCTGCCGGCGTGGACGATGTAGTCGTCGGGGTCGACGGCGAAGTCGACGATGCTGGTGGGAAAGAAGCTGTCGGAGAAGCTGGTGTCGCAGGTGCCATCGGCGTTCAGGCGCGCGAGCCGGGTCCGCGACGTCCCGCCGATGCTGGAGAAATTCCCCGAGACGATGATCTTCCCGTCCGACTGCTGACGGACCTGGCCGACCACGTTGTTGGGGTTGGGGTTCCACGTCGCATCGACCGTACCATCGGCGTTGACCATCGACAGCCGGCCGCGCGAGTGGCCGCCGATGGTGTGGGTGTTGTTCCCGGGGAGCACCACCACCCGGTTGTCATCGAGGGCGAACAGCCTCGGCGCGGAAGGTGTCACCGTGAGGTTCACGTCCCCGAAGGACGCGTCGAAGTCGCCGTTGTCGTCGACCGCGCACATGCGCACCCGCGTGGTGCTGGAAACGGTCGTGAAGTGGCCGAGCAGGACGATCTTGCCATCGGGCCGGCGCACGCCCGCGGCGATCGCGTCGTTGAAGGCCGGCGACGTGTAGGTGCCGTCCAGGGTGCCGTCGGCGGCGAAGCGGTACAGGCTGGACCCCGCGAACAGCAGCCACTTCCCGCTGGCGAGCGGCAGGATGCAGTTGTCGGCCACCGCCGAATCCACCGAAACCGCCGTGTACGTCGTGTCCACCGTGCCATCGGCATTGAGGCGGGCCACCCTGCTGTAGGCGTGCCCGCCGAGCGAAGTGAATCCGCCCGCGATCAGGAACTTGCCGCTGGCCAGCTCGACGACGCCGGTGACCGCGCCTCCGTTGGGTGCCAGGTTCGAGAAGCCCGATACCGGCCCGTCCTGGTCCACGAGCGCGAAGGCCGACATCGCAGCGCCCAGCAGGCTGTCGTGGTCCCCCCACAGGACCATCTTGTCGTCGGACAGTTGCACGATGCCGAAGTAGCGCGTCACGCCGCCGGTGGCCGGGCCGGTGTAGGCGCTGTCGATCGTGCCGTTGGCGTTCAGGCGCGCGATCGAGCGCTTCGTCTGGCCGCCGACCGTCGTGAAGCCGCTGGCGGAGGTGTACGCCGCCAGGAGGTAGATCTTGCCGTCGGCGGCCTGGTGCGCATGCTGCACCACGCCGTTGACCGTCGGCGGCACCCATCCGGTGTCCAGCGTGCCATTCGTATTGAGCACGGCCACGCGCTGCCGGGTCGTGCCGCCGACCGTGGTGAACGTGCCGACGATCAGGATCTTGCCGCTCTGCAGCTCCAGCGCGTGCAGGATGTTGCCGTTGATGGTCGGCGCGGCGAACCCGGTGTCCACGGACAGGTCGCTGTTGAGCCGGATGATGCGGTTGCGCGTGCCGCCAAGCGCCTGCGTGAAGCTGCCGAAGATCAGGGTGCCGCCGTCGTGAGGCGCGACCCCCAGGACGCTGCCGTCGAGAAACGAGAGTTCCGGCATCGTCGCGTCGGGCTCGGCAGCCGCCGCCGATACGCGGTGAACGCCGGTGCGCGCCGACGCGCCGACTGAGGCGAAGGCACCGGTGACCACCAGCTTGTTGCCGGCCGTCACGTGCACTGCGGTCAGCGGCTCGGGGAACGGGGTCTGGACGAAGGTGTCGTCCACGCCGCTGTCGTCCACCCGGTAGATCAGGCCATCGGCCGCGATGACCGCCTTGCCGTCCTGGAGCGCGATCGCCGTGGGCATCGCGGTGTTGGGCGAGGGCCAATCGGTGTCCACGCTGCCATCGGCGTTCAGGCGCGCGAACCCGTTGCGGGCGACGCCGTTGAGCTCGGTGAAGTTGCCCCGCACCAGCCAGCCGGTTCCATGCTGGATGACGCTGTAGATGCCTTCGGACCCGACCGGCGTCAGGACGCTCGGCGGGAACGCCTCGTCGATCACCACGGAAAAATCCGGGTCGACGGTGCCGGAGTCGAGGTAGCGCGCCATGCCGGGGAATCCGGTCTGCACCCGCCCCCAGACCACGAAGCCGCCCGCGCCGTCGGCGCGCATGCCGCTCAGCGCCCCGGGGCTTTCGAACTGCGCGCCCACGCCGGACGACAGGCTCGCGCCCGTCGCCCCATCGGCCACCGCAAACGGACCCGTCGCAACGCCGCCGGCGTAGGCGATATTGCCGGCCAGCAGCAGGTGGCCTTGCGCCATCAGGTGACGCTCCCGGCGCGGACGATGAAGCCGGAAACCGGGTACTGCGTCGCGTCGGCCAGGGCCACCGTGGAGCGCTCCATGTCCGCACCGGATCCCGTCGTGCCGATCGTGCCCTGCAAGCGCGGCGCCGTGCCCTCGTCGCGGCCGTCGTCGCCGCTGGTGCAGTACCGGAAGAAGGTGGCGTCGAGCGTGGCCTCGCCCTCGTCAGCGCCATCGAACGCGGTGGTGAACAGCCAGTCCTCGTCCTCGGCCTTGGTCATCGTGGCGCCCGATGGGGCGGCGAAGGTCAGCCCGGTGGTCCCGTCGTCGTCGACCGACACCGTGCCCAGGAACGTGTGGGTGTCGTCCAGGTCGAGCGCGTCGGCGGGGTCAGCAGGCACCGGACCCGCGAACAGGTGCATGAACCCGTCGTCGAGCGCTGCCTTGATCGCGGCCAGCACCCCCTCGGACAGCGCCGCGTCCATCTTGTATGCCATGGGAATCTCCGTCAGGTGGTGCGTGGCGGCTCGCCGAGCAGCCAGATCGGGTGATAGCGCTCAAGCGGCGGCGCGACGCCGGTCAGCTCCGGCAGTTGCGCGCCAGCGGCGGGGATCACCACGTGGTCGGCTGCCTTCGCCCCCTCGCCCTTCGGGTAGGCCGACAGCACCACGATCCCGTCGCGCGCGGCCGCGCCGAGCACGACATCCATGCCGTCGAAGTCCAGGCGCTGCGTCTCCGGGGGGGCGTTGACGCGGTCGGCGTAGATGTTGCGGACGCTCGGAATGTCGGTGCCGCTGGCCACGCGTCCGATGAGGGTCCAGCCGAACACGACGTCCGGCTGGCGCGGCAGGTAGCAGAAGCCGGCGTGATGCCCGGCGATGACGTTCGGCGTGAACAGCGCGCTGTGCCCCCAGCACCAGCCCAGCAGCGGCAGCATCGGTGCGAGCGCCTGCCCCAGGTTGTCGGACTGGTGATCGTTGGGGTTGGTGCTCGATGCGATGTAGGTGCCGAAGCTGTTGTTGTCGGCGGTGACGTCGGTCCGATCGTCGGTCCGCTCCAGCACCCGCACGCCCCGGTCCCAGACTTCGAGCCAGACCTGCGTGGCCACATAGGTGTCGCCGCTGCCAGGCGGGTCGCGGAAGTGGGTGCGTTGCCTGCGCGTCACCAGCACGCCCTCGCGCGCATCGGCCCACATGATCCAGCGCCGGGTCTCCCAGTGATCCGCCGCGGCCGGCTCGCGGACCAGGTCGCGCAGTTCCACCGCCGCGCCGCCGCACAGCAGGTCGAACCGCTGCGACAGGAAGCCGTTGGCGTTATCCGGCAGGCCCAGGTCGCGCCGCCGCACGCGGATCTCCACCCGGGTCCCGTCGGCCAGGTAGTCCGCGGCCACCGGCGCCTCGCCGCCACCTGGCGCCAGGCTGACCGGCGTGTCGGTCATGGTGACGGCCGGCAGCTCGGCCGGGTCCTCGTCGTGGGCCAGAGTCGCCACCTTCTGCAGGGTCGCCGCGTCGACCGTCGGCACGAACGTCGACGAGCCATAGGCCTGCACGTCGGGCGGGATGAACGTGATTGCTTCGGAGCAATCCGGGCTGAAGAACCACGGATTGATGCCTCGCTCGATGGCGCCGCTCCACAGCACCTCGCGCGAGCGCGATGCAACGCGCCAGCCCGGCGCGTCGTCGGCGCGCGGGATCAGCTTGTAGCGGCAGATCACCGTGTCGATCGCGAACGGCGTGTAGCCGACCGAGAAGTGGTAGTAGGGCCCGTCGTCGAAGTCCGCGGGGTCCGGGGGCGGCACGCTCAGGTTCTGGGCCTGCACCTGCACCACGTACAGCCATGTCCCGCGGATCCCGGCGCCCAGCACGTACTGCTCGTTGAACGAGGGGTCCGGGGCGGACGCCGCGATGTACGCGGGCGTGTCGAGGACAGCCTGGCCGAGCATGAACACGCCGGTGCTGTACTGCGCCACCATCTGCACGAACGGGTCGTACCAGTAGCGGGTCGAAGGCCCGTACCAGGACAACCGCTCTTCCTTGCGCCCGCGCCAGTCCAGGTTGCCCGCGCGCCTGACGCCATTGGGCAACGCGCCGATGTAGGTGCCCTTGGGCCCCTCGAACTCGTCGTGCCCCTCGATGCTGCCGCTGTAGAAGAACGTCGTCCAGCTCGGCCGCAGGATCTGCTGCGGGTAGTCGACGTCGATGCCCGCCGGCAGTGCCGCGTTGCGCGCCCAGACCACGAAGTCGGTCGGCGGCCGCACGGGGATGGGCCGGTCGCCCGGCGGCACCGGGGTGATGGTGATCCGTGGGATCTCGCCGTGCTTCTCGGCCTCGATCACCGTGCCATCCGGGAGCTGGCGCCGCATCGCGTGCACGCCCAGGCCGTGGCGCGCCGCGTCCTCGAATACCTCCCCCAGCAGCTTCCTGCCCTCCCCCACATACGGCGCCGCCGCGAGGCGGTCGCCGTTGACCCGGACATGCGTCCAGTCGATGTAGCGGTCGGTCACGCGTCGGATTCGTCCAGCGCGCTCAGGCTGTACTCCAGGGCCAGCTTGCCGCCGGCGGCCAGGCCGGACAGGTCCGCGCCGAACCGCGCGGCCGCGATCAGCAGGCCGGTCGTCGCGCTCTTGGCCGATGCGCTGGCCAGCGCGGCACCGCGGATGGTGTACGGCCCCCCGGTGCTCAGGGTCATCGTCGCGTCCGCCAGCTCCGCGGCGTTGGTGAGCTGCTGCGCGGTTGCCGCTTCGGTGGTCCAGGGCAGCCGGGTGCTCGCGGTGTAGGCGGTGAACTCGGTCGCATTGCTGACCCAGTTGGCCCCGGTCCACGTCGTGGCAGGGGTCACGTTGCCGGTGAACGCGGCCAGGTACAGGCTGCCGGCGCTGGCGTGCCCGCCCAGCAGGTTCAGCAGGAAGTTGAGACCTTCGCCGACCACGCGGTTGGGCCGCTCGATCACCTTGGGCCCGAAGCCCTCGCCCGGCGCCGCGTAGCGGTGGGCGAACGCGCCGCCGATGAACGCACGGGCGCCGGGGACGTAGATTGCGCCGTCGTCGGCAATTTCATGCCGATTGGTGCGCAGCGCGCGCATGGCATCGCGGATGAAACTGCTCGAACCGTTCATTTCGTCGTTGCTCCAGTTGAGGGTGACCACTTGCCTGCCGGGCAGCGCTCGCTGGCCAGCCGGACCTTGACCGCGAGCAGGCAGACGCACAGCTCGCAGAAAACCTTGATGGCCGGCGTCGGCCCCTTCGCGTGCTCGCACGCGCGGCACAGCGCGCGGCGCTGCTCCACCGTGGCGGGATCCACTGCCGGATCAGCCGGAGCTGCCGTCGTAGATCACGTGGGCGATCGCCTTGTCGCGCACGGCCATGGACTGCGGCCGCGCGCCGCGCATCGCGGCGACGAACTGCTGCAGCCCGTTCTCTTCGCGGAACAGCGTGGCGGCGCGATCGGCACCGTTGAGCACCGCCAGGCCCTGCTTGGGCGTGGCGATCGCGCCGCTCGGGCCGCCGATGCACACCTGGCCGTCGGCCGCGATCCAGACCGGCACGCGCTCGGTGTCCTCGCCGCCCAGGACGTTGCCGGGGATCCGGCAGTAGGAGCCGGGGATGGCGCCGGTGGACTTCTTGATGTTCAGCGACCAGCCCGCCGGGTCCGCGCCCGCGAAGAAGTAGGTGCGCTTGCCGGCGGCCACGTACACGCCGCTCGAGGCGCCCTCGGACACTGGCGCGAACAGGTCGATCTCGTCGGCGAAGCGCAGCACGTAGCGCACCGGGTCGGTCAGCCCGTAGCGCAGCGGCGGCGACCAGCGCAGCGTGCGGCCGTCGGCCACGAACTGGCGGCCGTTGAGCAGGCCGACGATCTGGCCGGGCGGCATGGCCGTCAGGAACTGTGTCTCCAGCGCGCGCCCCGCCGCCGGCTGGCCGATGACCAGCGTCGTCGTACCGGCGGGCAGCACCGAATGCAGCCGCAGCACCTGGTCGTTGGCATCGGACACGAACACGCCGATCGCCAGCGCGGTGAGCGGCTGCGGGATGTTGGACAGGCTGATGCCCTGCCCGGCCTGCACCTGCGCGACCGCCGCCAGCGTGCTGCCCGACTCGCGGCCCAGCGCGTCGATGAAGGTCACCGCCACCTGGTACTGGCCAGCGGCCAGGCTGTAGCCGTCCACCGCGGCCGGGGTGGGCTGGCCGGCCGGCGTCTCCGGGCCCCAGTCGTGGCGCTGCAGGGCCAGGTCGATCACGCCGCAGGCGGTGCGGTTGCTGTAGAACACCCGCTCGCCGATCTTGGCGTAACTCAGTGGCGCATTGCCCACGACCACGCCCAGGCCCGACACCGCCCCGCTGGCGTCGATCGCCTGCAGCTCGCCGTCGTCCACGAACAGGCCCACGGGGAACTCGTCGTCGGTCCACAGTGAGTGCGCCAGCGTGCCGGCGTGGAACCGCGCCTGCCCGCGCCGCCGCGTCGGGATGCCGGCCGCGTCGATGTCGACGTTGTCGGCCTCCCGCAGCCCCAGCGGCCGCCCATCCTCGGCGCGCGGGATCGCGTCCTCCTTGATCGCATTCACCACGCCCAGCGGCCACGGGCCGATGCCGCGCAGGGCCCGATCGCTGACGCCGGCCATGGCTAGATGAACTCCGCGGGCACGCCCACCAGCGGGCTGATTCCCCACAGGCGCACCTCGGTCATGCTGGGCAGGCGGCCGACCTTCGCCTCGAACGCGGCCAGGTGCGCGGCCGCGCGCTTGTCATCGTTCTGCTCGCTGTCCTTCGAGCTGAAAGCGCGGTAGGCCGCCCAGTCCAGCAGGTCCATATGCCAGTGAGCCGGGATCACAGGCTCGTCGCTGTCGTCGGCCATGACCTCGGACTCGCTCGGCATACGCCACACGCTCAGGCGCAGCGTGCGCGCGACGTCCAGCGGCCGGTCGAAGTAGAGATAGCCGTCCTGGTAGTCGGGGATCCAGTGCCGCGGCGCGCCCGCGGTGGCGGTGTCCCAGCCTGGCTCCCGCTTCCACAGGCGCTTGGCCGTGGTCCCGGACAGCTCGCATCCATCCCCGAACCGGGCGTGGCGGACGGCCAGAATGGTCGGGGCGAGCCGGACGCGCTGCGCGAGCGGCGGGACGGCAATCTGGGTCGCCGCGCTGGTGCTGTCGATCAGCGCGCGGGCGCGCAGGCACACCTGGCGCTGCGCGTCGTCGAGGAAGGCGTCCAGGGCCTCGTCCTCGTACAGAAACGGCTCGACCGCATCGTCGAGCACGTCCCGGCGCAGCGCCTTCTTCAGCTCGCCCAGCTCCATGAGCCG
>Ga0233369_1000690_pt1 | contig 12837 bp, 9 predicted proteins | sample ElkDunMinimDraft_26_FD_191537 | JGI IMG/M metagenome (GOLD analysis project Ga0233369, IMG submission 191537) | Fecal eukaryotic communites from dung pellets of Tule Elk in California, USA - Elk Dung D16 | ecosystem: Host-associated > Mammals > Digestive system > Large intestine > Fecal | place... | reverse complement strand
GGCCGCCGGGCCTGGGCGATTTGCTGGCCCGGATCTGCGCACGCGCCTCGTTGCCGGGCAGCATGCGTTCGATGAGGATCTCCACCCGCCCGCCACTGGCCTTGTTGCCGAACAGCCGCGCCGGGATCACCCGGGTGTCGTTGAAGACCAGCAGGTCGCCCGGCTGCAGCAGATCCGGCAGATCACGCACATGGCGGTCGTCGAAGGCGCCATCGCCTTGCGGCACGACCAGCAAGCGGCTCGCCGACCGCTCGGCCAGCGGCGCCTGGGCAATCAGAGCTTCCGGCAGGTCGAAACGGAAATCGGACTTCTTCAAGGGGAATGCGAGGGAATGCGGGGGCCACATTGTAATGAAGGCAGGCAACGAGGTCGGCCGGGCGACCTGGAGCCCCCTCAGCCGCCTGGAGCGGGACTGGGGGAGGCACTTTTCGCGATGGCTGCAGATGCACCGGAATGCTGGGCGAGCGGGGCCCAGGAACGTCGGGAACGCCTGCCCTCACCCCATCATCGGCATCCGCCGATGGTCCTCCCTCGTCCGGAGGAAGCAGGGCCCGGCACTTCGCGAGGCCTGCCCTCACCCCACCATCGGCATCCGCCGATGGTCCTCCCCTCTCCCCGAGGGAGAGGGGCCCGGCACTTCGCGAGGCCTGCCCTCACCCCACCATCGGCATCCGCCGATGGTCCTCCCTCGTCCGGAGGAAGCAGGGCCCAGCACTTCGCGAGGCTGCCCTCACCCCACCCTCGGCATCCGCCGATGGTCCTCCCCTCTCCCGGAGGGAGAGGGGCCAGGCACCTCGCGAGGCTGCCCTCACCCCACCATCGGCATCCGCCGATGGTCCTCCCTCTCCCGGAGGGAGAGGGGCCCGGCACTTCGCGAGGCCTGCCCTCACCCCACCATCGGCGTCCGCCGATGGTCCTCCCCTCTCCCGGAGGGAGAGGGGCCAGGCACCTCGCGAGGCTTGCCCTCACCCCACCATCGGCATCCGCCGATGGTCCTCCCCTCTCCCGGAGGGAGAGGGGCCAGGGTGTCTCCGCCATAGGCGGAGACGCTTATCTTTCGAACTTGGTCGACAGGATGATCGACGAGGTCGTGCGCTCCACGCCTTCGATACAGCCGATGCGGTCGGTCAGTTCATCCATGTCCGCCACCGTCGGCACCACGCCCAGCGCGATCAGGTCGTAGTGGCCGCTGACCGAGTGCAGCGCGCGCACCGCGCTGATCGCACGCAGCGCGGTGACCACCGGCGTGGTCTGGCGGGGCCGCACGGTGATCATGATCTGGGCGCGGATATGCCCGTGTTCGAAGTCGTCGCGCATGCGCACCGTGTAGCCACTGATGACGCCGGCGCGCTCCAGACGCTCGATCCGGCTCTGCACCGTGGTGCGCGAGAGCCCCAGCCGGCGCGCGATCTCGGCGGTCGACAGGCGCGCGTTCTCGCGCAGCAGGCTCAGTAGCCGGACATCAGCGGATTCGATGAACATCGGGAGCCCGGTTTCGGCGATCTGACGAGATTCTAGTTCATCTTCGGCATTTCGCCGCTTCCGTCCGGCGGAATCGTCCAGATAATGGAGAGACCGCCGGTTCCTGCCGCGCCGCCCGCGCTTCTACGCCCGGCTGCGCCACGTTCCGGCCTCCCGACGTCCCAAGGAGCCTTCCGCATGTCCGTGATCCAGATCCTCGCCCCGCTGCGTGCCCATGCCGGCAAGCGCCGCACCGCCGGCCTTCCCGACGACGTGCTCGAGCGCTTCGCGAAGACCCATCCCGAACTGCTCGAAGCGGCCCACGCCGCGGTCGAGGCGCACGCCGCGCTGGCAACGGATTTCGCCGACCTGCTCGATCTGGACGAGGATGCGCAGGCGCGCACCGTGCAGGCGGGCTACGTCAACTTCTACCAGGCCGATGCGGTGAACCCGTACGTCGCGCTGGCCGCGCGCGGCCCCTGGATCGTCACCCTCAAGGGCGCCGTGCTCCACGATTCGGGCGGCTACGGCATGCTCGGCTTCGGCCACACCCCCAAGGCCGTGATCGAGGCGATGGCGCGACCGGTGCCGATGGCCAACATCATGACCCCGAGCCTGTCGCAGCTGAAACTCGACCGCGCCCTGCGCCGCGAGATCGGCCACAGGCGCGAGGGCGGCTGCCCCTACAGCCACTTCCTGTGCCTGAATTCCGGTTCGGAATCGGTAGGCCTCGCCGCGCGCATCGCCGACATCAACACCCGCACCCAGACCGATGCCGGTGGCCGCCATGCCGGCCGCACGGTCAAGCGCATCGTCGTCAAGGGCAGTTTCCACGGGCGCACCGAGCGGCCCGCGCTGTACTCGGACTCCTCGCGCGCCACCTACAAGAAATACCTGGCGAGCTTCCGCAACGAGGATTCGCTGATCGCGGTGCCGCCCTACGATGTCGACGCACTGCGCAAGGCGTTCGCGGACGCCGACGCGAACGGCTGGTTCGTGGAAGCCGTGTTCCTCGAACCGGTCATGGGCGAAGGCGATCCGGGCCGCTCGCTGCCGCCGGCGTTCTACGCCGCCGCGCGCGAACTCACCCGCGACCACGGCAGCCTGCTGCTGGTCGATTCGATCCAGGCGGGGCTGCGCGCCCACGGCGTGCTGTCGGTCGTCGACTATCCCGGTTTCGAAGGCCTCGACGCACCGGACATGGAGACGTACTCCAAGGCGCTCAACGCGGGTCAGTACCCGCTGTCGGTGCTCGCGGTGACCGGGCATGCCGCGAAGCTCTACAGGAGCGGCGTATACGGCAACACGATGACCGCCAATCCGCGCGCGCTCGACGTGGCCTGCGCCGTGCTCGCCGAGCTCACGCCCGAGGTGCGCGCCAACATCCGGGAGGCCGGCCGCAAGTCGGTCGAGGCGCTCGAAGCGCTGAAGACGGAACTCGATGGCCTCATCACCAAGGTCCAGGGCACCGGCCTGCTGTTCTCCTGCGAACTCGCGCCACAGTTCAAGTGCTATGGCGCCGGCTCGACCGAAGAATGGTTGCGCGAGCAGGGTCTGGGCGTGATCCACGGTGGCGCGAACTCGCTGCGCTTCACCCCGCACTTCAACATCGACGACGACGAGATCGCGCTGATGGTGTCGATGGTCGGCAAGGCGCTGCGCGAGGGCCCGCGCCAGTCGAGCGCCGCCGCGGCCTGATCGCAGCTGACGACCTGCCGGCGACTGCCGGCAGGATCGGCATTCTCCGCCGCATCTCCATTCGTGCGGCGCCCAAGCAGCCGGGGGACTTCCGTGCCGATCACGAGCCAGCTCCGTTGTCAGCTGCGGGAATTGGCCGGCCATTGCACGCCCGGGAGCTTGCTCCCGGGCTGCCTGTGCGAAGCGGCGGTGGAAGTCCCCGGGTCCTCATCGACGGGGTTCCGACCCGCGCCAAGCGCGGTTCTGATCCTGACGAGTTCTGCGGCAGGCACGCCCACTCTCCACGTTCCCGAGGGTCGGCGGCGCGCTGCGCCAGGGTCGTGATCGCACGTCATCGGCGGCAGTGAAATATCCTAGCCACGTCGTCCGCACAGGCCCCCGCCCATGAAAACCGTCGAAGTCCGCCATCCGCTGGTCCAGCACAAGCTCGGCCTGATGCGCCGCGCCGACAACAGCACCAAGACCTTCCGCGAACTGTCGGCCGAGGTCGCCACGCTGCTGACCTACGAGGCGACCGCGGATCTGGAAACAGAGGATGCCGAGGTCGATGGCTGGGCCGGACCGGTGCGAGTGCGCCGGATCAAGGGCCGCAAGATCACCCTGGTGCCGATCCTGCGCGCCGGCATCGGCATGCTGCCCGGCGTGCTCGAGCTGATTCCCGCGGCCAAGGTCAGCGTGGTGGGCATCAAGCGCGACGAGAATTCGCTCCTGGCGGTGCCCTACTACGAGAACCTCGTCGGCGACATGGCCGACCGCACCGCGCTGATCCTCGATCCGATGCTGGCCACCGGCGGTACCCTGATCGCGACCGTGGCCATGCTCAAGGCTGCAGGTGCGAGCCGCATCAAGGGCCTGTTCCTGGTCGCCGCGCCCGAGGGTCTCAAGGCGCTCGAGGCGGTGCATCCCGACGTCGAGGTGTATACCGCCTCGATCGACGAGCGCCTCAACGAGAAGGGCTACATCCTGCCGGGCCTCGGCGACGCCGGCGACAAGATCTTCGGCACGCGGGTGGATTGAGCGAAGCGCGCCCGGTACCCGCTGCAAGTAGCTGCGCCCGGGGCGGCGCACCTGCGCTCCGGTCCTTCGACGACGGCTACCCGCGCGGAACTCTGGTCAGCGCTCGGCGAGCGCCTGCAGCGCGGCCAGCTCTTCCGCGCTGAAGCCCGCCGCGGCGCGTGCGTCGATGTTGAACGGCCCGTGCAGCACCGCGCGCGCATATTCCGACAGCAGGTCGCGGAAGGTCGATTCCGGCTCCGCCCCGCGCCGTTCGCAGAACCAGCGGAACCAGCGGCTCCCCGCAGCGACGTGGGCGACTTCCTCTTCCAGGATCACTTCGAGCACGCCGACAGTGTCGTGATCGCCCAACGCGCGCAGCTTGACGATCATTCCCGGCGTCACGTCGAGCCCGCGCGCCTCGAGCACGCGCGGCACCAGGGCCATGCGCGCCATGCCGTCATGCGCGGTCTTTTCGCACATTTCCCACAGGCCGTTGTGCGCGTCGAAATCGCCGTAGTCGAAGCCCAGTGCGCGCAGCCGCGTGCGCAGCATCATGAAGTGGCGCGCTTCGTCCGCGGCGACGGACAGCCAGTCGGCGTAGTAGTCCGCAGGCAGGCCGCGGAAGCGATACACCGCGTCCCAGCCCAGGTCGATCGCGTTGAGTTCGATATGCGCGATCGCATGGATGAAGGCCGCGCGGCCCTCGTCGGTGCCGAAGCCGCGGCGCGGCAGCTCGCGCGGGTGCACGAGCCTGGGCCGCTCGGGCCGACCGGGCATGCGGATCGGCTCGGGCGCGGGGGCGGTCGGGTCAAGCGGCAGCGCGCCCGCCTCGAAGCGACGCGCATAGGCCTGCGTCAGCGCGACCTTCTCGTCGGGATCGCGGGCATCGAGGCAATGCCGCGCGGCCGCGAACAGGTGCGGCGCGTCCGCGGCGACCGCCGCGCTCACGCGCGGCGCTTCTTCTTCGCCTCGTCGCTGCGCAGCTGCTGCAACCGCTCGAAATAGCCGGGCTCGATGCCGGTCACGTATTCGCCGCTGAAGCAGGAGCTGTCGAAGCGCAGGTCCGGGAACTTGGGCCCGGAAACCGCGGATTCCAGATCGGCCAGGTCCTGGTAGATCAGCCAGTCGCAGCCGAGGAATTCCTCGATCTCCTTCTCGGTGCGGTTGTGCGCGACCAGTTCGTCGACCGACGGCATGTCGATGCCGTAGATGTTCGGATAGCGCACCGGTGGCGCCGCGGACGCGAGATACACCTTCTTGGCGCCGGCGTCGCGCGCCATCTGCACGATCTGCTTGGACGTGGTGCCGCGCACGATCGAATCATCGACCAGCAGCACCACGCGGTTGCGGAACTCCAGCGGAATCGGATTGAGCTTGCGCTTCACCGACTTCGCGCGCTCGCCCTGCCCCGGCATGATGAAGGTGCGGCCCACGTAGCGGTTCTTGATGAACCCCTCGCGGTACTTCACGCCGAGCGTGTTGGAGATTTCCAGCGCCGCGTCGCGCGAGGTGTCCGGAATCGGAATCACCGTATCGATGTCGTGGTCGGGCCGCAGGCGCAGGATCTTCTCGCCCAGCGTCACGCCCATGCGCATGCGCGCCTTGTGCACCGAGATGTTCTCGATCATCGAGTCCGGGCGCGCGAAGTACACGTACTCGAAGATGCACGGCGCGTGCGGCTGCTGCGGTGCGCACTGGCGGTGGTGCAGTTCGCCGCGCGGCGTGATCACGATGCCCTCGCCCGGCTCGACGTCGCGCAGACGCTCGAAGCCGAGGATGTCGAGCGCCACCGATTCCGAGGCCACGGCGTACTCGACGCCTTCGGCGGTCTCGCGGCGGCCGAGCACCAGCGGGCGGATGCCGTGCGGGTCGCGGAACGCGACCAGGCCCAGGCCCAGCACCGTCGCGACGACCGCGTAGCCGCCCTTGGCGCGGCGGTTCACGCCTTCGACCGCGCGGAACGCAGCCTCGGGCGTCAGCGCCCGCTCGCGATCGAGCTCGTGCGCGAACACGTTGAGCAGCACTTCCGAATCCGACTGCGTGTTGACGTTGCGCCGGTCGGTCTCGAACACCTGCTGGCGCAGCTGTTCGGTGTTGACCAGGTTGCCGTTGTGCGCGAGCGCGATTCCGTAGGGCGAATTGACGTAGAACGGCTGCGCCTCGTCATGGCCTTCGCTGCCCGCGGTCGGATAGCGGCAGTGGGCGATACCCACCCGGCCCTGCAGCAGGTCCATGGACTTGCTGTCGAACACATCGCGCACCAGGCCGTTGCCCTTGTGCACGCGCATCACAGTGCCACTGGCGACAGCGATGCCCGCAGCGTCCTGTCCGCGGTGCTGGAGCACCGTCAGGCCGTCGTACAGCGCGGCCGCGACTTCAGAGGTTCCGACGATTCCGACGATCCCGCACATGTTCGATTTCCAGTTCTGCTGAAGGCGTTCGAGACGCCGGTAAACGGAGTACGGCGCGAGAGCCGTCAGGGATGGGCACGCACCAGACCGTCGACGCCCACGGCGCTCCGGACCTGCGCCTTGAGCCGGTCGGCATCGGCGCGACTAGCGACCGGGCCCGCCTTGACCCGGGTCAGTCGCCCCTTGTCGGTGTCGACCGAATCGGTAAACGCGGTGATGCCGGCGCCGCGCAGGCGATCGCGCAGGCTGTTGGCATCGGCCACATTGCTGAAGGCACCGATCTGGACCACGAAGCCGGTTCCCGCCGCAGGCGCCGCGGCGGGCGCAGCGGCCGGTTCGGCGGCGGTCGCCCGCGGGCTCTCGGCGACAGGCGGCGTCCGCGCGGGCTCGCGCGCCGGCGGCGTCTCGGCCGGCAGCGGCTGCGTGGTCGGCGCGGCGGGCGTGGTGACCGCCGACGCGCGGGAGGCTTCCGCAGGGGCCGGCGCTGCGGGGCGCGCGACTTCGGGACGCGCGCCGGCATCGAGCGCGACCACGCGCGGGGTCACGTCGTCGCGCACCTGCGCCGCACGTATGCGGACGATCTCGGCGTCCGCGCGGCTGCCGTAGGGCCCCAGCCGCACGCGGTACGCGGGCTTGCCGTTGAGGGTGAAGCCTTCGCGGTATCCGGTGAGCCCGGCCTGGCCGAGCTGGCGCAGGATCGCATCGGCATCGCCTTCGCTGGCGAATGCCGCGTAATGCACGGCGTAACCGCCCGCGGCGACGGTCGGCGGTAGCGCCGGCTCGCGGGTCGTCGTATCGACAGTCGGCAATGCACTGCCATCGGGCTGGGCGGCAGGCTGCGCGGGCGCTGCTTCGGCCAGGGGCCCGCCCGCGAGCGCGCCGCCCTCGCCCACCGGCGGCGGCGTGACCAGCGGCAGATCGACGGTCCGGTAATCGCCGTCGGGCGTATCGGGCACCCCAAGCGGCATGTCCGGCAGCCCGCTGGCGGGCGCAGGGCCCTTGACCAGCATCGGCAGGAAGATGACCGCGAGCGCGATCAGCACGGCGGCGCCGATCAGGCGTTGTTTGAGTGCAGACGACATGCGCAGATCCGGGGCACGGGAGCCGCGCGAATTATACGCGCGGCGCCGGGCGCGCTTCTTAACGCCCGCCCCGCAACCAGGCCAGCGCCTCAGCCGCGGCATGGAAAGAGCCCAGCACCAGCACCCGCTCGCCGGGTTTGGCGGCCGCCACCGCGGCTTCGAGTGCGTGCCCAACGTCGGCATGCAAGTCGGCGTCGAGCCCGGCGGGCAGGCGTGCGCGCAGTGCGGCCGCGTCCTGGCCGCGGGCGCCGAAACCCTGCGAGCCGGCAAGGTGCCAGCGCGCGATCGACGGCGCCAGTGCGCTCGCAACACCGGCGACGTCCTTGTCGGCAAGCGCGGCGAACACCGCGACCGTGCGTCCACCAGCCGGCGCCACCTGCAGCCAGTCCGCCAGCGCCTGCGCCGCCTGCGGGTTGTGCGCCACGTCGACAACGACCTCCACCCCGCCCCGGTCGAAGCGCTGCAAGCGCGCGTCGAGCGTGGCGTCGGCGATGCCCGAAGCCAGCGCGGTGTCTTCCACGTCCCGCCCCAGCGCCCGCACGGCCGCGACCGCGACTGCGGCATTGCGCAGCTGGACCGGCGCGACCAGCGCGGGCATCGGCAGCTCCACCTCGTAGCCGACTTCGCGCCAGACCCATCGGTCATCCCCGACCGGGGCGAACAGGAAATCGCTGCCGCCACGCACCGCGACCGCGCCGATGCGGTAGGCATGTCGCAGCACGCTCGCCGGGGGATCGGTATCGCCGAGTACCAGCGGCTTCCAGGCCCGGGCGATGCCGGCTTTCTCCAGGCCGATCGCCTCGATGTCGTCGCCGAGCCAGTCCTGGTGATCGAGACCGACGGTCGTGATCACCGATACGTCCGGCTCGACGATATTGACCGCGTCGAGCCGGCCGCCGAGGCCGACCTCCAGCACCGCCAGATCGAGATCCGCCCGCGCGAACAGCCACAGGGCTGCCAGCGTGCCGGTCTCGAAGAAGGTCAACGGGGTCTGCCCGCGCGCGGTCTCGACCGCCTCGAACGCGGCCACCAGCGCCGCGTCATCGACATCACGGCCGTCGATGCGCACGCGCTCGTTGTAGGCCAGCAGATGCGGCGAGGTGTACGCGCCGACGCGCCAGCCGGCCGCACGTGCGATCGCCTCGACGAACGCGACCGTGGATCCCTTGCCGTTGGTCCCGCCGATGGTGATCACCTGCGCAGCCGGGCGGCCGCAGTCCATGCGCGCATAGACCGCGCCGACGCGGTCGAGGCCCATCTCGATTTCGGTCGGGTGTCGCGCCTGGATCGCGCTCAGCCAGTCCTGCAGGTTGCGGGCATCGTTCATAGCGCGCGATGGACCGCCTCGCCGAAGAACGCGGTGTGATGCGCGCAGTCGTTCAGGCGCACCACCTCGAGATGGTCGACGTCCGGGCCTTCGAGCAGGTTCAGCGTGGTCGGCGCCTGGCGGAACGTCCAGAGCCTGGAGAACGGAATCCCGAGGATGTGGCACAGGATCACGCGGTTGACCGCATCGTGGGCGACGATCAGCGCGGTGTCGTCGGGACCGAGGCCGTCGACGGCGCGCGCGAATGCCGGCCAGGCGCGATCGAAGACCTGCTGCAGCGATTCGCCACCGGGCATCTGCACGCTGTCGGGCGCATCGCGCCAGGCCGCCAGGCGCTCGGGGTCGCGTTCGCGGATCTCGCTGGCGAGCAGGCCTTCCCAGGTCCCGTGGGCGATCTCGGCAAGCCCGGCGTCATTGGTCAGCATCGACGCACGCGCGGCCCCGAGCGCGAGTCTCGCGGTACGGTCGGCGCGCGACAGCGGCGAGGCGACCGCGCGATCGATGCGCACATCGGCCAGTCGCTGGCCAAGCAGGGACGCCTGGCGCTCACCGACGTCCGACAAGGCGATGTCCTCCTGCCCCTGATAGCGGCCTTCGGCGTTCCACGGGGTTTCGCCGTGACGGGCGAGCAGGATTCTCATCGGATGTGTCCTTGCAAGGCGCGGCGGCAGGCCGCGACGCGGCGCGCCAGTCTAATGGAAGCCGCGGCCGCCCCGCCTCCGGAGCGACCGCCACGGGCGAACCCGGCAATCCTGCTGGACCCGCCTCGCCAGCGGCGGCGCCATGCCCGGGTGTGCGCATGGGCGCGGCCAACCGGACAACGCCGGCGCCGGAAATCCACCGGCAATCAGCGTACCGGCACGCCCATCTCCTGCAGCAGGCGCGGCGCCGGATCGACTTCCTGCATGACCCAGCGGATGTAGCGCTGGTCGACCGAGATGGTGCGGGTCATCGCCGGATCGAACACCCAGTTCGACACCACCGCTTCCCAGGTCATGTCGAACAGCAACCCGGTCAGCCTGCCGTCGCCATCGAGCACCGGCGAGCCGGAGTTGCCGCCGGTGACGTCGAGATCGGACAGGAAGTTGACCGGCACCGTGCGCAGGCGGCGATCGGCGAGGCCTCCGTGGCGCCTTGCGGAAATCGCGTCCAGCTGCGCCTGAGGCGCGTCGAACGGTTCGATTCCAGTGGCCTTGGGCGGAATCTGCTCGAGCAGGGTGAACGGCGTCTGCCGGGCGCCTGCCGCATTGGTGTAGCCGGTCACCTTGCCGAAGGTGATGCGCAGCGATGAGTTGGCATCCGGGTAGACCGCTTCCTTGCGGCTCGCGCGGTAGTCGGCGACGGCCTGCAGATAGACCGGCCGCAGCTGCAGCAGGTCTCCGGCGCGCGCCTTCGCCGCCGCCTCGATCTGCAACAGTTCCGGGGTCACAGCGACGGCGTAAACGAGCGCCGGATCGCGGCTGCGCAGGAACGCACGGCGATCGGCGGCGAACCACTTCAGGCGCTCCTCGCCGTTGCCCAGCATGCTGCGCTGCAGGCGATCGAGCGCGCGGTCGATCGCGGCGGCGTCATTGCCGCCCAGCCAGGTATCGATGGCCTTGATGCGCTGCTCGGGCGGCAGCTGCACATATTGCAGCAGCGCGTAGCGCGTGAGCTCCCGGTCCATCGCCGGCACGAAGCGCCGGTCCATCTGCCTGAGGCTGCCCTCGATCGCGGGCAGGTCGCGCTGCTGGTAGCCCTGCTCGCGCATCGCGTCGGGCTTTTCCTTCTCGATCGACAGGCGATACAGGCGGTTCGCCGTCGACAGCAATCCGCTGTTGTCGAGCAGCGACAGCACCAGGTCCCGGTCGCGCATCGCCTGGGCCTGGGCGTCGAGCGCGACGATCTTCGCGTGCGCATCGAGCGCGGCGGCGCCCTCGTCGCCGCGGCTGCGCAACCAGTCGAGCACGGCGGCCTCTTCGCTGCGCTTGCGCTCCAGCGCGCCGACGCGTTCGAAGCCCTGCAGCTGGCCTTCGTAGTTCTTCAGGGTGTTCTGCCAACCGCGCACGGCGCTGGCGTAGCGCACCTCGGTCTCGGGATCGCCCTTGCCGCGCGCCTCGACCAGGTCGATCAGCGCGCGGTAGTGACGGCCGATCTGCGGGTAACGCCAGGCCACGGTCTCGGCGAACTCGTCGGCGAACGCATACCGGCTGGTGCGACCCGGATATCCCGCCACCATGACGAAATCGTTCTCCCGCAGCGGCTTGTCGGCCAGGCGCAGGAATCGCTTCGGGGTGTAGGGGACGTTGTCCTGGGCGTACTCGGCCGGGCGGCCATCGCGGCCGACATACGCGCGGTAGAACGCAAAGTCGCCGGTGTGGCGCGGCCACATCCAGTTGTCCACATCGCCGCCGAAGCTGCCGATGCCGCCGGCCGGGGCGTAGACCAGGCGCACGTCGCGGATCTCGAGGTTGCGGAACAGCCGGTAGCTGTTGCCGCCGAGGAAGCTGTAGAGCCGGCAGCGGTAGCCGGGTTCGGCCTCGCAACGCGCGACCAGGGCCTTCTCGACCGTGTCCAGCGCGGTCGCGCGGCCGAGGCTGTCGGGGGCGGCGTCGATGGCGGCGCGCACTTCGGCGGTGACGTCCTGGATGCTGTCGAGCGCATAGATGCGCGCGTTCGGCCCGGCGGAGATCTCGTCGCCGATCGCGGCGGCATTGAAGCCCTCGCGCATCAGGTTGTTTTCGGGCGTCGAATTGAGCTGGATGGCGCCATAGGCGCAATGATGATTGGTGATCACCAGGCCCTGCGGCGAAACGAAGCTCGCGGTGCAGCCCCCGAGAGACACCACGGCGCCCAGCGGATCGCCGGTCAGGTCGGCCAGGCGGTCCGCATCGAGCCGCAACCCCGCCTTGCGCAGCGCCGGCGCGATGTCGGGAAGCTGCTGCGGCACCCACATGCCCTCCCCCGCCGCCACCCCTGGCGCGCTGCAGCTGAAGAAGACGCCCAGCAGCGTCGCGGCCAGTAACGAATGGCGCATGAGTGGTCCTGTGGATCGTGACGGGGGGCCAAGTCTAGCCAACCCACCCGGGAGCGGGCCAACGCGGCGAGGCCCGCAGCGGTCGCCACAGTGCCGCGCCGTATAATCGCCGGCTCTTTCCGCCACCGGCAGGCACGACGACATGGCCCAGACAATGAAGGCGCTGGTGAAGCGCGAAGCAGGCAAAGGCATCTGGATGCAGGACGTGCCGGTGCCCGCGCCCGGCCCCAACGACGTGCTGATCCGCGTGGAGAAGGCCGCGATCTGCGGCACCGACCTGCACATCTACCTGTGGGACGAGTGGAGCCAGCGCACGATCACCCCGGGGCTGGTGATCGGCCACGAGTTCGTCGGCCGCATCGTCGAGCTGGGCTCGGCGGTCACCGGCTACACGGTGGGTCAACGCGTCTCCGCCGAAGGCCACCTGGTCTGCGGCCATTGCCGCAACTGCCGCGCCGGCAAACCGCACCTGTGCCCGAACACGGTCGGCATCGGCGTGACCCGGGACGGCGCCTTCGCCGAATACGTGGTGATGCCGGCGACCAACCTGTGGCCGATCCCGGACCAGATCCCGAGCGAGCTGGCCGCGTTCTTCGATCCCTACGGCAACGCCGCGCACTGCGCCCTGGAATTCGACGTGGTCGGCGAGGACGTGCTGATCACCGGCGCCGGCCCGATCGGCGTGATGGCGGCGGGCATCTGCAAGCACATCGGCGCGCGCAACGTGGTGGTGACCGACGTCAACGACTTCCGCCTCAAGCTGGCCGCCGACATGGGCGCCACGCGCGTGGTCAACGTGTCGAACACCTCGCTCAAGGACGTCATGAAGGACCTCCACATGGAGGG
>Ga0233369_1000689_pt1 | contig 12843 bp, 12 predicted proteins | sample ElkDunMinimDraft_26_FD_191537 | JGI IMG/M metagenome (GOLD analysis project Ga0233369, IMG submission 191537) | Fecal eukaryotic communites from dung pellets of Tule Elk in California, USA - Elk Dung D16 | ecosystem: Host-associated > Mammals > Digestive system > Large intestine > Fecal | place... | reverse complement strand
GCTAACATCCGGCGATGCCCCGCATGTCCCAGACCATGGCCGCTGCGCGCGCCGTTTCCATCGTCCTGCATCCATTCGTCGTCTTTACCGCGCTTGCACTGATTGCGGCCTTGCGGCTCGATCCCGCATCGCTCGCGCGCACCTTGGTCGGCTTGGGCACGGCCATCGCGATCGTCTCGATCTTCATCTGGCAACGCCGCCGCGGTGGGCACTGGCAGACCGTGGACGCATCGCGCCCGCAGGAGCGGCCCTTGCTGTATGGACTGGTGTTGCTCCTTGCCGGCGGCTACTGGCTGTGGATGGGCGGTCCGGGGTCGGCGATGTCGGCCGGTGTACTCGCCGCGGTGGCGATGCTGTGCCTGGCCGGCCTCGCCAACCGCTGGATCAAGCTGTCGTTGCACATGGCGAGCCTGGTTTTCGCCGGGATATTGCTGCTGCAGCTCGCGCCTGCGGCCGCGGTCGTGGCACTGCTATGCGCGCCGCTGCTGGGTTGGTCGCGCCTGCGGCTGGGGCGACACTCGCGTTCGGAAGTATTGGGCGGCGCGGCGCTGGGGGCGGCATCGGCGCTCCTTCCCTACGTCATCGGCTGACAAGGCGGGGCGGTCGCATCCGACACGGTTTCCGATCGCTGCGGCGCTCCCTTCCCACCGGAGCAACGCATGCGCGGCGGTGCGCCGGGCCGCTCCGGTTCGATCCGGAGCATCCGTGGCGCGACCGGTTCCGGGCCCACAGGGATGCCGTCCACCTGCGTGCCGCATTGGGCACGGCGCTCAGCCCGTCCGCCGCAGCACCAGCTCCAGCACGAACTTGCTGCCGAAGAACGCCAGCACCAGCAGCGCCATCGCCGCCAGCGTCCAGCCGACCGCGCGTGCGCCGCGCCAGCCATGGCGCCAGCGGCCGAGGAGCAGGGCGCCGAAGGCCAGCCAGGACAGCACGCTCAGCACCGTCTTGTGCATCAGGTGCTGGGCGAAGAAGTCGTCGACGAACAGCACGCCGGTCAACAGCGTGGCGGTGAGCAGGACGAAACCGACCCAGATCGTGCGGAACAGCAGCGATTCGAGTTCGGTCAGCGGTGGCAGGGCGCGCAGCCAGCGGTGGAATTCGCGCCGCCGCAGTGCCCGCTCCTGGGCCATCAGCAGCAGCGCGAGCAGGGCTGCGATCGCGAGCGCGGCATAGGCCAACAGGGCGAACCAGGCGTGCATCTGCAGGCGCCAGTCCAGTGTGTCGCTGGCCGTATGCGTGGCCTGGCCGTAGGTGATCAGCGTCACCGCCGCGATCGGGAACACGATCACCCCGAGCGCGGCCATGCGACCCCGCGCGTCGTAGAGCACGGTCAGCACCGCCATGCCCAGGCTGACCAGCGACAGGGCAGCGAAGAAATGCAGTTCCGCGCCGACATCCCGCCACACCACGAGGTGCGCGGCCGCGTGCAGCGCCACGGCGCAGAGTGCTGGCGCGGCCCACCAGATCGTGGCCGGGGCGGGTTCCCGACCGACGCCGCGCACCAGGGCAGCGGCCGCCAGCAGGTAGAGCAGGGCAGCAATGAGAACGAATGTCATCGGCGAAGTGTCGCACGCCGGTCGTTCGCCAGCGAGGTGCCCGGGCCGGCCCGCTATAATCGCGGACCGTATTCCGCCGCATCGAGTCCCGCATGTTCGAGTCCCTGACCCAGCGCCTGTCCGGCACCATGGAGCGCCTGCGCGGGCGCGGTCGCCTGACGGAAGAGAACATCCGCGAAGCGACCCGCGAGGTGCGCATCGCGCTGCTCGAGGCCGACGTGGCCCTGCCGGTGGTGCAGGCGCTGATCGAGCGGATCAAGGTGCGCGCGGTCGGCCAGGAAGTGCTGAAGTCGCTCACCCCTGGCCAGGCACTGATCAAGGTCGTGCGCGACGAGCTGACCGCGGTCATGGGCGCGCAGGCCACCGAGCTCAACCTCAACGTGCCGGCCCCGGCCGTGATCCTGATGGCCGGCCTGCAGGGCGCGGGCAAGACCACGACGGTCGGCAAGCTCGCCAAGCTGCTCAAGGAAAAGCGCAAGAAGAAGGTCATGGTGGTCTCGGCCGACGTCTACCGTCCGGCCGCGATCGAGCAGCTGAAGACGCTGGCCCAGCAGGTCGACGTTGCGTTCTTCCCGTCCGATGCTTCCCAGCAGCCGGTCGACATCGTGCGCGCCGCCATCGCCGATGCGAAGAAGTCCTTCATCGACGTGCTGATCGTCGACACCGCCGGCCGCCTCGCCATCGACGAGGCGATGATGGCCGAGATCAAGGCGCTGCATGCCGAGGTCAAGCCGGTCGAGACCCTGTTCGTCGTCGATTCGATGACCGGCCAGGACGCCGCCACGACGGCCAAGGCCTTCGGCGAAGCGCTGCCGCTGACCGGCGTGGTGCTGACCAAGACCGACGGCGACGCCCGCGGCGGCGCGGCGCTGTCGGTGCGCTACATCACCGGCAAGCCGATCAAGTTCGTCGGCACCGGCGAGAAGGTCGATGGCCTGGATGTGTTCCATCCCGAACGTGTCGCCAGCCGCATCCTCGACATGGGCGACGTGCTGTCGCTGGTCGAGCAGGTCGAAGGCCAGGTCGACAAGGACAAGGCGCAGAAGCTCGCCGAGAAGGTCGCCAAGGGCAAGAAGTTCGATCTCAACGACATGCGTGACCAGCTCGAGCAGATGCAGAACATGGGCGGCATCGGCAGCCTGATGGAAAAGCTGCCGGGTCTCGGCCAGGTGCCGGAACACCTCAAGCAGCAGGTGGCGCAGAACAAGGAAGTGCCGCGGATGATCGCGATCATCAATTCGATGACCAAGAAGGAACGGCGCAATCCGAACCTGCTCAACGGCTCGCGGCGCTCCCGCATCGCCGCCGGTTCCGGCACCACGCCGGCCGACGTCAACAAGCTGATGAAGCAGTACATGCAGATGGAAAAGATGATGGGCAAGATGGCCCGCGGCGGCATGAAGGGCATGATGCGCGGCCTGCAGGGCATGATGGGCGGCATGGGCCGCATGCCGTTCCGCTGAGCACTCCCACGCGCGAGCGGTCGGCGATGGCCCGCAGCTCCTGCGCGACGCGCGCGGGCGGCTCATCGCGGGCCTCGCGACCGGCGCGGTCCGGCCTCGCCCGGTCCCGCCCGCCAGTGTCCGCCGGTGCGGGCGGGTTCCCCGCAAGCGCCGTCGGCGCATCCCTGCTTCCGCTCTTGCGGTGCCTCCGTGCGCGCCAGGGAGGGGCGCGATGACGGCGCTTTACTGGAACGGACGGCCGGCCACGCTGCATGATCTGGCCGTCCCGGCGCTGCGCAACGATGGCCATTTCACGACCTTCCAGCTGCGCGAGAGGGCGGTACTGGGCCTGGATCTGCACCTGCAGCGCCTCGACGAGGCCTCGCGGGCACTGTTCGGCCTCGGCCTGGATGCGGATCGGGTGCGGCAGTCGTTGCGCGCGGCCGTGGTCGAGACCGGGACGCGGGATGCGACCGTGCGCATCACCGTCGTGCCGCGCGTGGTCGATGCCCGGGTGTCGCTGGATCTGCTCGTCGCGCTGTCGGCGCCGGCCGAGCCGGGAGTGGCGTCCCTGCGCCTGCGCTCGTTCGTGTTCCAGCGCGATACGCCGGCGATCAAGCATGTCGGCACGTTCGCGCAGTTCCAACGCCAGCGGCTTGCCCGGGAAGCCGGCGCGGACGATGCACTGTTCGTCGACGGCCAGGGGCGGGTGGTCGAGGGGTCGGTCTGGAACCTCGGACTGTGGGACGGCGTGGCCGTCATCTGGCCGCAAGGCGATGCCCTGCGAGGCACCCGGGAGCGCCTGCTGCAGGCCGGCCTGGCCGCGCTCGGTGTGCCCCAGGCGGTGCGCCCGGTCATGCTGGCCGAGCTGGACGCCGGTATGGCCGCGTTTACCTGCAATGCGCGCGGGCAGCAGCTGATCGGCGACGTTGATGGCCGGGCCATGACGGTGGATCCGGGCCTGTTGGCGCTGCTGGATCGAGCCCTGGGGGCGCAGCCGCGGACGCTGGTGGCCTGAGGCGGGGCAGCCGGGTGCTTGTGCCGGATCCTGGGATTCCCGCTATAATCGCCGGCTTACCTCGCCACCCTGGCGACTGGGCAACACAGGAAGCAAAGCAATGGTCAAGATCCGTCTCGCGCGCGGTGGCGCCAAGAAGCGTCCGTTCTACCACATCGTCGTGACCGACTCGCGCAGTGCGCGCGACGGCCGCAACATCGAACGCGTGGGTTACTACAACCCCGTCGCGACCGGTGGCGAGCAGCGCGTCGTCCTCGATGCCGCCCGCATCGACCATTGGGTGTCCAATGGCGCCCAGATGACCGACAAGGTCCGTGCCCTGTACAAGGACGCGGGCAAGACGGCTGTTGCGGCAACCGCCGCCTGATGTCGCGGCCGCGCCCAGCGCGCGGCCAAGTCACGCAATGAACGACCCGACGCGCCAGCCTCCCCAGCGGATGATCCAGCTGGGCAAGGTCCATGGCGCGTTCGGCGTGCGTGGCGAAGTGAAGCTGGAGTCGTTCACCGAGCCGCGCAATGCCATTTTTCGTTACCAGCCCTGGGTGTTGCGCGATGCGCGCGGCGCCGAGCGTACGCTGGAAGGCGCGCGGGGCCGCGAGACGCCGAAGGGCATCGTCGCCACGCTGCCAGGCATCGAGGACCGTGATGGCGCCGAAGCCACCCGTGGGCTCGAGATCTGGGTGGCGCGCGAGGCGCTTCCGCCGCCGCAGCCGGGCGAGTACTACTGGGTCGATCTCGAGGGCCTGGCGGTGCGCAATACCGACGGCAGCGATTTCGGTGTGGTCTCGCACCTGTTTTCCACCGGTGCCAACGACGTGCTGGTGGCACAGGGCGAACGTGAGCGGATGATCCCGTTCCTGGTTCCGGACTACATCGTCTCGGTGGATTTCGACGCTGGCGTCGTGACCGTCGACTGGGATCCCGAGTTCTAGCCATCAGCGGATCGACGGCGTCGTTCCCCGTGGACGTGTCCGTCCTTCCGCGCTCGGCAGGACATGTCGAGCGCGGCCCCGCCGGGGCAGGAGCAGACACGCGATGACGTCCGAGACGAATACCCAGCCAGACACGCCCGCGCGCGGGCCGATCCGCATCGACGTCGTCAGTCTGTTCCCCGATTTCATCGATCAGGCGGCTGCGGTGGGTGTGGTCGGGCGCGCGCGCGAGCGCGGCCTGCTCTCGCTGCAGGGCTGGAATCCTCGCGACTACGCCCAGGGCAACTACCGCCGGGTGGACGATCGCCCCTTTGGCGGCGGTCCCGGCATGGTCATGCTGATCGATCCGCTGCGCGCGGCGATCGCCGCCGCCCGCGCGGTCGATCCCGCGCCGGCGCGGGTGATCTACATGAGCCCGCAGGGCCGCCCATTGACCCAGGCACACGTGCGCGAACTCGCCGCGCTGCCGAGGCTGATCCTGCTGTGCGGCCGTTACGAAGGGGTCGATGAGCGCCTGCTCGCGGCCGAGGTGGACGAAGAGCTGTCGATCGGCGACTACGTGCTGTCGGGCGGCGAGCTGGCCGCGGCCGTCGTCGTCGATGCGGTCGCGCGGCTGCAGGATGGCGCGCTCGGTGATGCAGAGTCCGCTGTGCAGGACAGCTTCGAGGGCGACGGCCTGCTGGACTGTCCGCACTACACGCGCCCGGTCGAGCACGCGCTGGGCCAGGTGCCGGATGTGCTGCTGTCGGGCAATCACGCCGAGATTGCCAAGTGGCGTCGTCAGCAGTCGTTGCTGCGCACCCTTGAGCGTCGGCCGGACCTGCTGGACGAGGCCGCGCTCGGCAAGGCCGATCGCCGGCTGCTCGCGGAATGGCGCGCCGCGCATCCAGGCAGCCGCTCCGGAGACTGAGCTGGAGTAGGTGCTCTGGCTTTCTCGGGCGGCGTGCCCGTATAATGCGCGGCTGACCGTTTCATCCGAGCCGCAAGAGCTCGTCAAGCCAGAGCGTGCGTCCACGTGCACCACGCCTATAACGACACCAACAGGCCCAGACCCATGACCACCAAGCCCTCCCTGAACACCCTGCTGCAGAACTTCGAAAGCGCGCAGAGCGCGCGCGTGCTTCCCGACTTCGGCCCCGGCGACACCGTCGTCGTCAACGTCAAGGTCAAGGAAGGCAACCGCGAGCGTGTGCAGGCCTACGAGGGCGTGGTCATCGCGATCAAGAACGCCGGTCTGAACTCTGCGTTCACCGTGCGCAAGATTTCGCACGGCTTCGGCGTCGAGCGCGTGTTCCAGAGCCACAGCGCGCAGATCGACTCGGTCGAAGTGAAGCGCCGCGGCAAGGTCCGCGCCGGCAAGCTGTACTACCTGCGCGGTCTGGAAGGCAAGAAGGCACGCATCAAGGAAGATCTGTCCGCTTCGGCCAAGGCCAAGAACGAGAAGGCACGCGCCGACCGCGCTGCCGATGCCGCGGCGAAGAACGAAGCTGCTGCCGCTGCCAAGACGGCGGCCGCTGGCGAGTAATCGCTGCGTTCGATGTCGCACGACGGCCGCCGCAAGGCGGCCGTTTGCGTTCCGGGCTTCCGCATCGCGGGGCGCAATGTACGGGTCCTGCCGGCTATGCCGGGGGCGGCGCCCTTCCGCCCGAAATTCCGCGGTGCATGGCGCTGGAGTCTGCACGTCGTTGCGACGGGCCGTACGCGGCGGCAGCGGCGACCCCGATGCCTGGTGCATGCATGGGCGGCCTTCATTCGCATGATGCGGAAGGCCAGCCCAGCCTGCGTCGCGGCAGGCGTTACAGGCCCTCGAAACATCGCGCGTTGATTGGCGGCGATCCGGCCCCATCCACGATCGCTGACTGCGTTCCCTCGACGTTCCCATGACGCGTTCCCGCGTTCTGTCGACCCGTCCTCGGCTGCCGCCGATCCATGACTGATCCGTATGACCGATATCCAGGCTTCGAATACCGCCGAAAGCGTACGCCTCGATCTGTGGCTGTGGGCGGCGCGCTTCTTCAAGACCCGCGCACTTGCCAAACAGGCGATCGAGACCGGCAAGGTCGATATCGGCGGGCAGCGCGCCAAGCCCTCGCGTGCGGTGCGTCTTGGCGACGGACTGCGCATCGCGCGTGGCGAAGAACACTTCGACATCGTGGTGGCTGGCCTTTCGGACATGCGTGGGCCGGCCCCGGTGGCGCGCGCGCTGTACACCGAGTCGGATGCGTCGAGGGCCCTGCGCGAAACCCGGATGGCGGAGCTGCGTGCGGCCCGGGCCGGCTACCAGGCACCCGAGCAGAAACCCGACAAGCGTGCGCGCCGGTTGATCCGCGCGCTCGGCGACATCGACGCGATCTGATTTCAGAGCCAGTCGCGCACGAGCGTTTCCGACACTGTCCATAGCCGCGCGGCCATCGCTGGATCGCGCTGGGCATCGCTCTGCGCGGCCGGGGCGAAATCCCGCCAGAAGCCGCCGTTGAGACCTGCCGCAGCGGGCGAGCCCGCAAGCCAGCACGGCGTGGCTGCGCCCTGCTGCACGCTGCGCGCGTCGCTGCGGTAGCCATTGCCAACGTTACGCAGGATGTTGGTGCGCGTGTGCCCGGGCGAGACGCAGTTCGAGGTTGCGCGCGTGCCGGCCAGACGACGCGCGAGTTCCAGGGAGAACAGGCCGTTGGCGAGTTTCGAGTGGGCGTAACGCGCCTCCCAGCTCCCGCCCGACAGGTCATCGAACTGGATGCCGCCCGGCGGTGCATTGCGCTCGTCGGCGCTGCCCAGCACCACCACGCGCCCTTGCGACGCGGCGGTGATCCGGTCGAGCAACCGGCGCACCAGCAGGTAGTGGCCGAGATGGTTCACGACGAACGTCTTCTCGAGGCCGCGCACCTGTTCGAGCGCATCCAGGACCACCCCGGCATTGCAGACCACGGCGTCGAGCGGAACGCCGAGCGCCCGGATCGTGTCGCCTGCTGCAACGACGGAGTCGAAGTCGGCAAGGTCCATGACCACCGGCGTGGCACGGCCTTCGATCGCCGCGCATGCGGTCTCACCGGCTTCCCGCGACCGCGCGGTGCCGACCACGTGCGCGCCGCGCAGTGCGAGCACGCGCATGGTCTCCTGGCCGATACCCGAGTTGCAGCCGGTGACGACGATGGTGCGTCCGCGCAGGTCGAGGCCGGCGGTCGCCTGTTCGGCGGTCGTGCTCGCATCGAGGGCCTTCGATCGGGCGATTCCGGGCAGGGCGGTGGAGAGCGTGGCGAGCACGCCGGCCTGCAGCAGGCGACGCCTTCCGATGTCGAGGGTCATGGTGCGACTCGTCCGTGCGGGAAACCGGCCGTCGAGTGTAGACGGCCGGTCGATCGGGTCGCGACAGGAAACGCGGCGGCCCCGTCGGGCCCATGCCGCGCGCCCCAGCATGCAGGGCGGCAACCCCACCGGAGGCGCCGGATACCCGTGCATCGGGACCGCTGCCGGCGCTGACGCCGACAGCTCAGAGCAAGGACTTGATCCGGTACAACGCCTCGAGCGCCTGCTTGGGGCTGAGCTCGTCGGGGTCCAGTCCGGCGAGGGCTTCGACTGCGGCCGAGCTCGGGCCGAACAATCCGATCTGCTGCGGCGAGTCCAGCGTGCCGGCCGACAGCGGCGCCGGCGCGGGACTGTCGTGGCGCCGCTGTTCCAGTTCCGCCAGCCGCGCCCGGGCATCGCGCACGACCTGCTTGGGCAGACCGGCGAGCGCGGCGACCTGCAGGCCGAAGCTGCGATCGGCCGGGCCGTCCTTGACCGCGTGCATGAACACCAGCTTCTCGTTGCCTTGCTGGTCGCGGTGTTCGACCGCGTCCAGGTGCACGTTGGCGATGCCGCTGCCGGGCTGGGCGAGGGCGGTGAGTTCGAAGTAGTGCGTGGCGAACAGCGTGTAGCTGCGGTTGCGCTGCGCCAGATGCCGCGCGCACGCATCCGCAAGCGCCAGGCCGTCGTAGGTCGACGTGCCACGGCCGATCTCGTCCATCAGCACCAGGGAGCAGTCCGTGGCGTGGTGGAGGATGTAGCTGGTTTCGGCCATCTCGACCATGAAGGTCGACTGGCCCTTGGCGAGGTCGTCGCCCGCGCCGATCCGGGTGAGGATGCGGTCGATCGGGCCGATCACCGCGCGGCTGGCGGGCACGAAACTGCCGATGTGGGCCAGCAGCACGATGAGCGCGTTCTGGCGCATGTAGGTGCTCTTGCCGCCCATGTTCGGGCCGGTGATCACCAGCATCCGGCGCTCGTTGAACGCGTCGCCATCGCCGAGCACGAGGTCGTTGGGTTCGAAGGGCTCGCGGCGCACGGCTTCGACCACGGGATGGCGGCCTCGCTCGATGCAGATGCCGGGCGAGGCGCCGAGCTGCGGGCGCGACCAGTCCAGGGCCTGTGCCCGTTCGGCGAAGCAGGCCAGCACGTCGAGCTCGCTGAGCGCGCCGGCGCAGCGCTTGAGCGCTTCCAGGCGTCCGCCGAGCGTGTCGAGAAGCTGTTCGTAGAGCAGGCGCTCGCGCGCCAGTGCACGTTCGCGCGCCGACAGCACCTTGTCCTCGAACTGCTTGAGTTCCTCGGTGATGTAGCGCTCGGCGTTGGTCAGCGTCTGCCGGCGCGTGTAGTGCGCCGGGGCCCTGGCCGAATGGGCCTTGGAGACTTCGATGTAATAGCCGTGCACCCGGTTGTAGCCGACCTTGAGTGTCGGAATGCCACTGGTTTCGCGTTCGCGTGCTTCCAGCTCGACCAGGAACTGGTCGGCATGGGTGCTCAGGCGTCGCAGCTCGGCGAGCTCGACGTCGTGCCCGTCGGCGAACACGCCGCCATCGCGCGCGAGCACCGGAGGCTGTTCGACCAGGGCGTCGGCGAGCAGGCACGCTTCGGCCGCATGTTCGCCGAGACCATCGTGCAGCGTGCGCAGACGTGGCGAATCGAGCGCACCGAGGATGCCGCGTACGTCCGGCAGCATCGCCAGGCCGTCGCGCAGCGTGGACAGGTCACGCGGACGTGCCGAGCGCAGGGCGATGCGGGTGAGTACGCGCTCCAGATCGCCGAGGGCGCGGAAACGCTCGCGCAGATCCGCATCCGCCCCGCTGCGCTGCAGGGTGTCGACGGCATGCAGACGTTCGTCGAGCACCGCGCGGTCGCGCAGCGGACGATGCAGCCAGCGCCGCAGCAGGCGACCGCCCATCGGCGTGATCGTCGAATCGAGCACGCCGAGCAGGGTGTTGCGGGTATCGCCATCGACCCGGGTATCGAGTTCCAGATGCCGGCGGGTGGCGGCATTCATCGCGATCGCGCCGTCGCCGCTCTCGACCGAGATGGAGGTCAGGTGCGGCAGGCGCTGCTTCTGGGTTTCCTCGACGTAGCCCAGCAGCGCGCCGGCGGCTGCGATCGCGAGGGGCCGATCGTCGATGCCGAAGCCGGTGAGATCGTGCAGGCCGAAGAACTGCAGCAGCTGGCGGCGCCCGGACTCGGCATCGAACAGCCACGGCGGGCGGCGGCGCAGGCCGCCACGCTCGAACAGGAAGGCGGGCCAGCCGTCCTCGTCGGGGACCAGCAGCTCGGCGGGATCGAGACGCGCGATTTCCGCCTCGAGCGTGTCCTCATTCGCGCATTCGCATACCAGGAAGCGTCCACCGGCGAGATCCGCCCAGGCCAGGCCGTACTGGCCATTGCGCTGGCGGGCGACCGCCATCAGCAGCGTGTCCCGGCGCTCCTGCAGCAGCGCTTCGTCGGTGACCGTGCCCGGCGTGACGATGCGCACCACCTTGCGCTCGACCAGGCCCTTGCTGGCCGCGGGGTCGCCGATCTGCTCGCAGATCGCCACCGATTCGCCCAGCGCGACCAGCCGCGCCAGATACCCCTCCGACGCATGGTGAGGCACGCCCGCCATCGGAATCGGCGCGCCTGCGGAATTGCCACGCTGGGTCAGGGTGATGTCGAGCAGTCGCGCCGCCTTGCGGGCGTCGTCGTAGAACAGCTCGTAGAAGTCGCCCATGCGGAAGAACAGCAGGACGTCGGGGTGCTCCGCCTTGGCGGCGAAGAACTGTTTCATCAGGGGGGTGTGGTCTTGCAAGCTCGGATCGTTCGCGCGGACTTCAGGCCGTCATCTTGCCTGAGATGGCGCGCGGGGTCCCGGCATGGAAACGCCCGGGCGCCGCAAGGGCGTCCGGGCGTCGGGCTCAATCGCCGCGCCGGGGGGCGTGGCGCATAAGATCAGCGGCGCTGTTGCTGCAGATTCCGCGCCGTCTCCAGATGGCCCGCGATCGCCTTGCGGGTGGTCTGCAGGTGATCGCGGACGCGGCTGTCGCTCGCCGAGGGGATCAGTTCCGAATCGAGCTTGGTGAGCGCTTCCTGGTGGCCCATGACCATCGCCTCGACCCAGGCCTCCTCGAACGCCTCGCCGTCGAGCTGGGCGAGCTGCTCGCGCTGGGCGTCGTGCTTGCGCTTCATTTCCGCAAGATCCGGATGCGCGGTGGCGTCGGCTTCGCCGTGGCTCATGGCGCCGGCCCCGGCGGCACCGGTGGTGCCCGCGGTCGCGGCCGTGCCGCCCGCGACCGTCGACATTTCACTCCCGCTGCCGGTTCCGGTGTTGGTTCCCGAACGTCCGAGCAGGGTCTGGGTCGCATCGAGGTTGCGCGTGTGGTCGTTGCGCAGCGTCTGCGCATATTCGCGCACCGGACCCTGCACGTTCTTGGCAAGTGCGGCCTGCGAGGCTTCGATCTCGTGGCGGTCCACTTCCATGACCGCCATCAGCGCCTTGCGGTCGGGCTCGGCGAGGCTGGAGGTGTTGGCCGCCCCGGCGTCGGCCGCCGGACCGGTGGCGGCGCCGTTGCCGATCGTGGCGGCCATGCCGCGACTGCGATCTTCGGTGTCGCCGGTGGAGTTGGGTGTCTCGGCCAGATTGCCGCTGCCACTGTCGGTATTGGTCGCGTTGTTGTTGTCGCAGGCGGCAAGTGCCAGCACGAAGGCGCCGGCCAGGAGGGTCTTCGAAGGAGCCATTGCGGATATCCGGGATGGGAAAGTGCGCCGATGCTAGGCGCCCGGACGTTGTGTCAAACGTGAAAATTCCGTGCCGGCTTCCAGCGTTGACTTGTGCGGCCCGGCGGTGGATTTTCCCTCCATGGACCACACCTCCGAGCCCTGGGAATGCATCGTCGTCGGCGCCGGTCCGGCGGGCCTGTCCGCCGCGTTGTACCTGGCGCGGTTCCGGCGCCGCGTGCTCGTTCTGCACGATGGCATGTCGCGCGCGATGCGCATCCCGCTGACACGCAATGCGCCCGGGTTTCCGGAAGGGATCGCCGGCCCGGATCTGGTCGGACGAATGCTCGAGCACTGCGAGCGCTACGGCGCCCAGGTTCGCGAAGCCGAGGTCGTGGAGGCGCGCAGGCACGAGGGCACCTTCGGCCTGCGAACCGCTGATGGGGTCGTCCACCACGGCCGGGCGCTCGTTCTCGCCACGGGCCTGCACATGGGCCAGATACCGCTTCCGCACGAGGAGCACGAGGCCGCGATTGCCGCAGGCGTGCTGCGCTATTGCCCGATCTGCGACGGAATCGAACACGCCGACACGCGCATTGCCGTGCTCGGCAGCGACCGGCACGGCGCGGCCGAAGCCCTGTTCCTGCGGCAGTTCAGCGAGCAGATCGCTCTGCTTCCCTGCCAGTACGCCGGCCTCGATGCCGACGCCCATGCCCAGCTCACCGCGGCCGGCATCCGGGTGCTGGCCGCCCCGGTAGTGCGCTACGCGCCGCAGGCGGATCGCTTCGACCTGTATCTCGAAGGACGCGACGAGCCGCATACCTTCGATGTCGTCTACCCGGCGCTGGGGTCACAGCACCGCAACGAGCTGGCGCAGATGCTCGGCATCGCGATCGATGCGCATGGCT
>Ga0233369_1000687_pt1 | contig 12909 bp, 6 predicted proteins | sample ElkDunMinimDraft_26_FD_191537 | JGI IMG/M metagenome (GOLD analysis project Ga0233369, IMG submission 191537) | Fecal eukaryotic communites from dung pellets of Tule Elk in California, USA - Elk Dung D16 | ecosystem: Host-associated > Mammals > Digestive system > Large intestine > Fecal | place... | reverse complement strand
GCTGGCTGCGCGACGCGGCCTTCGTGGTGCGCGCGCTCAACCGGCTCGGCGCGACGCGCAGCATGGAGGAGTTCCTGCGCTACATCTACAACATCGCCACCCACGACGGCAGCCTGCAGCCGCTGTACGGGATCAACTTCGCCAGCGAGCTGGAGGAGTCCGAAGTGCCGAGCCTGGGCGGCTACCGCGACATGGGGCCGGTGCGCCGAGGCAACCTGGCCTGGGTGCAGAAGCAGCACGACGTCTACGGCAGCGTGGTGCTGGCCTCGACCCAGCTGTTCTTCGACCAGCGCCTGTCGCATCCGGGCGATGCGGCCGCGTTCGAGCGGCTCGAGCCGCTGGGCGAGCGCGCCTGGGCGCTGCACGACCAGCCCGACGCCGGGTTATGGGAATTCCGTGGCCGCGCCGAGGTGCACACCTATACCGCCGCCATGTGCTGGGCGGCCTGCGACCGCCTGGCCAAGATCGCCGCGCTGCTGGGACTGGAGGCGCGCGCGGCGTACTGGCGCGAGCGTGCCGACGCGATCCGCGCCACCGTGATCGAACGCGCCTGGCGGCCCGAGGCCGACCACTTCAGCGCCTCGTTCGACAGCGACTACCTGGACGCGTCGCTGCTGCTGCTGGCGCACATCGGCTTCCTGTCGCCGGACGATCCGCGCTACGTGTCCACGGTCGAGGCCATCGGCCGCGAGCTGCGCCGCGGCGATGCGCTGTTCCGCTACGTGGCGCCGGACGACTTCGGCGAGCCCGAGACCAGCTTCACCATCTGCACGTTCTGGTACATCGACGCGCTGGCCGCAACCGGGCGCGCCGACGAGGCGCGGGCGATGTTCGAGCGCCTGCTGGAGCGGCGCAACCACCTGGGCCTGCTGTCGGAGGACCTGGCCTTCGACGACGGCGAGGCCTGGGGCAACTTCCCGCAGACCTATTCGCATGTCGGCCTGATCAACGCCGCGATGCGGCTGTCGCGCAGCTGGCAGGAGGCCTCGTGAGCCGCCTGGTGGTGGTGTCCAACCGCGTCGCGCTGCCTGGCGAAAGCCGCGCCGGCGGGCTGGCGGTAGGGCTGGAGGCCGCCCTGGGCCAGCGCGGCGGGCTGTGGTTCGGCTGGAGCGGCAAGGTCGGGCGCGAGGACAGCGGCCGCCTGCACGAGCAGGACGCCGGCGACGTGCGCTACGTCACCATGGACCTCAACCGCGCCGACCACGACGCCTACTACAACGGTTTCGCCAACCGCACGCTGTGGCCGCTGCTGCACTCGCGGCTGGACCTGGTGGACTACGCCCGCGAGACGCGCGCGGGCTACCGCCGGGTCAACATGCTGTTCGCAGACAAGCTGGCGCCGCTGCTGCGCGACGACGACGTGGTCTGGGTGCACGACTACCACCTGATCCCGCTCGGCGCGATGCTGCGCGAGCGCGGCGTGCGCTGCCGGATCGGCTTCTTCCTGCACGTGCCGATGCCCTCGGCCGACCTGGTTTCGGCGTTGCCCGAGCACGGCCGCCTGTTCGGCACCCTGTTCTCCTACGACCTGGTCGGCTTCCAGACGGTGCGCGACGCCGACCGCTTCCGTACCTATGCGCGGATCTTCGGCGGCGCCGCGGTGGACGACGACGGCACCGTTCGCCCGCGGGGCGGCGGCCAGGTGGCGGTGGATGCGTTCCCGATCGGCATCGATGCCAGGCGCATCGCCGAGCAGTCGGCGGCCGCGGTCAACAAGACCGCCGTGCGGGCGCTGCGCGACAGCCTCAGCGGGCGCAAGCTGGCCATCGGCGTGGACCGGCTGGACTATTCCAAGGGGCTGCCCGAGCGCTTCCGCGCGTTCGGCCGCTTCATCGAGCGCCATCCGGGCGAACGCGGCAAGCTCACCTTCCTGCAGATCGCGCCGGTCTCGCGCGGCGACGTGAACGAGTACCGGCTGCTGCGCGACCAGCTCGAAGGCATCGCCGGCCACATCAACGGCACCCATGCCGCGCCGGACTGGACCCCGCTGCGCTACGTCAACCGGAACTTCCCGCACTCCACGCTCACCGGCTTCTACCGGCAGGCCGCGATCGGCCTGGTGACGCCGCTGCGCGATGGCATGAACCTGGTGGCCAAGGAGTACGTGGCCTCGCAGGATCCGGACAACCCGGGGGTGCTGGTGCTGTCGATGCTGGCCGGGGCCGCGGCCGAACTGGACGCGGCCCTGCTGGTCAATCCCTACGACCTGGACGGCGTGGCCGACGCCATCGCGCGGGCGGCGAACATGCCGCTGGCCGAGCGCCGCGAGCGCTGGGAATCGATGATGCGGCCGATCACCGGCTCCGACATCCACACCTGGTGCCGGGCGTTCCTGGAGCGGCTGGCCGCCGTGGGGGGGTGACCGGGCTGCCCTGCGCTGCGCGACGGCGGCCCGGCGCGGTCGTTATACTCGCGGGTCGGAATGCGATTCGGGTGGATTTCACACCAACGCATTCAATGACTTGAACGTCATTCCTAAACACCTGCAAGAACCACAGGGCCGCGCCTGGGCGCGACCGGGGCCACCAACGCCGCATGCGCCTGTCCACGATCAAGCTCGCCGGTTTCAAATCCTTCGTCGACCCCACCACGCTGCACCTGCCGACCAACATGACCGGCGTGGTCGGGCCCAACGGCTGCGGCAAGTCGAACATCATCGACGCGGTGCGCTGGGTGATGGGCGAGAGTTCGGCCAGCCGCCTGCGCGGCGATTCGCTGACCGACGTGATCTTCGCCGGCTCCACCGCGCGCAAGCCGGTGTCGCAGGCCATGGTCGAGCTGGTGTTCGACAACTCCGACCACACCATCGCCGGCGAGTACGCCGCGTTCAACGAGATCTCGGTCAAGCGCACCGTCAGCCGCGACGGCCAGAGCAACTACTACCTCAACGGCGCCCGCTGCCGCCGCCGCGACATCACCGACCTGTTCCTCGGCACGGGCCTGGGCCCGCGCAGCTACTCGATCATCGAGCAGGGCATGATCTCGCAGGTCATCGACGCCAAGCCCGAGGAACTGCGCGTCTACCTGGAGGAGGCGGCCGGCATCTCCAAGTACAAGGAGCGGCGCAAGGAGACCGAGACCCGCATCCGCCACACCCGCGAGAACCTCGACCGGCTCAACGACCTGCGCGAGGAGGTGGGCAAGCAGTTGCAGCACCTGGCGCGGCAGGCGCGGCAGGCCGAGCAGTACACCGCGATCCAGTCCGAGCGCAGGATCCGGGACGCGCAGTGGAAGGCGCTGGAATTCCGCGCCCTGGACGCCCAGCTGCAGGCGCTGCGCGAGGGGCTCTCGCGCGAGGAAACCCGGCTGCAGCAGCTCATCTCCGAGCAGCGCGAGGCCGAGCGCGAGCTGGAAACCGGGCGCGTGCGCCGCGAGGACGCCAGTACCGGGCTCAGCCGCGTGCAGGCGGCCAATTACGAAGTCAGCGGCACGCTGGCGCGGATCGAGCAGCAGATCGCGCACCAGCGCGAGATGGCCGACCGGCTGTACAAGGCGCGCGAGGAAACGCGCCTGGCCCTGGACGAGATCGGTGCCCACATCAGCGGCGACCAGGCGCGCCTGGAGACCCTGCAGGCCGCCATCGCCGACGCCGAGCCGCAGCTCGAGTCGCTGCGCGAAGGCGACGAAGTGCGGCAGGAGGCTCTGCGCGAGGCCGAGGAGGCGCTGGCCGACTGGCAGCAGCGCTGGGAGGCGCACAACCGCGAGCAGAACGAGGCCGCGCGCGCGGCCGATGTCGAACGCACCCGCGTGGACTACCTCGACCGCCAGTCGCTGGACGCCGACCGCCGCCGCCAGCAGCTGCTGGCCGAGCGCGGGGCGCTGGACCTGGACGCGCTGTCGGAGGCGGTCGAGGACATGGCCCTGCGCCATGAGGAGCAGAAGCTCGCACTGGAGGGCCTCAACGAGCAGCTCGAGGCCCGCAAGCAGGCGGCGCTGGACCTGCAGGACCAGCAGCGGGCCAGCCAGAACTCGCTGTCGGAGGTACGCAAGCAGGCCCAGGAGGCCCGCGGTCGCCTGTCCTCGCTCGAGACCCTGCAGCATGCCGCGCTCGGCCAGGAGCAGGGCGCGGCGGTCGAATGGCTGCGCCGCCACGGCCTGGATTCGGCGGCCCGCGTCGGCGAGCAGTTGAGCGTCGAGCCGGGCTGGGAGAACGCGGTCGAGGGCGCGCTCGGTCAGCTGATCGAGGGCGTGCTGGTCGAAGCGCCGGAAGCGCTGGTCGAGGCGCTGGCCGACCTGGGCGAGGGCCGGCTGGCGCTGGTCTCCGCGCAGGGGGGCGGCGAGGCCGCGTTCGCCGGCACCTCGCTGGCCGCCAGGGTGCGCGGCCCGCTGGCGATCCGGCAGATGCTCGCGCGCCTGCACGTGGCCGAGACCCTGGCCGAGGCGGCGGCGCTGCAGGCGCGGCTGGACCCGGGCGAGTCGGTGATCACCCGCGCCGGCGAGCGCCTGGGCGCGGGCTGGGTGCGGGTAGTGCGCTCGGGCGCGGCCAAGCAGGGCGCGCTGCTGCGCGAGCGCGAGATCAAGCAACTGCGCGAGGCCATCGAACAGTTGCAGGAACGCGAACACGAACTGGAGGCCGCCCTGGCCTCGGGACGCGAGCGCCTGCTGCAGGCCGAGCAGCAGCGCGAGGATGCGCAGCGCCAGCTGTACGCGGCGCACCGCAGCGTGTCGGAGCTGGCCGGCCAGCTGCAGGGCCAGCAGGGGCGGGTGGACAACGCGCGCGGCCGCATCGACAAGATCGAGGCCGAACTCGGGCAGCTGGTCGAGACCCTCGACGGCAGCGCCCGGCAGGCGCGCGAGGCGCGCGCGCGGCTGGAGGACGCGGTCGCGCGCATGGCCGAACTGGAAGCGGCGCGCAACGCGCTGGAGGCCGAGCGCCGCAGCCTGGTCGAGGCCCGCGACGCGGCCCGCGCCGCCGCGCGCGAAACCCGCGACGCGGCGCATGCGCTGGCGCTGACCCTGGAATCGCAGCGCGCCCAGGTCGTGGCCTTGAGCCAGGCCCTGCAGCGCATGGGCGGCCAGCGCGGCCAGCTCGATGCGCGGCTGGAGCAGCTGGCCGCGCAGCTGTCGGACGGCGACGCGCCGGTGGTCGCGCTGGAAGAGCAGCGCCAGGCCGCGCTGGAGCGCCGCGTGGTCGCCGAGCGTGAACTGGCGGCGGCGCGCTCGGCGGTGGAAGGCATCGACAACGAGCTGCGCGTGTTCGAGCGCACCCGCCAGGAACGCGAGCAGCAGGCGCTGGCCCAGCGCGAGGCCATCGCCCAGCGCAGGCTCGACCAGCAGGCGCTGGAGATCAACGCCGCGCGCCTGGCCGCGGCCGTGGCCGAGGCCGGCTTCGAGATGGAGGAGACCATCGCCGGGCTGCCCGAGGAGGCGAGCGCGCCGGCCTGGGAGAAGATGGTGGTCGACTTCGACGCCAAGCTGCGCCGGCTGGAGCCGGTCAACCTGGCCGCGATCCAGGAACACGCCGAGGCCGCGCAGCGCAAGGACTACCTCGACGCCCAGGACACCGACCTGCGGACCGCGCTGGAGACCCTGGAAGAGGCCATCCGCAAGATCGACCGCGAGACCCGCGGCCGCTTCAAGGACACCTTCGACCGGGTCAACTCCGGCGTGCAGGAGATCTATCCGCGCCTGTTCGGCGGCGGCCATGCCTACCTGGAACTCACCGGCGACGACCTGCTCGACACCGGCGTGGCGATCATGGCCCGGCCCCCGGGCAAGCGCGTGAGCAACATCTCGCTGCTCTCGGGCGGCGAGAAGGCGATGACCGCGGTGGCGCTGGTGTTCGCGATCTTCCAGCTCAATCCCGCCCCGTTCTGCCTGCTCGACGAGGTCGACGCACCGCTGGACGAGGCCAATGTCGGGCGCTTCACCGCGATGGTCTCGGAGATGAGCCAGCAGGTGCAGTTCCTGTTCGTGACCCACAACAAGGCCACCATGGAGGCCGCGCAGCAGCTCAGCGGCGTTACCATGCGCGAGCCCGGCGTGAGCCGGCTGGTGTCCGTGGATCTGGCCGAGGCCGCGCGCCTGGCCGGCGCCGCGTGAGGCCCCGCACCAGTCCCGGAGGACATGCATGACTGAACTGCGAATTGGCATCCTCATCGCCGGCCTCCTGCTGCTGGCGGCCATCTGGTACTTCGGCACGCGACCCCGCCAGGGTCCGGGCCAGGGCCGGCGCGTGCCCCGCGAGGAGCGCGACGCGGGCGCCCGCACCGAACCCACGCTCGGCTCGCAGATCGAGCGCGAACTGGCCCAGACGCCGGCCGCGGCCGGCGAGCAACTGGTGCAGGCGGAGATGGACCTGCTCGACGAGAGCGTCGGGGCGGCCTCGCCCAACAGCGAGCTGGGCAAGCGGGTGAGCGAGGACTTCGACCGGATCGTGACCCTGTACGTGGCCGCGCGCGCCAACCAGGTGCTGCGCGGTCCGGACATCGTGGTGGCCGCCGAGAAGGCCGGCCTGACCTATGGCCACATGAACGTGTTCCACCGCCTGGTCGAGAGCCACCCCGAGCGCGGGCCGATCTTCAGCGTGGCCAACATCCGCAAGCCGGGCAGTTTCGAGATGGCCAGCATCCAGTCGATGGAAACCCCGGCGATCGCCTTCTTCCTGACCCTGCCGGCGCCGGTCAGCGCGCTCGATGCCTGGGACGCGATGCTGCCGGCGGCGCAGCGCATGGCCGAACTGCTGGACGGCGTGCTGCTGGACGAGTCGCGCAATGCGCTCGGCCGCCAGCGGATCGCCGGCCTGCGCGACGAACTGCGCGCCTGGGACCGCGAGCACGAGGTGCCGCCGGTCGGCCGCGGCCCGCGCTGGTAACCGGCGCGACGCTCCGACGGTCCCGCCCGGCGGGCGGGACCCGCACGCACCAGGCCGCCCACGCGCCGGCGCGTACCGCCTGACCCGCCCGGCGGCCATGCCGCTATCGGCCGCGCATCCGCCGGGGTCCGCGCCCGACACGACGCGGGGCATGACGCCGCAATCGTGGCCGCGTCCTACAATTCCTCCATGCCAGACCACGCCGCCACCGCCCGCGTCGCCGAACTGCGCGCGCGCATCGAAGACGCCAACCACCGTTACTACGTGCTCGACGATCCGTCGATTCCCGACGCCGAGTACGACGCGCTGATGCGCGAACTCGAGGCGCTGGAACTGGCCCATCCCGAGCTGGCCAGCGCCGACTCGCCGACCCGGACCGTGGGCGCGCGCCCCGACGGCGGCTTCCCCGAGGTGCGGCACGCCATTCCCATGCTGTCGCTGGCCAACGCCTTCGAAACCCCCGGGGTGGGCGAGGACGCCGACGATCGCGTGCGCTATGCGGAGGTGGCGGATTTCGAACGCCGCATCGAGCAGCGCCTGGGCGTGTCGGCGCCCGTGTTCTCGGTGGAACCCAAGCTCGACGGCCTGGCGATCAGCCTGCGCTACGAGGACGGCGTGTTCGTGCAGGGCGCGACCCGTGGCGATGGCGCCACCGGCGAGAACGTCACCGCCAACCTGCGCCAGGTGCGCGCGGTCCCGCTGCGCCTGCGGACCGGCAAGAAGGCGCCGCCGGCCCTGCTCGAAGTGCGCGGCGAGATCTACATGCCGCGCAAGGCCTTCGCCGCCTGGAACGCGGCGGCGCTGGAATGCAACGAGAAGCTGCTGGCCAACCCGCGCAACGGCGCCGCCGGCTCGCTGCGGCAGCTCGATCCCGCGGTCACGCGGCGCCGCCCGCTGTCGTTCTTCGCCTACGGGGTGGGCGAGGTGCGCGGGCTGGACCTGCCGCCGACGCATTCGCAGACCCTGCGGCTGCTGCGCGGGCTGGGCTTCCCGGTCGCGCCGGAGGTCGATACCGCCACCGGCCTGGACGGCCTGCTGGCGTACTTCCGCCGCATCGGCCGGCTGCGCGACGCGTTGCCCTACGACATCGACGGCGTGGTCTACAAGCTCGACGACTACGCCCAGCAGCGCGAGATGGGCTTCGTCTCGCGCGCGCCGCGGTGGGCGCTGGCGCACAAGTTCCCGGCCCAGGAGCAGTCCACCGTGCTGCGCGCGATCGAGGTGCAGGTCGGGCGCACCGGCGCGATCACGCCCGTCGCCCGGCTCGAGCCGGTGCAGGTCGCCGGCGTGACGGTCACCAATGCCACCCTGCACAACGCCGACCAGATCGCCCGGTTGGACGTGCGCGAGGGCGACACGGTGATCGTGCGCCGCGCCGGCGACGTGATCCCCGAGATCGTCCGCGTCATCGAGGAGCGCCGGCCGGCCGGCGCGCAGCCGTGGACGATGCCGGCCGCGTGCCCGGTCTGCGGCTCGGAACTGGTGCGCGAGGAGGGCGCCGCCGCCTGGCGCTGCAGCGGCGGGCTGGCCTGCCCGGCGCAGCGCAAGGAGGCGGTGCGCCACTTCGCCTCGCGCCGGGCCATGGATATCGAGGGCCTGGGCGACCGCCAGGCGGAGGCGCTGGTGGAGTTCGGATTCGTGCATTCGCCGGCCGACCTGTACGCGCTCACGGTCGAGGATCTGGTGCGGATGAAGGCCGCGCTGGATGCGGCCACCGCCGCGGACCTGGCGCAGGCGGTCGCCGACAGCCGCGGCGCGCTGGCCCTGGACCCGGCCGGACTGGCGCTGCTGGCCGACGAGTCGCAGGAATGGAAGAACGCGGCCTTCCTGCGTACGCACCTGGCGGTCGATGTCACCGGCAAGCTGGCCACGCGCTGGGCCGAGAACCTGGTCGGGGCGATCGCGGCGAGCAGGGCGACCACGCTGCCGCGCTTCCTGTTCGCGCTGGGCATCCCGCACCTGGGCGAGACCACGGCCAAGGCGCTGGCGCAGTGGCTGGGTTCGCTGCAGGCCGTGCGCGGCACGCCGGCGGTGCTGCTGCAGGCGCTGCCGGACATCGGCAGCGAGGTGGCGCGATCGATCGCCACCTTCTTCGAACAGGCCGGCAACGCCGCGGTGGTCGATGCGCTGCTGGCGGCCGGCATCGTCTTCAGCGACGAGGCGCCACCCTCGGCGGCGCTGCGCGAGCGGCTGGACCTGGGCCACCTGCTGGCGACCCTGCCGGTCGACAAGCTTGGCGGCCGCAGCGCCGAGCGTCTGGCCTCGACCTACGGCACGCTCGATGCGCTGCTGCGCGCCAACCCCAGCGGCTGGACCGGGGCGGGCGCCTCGGCGGCGGGCGCGGAAAACCTGGCCGCCTACCTGGCCGATCCGCAGGCGCTGGCGCAACTGCGCGCCGCCGAGGCGGCGATGCAGCGCCTGCTCCAGGCCGCGCCGGCCAGGGCGGCGGCCTCTGCCGGCCCGCTGGACGGGCGCACGGTGGTGCTGACCGGCAGCCTGGAGTCGATGAGCCGCGACGAAGCCCGCGAGCGGCTCGAGGCGCTGGGCGCGAAGGTGTCCGGCAGCGTGTCGAAGAAGACGCACCTGGTGGTGGCCGGGGAAGCGGCCGGCTCGAAGCTGGCCAAGGCCCAGGAGTTGGGCATCGAGGTCTGGGACGAGGCGCAACTGCTGTCCTTCCTGGAGCGCCACGCATGAGCGTGGGCCAGCCCTGGCAGCCCTCCGCGCAGGTGCCGGCGATCCAGCTGCGCGCCCGCCTCAACGCGCTGGTGCGCGGGTTCTTCGCCCAGCGCGGCGTGCTGGAGGTGGAGACGCCGATCTTCTCGCGGGCCGGCAACACCGATCCCAACATCGCCTCCTTCCATCTGGAATTCTCCGGCCGCACCGACGGTGCGCCGCGCACCCGCTGGCTGCGCACCTCGGCCGAGTTCCCGATGAAGCGGCTGCTCGCCGCCGGCGTCGGCGACTGCTACGAACTGGGCCGCGTGTTCCGCGATGGCGAGGCCGGCGGCCGCCACAACCCCGAGTTCACCATGCTCGAGTGGTACCGGGTGGGCTGGGACCACGTGCGCGTGGCCGAGGAGACCGTCGAGCTGCTGCAGGCGGCGCTGGCGCTGGTGGGGAAGCAGGCGTCCGTGGCCACGACCAGTTTCCGCGCGCTGTACCGGGGCAGCCTCGGCGTGGACCCGATGACGGCCGGCATCGACGAGTTGCGGGCGGCCGCCACCGGCATCGCCATCGATCCCGAGGGCCTGACCCGCGACGACTGGCTGGACCTGCTGATGACCCATCGCATCCAGCCCGGCTTCCCGCCCAACCAGCTGCTGGTGCTGCACGACTACCCGGCCTCGCAGTGCGCGCTGGCCAAGGTGGTGCGCCGCGGCGATGTCGAGGTGTCCGAGCGCTTCGAGATCTTCCTCGGCGCGCTGGAAGTGGCCAACGGCTACCACGAGCTGACCGATGCGCAAGAGCAGTTGCGGCGCTTCCGCCGCGACCTCGACGTGCGCCGTGGCCGCGGCCATGCCGAGCCGCCGCTGGACGAGGCGCTGATCGCGGCGATCGCCGCGGGCATGCCAGGCTGCGCGGGCGTGGCGCTGGGCATCGACCGCCTGCTGATGGCCATGCAGGGCACCGCGCGCATCGCCGACGTGCTGGCCTTCGATTTCGCCCGCGCCTGATCCGCGCGCGCCGGCCGCTGGCGAGGGCGCGTCGGCGGTGCCTGGCGCGGGCGGGGCGACCGCTACAATCGGCGCATGACCGACGCCATCGACTACGCCCGCTACGACCGCATCCGCCCGATCCGCTGGACGGGCGAGGCCCTGGAACTGCTCGACCAGCGCCGGCTGCCCTTCGCCGAGGAATACCTGGCCTGCCGCAGCAGCGACGAGGTGGCCGCGGCCATCCACTCGTTGGCGGTGCGCGGCGCCCCGGCCATCGGCATCTCGGCCGCCTGGGGCGCGGTGCTGGCCGCGCGCGATATCGAAGCGGCGGATGCCGCCGGGGCCGCTGTGGCGCTCGAACCCGCGCTGCAGCGCCTCAACGCCGCGCGGCCGACCGCCGTCAACCTGGCCTGGGCGCTGGCGCGCATGCGCGCGGCGCTGCTGCGCGCACAGGCCGGCGAGGGCATGGACTGGCGTGCGGCGCTGGAGGCCGAGGCGCGCGCGATCGAAACCGAGGACCTGGCCGCCAACCACGCCATGGGCACGCTCGGTGCCTCGCTGATCGAACCCGGCAGCGGCGTGCTCACCCACTGCAACACCGGCTCGCTGGCGACCGCCGGCTTCGGCACCGCGCTCGGCGTGATCCGGGCGGGCGTGGCCCAGGGCCGGATCGACAAGGTCTTCGCCGGCGAGACCCGTCCCTGGCAGCAGGGCGCGCGCCTGACCGCCTGGGAGCTGATGCAGGACGGCATTCCCGCCACGCTGATCGCCGACTCGGCCGCCGCGCACCTGATGAAGACCGGCGCGGTGCAGTGGGTGGTCGTCGGCGCCGACCGCATCTGCGCCAATGGCGATACCGCCAACAAGATCGGCACCTACCAGCTGGCGATCTCCGCGCGCCACCACGGCGCGAAGTTCATGGTGGTCGCGCCGTCCTCGACGGTCGACATGGACACCGCTTCGGGCGACCTCATCGAGATCGAGGAGCGCGACCCGGGCGAGCTGCACGGCATCGGCGGCACCCGCACCGTGGCCGAGGGCGTTGCCGCCTGGAACCCGGTGTTCGACGTCACCCCGGCCTCGTTGATCGATGCCATCGTCACCGAGCGCGGCGTCGTCGCGCAGCCCGACGCGGCCTCGATGCGGGCGCTGTTCGGCGGCTGAGGTGGCGGTGCCCGCGACGGCGCAGGCGCCCGTGGATTGATGCGTCCGGTGCCGGGCTGGCGGGGGCGTCGCCGCGCCGCGGGCGGGCCTGCATCGCGCGGACAGCGCGGCACTGCGGCGGATACCCCGGGGAAGCGGCGGGCGGCGTGGCCCGGGCGGCGCCGGAACCCGGCGCAAGTGCTTGTTTTTGCGCCGGAATTTGCTGGATAAAAAGTGCCGTTCGTGATAGCATTCCGCGATTGATTCCGGCGTGGCCGAGAGGCTCCGCCGTCACGTTTTCCGGGTGGCCGCCAGCGGCCACGGGGAAGCCCGGCATACACAGGACGCAAGCAACTCGATGACCGATCTCGCGCAGGAAATCATCCCGGTCAATCTCGAAGACGAAATGCGGCGCAGCTACCTCGATTACGCGATGAGCGTGATCGTGGGGCGCGCGCTGCCGGACGTCCGCGATGGCCTGAAGCCGGTGCACCGGCGCGTGCTTTACGCCATGAACGAGCTGGGCGCGCACAGCAACAAGCCCTACTACAAGTCGGCGCGTATCGTCGGTGACGTGATCGGCAAGTACCACCCGCATGGCGATCAGTCGGTGTACGACACCCTGGTGCGCATGGCGCAGCCGTTCTCGCTGCGCTACCTGCTGGTGGACGGGCAGGGCAACTTCGGTTCGGTCGACGGCGACTCCGCCGCGGCGATGCGTTACACCGAAGCGCGCATGGCGCGCCTGACCCATGAGCTGATGGCCGACATCGACAAGGAAACCGTCGATTTCACCCCCAACTACGACGAGAAGGAACTGGAACCGTCGGTGATGCCGACGCGCTTCCCGAACCTGCTGGTCAACGGCTCGGCCGGCATCGCCGTCGGCATGGCCACCAACATCCCGCCGCACAACCTGGGCGAGGTGGTGGACGCGCTGATCGCGATGATCGACAACCCGTCGATCGATATCGACGAGCTGATGGAGTACATCCCCGGCCCGGACTTCCCCACCGGCGGCATCATCAACGGCGTCGGCGGCATCCACCTGGCCTACCGCACCGGCCGCGGCCGCGTGCGCATCCGCGCCAAGTGCGATGTGGAGGTGGCCGACAACGGCCGCGAGTCGATCATCGTCACCGAGATTCCCTACCAGGTGAACAAGGCGCGGCTGATCGAGAAGATCGCCGAGCTGGTGAAGGAAAAGAAGCTCGAGGGCATCAGCGAACTGCGCGACGAGTCCGACAAGGACGGCATGCGCATCTACATCGAGATCAAGCGCGGCGATTCGGCCGA
>Ga0233369_1000682_pt1 | contig 12959 bp, 8 predicted proteins | sample ElkDunMinimDraft_26_FD_191537 | JGI IMG/M metagenome (GOLD analysis project Ga0233369, IMG submission 191537) | Fecal eukaryotic communites from dung pellets of Tule Elk in California, USA - Elk Dung D16 | ecosystem: Host-associated > Mammals > Digestive system > Large intestine > Fecal | place... | reverse complement strand
GCGCCGCGGGTCCAGCCGGTCGACCGGCGGGTGCAGGCCCAGCGCGGCAGCGCGGTCGACGTCGAGGTGACGCTCGAGACGGTCTGACGAGCCGACCACCGCTGGTCGACCCGACCCCCGCTGGTCGAGCCTGTCGAGACCACGAAGCCCCCGCCCCGGATCTCCGGGGCGGGGGCTTCGTCGTCTCCGTGGTTTGCCACGCCAGCGTAGGCGGATCGGGTTGGCGTGGCTTGCTCGGTGCGCCAAGCGAGGTCGCCCACGCTGGCGTGGCAAACCGTGCAGGACGCGCAGTCAGGGCTCGGTCGTACGGCGGGGGGTTCGCCGGACGGTCAGCTGACCTCGGTCTCGCTGCCGAGCTTGGCGGCGTCTGGGTTGAGGCGGAGGTAGCGCTTGACCCTGTCCTTGCGGACCATCCGCCACAGCTCCTCGCCCTTCTCCACGTCGAGATTGACGATGCTCTGACCGTTCGCGTCATTGCCGAACCGGATCGGCGCGAGCGGAACCGTCATGAAGTCCACCTCGTCGACGTTGAGGCCCTTCATGTTCCAGGCGAGGTCGGTGATCGTCGAGACGGAGAATTCCTCGTCGATCGTCAGGTGCTGTGCCACCGAAGAGACGGTCTTCTGGAGCGAGATGGGGTTGCTGATGTTCTCGGAGCTCATCATCTTCTTGAGGAGCAACCGGATGAAGTTCTGCTGGCGCTTGATGCGGTCGAAGTCGCCGTCACCGAGTCCGTAGCGCGTGCGGACGTACTGGAGGGCCCGCTTCCCTTTGAGCTTGTGCCAGCCCTTCTCCCACTCCACCTTCTGCGAGGTGTCGTAGAACGTCTCAGGGATGTAGACGCGGACGCCGCCCACAGCCTGCGTCATGTCGCGGAACCCGTCCCAGTCCATGATCACCAGGTGGTCGAGCCGCAGGTTGGTGAGGTGCTCGACCGTCGAGATGGCGCCGTTGGGGCCGTAGTCGGCGAACGCGGCGTTGATCTTGTTCTCACCCCGCGGCTCGCCCTTCTCGTCATAGATGGTGACGTAGGAGTCGCGTGGGATGGAGATGACTGAGACGCGGCTACGGTCGGCAGAGACGTGCGCGACCATGATCGTGTCGCTGCGGTGGATCCGTCCGTCTTTCCAGCGGCCGTCCTCGTCGAGGTCTGCCTTGATCGACGACGAGTTGTTGTTGCCGTCTGCCTCGGCGTCGGCGCCGAGGACCAAGATGTTGAGCGCCTCGCCCGGTGCGGGGTCAGGACGGTTCTCTTCTTTGAGGGCACCGGTCGCGACCTTGTCGATCTTGCCGAAGCTGTTCAGCATGTTGAGGGCGTACGCGCTGGTGCCGACGAGGACGAGAGAGAGCGCGGTCAAGAGGGTGGTCGCCACCCAGTGGCGACGCACCCAGCCGCGCGGCTTCTCAGCGCGTCGTTTGCCGGCGCCGTCGTAGTCGCTCATCCAACTCCCTGTTCAGTACATGCCCATGCGCATGAAGGCAGCCCAGACGCCTGGCCGGGGCTGCAATCCCCTCATTCTGCCTCAAGACCCGTGATCATCCCAGAGGAACAGAGGCACTCCTGGTGAGCTCACGGCTGTCCAGAACCAACGTGATGGGCCCGTCGTTCACGAGCGCGACGGCCATGTCCGCGCCGAACCTCCCGCGCTCGACCGTCGCGCCGCACTCCGCGAGGGCCCGGCAGAACTCCTCGTACAGGGGCTCGGAGACCGGTCCCGGCGCCGCCTCGCCCCATGACGGACGTCGTCCCTTGCGGACGTCGGCGTACAGGGTGAACTGGCTGATGACGAGCAACGGTGCGTCGACATCGGCGGCGGAGCGTTCGTCACGGAGGATCCGCAGATTCCAGATCTTGGTGGCCAGAGCAGCGGCGTCGTCGGCGCTGTCGGTGTGGGTGACGCCGAGCAGGACGACCAGTCCCGGGCCGTCGAGGGCGCCGACGACCTCGTCGCCGACCCGTACGGAGGCGGAGCTGACTCGCTGAACGACGGCACGCACCGCAACATTGTGGCGGGTACGGGCGCAGCGTCAACCGTGCACCCGCCCGTAGACTGACCCCATGCCGTTCGAGATCCCCGAGGACCTGCACCCTGACATCCTCGGACTCGCGTGGTTGCTGGGCCAGTGGCACGGCAACGGGCGCGGGGAGTACCCGACGATCGAGCCCTTCTCCTTCGAGCAGGACGTCGCGTTCGCGCACGACGGACGCCCGTTCCTCCACTACTTCAGCCAGACGTGGATCACCGACGGCACCGGCCAGCGCATCCGGCCTGGCGCCCTCGAGACCGGGTTCCTCCGGCCGGGTGGTCCGATCGACAAGGCCAAGGGGCCGATCGAGCTGCTGCTGACCCACCCGACGGGCTTCGTCGAGATCTACTTCGGCGAGCTCGACGGACCGCGCCTCACGCTGCAGACCGACGCCGTCGTGCGGACGCCCACGGCGAAGGAGTACACAGCCGGCCAGCGGATGTACGGGCTCGTCGACGGCGACCTCATGTATGCCTACGACATGGCGGCCCAGGGCCAACCGATGCAGTCGCACCTCTGGGGGCAGCTCAAGCGTGTCTGATCTCGAAGCACCCACCTACCGCAGCCCGCTCCTCGACCTGCCCGGCGCCGTCGAGGGGGAGGGCGTCGACCGCGGCGTGGCCGCGCACTACGGAGCGATCAGCCCCGAGCAGCGCGCACTCGAGGCGGGCGAGGCGTTCGTCGACCTCTCGCACCGCGACGTCGTCACCATCACCGGGCCCGACCGCCTGGGATGGCTCCACTCGCTGACCACGCAGGCCTTCGAGGGTCTGGCCCCCGGCACGCCGACCCAGGGCCTGGTCCTGTCCCCGCAGGGCCGCGTCGAGCACGCGTTCCACGGGGTCGACGACGGTGAGACCTTCGTGGCGCACACCGAGCCCGGCCAGGGCGCCGCGCTCGCGTCGTACCTCGACTCGATGCGCTTCATGATGCGGGTCGAGGTGACCCTCGAGACCCAGACGCGAGCGGTCCTCGGCCTGCCGGGTCTGCGATTCGTCGTGATCCCGCGTTCCGAGCTCACGTCAGCACCCGACTCGTACGGCACGCCGGTCGGGACGTGGGCCTGGGAGGCGCTGCGGATCGCCGCCGGAGTGCCGAGGCTCGGTCTCGACACGGACGACAAGTCGATCCCCAACGAGTACGGATGGCAGTACGACGCCTCGACCGGGACCTCGGAGCTCATGCAGGCCGTCCACCTCGCCAAGGGCTGCTACCGCGGTCAGGAGACCGTCGCGCGCATCCACAACCTGGGGCGACCGCCGCGTCGCGCGGTCCTGCTGCACCTCGACGGCTCGGCCGAGCACCTGCCGGCCCACGGGTCGGAGGTCGTGCTCGACGGTCGGCGGGTCGGCTTCGTCGGGTCGACCGCACGCCACCACGAGCTCGGCCCGATCGCCCTCGCTGTCGTCAAGCGCAGCGTGCCTGTCGAGGCGACGCTGCTCGCCGACGGTGTCGCCGCGGCGCAGGAGGCGCTGGTCGACCCCGAGGTCGGCCTGCATGTGCGCCCGACGCTCTGAGCGCACTTGCTAGGGTCGCCCGCATGCGCATCTCGGTCATCGGCTGCTCCTACCTGGGCGCCGTCACGTCGTCGTGCCTCGCGCGGATGGGCCACGACGTCACCGGAGTCGACATCGCGACCCGCATCGTCGACGACCTCTCGGCCGGGCGGGCGCCGTTCTTCGAGCCCGGGCTCCAGGAGCTCCTGAGCGAGCAGCGCGAGACCGGTCGGCTGCGCTACACCACCGACGTGTCGGCGGTAGCCGGCAGCGCGGTGCACTTCCTGTGCGTCGGCACTCCGCAGCGTGCGGGCGAGAACGCCGCCGACCTCAGCCAGGTCGACAGTGCGGTCGAGAGCCTGCTGCCGCACCTTGCGCCCGGTGACGTGGTCGTCGGCAAGTCGACGGTCCCGGTCGGCACGGCGGCGCGGGTGGCCGCACGGATCGCGGAGGTCCAGCCCGAGGCGACGCTGGTGTGGAACCCCGAGTTCCTGCGTGAGGGCTTCGCGGTCGAGGACACGCTGCACCCCGACCGGATCGTCTACGGCCTGCCCGAGGGTCCCGCCGGTGAGCGTGCGCAGGCGGTCCTCGACGAGGTGTACGCCGCGCCCCTGGCCGAGGGTGTGCCGCTGGTGGTCAGCGACTACGCGACCGCCGAGCTGGTCAAGGTCGCCGCGAACTCCTTCCTCGCCACGAAGATCTCCTTCATCAACGCGATGGCCGAGCTGTGCGAGGTCGCCGGCGCCGACGTGACCGCGTTGGCCGACGCGATCGGCCACGACGACCGCATCGGCCGTAAGTTCCTCAACGCCGGCCTCGGATTCGGCGGAGGCTGCCTGCCCAAGGACATCCGCGCGTTCATGGCCCGTGCCGGCGAGCTCGGTGCCGACCAGGCGCTGACCTTCCTGCGCGAGGTCGACACGATCAACCTGCGCCGCCGCGACCGGGTGGTCGAGATTGCGCGCCAGGTCCTCGACGGGACCGTCACCGGCCGCAGGATCGCCGTGCTCGGTGCCGCGTTCAAGCCCAACAGCGACGACGTGCGCGACTCGCCCGCCCTTGACGTGGCCGCGCGTCTGCACGTCCACGGTGCCGAGGTGCGGGTGACCGATCCGCACGCGATCGACAACGCCCGCCGCATCCATCCCGACCTGACGTACGTCACCACGACCGACGAGGCCGTCGACGGTGCCGACCTGGTGCTGCTGCTCACGGAGTGGCGCGAGTACGTCTCTCTCGACCCGGCGGCACTCGCCAAGCAGGTCCGTAACGCCGTGGTCGTCGACGGCCGCAACGTGCTCGACCCGCAGGCCTGGCGCGATGCCGGCTGGACCTACCGCGGCCTCGGCCGGCCGTAGTCAGCCGCTCGCTGGCTCCGCGCTCAGCACGCGCCGGGCCACGGCGCCGGGTCGCAGACCCGGGACTTCTCGTTCGTCGGCAACGTCTGCGGGGTTCGCTGTTGGAGTAGGCCGTCTCGATGCGGACACTCGTGGAACCGGTCACTCGCGCTTTCACCGCCGAGACCGGCCGACGTCCGTGCTTCCCGGGCAGACAGCGGTCTCTTCCGCGAGCTCTACCCCACCGCCCACGCCGTCCCTCTGCGTGACGGCCTGCGCAGCACCGCCGAGTGGTTCGGTGCCCGACCGACATCACACCCGGCCGATTCGTGGTCTCGGGTCGAACGCCCCTAGACTTGACCGGTTATGACTGAATCCGCGCCACTCGATGCGCAACCTTCTTTTGCTGACCTTCTCGACGACGAGCGACTGGTCCGCGCCCTTGCTGACGTCGGCTACGAATCGCCGTCCCCCATCCAGGCCGAGGCCATCCCGCCGCTCCTCGCCGGGCACGACATCATCGGCATGGCGCAGACCGGCACCGGCAAGACCGCCGCCTTCGCCCTCCCGATCCTGTCGGGCATCGACGTGACGAACCCGCACACCCAGGCGATGGTGCTGGCCCCGACCCGTGAGCTCGCGCTGCAGGTCGCCGAGGCCTTCGCCTCGTACGCCAAGCACCTGCCGGGCCTCAACGTGGTCCCCGTCTACGGCGGCGCCGGCTACACCGAGCAGCTGGCCGCCCTCCGCAAGGGCGCCCACGTGGTCGTCGGCACCCCCGGCCGAGTGATCGACCACCTCGAGCGCGGCCGTCTCGACCTGACGACGATCTCGTACCTCGTCCTCGACGAGGCCGACGAGATGCTCAAGATGGGCTTCGCCGACGACGTCGAGCGGATCCTGCGCGACACCCCGACCACCAAGCAGGTGGCGCTGTTCTCGGCGACCATGCCGTCGACCATCCGCCGCCTCGCCAGCCAGTACCTCACCGACCCCGTCGAGGTGAAGGTCCAGGCCAAGACCGTCACCGCCAAGAACGTCCGCCAGCGCTGGCTGCTGGTTCCGCACTTCCGCAAGCTTGACGCCCTCGCCCGTTTCCTCGAGGTCGAGCCGCACGAGGGCGTCATCGTCTTCGTCCGGACCAAGCAGGTCACCGAGGAGCTCGCCGAGCAGCTCCGCGCGTACGGCCACACCGCCCAGGCCATCAACGGCGACCTGGTGCAGGCGCAGCGCGAGCGTGCGGTCAACGCGCTCAAGAACGGCTCGCTCGACATCCTCGTCGCGACCGACGTCGCCGCTCGCGGCCTCGACGTCGACCGCGTGAGCCACGTCGTCAACTACGACATCCCGCACGACCCCGAGGCGTACGTCCACCGGATCGGCCGTACGGGCCGCGCCGGCCGCAGCGGCGACGCCGTCCTGTTCGTCACGCCGCGCGAGCGCCGTCTCCTCGGAGTCATCGAGCGCACGACCGGCCAGCCGGTCACGCCGATGGACATCCCGACCGCCGAGCAGGTCAACGCCCGCCGGGTCGAGCAGTTCGAAGAGGCGATCACCGACGCGCTCGCGACCAAGGACGTCCACATGTTCCGTGGGCTCGTGAGCAAGTACGCGGAGTCCACCGGGGTCGACCCGATCGACGTCGCGGCTGCCCTCGCCGTCCGCGCCCACGAGGGACGTTCGTTCCTCCTGGAGGCGAAGGACGACATCGTCCTCAGCGAGCGCGACCGCGGCCGTGACCGCGCCGACCGCAGCGAGCGGCCCGAGCGTCCGCAGCGTCCGACGCCGGACGGCATGGCCGTCTACCGGCTGGCGGTCGGCAAGCGCCAGCGCGTCACCCCGAAGTCGATCATGGGTGCGCTCGCCAACGAGGGCGGGCTCGGCCGGGCTGACTTCGGCAACATCTCCATCCGCTTCGACCACTCGCTCGTCGAGCTCCCGGACCCGCTGCCCAGCGGCACCGAGAGCAAGCTGAGCCGGACCCGCATCGGTGGCGAGCTGATCCAGCTCGAGCGCGACCGCGGGGCGCGACGCAGCGGCAGCTCGTCGGCGCCGCGCCACGCCGGCGGCGGCCGCAGCTGGGACAACAAGGGGCCGGTACGGTCGGCAAGGACGCCGCGTCGACGAAAGGGATAAGGGGCATGTACGAACTTGGCTCCGTCGTTCAGCACTACGACTGGGGCTCGACGACTGCCCTCCCCGAGATGCTGGGGGTCGACCCTGACGGGACTCCGTGGGCCGAGCTGTGGATGGGGACGCACCCGCTCGGTCCCTCGACTGTCCGCCTTGCTGACGGGACCACCGCGCCGCTGAGCGACGTCGCGGGAGGTTCGCTCGCCTACCTCCTCAAAGTTCTCGCGATCGCCAAGCCGCTCTCGCTCCAGGTGCACCCGGAGGTCACCATGGCCGAGCGGGGCTTCGTGCGTGAGAACGAGCGTCGGGTCGCGCTCGACTCGCCCACCCGTGTCTTCAAGGATCCTTACCACAAGCCCGAGATGGTCTATGCGCTCACGCGGTTCGAGGGTCTGATCGCCTTCCGGCCGACGGCGGAGGTCTGGCACGTCCTCGACGGGCTCGCCTCACCGCTCGCGCGCCGCCTCGACGACGAACTTCGTGCCGATCCGGGATTCCCCGGTCTCGTCCGGATGGTCGGTCGGCTGCTGTCGCCGTGGATGGGGCCGACCCGTGACGAGCTGCGTGCGTTCGTGGCGGAGTGCCAGGCGAAGTACGCAGCGGGCCTCGACCGCAGGCGTGCGTACGAGACGGTCACCGAGCTGGCGGAGTATCACACTGATGACCCCGGCGTGGTCGTCGCGTCGCTCCTCAACCGGATCCGGCTCGAGCCAGGGCAGGCCGCGTTCGTCGAGGTCGGGGTGCTGCACGCCTACTTGAGCGGCACGTGCGTCGAGGTCATGGCCGGGTCGGACAACGTCCTGCGGGCCGGTCTCACGACCAAGCACGTGGAGCCGCAGGCGCTGGTCGACTGCGTTCGGATGGGGATGGCCGAGGCGCACGTCGTGACCCCCAAGGAAGAGGCCGGAGTGCGCATCTTCGCGCCGGAGGTCGACGAGTTCGCGCTCGCGGTGGCGACGGTCTCGGGCGTCGAGGAGACGGCCTTGCCCGGCGCCGGTCCGCGGATCGTCCTCTGCGTCGACGGGGAGCTGGTGGTCCGTACGGAGACCGGTTCGGTCGCGCTGACGACCGGGCGGGCGGCCTTCGCGGTCCGCGGCTCCGGGCCGGTGCTCGTCCACGGCACGGGCACCGTCGTCCAGGCGTTCACACCGGGTCACTCACCGGGCCACTGAGCCCCGCGTGGCCGGATGCGGTCATCGCCGTTGACAGTGACCGGCATCACTTCTAACGTCGGCTCGACTCTGAATCGTTTCAATAGGCATCCAGGCCGTCGATTCGGAGGACCCCCGACACGAGGAGTCCGATGAGACGCCGCTCTGCCCGGCTTCGCCCCACCGTCCCGATCCTTCTCGCCACCGCAGGACTCGTCACCGCGGCCCTCGCCCTCCCCGCGGGTCCCGCTGCCTCTCCCGCCTCCGCCGCGACGGCGGGAGCTGACGCGTCGGTGGCCCCGGAGCTCACGGCGCGCGGCTTCACCGATCCGCCCGCAGCCGTGCGACCGAAGTACCGGTGGTGGGTTCCGCTCGCCTACACCGACGACCGCCAGCTCGAGAACGAGCTGCAGCAGATGAAGGACGCCGGCGCGGGTGGTGCCGAGGTGGCCGCGTTCTCGGTCGAGGGCAGCGGGAACAACAAGAACCCGTTCCTGGAGACCTATGGGTGGGGTACACCGCTCTGGGCCGAGAAGACGCGCGTGATGATGAAGGCCGCTCGCGACCGCGACCTCGCCCTCGACCTGACGATCAGCCCGCGGTGGCCGGCGACGGCCCCGACGGTCGCCGACGTGAACCACCCGGCCGCAGCGCAGCAGATCGCTTTCGCGACCGAGTTCGGCAAGGGCGGCGCGACCCGTACGGGTGCGATGCCCCGCAACCTGAGCGTCACCGTGCCACCCGGTGCTCGCACCTCGCTCATCGCGGCGGTCGTCGCAAAGTGTGCCGACGCGGCGTGCGCGTCGCAGTCGGCCAAGCCGCGGCTGCTCGACCGCGAGAGCGTCGTGGACGTCACCGACCGGATCGACGACGAGGGCAACCTCGACCTCACCTTCGGCGGCGACGCCGGCAGCACGTACGCGCTGATCGCCTTCTACCAGCTCCCGACTGGCCAGTCGCTGTCCGGCTACACCCCGACGGGGACGAACTACGTCCTCGACACGCTCAGCGTCGAGGGCGCCAAGGCGACGACCGACTTCTACGACGAGGCGATCCTCACGCCGGACGTCCGCAAGCTGCTCTCCCAGCTGCGCTCGGACTTCTACGAGGACTCGCTGGAGATCGGCGCCACGCAGAAGTGGACCTCTGACTTCGTCTCCGAGTGGACGAAGCGCCGTGGATACTCCCCTGTCACGGTCCTGCCCGCGCTCGCCGGCGCCGGTGACCAGGGGATGACGTCCCGGCCTGCGTTCGACTTCACCGACGGCTCTGGGGCGCGCGTACGGACGGACTACCGCCAGACGTGGAGCGACCTCTACATCGCCAACCGCCTCGACGTGCTCCGCGAGTGGGCCAACCGGCACCACATGCAGACCCGCATGCAGACCTACGGCGGACCGATCGACATCACCGAGGCATCGGGCCACGTCGACGTCCCAGAAGGGGAGTCGCTCGCGTTCGGGATGAACCTCACGGCGTACAGCAACGTCGAGGACTACAAGGTTGTGGCCTCGGGGGCACACCTCGCCGGCAACCCGATCGTCTCTGACGAGTGCTGTGCGTTCGCGACCCACGTCTGGGGGTCGACCGTCGCCGATGCGACCGAGCGCTCGAACCTGCAGGCCGTGTACCGAGGGTTCGCCGGAGGTGTGAACCAGGTGGTGTGGCACGGGTTCCCCTACCTGAGCCGTGGGCCGGCAGGCGCCGGCCAGCAGTCGACCTGGCCGGGGATGACCTACGGCGGCAACGCGTCGTACTCGGAGGCTTTCGGCAGCAAGGGCAACCCGAGCTGGTCGGACTACCGCGCCGTCAACGACCACCTGGCGCGGATGCAGCTCGTGCTCCGCCAGGGCACGCCGCGCTACGACGTCGCCGTCTATCGCCACGACTTCGGTCTCAGCGGCGCCGGCACGACCGGCGTCGGCTCTGACCAGCTCCTGCCGAGCTCGTCGGCGACGGCGAGGGCGGGGTTCACCTATGAGTACTTGAGCCCGGCCCAGCTGCGCAGCAAGAACGCGCGCTTCGAGAAGGGCGCTCTCTTCCCGGACGCATCGGCGTACCAGGCCGTCCTCCTCGACGAGCAGGACACGATGGCCGTCGACACGGCGCGGCGGCTGCGTGATCTCGCAGGCAAAGGGCTGCCCGTCGTGATCATCGGAGACCTCCCGACGAAGATCCCCGGGCTCGACCACACCGGGTCAGAGGACGCCGAGCTCCACCGCGTGCTCACCGAGCTCGTCGCTGCCAAGCGCGTGGTCCGGGTCGCAGACGAGTCCGCAGTGCCTGCGGCCCTCGCGCGGCTCCGGGTGGAGCCGTCCGCGGCGTCCGCCGAGGCGTCCTCGGACGTGCTCGCCGTCCGGCGAAATGCGAGCTCCCGCGGGAAGGCGAGCGACTACTACTACCTGTGGAACCAGACGGGCGCCCGTGTCCACCAGCCGATGACGCTGGCCGGCGACGGCGTGCCGTACCGCCTGGACACCTGGACCGGGAAGATCACCCCGATCGCCGACTACCAGCGCCACAAGGGGTCCGTCACGGTCGACGTCGACCTCGCCGCGCACGACGCGAGCGCGATCGTGCTCACCGAGCGGCGCGACCGCACCTTCCGGGGCGGTGGCGGCGATCGAGCCGAGGGCACTTCCAGGGCCGGACGGGGCGCGGACCCTGTCGCGCTGGGAACGTGGAACCTCTCCGTCGACAGCTGGACGCCCGGCGGGTCGGGACTTCCGGGCGACACCGCGCACACCCAGCTCGGTCCGATCGACGTGCGCGCCGACACCGATGGTCGGCTCCCTGCGTGGCGCGAGATCTCACCCGAGAGCGGATCCGACGTCGACCTGCGCGACGTGTCGGGGGTCGGGACCTACTCGACGACGTTCAGGCTGGGACGCGACTGGCGCCGGGTACGCACAGCCAGCCTCGACCTCGGCACCGCGGTCGACACCGTACGCGTGACAGTGAACGGGAAGGCGCTGCCGCCGGTCGACCAGGCCGACCTCGCGCACGTCGAGGTGGGCAGACACTTGCGCGAGGGAGAGAACACGATCACCGTCCGGGTCGCCTCGACCCTCCTCAACGCGGTGCGGGTCGCCCCCGGCACCGGAGCAGACGACCGCACGCCGATGGACTACGGCCTTCTCGGCCCGGTCCGCCTCACGCCGACGTCCGGCGAGGATCCGTACCTCGTCGTCGAGGCCATGGAGAAGACCGTGCCGCTGGCTGACGGCGCGTCCAACCGGGCACGGTTCCTGGTCACCAACCGTTCGTCACGGCCGGTCCGCGCATCGGTCGCGGCCGAAGCCTCGACCGGAGTCAGTGTCGTCGCGCCGACGACGAAGGTGTCGGTCGGGTCGGGCGCCTCGCGCGTCGTCGAGGTGGTCGTACGGCGGACTGCGGCGTCGGAGGACGGCACGCTCGGCGTCACCGTCGCGGGGGACAACGGCGCGCGCGGGGCCGCGGTCGTCACGCTGCACCGTACGAGCAACCTCGCAGCGAACCCTGGCGGGGCGCCGTTCCCAGCACTGCTCGCCGACGCAAGCCAGGACCGCTATCCGGCTCACCTGGCCGTAGACGACGACAAGGCGACGTTCGCCGTCTCGTACGGGCGCACGGCCGGACAGGGGCCGACGACCGAGCGGCCTTGGCACCTCGGCGTGGACCTCGGACTCCCCACCACCGTCGGGTCCGTGACCGTGGGCGGGCGATCGTTGTACGGCGCCCGCGACTACACGCTCGAGCTGTCCGAGGACGGCACGACGTGGCGTAAGGTCGCCACGGTCGTCGACGCGGACAAGGAAGGTGCGACGACCTCCATCGGCACAGTGAACGCGCGCTACATCCGGGCCCGCATCACGAAGGCGTGGGACAACGGGACGCCCTCCAACGTGCAGATGAGCGAGCTGGAGGTGCACGCACCTTGACCCGCTGAACCACGAAGGCCCGCCGGGAGATCCCGGCGGGCCTTCGTCGTACGGTGTGGCGGGCGTCAGCCGTTGATCATGCCCGCTCCGACCGTGATGCCGGTCGCCTCGTCGATGAGGATGAACGAGCCCGTCGTGCGGTTCTTCTCGTACGGGTCGACGAAGAGCGGCGCCGTGGTCCGCAGCTTGACCCGCCCGATCTCGTTGAGGCCGAGCTCGCCGGTCTCCTGGTCGCGGTGCAGGGTGTTGATGTCGAGGCGGTACTGGATGTCCTTGACCAGGGCACGCGCATTGCGGGTCGTGTGCTTGATCGCGAGCTTCTGGCGCGGACGCAGCGGCTCGTTGGTCATCCAGCAGATCATCGCGTCGATGTCCTGCGTCGCCGTCGGAGCGTTCTGCGGGCGGCAGATCATGTCGCCCCGGGAGACGTCGAGGTCGTCGGCGAGGCGGACCGTCACCGACATCGGGGGGAACGCCTCCGCGACGGGTTGGTCGAAGAGGTCGATCGCCTGGATCGTGCTCGTGAACCCGCTCGGGAGCACCTGGACCCGGTCACCGGGCTTCAGGACGCCGCCGGCCACCTGGCCCGCGTACCCGCGGTAGTCGTGGAACTCGTCCGACTTCGGGCGCACGACGTACTGGACGGGGAAGCGGGTGTCCACCAGGTCGCGGTCGGACGAGACGTGGACGTTCTCGAGGTGGTGCAGCAGCGACGTGCCCTGGTACCACGGCATGTGCGCGCTGCGCTCGACGACGTTGTCACCCTGGAGGGCCGAGATCGGGATGATCGTCAGGTCCGGGATCGTGAGCTTGGCGGCGAACGTGTCGAACTCGTCGCGGATCTTCTCGTACACCGACTGGTCGTAGTCGACCAGGTCCATCTTGTTCACCGCC
>Ga0233369_1000678_pt1 | contig 12979 bp, 12 predicted proteins | sample ElkDunMinimDraft_26_FD_191537 | JGI IMG/M metagenome (GOLD analysis project Ga0233369, IMG submission 191537) | Fecal eukaryotic communites from dung pellets of Tule Elk in California, USA - Elk Dung D16 | ecosystem: Host-associated > Mammals > Digestive system > Large intestine > Fecal | place... | reverse complement strand
GTTAGTGTTCCTCTTTTACCAGAGGCGGTTCGTTTGATTAAGAAATACAATGATCATCCCGTAGCGGTTGGAAAAGGTAGACTTTTTCCAGTTATTTCTAATCAACGTATGAATGGCTACTTGAAGGAGATTGCTGAAATTTGTGGAATCGACAAGAATTTTACATTCCACTTAGCAAGACATACATTTGCTACAACCGTCACTTTGAGTAATGGCGTACCAATAGAATCAGTAAGTAAAATGCTCGGACACACTTCTATTCGTACTACTCAGATTTACGCCAAAGTTGTGGAACATAAGCTGAGTGAGGAGATGCAAAATCTAAGAGAAAGAATGCTTGCCAATGGTTGATTTTGATGTGGTTAGATTTCTTTTAGATCCAAAGACTACCAATAGAGGCCATATTATAAAGCTCAATTTAAAAGTTTTGTTCATTTGGATTCATAAGGTATGATTTAGTACAAAACACTTGTTTTCTGCCTTTGTGATTAAACCGAGTTTAAATGAAAAAAATGAGAACAGATGAAAGTTGAGCTTATTACACGAGAAGATTTTGAGATTTTTAAAAAGGAAATCTTGCAAGAAATTAGAAGAAATACCGCACACTCTCGAAAATTAGCAGAAGAACCAAAAGAATGGTTGAAAAGCTATGAGGTAAGAAAATTATTAGGGATTTCGGCAGGCACACTTCAAAACCTACGATTAAATGAAAGATTACCTTATACTAAGGTAGGTGGATTGATGTATTATCGTTATGAAGATATTCGGATATTAATGGATGGAGTTGATGGAAGCTAGAGCTTTATTAAGATGAATTAAGCAGGATTTAGCCATCCTGCTTTTTTTGCACCCTATTTTATCCTTAAAGTAAAATTATTTTTTTCACTACAGATCCAAGGCACATAAAAAGAGCTTTGATTGGATTTTCTTTAAAAATGGCAGCTCACAATATATTGAAGGGATAAGAACCAATTAATAATTGGTTAGATTTATCTCGTAAAAATGGAATTTTATAGCTCTAATTGTAGAACTCTAGAATGAACGGTGTTTTCGATTATATGTTTTGATTTATAGTTTTTTGTAGGAAGTGAAACCGGATAAATCAATATTTTATTCATTTATCCGGTCTAATACCCTCCAGCGAACAATTATCGAAATATTTTCTTGATGATTTGAAGAGAATGGAAGATTTGTTTTAGAATCTTGTTGTTTAAAAATTTGTAAGTCTACCAAATGGTAGACTTACCTGTTTTTCAGACCAATTAAAAATGTTAAATTAGTTTGATTTGAGCTCCTCTCATTTTCAAGACTATTCTAAAATAGAGAAATTCGGTATTTTTATTTGATTTTCGATAAACATTTCAGGTGTTAAATCCCCTAAACAACTATGGGGTCTGAACGTGTTATATTCTATTCTCCAGTCTTGTATTTTTTGTTTAGCATCTTCCAAAGATAAAAACCAATTGGTATTCAGGTACTCATCTCGAAAGCTACCATTAAATGATTCAATATACGCATTATTTGTTGGTTTGCCAGGTCTGGAGAAAATAAGTTCCACTTTTTGTTCGTAAGCCCATCGGTCCATTTCCTTTGATATAAATTCAGGTCCATTATCAACTTGAATTTTCTTAGGCTTTGCGTTTTTGAAAAGCCTTAATTCTTCCAAGACCTCAACAACTTGGTGACCATTTATACCCTGACCAACATGAATTGCCATGCATTTACGACTATAATTATCAACTATAGTTAAACAACGTATTTTCTTCCCATCAAACAATGAATCCGAGACAAAGTCCATGCTCCAGCAGTCATGTAAATTAGAAAATAAAGGTCTTTTATATTGATGGGAAGTCGCTCTAGATCGTCTAGGACGCTTATTCCTAAGATTCAATCCCTCTTCTTTATAGATCCGATAAATCCGTTTATGATTATCTGACCAACCCTCACGTCGTAAAAGTACGCCGATCCTCCAAAAAACATAACAAACTCGCGACTCAGCAATATCTCGAATTCGCAAACGTAGTGGCTTGTCTGCTCGCTTGCAACTGTTGTAGTACCACATTGATCTATTCAAGAGAGAAACTGAACATGCTCGACTTAGCGAAACTCGATAATGAGAAATCAATTCACTAGCTATTTTTCTACGCTGTAAACTGCTCAATACTTTTTTTAATACATCCTGCAGCATTTGTTTGTCCAAACTAAGATCCGCAACCAACTTCTTCAGTTGAGCATTTTCTTCCTCTAACTGTCTTAGTTTACAAAGTTCAGCAACACCTAAACCTCCGTATTTCTTCTTCCAATTATAAAAGGTCGGCTCACTAATACCCATCTTTCGACAGATTTCTTCTACACGAGTTCCTGATTCGGATTGCTTGATCGCAAATGCAATCTGAGATTCTGTAAATTTCGATCTTTTCATCGTTTTCCTCTTAGTTTAAAGTTAGTTAATCAACAGGATTTCTCTAATTTTAAATCGTTCAATTTTTAGGGGGAGGTCAATCTTGAAGATAGACTTTTACACCAAATCTTTAAGTGTAAAAAATTGATTCTTAAAGAAAAGTCATGTTTTTAAATAACTTCTATTTTTTATAAAATAAGTTAAGAATAAAATTTTAAAATTCTACTTGACACAAATAACTACAATAACTATTTTTGGATTCCAAATCCTAAAAGGTACATTTTTATTCAAGACATTTTTTATAAACTATTAATATTTATTTGTTAGTTATTATATTATGTTTAAAGGGTTCATTTTTACCAAAAATCAGAAGTCGAGAGTCGTATCTAAAACTTTTATTCTCGAAATTATCATTGCATCATTAGTAAGTCAAAATGCAAGCGCTCAAGAAACTACAAAAGTCGAACATCAAAGTTTAAAAGTTCGATTGATTAATTTGGAGGCCCCCTCGAGTGAAGTGTTTCGATATAATGGTACAATCACTAATCCTAGTGAAAAGGAAAAAATATATGAACTTCATTCTAGCTTGCCTCCAGGCTGGTCGGTAGCATACAAGACTGAAGGTATGCAAGTTACCTCTATTAACCTGGAACCACATGCTAGTAAAGAAGTGAGTATAGAAATAACCCCTTCGTATACAGCAGATATCAAAAAACACATTATTCCAATAAAAGCTGTAACAGAAGGCGATACCACGCTATTGAATTTGGAATCTGTTATAAAAGGGACATATAAGGTAGAAGTATCAACCCAAAACCAAATTTTGAGTGGTAGTGCAACTACAGGAAGTAAAAAAGATGTTTTCATAACTATAAAAAATACAGGGACTATATCCCTTGAAAACATTGAACTATCGACACAATTACCCTCGAAATGGGAGTCTAGTTTTGAAGTAGATAAGATAGATAAATTGGAACCAGGTAAAACAAAAGATATCAAGCTTACTATAAAGGTGCCAGATAAAACAATAGCAGGTGACTATATGGTTAATGTTACGGCAAAAAATAATCATACAGATTCTACTATGGCTTATCGGATGGAGGTCAAGACTTCATTATTAACTGGATGGATAGGAATGCTCCTGATTGCACTATCTATTGGTTTTATTTATATATTGGTACGTAAATACGGCAGACGTTAAGTTGACCAACAAACAATTTAATGGTAATCCAGACCTTCAGCGGTCGGATCATGAAGAAACTATATACATATGAATAATCCTATTATAAAGCTAAGAGGGTTATCTAAGCATTATAAAAATAAGATTGCTGTTGACAACCTTTCCCTCGAAATCAATAAGGGGGAAGTATTCGGACTTTTAGGTCCAAATGGTGCTGGTAAAACGACCACAATCCTAATGTTGCTTGGACTTAGCGAACCTACATCAGGGCAAGCTCTAGTATGTGGGCATGACTCAACAAGAAACTCAATTGGAATTAAAAAAAAGGTTGGATACCTGCCTGATAATCTAGGGTTTTATGGTAACATGACTGCTGTAGAAAACCTATCTTTTGTGGGAAGGCTAAATGGGTTTTCGGAAAAAGAAGCTCAAGAAAAAGCACTAGATTTGTTAGAGAAGGTAGGGCTTAAAAATAATGCCCATCAAAAAGTAACAACTTTTTCTAGAGGTATGAAACAACGTCTTGGGCTTGCTGATGTATTGATAAAAGATCCCGAAGTTATCATCCTAGACGAACCTACACTTGGAATAGACCCAAGTGGTGTGAAGGACTTTTTGGCACTTATCAAAAAACTGAATAAGCAACAAAATTTAACTGTCCTACTCTCTTCACACCATCTTCAACATGTACAGCAAATCTGTGACCGTGTTGGTATATTTGTAGGCGGTAAATTGTTAGCCCAAGGAGATATTCCCAGCCTATCAAAACAACTGTTCAATAAAAATGGTTTCGTAACCTTACTTCGTGTACAAGATAACGAGGAAGATACTACCAAATTAAAGTATGACATTAAATCATTACTTGGTTTACAAGAAGTAATAATGAAAGGTAATGAAATAGAAGTTATATCTACTCATGAACAGACAGTAGAACTGGTAAGACATTTGGTTGGCAGAGGATATGGACTAATTGGTGTCGAACAAAAGACCTATGGACTGGACGAAATCTATCTAGAATATTTCAAGTACGAAAAAAATCAAGATGTAAGTAATGAAAAATCTAATAAAGTCTCTAAAAATTCATTTTTCAAAAGAAAATATACTTAACAAAACTCAATCACCAATGCATACATTGTTACGTAAAGAAATTTCTGAACAGATCAGAAGCTGGCGTTTCGTGATATTGTTGACGTTGATCGTATTGACATTTATAGCTTCTATGTATTCTTCACTGAGTAATATTAAGTCTGCGTTCATCTCTTCAGAAAATAATAACGAGTCTTTTTTCTACTTGAAGTTATTGACATTAACAGATGATAGTATCCCACCATTCCATATATTTCTCAGTTTCTTAGCACCAATATTAGGCATAAGCCTAGGTTTCGACGCAATAAACTCAGAGAATAATAATGGTTCTCTAATTCGGCTGATGGCACAGCCATTATATAGAGATAATATAATAGTAGCCAAATTTCTAGCACCTCTGTTAATTGTCGCTATATTATTCTTGTCTCTTACTTTTCTAATTATTGGATATGCAATGTATATAAGTGGTATACCAATCGAATGGCAAGAAATCATACGTATTTTATCCTTTAACTTGATGACAGTTCTATATGTTGGTTTTTGGCTTAGTATAGCAATTTTGTTATCAATACGCTTTAAACAACCTGCTACATCAGCTCTGACAGCTATTGGTATTTGGCTATTCTTCACCATATTCTTTCAAGTTGTGGTGAACATTGCAATAAAAGCCTTTATTCCTAATCCAAACTATCTCTCTTCAGATAAGATAGCGTACTATAACGAGTTAATTCTAAATATTTTGCGAATATCTCCAAACCAGCTCTATGTAGATGCTTCGACCACATTACTTATGCCAACGGTACGTAGTTTGGGACCTGTGTCTATGGAGCAAATGATAGGAGCCTTACCAAGTACTATTTCTGTAAGAAATAGCTTAATGCTGGTGTGGCCTCAGCTTAGTGGTTTGGTAGCTTTTACTTTGCTTATGTTTGCTATATCTTATTACCTTTTTATGCGTCAGGAGATAAGATCTTAGTTTAATTTAGGAAGGCGGCTGGTGTTGATCATGTAAAAGAAAAATGAGCCGCAATTAAAAAAATCATAAAAGGAAATAAAGTCTTTTTCATATCAGAAGCTAAGAGGAATAACTCCAACTAGTGTATTTTAAATATAAAAAAGTTAAACATATATAGGCCGGTAGAAAAACAATATAATACAGATAGGCCTTACCTTTTGATTATAATATAGCTTTGTTTTAATTACCTTGTCAATTAATAATATGTATAAAATGCGTTTATAAAAGCTAATTATATATCCTTGTCAAAAACTAAAAGCACCTTTCTAAATTATAGTAAGGTGCTTTTAACACAATAATATTTTAGTAATTAAACCTTTCTTTCTGGTAAATCAAAAGCTACAGCCTCATGATCGAAATTACCGTTGTGTGCTCCATCGCAAAAAGGTTTATTCTTTGATAACCCGCAACGGCAAATAGACAATACTTCTCTACCTTGCAAACCATATAGGTTGCCATTCTTATCTACTATCTCAAAATCACCTTCTACCTTAACAGAACCATTGCTGTTAATTGTCAATTTAGTCTTAGCCATATTTTTTATTTTTCAACTCAAAAATGCATTACTAAAATGGATAAAATAGGAAACATTATAGTTTAGAATGATTCAAATCTTGTTCTCTCATTTGACAAGCGATTCAATACTAAAAATAATTTTGAGAACTCTTAGATATAGAAGCTTTATAATTGTTTGAAAAATAGTAAGGTATACAGCTATGCAATAATTAATGGCGAATCAATTAATTTTAATGAGCATTGTAAATCGTCAGCAAAAAATGGACACGTTTGAATCTTAACTAAGAGAGTGTTTTATTCAAAAACACTTAACTTTAGTAATATGGGAAGACCAATAAAAAGTAGTCCAGAAAACTTCATCAAAGACATTCGTCGCAAGACCAGAAGAATCTTTACAGCAGAACAAAAAATCATGATCGTTATGGAAGCCTTACGGGCAGAGGTATCGGTATCGGAACTGTGTCGCAAGCATAATATTAATGAATCGCAATTCTATAAATGGAACAAAGAATTCCTTGAAGCGGGAAAAAAGCGACTAGAGGGCGATTTAACACGAGAAGCAACGAGTGATGAGGTGATGGAATTAAAGCAAGAGAACGCTCGTTTAAAGGAAATTGTCGCCGATTTGGTTCTGCGTTATGATATCGTAAAAAAAAGCTTGGATTTGCTGGATTAAGCACAAAATATAAGAAGTTTATGCGTATCACAGCAGCAGAAAAGTACGAGATTATCCAGTCCGTTACACGTTCAGAAATCGGCATTAAACGTACTCTAAAAGAGTTTGGTATTGCTCGAAGTACCTTTTACAAGTGGTACAATTGTTATTTGAAAGATGGGTATTTAGGCTTCAATCCAAAGCTAAAACAAATCGAAGACAATGGAATTCTATTCCACCAGAGGTCAAAGAAATGGTAGTGGAAATCGCTTTGGATAAGGAAGATCTTTCCAGTCGTGAGCTCGCGCATTATATCACCGACGAACAACAGATGTTTATTTCCGAATCCAGTGTATATAGAATTCTCAAAGAAAGAGGACTTACAACAGCTCCAAGCCATATTTTACTATCAGCTTCTAATGAATTCAAGGATAAGACAGCCTTTGTACATCAAATGTGGCAAACGGATTTCACTTACTTCAAAATCATTGGTTGGGGATATTATTACCTCAGTACGATTTTGGATGATTACAGTCGCTATATCATTCACTGGGAATTATGCAGTACTATGAAAGCGCAAGTTGTAAAGAGAACTGTAGATAAGGCGATTATTAAAGCAAAGCTGAAGACCAAAACAAAACCAAAATTACTCTCTGATAACGGTGCTTGTTACGTATCTACCGAGTTGGGAAAATACCTGAATGATGAATTAAATATGAAACAAGTTCATGGTAAACCAGGACATCCGCAAACGCAAGGTAAGATTGAACGCTATCATCGAACGATGAAAAATGTCGTTAAACTGGATAAATATTATTGTCCCGAAGAATTAGAAGCAGCTTTAGAAAAGTTCGTGAAAAAATACAACAACGAGCGTTACCACGAATCTTTAAACAATCTAACTCCGGCTGATGTCTATTATGGACGAGGTGACTTGATCTTGAAAAGACGAAAGGAAATAAAAACAAGAACTTTAAATGAAAGAAAAACTCAATATCTTAATCAAAAATTAATAGATTTATAAAACAAAACTCTCTCTAAGTGATTGTCCACTTTATTTTGAATACGTACACTTGGTAAACCCCAAAATATTTTACTGCTTATAGGGTGTTTAGGTATTTGCTCTATGATCTTATAAACATCTTCTAGAATTGGTATACTAACTAATTTTTGAGGTGTTTTCTTCGGTCGAAATACTAATTGCCCATTAATTATATTGTCATACGATATCACTCGAACATCTGAAATACGAAGTCCAGTAAAACATGAAAATAAATAAGCTAATCTAATCTGCTCATTCCCCCAATCTAGTTTAGTTTCTGCCAATTTCCTTACTTCTTCAATTGTCAATCTGCTTCTTTCAGTTACAATTTCTTTAACTGAAGTCCAATACTCGAATGGACTTTCATTTATTAACCTACGAGTTACAAGCTTGTTATAATATTGTCTAAATACTGACATATATGCATGTGTAGTATTTTGAGAGACAACCATCATTAAATAACTTTGGAAAGCATCAAGAAAGTCTTCATTTACTTCAGAAATAAGCAAGCTTTTCTTCCCTAAATATTTATGCAAGTGAATGATTAAGCATTCCAATTTATAATTAAACTTCTTTTTTATACATTCTTCCAAATAATCCAATAAATCAAGAACTGGTTTATTAGGCTTCTCATACCCATGCTTTGCAAAATTTAAATCCGTATCACGCGTATTTCTAATCGTTTGTACTAATTTCATGTTTTCAGAATCTTTTTCCATAATCCGTACCCTCGGACTTGAATAATCTTTATGAACATGAATACCTAAAAATTCATAACTTCGCTTAGATTTATTATCTGAAGTCTTATAATAAATATCAAGATACGTACTGAACATACCTGATTTCAATGGTTTAAAACGTACTTTAATCATATGTTACTTTTGTTATTTTTTGCAATATAGAAGTAACAAGGTAAGTAACAAAACTTCGATAAATCCTCACATAAAGTTATAGAAAAACACAGGTAAAATAGAAATAAACAGCTGAAAATAAGAGTTTTAATTTTAAAACCCATTAATTTCTATCATAATTTATCTATACTTATATTTGCACCCATGATCTACTTCCATATTCCATTTTGCAAGCAAGCTTGTCATTACTGTGATTTTCACTTCAGTACTTCATTAAAGTACAAGGAGGAAATGCTATTAGCGATGAAAAATGAATTGAGGATACGATCATCCTACCTTGAAGACAAAAAAGTCTCCTCCATTTATTTTGGTGGGGGAACACCCTCCATTTTAGAAGCCGATGAACTTTCTCAATTAATTGACGAAGTAGCGAAGCATTTTGAGATCATTGGTCAAGCGGAAATTACACTAGAAGCCAATCCCGACGACCTACATAAAAGCAAAGTTCAAGCATTACGAAACACAGCCATCAACCGATTCAGTATTGGTATACAATCTTTTTTTGAAGAAGATTTATTATGGATGAATCGAGCACATCATGCTGATGAAGCCAAAAGTTCCATCATGCGCGTACAAGATGCAGGATTTGAAAACATTACCTGCGATTTAATTTATGGCTACCCGCTCCTTACCGATCAAAAATGGAAGGCTAACCTGCAGCAATTGATCGATTTTCAAGTGCCGCACCTCTCCTCCTATGCTATGACAGTAGAAAAGAAGACAGCCTTAGACCATTTAATCAATAAAGGTAAGACACCGCCGCTCAACGAAGAACAAAGTGCTGAGCAAATGCTCATGCTTATCGACACATTAACCGCAGCAGGTTATGATCATTATGAAATTTCCAACTTTGCCAAACCCGGAAAATATGCACAGCATAACAGCAATTACTGGAAAGGCAAACATTACTTAGGAATTGGCCCTTCCGCCCACTCATTCAATGGAAATTCACGATCCTGGAATATCGCCAATAATACGCTTTATACCAAAGCTTTATTAAATAAAGAACTCCCTCAAGAAACCGAAGTACTGAGCAAAGACGATCAATACAACGAATATGTCATGACCTCCCTCAGAACCATTTGGGGAATTGATCAACACTATATCATCCGAACTTTCGGCTCCGATTACAACAACGAATTATTAAAAAACATTCAGCCCTATTTAGAAAATGGAGCTGTTCAAATAGCCAAAGAGCAGACCATTACATTAACGCCAAAAGGAAAATTGATTGCAGATCAAATTGCGTCTGATTTATTCTGTATTCAGCATTAATATCGTTGAACCTCTTTCCAAAAAGTTTTCTGAAATTGCGGAATAAGGATGCTGCCTATCTTAATAATAGTTTCTTTAACGCATAAAATTCCTTTTTATCCATGCTTTAAACATGGACAGGAACTTTACTAAGGAGATCCTTCACAGGACTCGTCATGAAAGTTAAGCGACCATTAGCCAAGCCTGCAATCGCCTGCACTGCAAGTGATTGCAGACCCATTTCTAGCGACAGAAAAACAACGAAAGCACTGCTACTGAGCAGCTATAAACCTAGATCCGTTTTCATCAGATTTACCTTAGCAGAGATTCTCTCCTATCATTTTTCTTCAGTTCCGCAGAGGTTCAAAATAAAAGAAACCATCCTTAAAACCGAACCTTCAATTGATCTTCTACGGATCTCCTTCGGAGCTCATACGGAAATTCAACGGAAATCATATGCAAAAATCCGAATAAGATCCGGTGAAAATCCGTCACAGCTGCAGGCTATTTACCTAGCTTATGCATTAAAACTTAGCAATTAAAAAAGGGGCTGCTCTTTCAAACAAACCCCTCCTGTTTATAACAATTTACCGATTATTTTTTCAATTTATCTTCCAGCATTTTGATGAAATAACCACCTACTACTGCCCTAGCTTTAAACCCTCTACGTTCAGGTCTGTCTGTCCAAGTCCAATCAGACATAGGAACTCTAGTGGTCGATTCATTCATAAACAAGTGAACCGGCTTAATGAATTTTTCAAAATCCTCTTGTGTTTTAGCCATGGTCGCGGTCCATATAATCCAGTCGGTTTTGGTATACGCTTCTCTAGAATCCAATGGTAAACCATATTTATTTTGCTTGGTCAAATAATAGTTGATTTCGGTATCGATAATATCCTCATCAAATATATTCATGTCCAGTATTTTGTCCCAGACCAAGTTATACTTCTGACTCCATGTACCGCTTTTATCAAAGGTCAATTTATAGTGATCTCCATCTTTAGCCATTTCTTTCCATTTCTTAGCCATTTCTCTAGCCTTGGCAATGTAGCGCTTACCGACTTCTTCCCTTCCCAACATGTTTGCTAAATAGCCATAGGAAGCCACGCCCATAATCGCTTTTGCGGATAAGTTGGCATTATGCGCAAAATGACCGGCAAAGTCATCCGTACACAACTGGTTTTCAGGATCCTGTCCGTTTTCCACCAAATAATCTGCCCAAGTACTCAACACATTCCAATGCTGTTTGGCATACTCCGCATTCTTTTCTACACGAGCAATAGCATAACTTAGAATCAACATATTACCACTTTCCTCCAGTGGCATATCACCGCCATACGTTTGTCCATTGGCTACAGGATAGGTGCCGATATCATGCGCGGCAAAAGGTTTCGTCCATTTTCCAGATTCTGAATAATAGAAGATGAAATTCATCGTCGCCTTTGCCAATGCTGGATTATATACTAAGAACAAAGGTGCGGTCGGGTAAGTAATATCAACGGTTCCAATAGAACCATTACTATCATTTTCTTTAGAAAGCAAAACCAGGTCACCATTTGGCGCAACAACTAATTTATGGGCAGCTATAGACTGTCTGTAGGCAAGCGCACATAATTCGGCATATTCTTTACCAAATTTTTGGTATTCCTGCATAAACTGATCATCAAATTGATCAGCCTTCAGCTTTAATACATCGTACTCCTTTAATGCCGTTTTCAGAAGAGATTCCATGTTGCTATTGCCATTTCTATTCCAATAAGGTCTTAAGTCATTATCGAAATATTTAATCGCATACACATCATCATAACCTATCGCAATTTTCCCTTTGGCCGTACCATTTACAGAAACAGTATTGGACAATGCAATTTTATGCATTCCTTGATCAGTTACCTTTTTTCCTTTAATGAAACCATTCCTTAATTCACTTACAGTACCAGAAGCCACCTTAGCGTTTTCATCAAGTGACGCTAAATAAAAGTATCCCCAATCGTTTCTTACATGATCCCCTTTCCTTTCCAAGAAATTTTGATTTTGAGCGCCAACATTTACTAAGCTGATGCCGTTCAAATTACTCGCATAGGTCTTATAAAGTTGAGTAGGAAGATGCAATGCCCAGTTAGGAGAGGCTTCTAAGTAAATCTGAACATCTTGCACGTTATTGGAGGTTATTTCATAGCTTAAATAATTTACTGGACGACCAATTAAATCCAAGTTATCCAAAAACACAGGAGCTGTAAATGTAATTTTCAGTTGAACCTCCCCACATTCAAAAACATAATGTGTTTGCATCGGTTGTACATCGGCAGAAATTTGTTTTGCTGTTTTTGCGAAGAATGCTTTTTCAGCATGTTCTCTAAATAAGCCAAAATCTAAGAACCCATTTGCACCACCATTAAAACAATATGCTGCAATAATGTTTTTGCCTTTTTTAAGGCTCTTCAAGGCCTCGCCAGTCAATTTAACTCGTTTATTTTTCCCAGTTCCTCCCGTGGCTATGACGCGATGTCCATTAATGTAGATTTCAGTATCGTCATCGTGAGAATATTCCAAATAAATTGTTTTCTTGGAAAGATCTTCCGTTAAAGTAACTTCCCTGCGTACCCAAATTTTATCTGTTGTCCAATTGGTTTTAGCTAGATTTTCATTCTCCGTTGTACCAAATGCGCCTTTTCCGGCCATCCATTGGCTATCGTCAAATTTGGTGGTAAACCAGTTTTTACCTGGATCTTTCGTGCTATACTTTCCATCCCAAGACTGATCTTCCCCATTTGGAACCACCGAGCTTAAATCCAACTCTTCCACCCCCATAAATCGATAAAATTCATTACCCACTTTTAAAACCCCTAAAAAAGGCAAGGGTTTATCAGACCAATGGACGATGCCAGAATCGTATAAATTATTGGAATATGACCAAGCACT
>Ga0233369_1000676_pt1 | contig 13035 bp, 9 predicted proteins | sample ElkDunMinimDraft_26_FD_191537 | JGI IMG/M metagenome (GOLD analysis project Ga0233369, IMG submission 191537) | Fecal eukaryotic communites from dung pellets of Tule Elk in California, USA - Elk Dung D16 | ecosystem: Host-associated > Mammals > Digestive system > Large intestine > Fecal | place... | reverse complement strand
GGGCGACCTGCTCCTGCGCGGCGGCCGCCGACTGACCGGCCCCCGAGGACGCCTGCTGGGCCGCCGCGGCCGCGTCCTGCGCCTGCTGCGCCGCGCCCTGCGCCTCCGCGACCTCGTCGGCCACCGAGGACCGGGCCGCCGAGACGACCGCGGGCTTGAGCACCGTGAACCACAGGGCAACGAGCAGCGCCGCGAGCGCCAGGGCGGCGAGCAGCGCCTTGAAGAACCACCGCGGGATGGTCGCCGTCTGCACGTGCACGCCGTCGAGCAGGACGGGTGACGTGGTGTCGGCGGCGACGGTGACGACGAACGGCATCGTCCTGTCCGCCCCCCGCCAGAGCCGACCGGCGGGCTTCACCCGCACGTCGGCGAACTCGGCGGTGCCGGGCGGCACGGTGAGGATCTGCGGGCGCACCCGGAAGTCGAGCAGGCCCCCGTCGTCGGTCGCGGTGAGCGACACGGCCACGGGCACGTTGCCGCGGTTGTCGATGGCGACCTGGTGCTTGGCGCCGCTGCGCCCGTGCGAGGACCGCGGGAGCAGCTCGGCGGTCGTGTCGAGGAACGGCAGCACCTCGACGACGCCTTCCGGTGTGACCGTCTCGTCGGAGTGCTCGAACGGCACGACCCGGATGCCGAAGTCGAGCTGGCCCGCAGGCACGCTCCAGGTGCGCGGCAGGGAGAACCGCACGGTCGCCGTCGTCGCGGTGCCGGGGTAGAGGCCCTCGATGACCGCGGGCTCGACCGTCGTCCACGCCGCGGGCGGCCCGAGCACCTCGATCTGGTACCCCTCGACCACCTGACCGGTGTTCCGGATCTGCAGGGGCACGACCACTTCGGTGCCGGGGCTGAGCTCCACCCGCGCCGAGTCCAGCTTCGCCGTCGTCGTCATGCTGCGGACGCTAGGACCACCCTGCGTGGGCTGGAACGGCCCCCCGCACGGCCGATGGGGCACCGGCAGTGCCCGTTGAGCCGATGTTGACTGCACGATCAGTACCCCCGCGCATGCTGACCGGACGGAGCACCTGCAGGGGGGTGCCGCCAGGGGGCAGGAGCTGGACATGGAACGCGTGGCAGTGTGGGTGAGCGCCAGAGACCCGATCTCCGAGGCCGGCGTCGTGAGCGCGCTGCGGCCGCGCCCCGAGGTGCGGGTGCTGCAGGCCGACGAGGCCGCGTCGTCGCAGGTCGCCGTCGTGGTCGCCGACGCCGTCGACGACGACGCCCTCCGGCTGGTGCGGATGGTGCGCCGCCAGAGCCCGAGCCAGGCCGTGCTCGTCGCGGGACGCCTGGAGGACGGCGACGTCGTGACCGCGGTCGAGGCCGGCGTCCTCGGGCTCGTCCGTCGCAGCGAGGCGACGGCCGACCGGCTCGTGCGGGTGGTCTGTGGTGCGGCGACCGGCGAGGGCAGCGTGCCCCCCGACCTCCTGGGCCGGCTGCTCGACCAGGTGGGGACGCTGCAGCGGCAGGTGCTGCGCCCCCGCGGCCTGACGTTCACCGGGCTGGCGACGCGGGAGATCGACGTCCTGCGACTCGTCGCCGACGGGTACGACACGTCCGAGATCGCCGAGCACCTCGCGTACTCCGAGCGGACCGTGAAGAACGTGCTGCACGACGTGACCACGCGCCTGCAGCTGCGCAACCGGTCGCACGCCGTGGCCTACGCGCTGCGGGAGGGGCTGATCTGAGCGGGCACTGCCCTTTCGGGCGTCGCACCGTGCCTGATCTGCGGTCCGTGACCGCCTGACCGCCAGGACGCCGGAGACGTGACGGTGATCGAGGAGACCTGGACCGCCGCGGGAGAGGAGTGCAGCCGTGGGTCGTGCGCGCGCCTGGTTCGCGCTTCCCGCCGCCACGATGCTCGTGCTGTCGGGCGCGGTGGGGACCGCACCGGTGGCCGGACAGCCGCTCGGTGCGGTGCTGCCCGTGCCCTCGGTGTCGCAGCCGCGCCTCGGCTTCGTCGACACCACGGACAGCCTGCGCTCGGTCGGCATCCGCGCGCCGGATCCTCCCCCGCCGCCTTTCCCGGAGGGCCCTCAGATCCTGCCGGCGGATCTGGCCCGTGCCGCGCCGGCTGCTGCGGCCCTGCCCGACCACCCTCAGCTGTGGGACCCCGCGTCCCAGCTCACGCTCGACTGGGTGCGGACGGGCGGCCTGTACGACGGCGAGGCCACCACGACGCCCGGCCCGGAGGGCGCCGTCGGGACCGCGTACGTCAGCACCGTCGACGCCGTACCACCGGCCCACCACGGCGATGTGTACCTGCGCGGGTTCGCGGACGACACCGTCCGCGTCACCTGCCATGCAGCGCGCGAGACCCACCCGGTGGTGTCGCCCGACGGTGCGCTCGTCGCGTTCGCCACGGACGCACGCGGGGACTGGGACATCGCGGTGGCGCCGGTGCCGGTGCCGGACGACGACGTCGACGACGAGTGCGACCCCGATGGCGTCGTCTACCTGACGGGCGCGGAGGGGGTGGACACCTGGCCGACGTGGCTCGACTCGGACCGGCTGGTCTACTCGTCCTCGCGCGGCGACGCCCTGGGCGACCTCGTGGTCGTCTCCCGCAGCAGCGGTGAGCTCGCACACCTGACGGACGACGCGGCGGACGACGTCCAGCCCGCGGCACTGGCCACCTCCGGCGGGTGGCGGATCGTCTACGGCACGACCCGCGACCGCTCCGACGGCGCTCTCGGCTTCATCACCGTCTCCGACAGCCCGGGGTATCCGCGCGTCCCCGAGGACCCGTGGAGTCAGCAACCGTTCCGCCCGCAGGCGTCGGAGCCCGCGTGGGGCGACAGCTACGTGGCCTTCACGAGCACGACGAACGACCCGGCCGGCGACGTGTGGATCGCCCAGCTCGCGCAGGAACCCGACAGCGGCACGCACGTGGTCGTCGGACAGCGCTCGGTGGCCGACGAGTGGGGCGTCGCGGAGTCGCATCCCACCTGGACCTCCTGGACGCCGGGCGACGGGACCACAGGTCCGAGTGCCTCGCTCCTGTTCACCCAGGAGAACCCGTCGACCGACGTCACCGACGTCGTGGCCGACGACGGCTCCGACGTGCGCGAGGTCAGCGCCGACGGCCCGGGCGACGTCCCGCAGCTGGCGAGCGGAGCCGGCGTCGACTACTCACCGGACGGCACCCTGATGGTGCTCAGCGCACCGATGCCGCTGCCCGGCTCGGAGGATCCGCGACCGCCCGGGCACCGACTGCAGATCCTCGACGCACGCACCCTCGAGGAGATCGAGCTCGACTACGAGCGCAACGAGCGCGACGTCGACCTCGACCCGGTCTGGTCGCCGGACGGCTCGACGATCGCGTTCGTGCGGTGGCGGTCGTACGGGGAGGGCGCCTACGCCGATCCTCGGATCTGGCTCGTCGACGCGGACGGGCAGGACCTGCGGGCACTCACCGACGACGGCTCGACGGTGTCCGGGGCGGAGCTCTTCGAGATCGACCCGGCGTGGGCGCCGGACAGCGCGCACCTCGTGTACGTCGCCGGGGACGGCCTCGCGGCCCAGACGAACGGACCGCAGCATCTGAGGGTGGCCCGGGACGGCGACGGCAACGGGCAGGAGCTGGTCATGCTGGGCCCCGGTTGTGAGGACCCCGCCTCACCGTGCGCCGCGCAGGTGGAGGGCTGGTCACCGGACTGGTCGCCCGACGGCCGACGGATTGTCGCGTCGCACGTGCACATCCCGAGTACGGCAGGCGAGGGAGCACCTCCGCTGCTGGACGCGCCCGGGCAGCTCACCGTGCTGGACGTGAGCTGGCCCGCAGAGTCGGACGTCGTGCGGTCGGCGCAGGTGCTCACCGGGTTCAGCCCGGCAGACCCGCCCGCCCCGACACCCAGCCGACGCCTGGTCTCCGTCACCGACGACCCCGAGTGGTCGCCCGACGGCGCCGAGGTCGCGTTCACCGGGACGCAGCCCGGACAGCCCTGGGCCCTGCGAGGGGTCTGGGCCGCGGGATCGGCGTCGGGCGGCCCCGTCCGGCAGGTGAGCCAGGCGACGCGGACCCAGCACGGGCCCGCGTACCAGCCCTACTCCGACCTGGTGCTCTCGTTCGCCTCCTCGCCCGTCGACGTGGCCGGCTCCGCGACGCTCACCGCGACGTTGACGAACGCGGGCCCCGGGCTGGCGGCGGGTGCGACCCTGACGTTCGCGCTGCCGGACGGTGTGTCGCCCTCGGCCGCCACCGGCTGCACGACGACGGCCGGCCAGGTGCAGTGCGAGCTCGTCGGCCCGATCGACCGCGGCGCGGCCGTGACGCTGGACGTCGACCTGACCGGCGTGGAGGCGGCAGCCGACCTCACCGTCACGGGCGTCGCCACCACCGCGACGCCGGAGCGCGTCGTGGTGAACAACTCCGCCTCGGTCGTCCTCGGAGTCGCGGGAGGGGTCGGTGTGGTCGTCGGCCTCTCGACGCCCGTCGCCTGGGTGGGTGGGCGACCGGTCGAGGCGACGGTCACCGTGCGCAACGCGGGGACGGTCCCGGTCACCGGCGTCCGGCTCGCCACGAGCTATCCAGGAGCTGTCGCAGCCGGCGGCCTGGCGCCGTGCGTCACCGCCGTGGGCACCTGCGACCTCGGCACGGTCGCCGGCTCCGGTGTCGTGGTCCTGCATGCGCTGCTGGACCCGTCCGTCGTCTTCGAGGGCGCACCGCAGACCGGGCTCGTGACCGCGACGGTGTCGACGGCGAGCGTGGACCCCCAACCCGCGGACGACTCCTCGTCCGCGTCGCTCGAGGTCAGGCGTCCTCGCCTCACGATCTCCCCCACGGTCGCACGTCCTGGGGAGGTCGTCTTCGCCGCCGGCGCCGATTTCCCCCCGGGCGAACCGGTCCTGACGGCGTGGTCCGTGGGGATCATGAGCGCCCCCGGTCCGCACACCGTCTCGAGTGACGGTGGTTTCCGGTCCACCGTGCCGATCATCCGCGACACGCTGCTCGCCCCGCGGACGCTGCGAGCCGCCTCGACGTCGATCCCGCCGACGTTCGGACCGGTGGAGACCTCGCTCCTCGTCGTGCCGACCTCGGCCGACGCGCCGACCTTCCTGTTCCGGTGATGAGCGTCCATGACCGCGGCACGGCGGCCGCGAGGAGCGAGGTGATCGCGTGATCGGCGAGGTCGACGAGGCGCTGCGCACCCTGGTGCGCGAGGCGGTGGACAGCGCCGACGTCGAGGTGGTGCTCGACGCCCCGACGAAGGACTGGGCCGCGCGCCGCAACGCACCGACGGTCGACGTCTACCTGTACGACCTGCGCGAGGACCTGCGCCGCCGGACCCGCGGCCAGCTGGAGAACCGGGTGGAGGGCAAGGTCAGCGCACGGTTCCAGCCACCGCGGCACTTCCGGCTCTCCTACCTGGTCACGGCGTGGACGCAGCGGCCCGAGGACGAGCACCGGCTGGTCGACTCGGTGCTGCGGTACCTGCTGCGCTTCGACGCGCTACCGGCACGTGTGCTCGAGGAGCAGCTGGCGTCGGCCGGCGCTCGCGTGCCGCTGTTCGTCGGCCTGCCACCACCCGAGGACCGTGGCTTCGCCGACGTGTGGACGGCACTGGGCGGCGAGCTCAAGCCGTCGATCGACGTGGTGGTGGACGTGCCCGTGCTCACGCCGGTCAGCGCCCCGGTCGGTCCGCCTGTCGAGGACGGCCTGCGGCTCGACCTCGCCGACCGTGACGGTGGTGCCGCGGACCTCGGCGCGCGCCGGCACGAGCCGCCCCCCGAGCGCCCCGCCCGCGCCCGGAGCGCGCGATGACGGCCGGCCCCGTGGCCGACCCGAGCACCGCGCACGTGCTCGGCAGACTTGCCGTCGTGGAGGAGCGCGTGCGGGAGCTCGTCGCACGCCGTCGTCGCGACGACCCCCAGCCGGACGACCCGTTCCGCGGGTTGTACCTCAGCGACGAGACGGTCGACCGCCTCCTGGCGGGAACTTCCGTCGAGCCCTTGTCGACGACGGTGGGTGCCCGCACCACGGCGTGCGAGGCGGCCGCCGACGCCGCGGAGGCCGCGGGTGAGCGGCTGCGGCTGCGGGAGCTGGCGCGCGAGTTCGACCTCGAGCAGCTCGACGTCGAGCTGCTGCTGGTGGCGCTCGCGTGCGAGGTCGACGCGCGGTTCGAGCAGCTGTTCGGGTACCTCAACGACGACGTCACGCGGCGGCGACCGTCGGCGGCGGTCGCCCTGGCGCTGTGCGGCGTGCCGCTGGCGTCGTCGCACGGCCGCCACCGGCTCGAGCACGGTCCGCTCGTCGCATCCGGGCTGCTCGAGCTGGAGGAGCCCGACCGGCCGCTGCCCGGTCGACCGCTGCGCGTCCCGGACCGCGTCGTGGGGCACCTGCTGGGTGACGACGCACCCGACCGCTGGCTCGACGGCGTCCTGGTGGACGTCGACGAGGTGCTCTGGGGCGATCCGACAAGGCTGGGGGCGGCCCTCGCAGGCGGCGCACGGCTGGTCTACCTGCGGGAGCAGCCGACCGGCTCGGGGCGCGTCCTGGCCGTCCGGGCGCTCAGCACGATCGGGCGGGGCGCGGTGGTGCTCGACGGGCCGGCCCTGGCGGCGAGCCACGACCTGCTCGGCACGGTGCGCATCGCGGTCCGGGAGGCGCACCTCACCCGGTCCGGCGTGGTCGTCGGCGGCGTGGAGGAGCTCGTCACGCACTCCCGCGCCCTGCGCGCGCTGGTGGCCGCGCAGCTGCCGGTGCTCGTCGTCGGCAGCCGCACGTGGGACCCCGCCTGGAGCGACTGGCCGCCCCTCCTGTTCGACGTGCCCGCGTCGACCGTCGCCGAGCGCACCGAGCTGTGGCTGCGCTCGCTCGGTACGGGCCCGCAGGACACCGCGGCCGCGACGGCACCGTTCCGGCTGCGGCCCGAGCAGGTGACCCGGGCGGCGCGGGCGGCGCGGCAGCAGGCGACGCTCGACGGCGAGCTCACGGTCGACCACGTGCGCGTCGGGGCACGGGCCGAGAACGGCACCGAGCTGGAGCGGCTGGCGCGCCGGATCGAGCCTGCCGTCGGCTGGGACGACCTGGTGCTCCCGGCGAGCGCGCTCACCGCCCTGCACGAGATCTCGACCCGGGCCCGGTACCGCGAGCAGGTCCTCGGCGACTGGCGGATGCGACCGGGCGGCGGGCGGGGGCACGGCGTCGCCGCCCTGTTCGCGGGCGACTCGGGCACGGGCAAGACGATGTCCGCCGAGGTCGTGGCGCGCGACCTGGGGCTCGAGCTGTACGTCGTCGACCTCGCGACCGTCGTCGACAAATACATCGGCGAGACCGAGAAGAACCTCGAGCGCATCTTCGCGGGCGCGGCGGGAGTGAACGCCGTGCTGCTGTTCGACGAGGCCGACGCGGTGTTCGGCCGGCGCAGCGAGGTCAAGGACGCGCACGACCGGTACGCGAACATCGAGAGCGCGTACCTGCTGCAACGCATGGAGACGTTCGACGGGCTCGTGGTGCTGGCGACGAACCTGCGCGCCAACATCGACGACGCGTTCATCCGGCGGCTCGACGTGCTCGTCGACTTCCCGCTGCCCGACCCGGCCCAGCGGGTGGCGCTGTGGGACCGCAGCCTGGGGCACCGGGTCCCCCGCGACGACGACGTCGACCTGACCTTCTGCGGGAACGCGTTCGAGCTGGCGGGCGGCGCGATCCGGTCCGCCGCGGTCACGGCCGCGTACCTGGCCGCCGACGACGGCGGGACCGTCGCCATGCGGCACGTCGTCGCGGCCGTCTACCGCGAGTACCGCAAGCTCGGCCGCCTCACGCTCGAGAGCGAGTTCGGCCCGTACTGGGACGTCCTGCGCTGAGGCGCTGCCCGAACGCGCACCCGGCGGTGCCCCCACCGGCGTCCACCTGGTCGTGCCGCGCCGGTCCGCGGCTGGCAGCGTCGACGCGACGACCGTCGAGAGGGGCCGACGATGCACTCCCACGACCACCCGGAGCAGGGCGAGGGGCTGCGGACCTCGGCGCCACGGATCGAGGACGCCCGGGCGGCGCCGGTGGTCGCGCGGGCGCTCGCGGCGGGTCGGCCCGGGATGCTCGACAGCGCCGGGCTGACCTATCTGCAGCGCACCGCCGGGAACGCGTCGACGGCGGGCCTCGTCGAGGAGGAGCGCTCGCCGGTGCTCGACGTGCTGTCATCGGGCCGCGGTCAGCCGCTCGACGCGGGCGTCAGGGCCGACATGGAGGGCAGGCTCGGGCACGACTTCGGCGACGTCCGCGTGCACACGGACTCCGCGGCCTCCGAGTCGGCACGGTCGGTGGGCGCGCACGCGTACACCGTGGGGCACGACGTCGTGTTCCAGCGCGACGCGTACGACCCCGCGTCCCAGGCCGGGCGCACCACGCTCGCGCACGAGCTGACCCACGTGGTGCAGCAACGCTCCGGCCCGGTCGACGGCACGCCGACCGCGGGCGGCGTGCAGGTGTCCGACCCGTCCGACCGGTTCGAGACCGCGGCCGCGGCGAACGCGGAACGGGTCATGTCCGCACCGGCACCGGCGCCCACGAGCGACGTCCCAGCCGTCCAGCGCGAGGCGGCGCCCGACGAGGAGGAGGAGCTCCAGGGCTCGTTCGTCCAGCGCGAGGAGGCCCCGGAGGAGGAGCTCGACCCGGCCTGACCCGCACCGCACGCAGCACCGACCGCCCGATCGGGCAGGAACGGCGCCCCGACGGGCGTCCCACCGGCCTCACGCCCGGTCAGCGCACCACCGCACGCTGAACATCTGCTCCCTGTGACCGAGGAGGGGAAATGCCGACCTACTTGTCGCCCGGCGTCTACGTCGAAGAGGTGGAGGCTGGATCTCGACCTATCGAAGGAGTCGGGACGTCCGTCGCCGCATTCGTCGGCATGGCCGCGAAAGGGCCCTTCAACACCCCGACGCTCGTGTCCAACTGGACCCAGTACTCCGAGGCGTTCGGCGACTTCGTGACCGGCTCGTACCTGGCGCACGCCGTCTACGGGTACTTCCTCAACGGCGGGAGCAACGCGTACGTGGTGCGGATCGGCCAGGAGGTCGCCGAGGAGGCCACCGAACCCCGCAGGCGGGCCGCACCGAAGTCGCTCCCGGCCGGCGCGCAGGCCGTGATCGGCGCGTACCGGGTGCAGGCCTCGGAGAAGGCGCCCAAGAACAAGAAGCTCAGCGTCGAGATCGCCGACCCCGGGGGCGACAGCCCGCCCGAGGACCAGTTCAAGCTCGTCGTGCACCTGGACGGCAAGGAGGCGGAGACGTTCGACAACGTCACCACCAAGCGCGGCGACGACAACGTGGCGACCAAGGTCAACCAGCTCAGCAAGCTCATCACCATCGAGGAGCTGGCGTCGGGCAGCGCGCTGGCCAAGCCCGACAAGGGCACCGCCGACCTGCTGGTCCCCGAGCCCGACCCCGAGCCGCCGGCCCCCGAGGACCTGGGCGCCGACGACTACATCGGCGACGCCGCCGACCGCACCGGCTTCAGCGGCCTCGAGGCCATCGACGACGTCACGATCGTTGCGGTCCCCGACCTCGTGGCGGCCCTCGAGCAGGGCGCGATCGACCTCGAGACGTTCCAGGCCGTGCAGCTCGCGATGATCGCGCACTGCGAGCTCATGGGGAACCGCATGGCGATCCTCGACCCGCCGCCGAACCTCAGCCCGCAGCAGATCAAGGACTGGCGCGTCGACGGCGCGGGGTACGACTCGAAGTACGCGGCCGTCTACTGGCCGTACATCAAGGTGTTCGACCCGGCGACGGGCGGCAACCGGTTCGTGCCGCCCTCGGGTCACATCGCCGGGATCTGGGCGCGCAACGACGAGTCCCGCGGCGTCCACAAGGCCCCGGCCAACGAGGTCATCCGCGGCGTCATCACGCTGGCCACGCAGATCACCCGCGCCGAGCACAACCTTCTCAACCCGGTGGGCATCAACGCCATCCGCGCGTTCCCTGGCCGGGGGATCCGCGTGTGGGGTGCCCGGACGCTCTCGTCCGACCCGGCCTGGCGGTACATCAACGTCCGACGGCTGTTCAACTACCTCGAGGAGTCGATCCTCGTCGGCACCCAGTGGGTCGTGTTCGAACCGAACGACGACGCCCTGTGGGCGCGCATCCGACGGACCATCGGTGCGTTCCTCGTCAACGAGTGGCGCAAGGGTGCGCTCTTCGGGCTCAGTCCCGAGGAGGCGTTCTTCGTGCAGTGCGACCGGGAGACGAATCCCGCGGAGGCCATCGACGCCGGGCAGGTCACCTGCCGTATCGGCATCGCACCGGTCAAGCCCGCCGAGTTCGTCATCTTCCAGCTCTCGCAGTTCTCCGGCGGCACCAGCCTCGCGGCCGAGTGACCCACGACAAGGATGGTGACTGACCGATGGCGCTCCCCGACAACTTCGACCTTGCGACCGCCTACGCGTTCAGCGTGAAGATCGACGGCATCCAGATCCCGCACGTCATGGAGGTCAGCGGGCTCAAGGCCGAGGTCGACAAGGTGACCTACCAGCAGCAGGGGCAGGACGGAAAGTTCGTCACCCGCCAGATGATGGGCCGCCAGAAGGCCGGCGAGTTCAAGGTCAAGCGGGGCCTGACGGACTCGACGACCGTGACCGACTGGCTCAAGGCGGTGTTCGAGGGCAAGCTCTCCGACGCGCGCAAGACCGCCGAGGTGGCGATCTACACCTCCGACAACCAGATCCTCAAGCGGATGAACTTCCGCAACGTCTGGGTCAAGGACGTCGAGCTCGGCGGCACCCTCAAGGCGGGGTCGACCGAGCCGCTGTCGGAGACGTTCACCGTCTGCTGGGACGAGATGGAGTTCGCCTGATGCGACGCTCCCCGCTCCCGCTCGCGCTGGACGAGCCGGCCGTCGACGAGCAGCCCGACGGCCGTCCCGCACGGCGCGAGGCGCTGCGCACCGAGTTCGACTTCCTGCTCCCGCGCGGCTACCTGGACGCCGACGGGGCGCTGCACCGCAGCGGCACCATGCGGCTGGCCACGGCACGCGACGAGCTGCTCCCGCTGTACGACGCGCGGGTGCAGGAGAACCCGGCCTTCACCACGGTCGTGCTGCTCAGCCGGGTGATCACGTCCCTCGGGTCGCTGACCGCGGTGTCGTCGAACGTCGTCGAGAACATGTTCGCGTCCGACGTCGCGTTCCTGCAGGACCTGTACCGCCGGATCAACGCCGAGGGGCACACGCGCGCCGCCGTGACGTGCCCGTCCTGCACGCACCGGTTCGACGTCGACCTCTCCGGTGGGCGCCTGGGGGAATCGTGACGTACGCGCCCGAACGGATCCACCAGGAGGTCGCGTACCTCGCCTACCACTTCCACTGGTCGCTCGACGCGATCCTCGACCTCGAGCACCCCCAGCGCCTGCGGTACGTGCAGGAGATCGCGGCGATCAACCGCCGGATGACCGAGGAGCGCTGAGATGCGTCTGCCGTGGCGGCGCGCGTCACCCCCGCCCGTGCCCGAGCGCGCAGCCCCCGCTCCCGCAGCGGAGTCCCGCGCCGGGTGGGCGTTCGTGCAGCCGCTGGCGCGCACGGTCCGCGAGCCCGAGCTGACGAGCCGGCCGATGGAGTTCGTGGCGTCCCTGCCCACCCGGGCACAGCCGATGCTGACCGGGGCGATGTCGCACGTGGTGAGCCCTGCCGCGCCGTCCGGCGTGCTCGACGGCGACGGCGGACGGCTGGGGACGCCGACCACCCGATCGTCCGACGTCGACCTCGCCCTGGTCGCTCCCGCTGCGCCGTCGGCCGTCCGGACCCCCACCCCCGTCCAGCGCCGGACCGGGGTGCTCGTGGGCCTCGACGCGCCGCCGCCGGGGGTGCCGGAGCTGCAGGCGGTGCCGGTGGAGCCTGCGACGACGCCCGAGGGTGCCGTCGACACCCCCGCCCCGACCGTCCTCGGTCCGACGCTCCCCGCGGCCGACCCCGGGCCGCCCGCAGCTCCCGCCGGCACGGCGGTCCAGCGCTCCCCCACCCCGGGCCCCCCGGCGGGCCTCCCGTACTCGGACGGCGACGCGACCTTCGTGGCACTCCCCACGCCTGCCTCGGTGGGGACGACGCCGGTCGGGTCGTCGCCTCTGACACGTCCCACGGCGAGCCCCGAACCGCTCCCTGTCGTCCAGCGTCGCGTCGGCCTTGGCGCCCCGCTGCGTCCCGGTCGGTCGGCGGTGACACCGGGACCCGCCCCGGGCACCGCACGACGGCCCGCGCCCGCCGAGGCCCCGACGTCTCGGCCCGCACCCGACGCGGCCCCGACGCCCGCCGACGCGGCTCCGACGTCGGTCGGCAGGACGATCACCCCTCCCGGGAGCTCCGCCGCGATCCCGAGCGTGCCGCCCATGGGACGGACGTCTCCGAAGCCGGCCGTGACGCCCGAGCCTTCCGCTCCCTCGCCGCAGGCCGACCTGACGGTCGTGTCCCGGCCTGCGTCCGACGACCCACCGGTCCGGGGCGCGCAGTCGCTCGCGGACGACAGCGCGGTCCCGCGGTCACTCGGGGACGACACCGCGCTCCCGCAGGTCGCGCGCACGGTCGTCCCTCCGGACGACGGTGACCGTGCGACGCCGGCCGCACCGAGGACCCCCGTGCTCGGGGCCCGCCCGCACGACGGCGCCCACGGCCCGAGCGCACGGACACCCGCCACCGCCGCGCGGCCCGTCGTCGCGACGACCCCCGTGTCGACACGCCCGGTCGCGGGTACGGCCCCGGTAGCCACGCCCTCCGCCGTCACGACGTCGCCCGTCGTCGCACGGGTCGTCGCCGGGCTCGGGCTCGACCCCCACGCGTCCGTGGCGACGCCGCCGCCGTCCGGCCACGCGGACCAGCCGTCCCCCGCCGGCGGTCCCGCGCACGCGTCGGTCGAGCCGTCCGCGTCCTCCTCGGCAGCTACGCCTCTCCCGAGCACTGCGTCGGTCCCGCGCACGGCCGGGATCCTCGGTGGACCGGCGCCGACCACGGCCACCTCGGGTGTGGCGGCGTCGGCACCCGGGCGGTCGTCGGCCGCTGGAACGCCGTCGGCGCCCGTCCAGAGAACGCGGGCTCCGGTCACCCCGACGCCGGTC
>Ga0233369_1000675_pt1 | contig 13040 bp, 13 predicted proteins | sample ElkDunMinimDraft_26_FD_191537 | JGI IMG/M metagenome (GOLD analysis project Ga0233369, IMG submission 191537) | Fecal eukaryotic communites from dung pellets of Tule Elk in California, USA - Elk Dung D16 | ecosystem: Host-associated > Mammals > Digestive system > Large intestine > Fecal | place... | reverse complement strand
GCGATGATGAACTTCATTGTCTATGAAATAAATAATATTGTGTACAATTGGAAAATTGTATTCACCAAATAAATTGAAATTATCATTAAATCTTTCTTCGGGAATTTGGTTGTATAAATCAATCAGCACAGGCGTGTCCTTATCCCATTGTGCTAACAAATCGGATTTTGTGTGTAATGGTAAATCATGATTATAGGTTTCTATCTTATCGAATACAATACCCGATAAACCTGGTACAGCTAAGGATAGCATTTCTTTTGCCAAATCGGCAAACGTTCGCATTCCACCTATTGAGAACTTAAATAATTCTTCTTCTGGGAATTTTTCAATGGTTCTTCTTGTTAAATTACGGTGACCCAACCAATGTTGTAATAAGTCTGCTTTCGAAATAATTACTGTCTTTTCCATTTTTATTTGAGGTTTTAATGTTTGTTCAAAGGTAGGAGTGGTTTGTGACAACAGTTTGTCAGTAGTGTTTTGCGGTTTTCACTAATTTTATAAAAGTGTTTTCTTTGCAATAATCTTATCTTTGTACCGGAAATATGAACAACATGATTACTAAAGAAGAAAAAATAAAAAACTTTGATCCTTCACAACCTGGACTGGCAGATGCAAGTATTTATGGTTTGCCATTTACGGCAGAAGAATCTGAAATTATTGTGATTCCAGTGCCTTGGGAAGTGACTGTTAGTTATGGTGCAGGTGCGTCAGAAGGGCCTGATGCTATTCTAGATGCGTCATTCCAAGTTGATTTGTTGCATCAAGATTTTCCTGAGTTGTGGAAATTGGGTATTTATATGGACGAAGCTCCAGCGCAGTGGGCAGATAACTCGGTAAAATATAAAGCATTAGCGCAACCTATTATTGAAGCATTAGAAAGTGGAGAAGATATCAATGAAAATCATACTTTAAAAGCGAATTTGGACTCCATTAATGCTGCATCAACAAAACTCAATGCCGAATTAAAAGAGCGTGTGTTGGAATGGACTGCTAAAGATAAAAAAGTAATTCTATTGGGTGGAGATCACTCAACTCCGCTGGGTTATTACCAAGCTTTGGCTACAACATACGAAAATTTTGGAATTTTGCATTTTGATGCACACATGGATTTGCGTATTGCTTACGAAGGTTTTACGTATTCGCATGCATCTATTATGTACAATGCGATTCAGTTGCCACAAATAAGCAAATTGGTACAAGTAGGTATTCGTGACTTCTGTGAGCAAGAAGTTGAAGTTGTACAATCTTCGGATAAAGTGAAAGTATATACGGATGCTGATCTTAAAAAAGCACAGTTTGAAGGTAAAACTTGGCAACAACAAGTGGATGAAATTATTGGGAATTTGCCTGACAATGTAGCGGTGAGTTTTGATATTGACGCGCTTTATCAATGGTACTGTCCAAACACAGGTACACCAGTTCCGGGAGGGCTTTCCTACGAGCAAGCTGTTTACGCTTTATCTCGTCTAGCTGAATCCGGCAAAAAAATAATCGGAATGGATTTAGTCGAAGTTGCCCCTGGTGAATCTGACGAATGGGATGGAAATGTAGGTGCACGCTTATTATTCCATATGTGTGGTGTTTTTGCCAAAAATAATGGTTTGTATGTTGGTCATAAGATTCAGTTCTAACAATATATAAGATATTGTGCAAAGCAGGTTTTATAGTATAAAACCTGCTTTTATTTTTTTATTGTAGCACAATATGTTTTAATTTCGTTCTATAGACACACTATCCTAATAATACATTCTATAATGATGAAAAATACAACTTTCAAAATCTTGGCTACAGTTTTATTAACCAGTAGTTTTTACTATTCCGAAGCACAAACTTTACGTGGTATTGGTAAACGATTAGGACAAAAAGCAGAACAGTTTATCGATAAAAAAGTAGATGATATAAGCAATGCTACAGCATCGCAGAGTCAACCAACTGTTACCAACAGTGCCTCTCAAAATGGTCCTTTCGAAAACTTACAAGGTTTAAAATACGATTATGTACGCGGAACAGAAGTCATTTTTGAAGATAACTTTAGTGCAGATGTGCTAGGTACTATGGCGCAACGCTGGACAAGTAATGGGAGAGGTTCAGTGAGTCAAGTGAGTATAGCAGAGGGTAAATGGTTGGAATTATTTGATGGCAATACGTATAAGATTAAAGATTTAGTTCGTATTCCAGAGAATTTTACGATCGAGTTTGATGTGTTGGCATTATCGGATGATAAACATCAATTTCGCTTAGATTTTGGTTTTGATTATCAAAAAGGTGTGGGTAATCATTACTATCTAGCAAAACATAATCCATTGAATATAAATGCATCCTATTGGTTCAATCGATTTGAATTCCATAGCAAAGAAATGACACCAAACAAGAATAGTGAGGTAAAAGCTAATATGTCCTACTTTGTTAATGATGTGATGAAAGTAAAAATGCGTGTAGAAGGTAATCGTATGCATACATATATCAACGAATACAAAATTTTAGATACCGAAATGGTTGATCCAATAACTAAAAAATATTTTTATCTAGCTTTTAACAATGATGATAAAACTGGGAAAATTTATATTTCTAACTTCAGAATTGATAAGATTTAGTGATACTATATATCCTAAAAACCCTCATAATCTTCTGTAAATTATGAGGGTTTTATTTTGTTGATATATTAATTTTTATTGTAGCAAAATAAACTTTAATTTCGTTTTACTTAAAAAATTAACTAAGTATAACATGAAATTAAATCTGCTTACTCTGGCTATCTGCAATCATTTCTTAATATAATGTGTTGTGGGAGTGGTAATCAATCCTATAATTATAAATATACTCCAGTTGGAAAAGTCTTGATTTTAAATACAGATTCTCGCTATGAAAATATAATGGATACTGTAAAAGGGTCTTTTAAGGTAAGAATAGAATTTGAAATGGAACAGGTTTTTACGAATATTTTTTCTATTGTACCAACAGCAATGTCCTGTGATATCAATGAGCCATATCCATTAAATTACTCTAATATCGAAAAACTCTCTCTATCTATAAATAAAGCTTTTGTATATAAAAACAATAACATAGAAGAGGAGGTGAATATTATTGATGTCGATGATAAACAATATTTTTATGTGGAATATGGTTACAATCCAAACTATGTTGTGTTTGATGAAAAATTTCTTTACTACGCAAAATTCCAAAAGGCTCAACCTTATTTACTATATCCGGTGAGTTAGAAGATGGAAAGAAATTTAAGTTTGAAAAAGAAGTATATTTAGACATATAATCCAACCTTGCCAACCATTTTCTCAATTCCGTCATAATTATCCCTTTTATGAAGATTTAAAATTGATTTTGTTATCTTTAGGCGAATTTTGATAGGGGGTGAATCTCATTATTAAAATTCTATTTTTAAAGTAGAAACATTATTATATTTTCAATAGAAAACTATGTCATCTAAAATCATTTACACTAAAACAGATGAAGCGCCATTATTGGCTACTTACTCTTTTTTACCTATTGTACAAGCGTTCGCAAAGACAGCGGATATCGATGTAGAATTAAGAGACATTTCATTAGCAGGACGTATTCTAGCTAATTTCAACGAATATTTATCTCCAGAGCAACAAACTGCCGATGCATTAGCAGAGTTAGGTCAATTGGCTACAACTCCTGATGCTAACATTATCAAGTTGCCAAATATTTCAGCTTCTATTCCTCAATTAAAAGGAGCAATCGCTGAATTGCAAAAAGCAGGTTACGCAGTGCCTAATTACCCAGATGCTGCTACTACGCCAGAAGAAGAAAAAATCAAAGCTACCTACGCTAAAATCTTAGGATCAGCTGTAAATCCAGTATTACGTGAAGGTAACTCTGACCGTCGTGCGCCTAAAGCGGTTAAAAACTATGCTAAAGCAAATCCGCACCGTATGGGTGCTTGGGCAGCAGATAGCAAAACTAAAGTAGCGTCAATGACTGATGGTGACTTCTATGCAACAGAGCAATCTGTAACAGTAGAAGAAGCAGGTCAATTCAAAATTGAATTTGTAGCTGCTGATGGTTCTGTAAAAGAATTGAAAGGCTTAGCTCCATTAAAAGCTGGTGAAGTAATTGATTCGTCCGTATTGAATGTAGCTAAATTAAAAGATTTTGTAGCTGCTACTATCGCTGAGGCTAAATCTGAAGGTGTATTGTTGTCAGCACACTTGAAAGCGACAATGATGAAGGTTTCTGACCCTATTATTTTTGGAGCGATCGTTGAAGTTTACTTCAAAGATGTATTTGCACAGTACGGTGAGTTATTCGCTTCTTTAGGCATCAACAAAAACAATGGTTTAGGTGAAGTATTTGCTAAAATTGCTGGTAACGATAAAGAAGCTGAAGTAAAAGCTGCTATCGAAGCTGCTATTGCAAATGGTCCTGATTTAGCAATGGTTAACTCAGATAAGGGTATTACAAACTTACACGTTCCTTCGGACGTAATCGTAGATGCTTCTATGCCTGCAATGATTCGTATTGGTGGTAAAATGTGGGACAAAGCAGGAGCAGAGCGTGATACTATCGCTATCATCCCTGATCGTTCTTATGCTGGTGTTTATGAAGCTGTAATAGAGGATTGTAAAGAAAATGGCGCTTTAGATCCACAAACAATGGGTTCAGTACCTAACGTAGGTTTGATGGCTCAAAAAGCTGAAGAATACGGTTCTCACGACAAAACTTTCCAAGCTGCTGCAAACGGTACTATCCGTGTCGTAGATGCGAATGGTAATGTATTGATGGCACAAGCTGTTGAAGCTGGTGATATCTTCCGTATGTGTCAAACGAAAGATGCTCCTATCCAAGACTGGGTTAAATTAGCTGTAAACCGTGCTCGTTTGTCTGCTACACCTGCTGTATTCTGGTTGGATGAAGCGCGTGCGCACGATAGAGAAATCATCAAAAAAGTAGAAAAATACTTGGGAGATTACGATACTAATGGATTAGATATTTTCGTAATGTCTCCAATCGAAGCGACTAAATTCTCTTTAGATCGTATCCGTGAAGGTTTAGATACAATTTCGGTAACGGGCAACGTATTACGTGACTATTTAACTGACTTATTCCCAATCTTAGAGGTTGGTACTTCAGCGAAAATGTTATCTATCGTTCCATTGATGAATGGTGGTGGTCTTTTCGAAACAGGAGCTGGTGGTTCTGCGCCTAAACACGTAGAGCAGTTCTTAGAAGAAGGTTATTTACGTTGGGATTCATTAGGTGAGTTCTTAGCTCTACAAGCTTCTTTTGAGCACTTAGCACAAACTCAAAACAATGCTAAAGCACAAGTTTTGGCAGATGCATTAGACGAAGCAAATGCGTTATTCTTAGCTAATGACAAATCTCCAGCACGTAAAGTAGGTCAAATTGACAACCGTGGTTCTCACTTCTACTTAACTTTATACTGGGCTCAAGAATTAGCTAAACAAACTAAAGATGCTGAATTAGCAGCTCAATTTGCGACTTTGGCTGAAAAACTATCAGCTAACGAAGCTCAAATAAACGAAGAGTTAATTGCTGCTCAAGGTACAGCTCAAAATATCGGTGGTTACTACTTCCCGAATGATGAGTTAGCTACTCAAGCTTTACGTCCTTCAGCAACATTGAATAATGCAATTGCTGCGTTATAAGCAATTCATTTTTAGGAATATTCAAAAGCCTTCTTCGATTTCGAAGAGGCTTTTTTGTTTATATTAGTAGTATGTTTAATACTTTCGTCAAGCAAATAGCATTATTAGTAGGACATACATTATTAAGTTTTTTTCTTTGTATGGTTTTTTGTAATTTTTTCAAATTACCTGGAGGACAGTATGGAATGTCTCCACTTTTGCTTTTAATTTTTTCATTAGTTCTGCTAGGATTATATTTACTATGGACAATTTGCTATTTCTTTGCTAAACGAAAAATTCTAAATACAAGTCAAGTCATTATCTATTTTACAGTTGCATTTCTAGCCGTAACAATTTTTGCAGCAATAGGAGATATTTTCGATATCATTAATCTAATATTTGTGCTGTCAGTGATTATTTCATCAGTTACAATATATATTTTAAATAAGATTAACTTCAATAAACTAATTTCTTAATTCGATTGTGTTGTAAATAGCTTTTTAACTAGTTATAGATATGCAAATAAAAACTAACCATATTCCAGTTGTATACAGTATTTAAAAAGTATCGTGAAATAAATAGTTGATTATCCATTTATTATACTTACCTTGTAGCAATTAATAATAATAACAATATGAATAACGGAACTGTAAAGTTTTTTAATGAAACTAAAGGATTTGGTTTTATTACCCCTGATGGCGGTGGCGATGATATCTTTGTACACGTATCAGGTTTAGTTGACCAAGTTCAACAAGGCGACCAAGTAACTTACGATGTTGAGAACGGTCGTAAAGGCATCAATGCCACTAATGTAAGAGTAAACTAATTTTTATTATACTTATCTTGCAAAAGGCGAATCTATCCGATTCGCCTTTATTGTTTTATAAGAAATCTGTAAAAGAAATAATAGATATCATTTTAATAACAAAATCCCTTAACATTTTAATGCTAAGGGATGTTTAAATTTTAGAAAACTATATTTTTATAAAACAATAACTTCTGTTACCTGAAGTCCTTGTTTGCTTGATTGCGATTTGAATTTTACTTTTTGGTCTTGCTGTAAGACAAAACCTAAGATTTTGAAGTTGAAATAAACATTTTCTCTCGTTTCGTTGTCACGGATAAAACCATATTGACCAGCTTCGTTATAGAATGATACTTTACCGAATGAATACACATCTTCCACTTCTGGACGGATTAAGTCTTCTTCTTTGAATTCGTATTTCTTTAAAGGGGGTTTGTCGGAGATATTACCGTTCTCATCTACGTACGCGAACATTTCTTCTAATGCTTTTCCTTTGTCATTAGAATCTTCACGCTGTGCTTTTTTTTCTTCTTTTTCTTTACGTTTTTGTAATTTTTTCTTGGCGATTTCTTTTTTTCTAAATGTTTGTTGGCTTTGACCCATGTATTGCTATTTAATGATTATTATATTGAGAAAAGTCTAACGTATCGACAAGAAATTCTGAGTGGAGAATGTAGGCGAGTTGTGCGGCTTTTTACAAAGATACAAAATTTAAATGAAGGAAAGAAGATAAATCTTATTGTAACTTTGTATAAAAATATTCTCATGATAATAATTGAATCACCCTCGAATGATGCATACTTCAATATCGCATCCGAGGAATATTTGTTAAAACGATTCCCGAGCGAAGAGATTTTATTGCTATATATAAATGCGCCTTCCATCATCATAGGGAAATTTCAGAATACGTTGGCTGAAATCAATTTGGATTACGTAAATAAGAATCACATAAAAGTTGTACGTCGGCTCTCTGGTGGCGGGGCGGTATATCATGATTTAGGAAATTTGAATTTTTCTTTTCACACTAAAGCGAGTGAAACAGATTTTAGTGATTTTGAAACATTTACTAAGCCTGTCATTCAGCTATTAAATAAATTAAATGTTCCGGCAAAATTAGAAGGGCGAAATGATCTATTAGTGGAGGGAAAGAAATTTAGTGGGAATGCCAAAACCATTAAATCCAAAAAGATGATACAACACGGGACTATATTAATTAATTCGGAGATGTCTGTTTTGGCAGATGCATTGAAAGTGAATCCATTAAAATTTATTGATAAGGCTGTAAAATCTAATCGTGCCCGTGTGACCAATTTGATTGATTATCTTCCACAGGAGACTACTACCGAATCATTCAAACAACTATTCATTGATGAAATCAAACAAACAAATGAAGAGTTTGAAGTTTATAATTTCGACCAAGATGATCTTAGAGCAATTAATCAACTTGTAATTGACAAATATCAAACATGGGATTGGAATTTTGGATCTTCACCAGACTACAATTTCAAAAAGGCGAATAAAGTTACAGCAGGATTTATTGAAGTTCATTTAGATGTACATAAAGGTCATATTACTGCTGCCAAAATATTTGGTGACTTCTTTGCTTCTAAATCCATCGAAGAATTAGAAAATAAATTGGTAGGCGTAAAGCATGACCAAAATACTCTGTCTGAATTATTTCAATCCATTGATCTAAAAACTTACTTTGGTAATGTTTCTGATATTGAGATTTTAGAATTATTTAAGTAGTTGTAAATAGTAAACTGCTGTATATAGTTCTTTTGGTTTTTTTCTTAAATTTTAGTTAAATAAATGATTCTGTATTTTCTTTTATGGAAACAAAACTTGTTTTTATTGAACCAATTAATTTTAAAATTTCTAATCATGAGAAGAATACTATTTGTACTTTTCGTTTTGCCACTGATGGTAGTTGCGCAAGAGAAAGGAATTCAATTTGAATACAATACAAATTGGGAAAAACTAAAAGAAAAGGCTAAAGCAGAAAATAAACATATTTTTGTGGATTGCTTTACTACATGGTGTGGTCCTTGTACGTGGATGGCAGAAAATGTGTTTGTAAAAGAAGAAGTCGGTGAATTTTTCAATGCCAATTATGTCAACCTAAAATTACAATTTGATGAAACTGAAAATGATCCAGAAGATGGTAAGTCTTGTTATGATCAAGCCAAGCGCTTTGCTAAAGATTATGGTGTAAGAGCGTATCCTACTTTTTAGTTTTTGATCCAAATGGTGAATTGGTTCATAAAGTTGTAGGTGGAAATCAACCTGATCAGTTTATCCAAAGGTTTAAAGATGCGTTAGTGCCTGAGAAGCAATTCATAACATCAAAAAAGAAATTTGAAGAAAATTCACAAAATGTAGAATCAGCAAAACAGATCTTTAAACTTGCAGCTGATGTGTACGATTTTGAATTAGCGAACAAAGCTTTTAATACCATCTTAGAAAAATCTACACAAGAGGAATTGCTACAGCATGATAATATTGGTGGAATAGTTGTTTTAGCTCAAGAGAATCCAGATAGTAAAGCTTTTGATGTAATTTACAATAACCAATCAGCTTTTAGTGATTTCTTTAAAAATGTTTATAGAGCGGATATCAATGATTTTTTGGCATATATCCTTTCCAAAAAAGAGATAAGTCCTAAAGTTTCAAACGGGGAAAATATTGATTACGACACGTTGGAAAAGCAATTAAATACTAAATACGAAAAAGTTAATTTTTCTAAAACTATTTCTTCTATGAAGCTTAGCAATTATTTGCAAAAAAGGATTGGAAAACATTCGTGAATGAATATGATAAAATAGTCAAAACCAACGCGAATATTACTGCTGAAGAGTTAAATGAATATGCTTGGCAAATGTTCGAAGAATGTAATGACCAAGAAGCTTAGAAAGTAGCTTTAGCATGGAGCAAATTAGCGGTAGAGCGGAATGAAGTAGGTTATATCGTAGATACGTATGCTAATTTGTTATATAAATTAGGAGATACTAAAAATGCGATACTCTGGCAAGAAAAAGCGGTTTCAATAACTTCTGAAGATAGAAGAGAAGAGCTTCAAACCAATTTAGACAAAATGAAAAAAGGAATTCCAACTTGGTAATGAAACAAAAAAGCTCCAGTGAATTTCACTGGAGCTATAAATAGAAAATATAAGATTAATTCAAATTAATCAAAAAGTCTTCTTTGCTGAAACGTACTTTCTTCATGTTTAAGTTCCAGTCATTTTCTGTGTCACGGTAACCTAAAGCTAAGATAGTAACGGATTTCAAACCTAATTTTTCTAAGCCTAAGAATGCGTCCAAGTCGGCATTAATAAAACCTTCCATTGGTGTTGCATCTACACGTTGTTCCGCTGCAGCAGCAATGGCAAGACCAAAACCAATGTAAGCTTGGCGTGCAGTATGGTTAAAATGTTGTTCTGGTGTTTGTTTTGAAAAACTTGCCCATAACATATTTTTGTAATCATTTGAATAGCCTTCTGGAAGATTTCTTTCACGTTCGCTGAATGAGAAAACTTCGTTTAAATACTCTTCTGTATAACTTTCATGCGCAGCGAATACCAATAAATGCGAAGCATCTACGATTTGTGTTTGTCCAAAAGCAATAGGCTGAATTTTAGCTTTCAACTCAGGATCTGTTATTTGAATAACTTTGAAAGGTTGTAAACCTGATGAAGTAGGAGCAAGACGAGTTGCTTCGATGATATAATCTACTTTTTCTTGTGCAACTTGCTCACCGTTCATTTTCTTAGTTGCGTATCTCCACTGTAAGTCTTGTAATAAGCTCATATTATTAATTTTGTTTTTGTAATGTATAAATAAATCCTTCGACAGCATCTAAAACTGTTGGAGGTGGTAATTCTGCTATTTTTTGATTCGACAATAAATCTATTGCGATAAAACCATGCAACATAGACCAGAATGTTTTCAGTTTTAGGTGTCTATCTGCTTGACTATTATTGCTCGCTGTTAACACGTTGTCAATTGCATCCAACATAATTTTAGAGCTCGCTTTCATCTCTTCAGAACTGTTTATCGTTTCACACGCTGGAATACCTAAACCAAACATTATACGATAGTATTGTGTGTTTTCAGAAGCAAACTTCCAATACGCTAATGCAATTTGTCTCAAGTGATCAATTTGATCCCTTGCAACATTTTTTGAGGCACCTAAATCAGTAGCTAATTTGGAAAACCCGTCTTTAGAGAAATATTCTACTATAGCCTCTTTATTTTCAAAGTGCTTATAGATCACAGGAATACTGTAATTAATAGCATCTGCTATCTTACGAATTGATAGTGATTGCCAACCTTCTTCTTGAATAATCTTCCAAGATTGGTCTATTATACCTTGCCTTAGTTCTTGAATTTCTTTCTCTCTTCTAGATAACATTTTATTATTGTTAAATATGCAACTTGTTAACAGTGTTAACAAAAGTAACGCTGTTATTTTATTCTCCAAAATATTTTAAAAAATCAGACTTTTCGTTGACAAAACAATATTAATATCCGATATTATCGCAGAATGCGAGAAATAAAATTTATTTTAGGTCTTAATCTTTATAGTGAAATAATATGCAAAAAAAAGTCTCTCTGGTATTAGGTAGTGGTGGTGCACGTGGAGTTACGCAATTGGGTGTTATTAAATGGCTTATCGAAAATGGATTTGATATAAATGAAGTCGTAGGTTGTTCTATCGGTGCATTGGTTGGTGCTGCATTTGCTGAAGGCAAAAATGTAGAGCTGGGTGATTGGATGTCTAAACTTACAAAGAGAGAGGTTTTTCGTTTAATGGATTTTTCGGATCCACGCTATGGATTTTTGAAAGGACAGCGGGTATTGGCAACCATGCATGATGTATTCGAAGACTTGCCAATTGAAAGTATGAAAATTAGGTATACTGCTGTTGCTACAGATTTGACAAATGAAGAAGATGTGGTTTTTCGAACTGGAAGTGTCTACAATGCAATTCGTGCATCAATCGCAATTCCGGGAGTTTTTAAATCCGTGGTCACTACAGACGGACGTTTTTTAGTGGATGGTGGTGTTCTCAATCCTTTGCCAATTAATTATGTTCAATACAGAGAGAATCTAATTATTGCAGTTAATTTGGATGGAAACAGAGAACTTTTGTCGCCAATAGCCTATGATAAATTGAATGCTATTAGCGTGCTACAAGAGTCTTATTTAGCTATGCGAAGAAAATTAACACAGCTGAGTATTGAGCTTTATAAACCTAATTATGTGATAAACGTGCCACATAATATTGCAGGTATTTGGGATTTTGATCGTTCGAAATTTTTGATTGAGAAAGGGTACGAATTGGCTCAGACTAACTTGGGGCATTTAGTAAAAAAGTAAGGGATTAAAACTATGTTTTAATCCCTTTATAATTCTGTGAAATCCGCTAACTTTTAGCAAATTTTCATTTTGTGTTTCTAATATTATAACGCAGGTGCATCCCAGATATTGTGTAAAATAGAAAATTATTTTTTTCTAATCAATACTGCGTTTTTGTGTGCGTGGAGACCTTCTAGCTCTGCTAAAATCTCAACAGTAGATCCAATGTGTTGTAAGCCTTCTTCGTTAATCGATTGAAAAGTGATTTTTTTCACAAACGAATCTACCGATACGCCAGAATACGAACGGGCATAGCCTGAAGTTGGTAAAGTGTGGTTTGTTCCTGATGCATAATCACCTGCACTTTCTGGAGTTAAATGTCCTAGAAATACGGATCCTGCGTTCAATATCAATGAAGTAATTGTCTGCCAGTGATCGGATTCAATGATTAAATGTTCTGGAGCGTAAATATTCGAAAAGAGCATAGCTGCTTTTAAATCCTGAGTAACTACAGCATATGAATTGTCTATTGCCTTACGCGCAATTTCTTGACGTGGCAAAACAGCTAACTGCGCTTCCAATTCAGCATTAACATGGTCTACAAAATCAGCTTCTGTTGTGACCAATACTGCTTGACTATCTGCCCCATGTTCAGCTTGTGCCAACAAATCGGCTGCAACATATGCAGGATTGGCTGTATTATCTGCAATCACCAATACTTCCGAAGGACCAGCAGGCATATCGATACTTACATTGGTCAAACTTTGAATCGTGCTCTTAGCTTTGGTAACAAATTGATTTCCTGGTCCAAATATTTTATCAACTTTAGGAATACTTGAAGTTCCAAAAGCCATCGCTGCTACAGCTTGCGCACCACCAACCAAATAGATTCGTTCAATCTTCAACAACAACAAACAGTAGGCAACGAATCCATTAATTTTACCGTTTTTTTGTGGAGGTGAACAAACCACGATTTCTTTGCAGCCCGCGATACGAGCTGGAACACCCAACATCAAAAGGGTAGAAGGCAATACCGCTGAGCCGCCAGGAATGTACAACCCTACTTTCTCAATAGGACGTACTTCACGCCAACATTTCACACCAGGCATTGTTTCGACAACACGCTCGCGCTTCAGTTGTGTGCTGTGAAATTTGTGTATATTTTGAAAAGCGATTTCTAAAGCACGTTGTTGATCACGGCTTATGGTAGAAGCTAGTTCTTCAATTTCTGTTTTATCCAAATACAATTTA
>Ga0233369_1000674_pt1 | contig 13042 bp, 12 predicted proteins | sample ElkDunMinimDraft_26_FD_191537 | JGI IMG/M metagenome (GOLD analysis project Ga0233369, IMG submission 191537) | Fecal eukaryotic communites from dung pellets of Tule Elk in California, USA - Elk Dung D16 | ecosystem: Host-associated > Mammals > Digestive system > Large intestine > Fecal | place... | reverse complement strand
TAAAAGGATATTGTTGATATTGATCATTTCCTAATTCGAATTTCCAAACATCCTTTGCATTATCCGACATCACCAGACCTACTTCATCGATTTGATCCGACAAGAGCACTAATTTATCCAATAACACTTTAGCATATATGGAACCTGATGCTCCAGTAATGGCAACGACCAACTTTTTCTTCTTCAACATATAGCAAAACTAGAAAATACTCTGGAATTAAACAGGCTGATGTCATTATTATGACTTAATTCAGAATATTGTGAAGGCGCTTTAAGATGAAATTCCTCCGCTGACACGAACATTTCAATTAAGAAACAACAACATATCCTCAAGAAATTAAATTAACAGTTAGCTACAAAATAGCTTTTTGTAAGTAAACAATAGCCATAAACAGCCTTATAGCAAGAAAATAAAGTGGCCGTCTCTTAAACCTATAATGTTAATAATGCTAATAAAAGGCCATAAAAAAGGGTCGAATAAGATTTATTCGACCCTACATCTACCTATGAAAAACATGCCCTTGGGGAGGGCATTACAAAAGTAATTATTAATGTAAAATATTTATAATAAATATAATTCTATTTAACATTTTGTAGACGAATAGCTACAAAAATTAAATAGTATTCGTTAACGTTAAAAAAAAGTGTTATAGAGACATTTATTATTTGCTTAATTTTCTTTTGAGATAAGCAGCTGATATTGGGGTATTTTTCCACATTTTGAGTTCTGGAAATATAAAATTAACTTTTTTTTCTTTATTTCGTAACAAAACATCCCGAACATGAGTTTATCTGAATTGGAAGAATATATTGAGACCGGAAATTACCAAGACCTGGATTTATTGTTGAGTAGGCAGCCGAATTTAACGAAGGAAAACACCAGCCACGATATTTCGCCTTTATTACTTGCCTGTTATTATCAAAAAAACCAGATCATTCAGGTTATCCTCAAATACATAAGCACCATTACAATTCATGAAGCATGTGCTGCAGGTTTACTGGAACAAGTTCAGCTAATGTTGGATCAGAAACCAGAGGTAATCCATGAAATCTCGTCCCATGGATTTTACCCTTTGGGAATAGCTGCCCATTTTGGAAAAGAAGAAATTGTTCGTATACTATTGCGTCTAGGTGCTAATCCAAATGCTTCATCACAAAATGGTTATCATGTTTTCCCCATTCACGCTGCATTAGGGAATCAACATGACCTCATTGTGAAAATGCTACTCGAGGCAGGAGCTGAAGTCAATGTGTTGCAACATTCCAACATTAGTCCATTGCACTTAGCCGCGCAGCTAGGAAATGTAGATTTGATTATTGTACTTTTGGAGCACGGTGCCGACATCCAAGTTCGAAATGATTTGGGACAAACAGCTTCTGATCTAGCGGCAGAAAAAGGATTTCACGAAATTGCAACCATATTAAAAGCTTAGCTATCGCTTTAAGATTGATAAGCCAATAGGGCATTGTAAACACTTTTTAGGCTCACAATACATTGCCCTCAATTGCAACAAGCCTTGGCTTTCTAGCGCACTATAACAAGGCATACCCGCTTTTCGAAACCTCTTGCTAATTACATTCTCTTCCATCGCAATGGCTTCCAACCATTGGATTGCTATAGCCATTCCTTCAAGATCTCCCCTATGCTTCGCGTACGCAAATCGTAAAGGCGCAAAACAATTGATCGCTAAAGCCTGCTCTAAGCTTGAACTGATTTGCGTTTCATGTACTTTACTAATTTTTAAAAAATGATAATGTGTCTCCCAATAGGAATGAACTTGCACCTGTTGTAATACTTCAAAAATAGCTGTTAGTTCTTTAGCCTCAACAATTGTCGAAAACCATTGGCTTTGATGCATATACATTCCACAAAGTTGGGCTAATTTAAATGTGGGAAAATTACCAGGCCGCATACGTAAAAACTTCCACTGAAAGAGCGACATTTCTTTCAACTGGTAGCAGCGCTTTAAATACTCATATGCTATTTTCAGTTTTTTGACATAAGGATCTGCCAAATCCATAGCCGTTAAAAACCCAGCTTGTCCGAAAAAGAGGGACGTAATAGTCAAGGGTTGATGTTTTAATTTTTGGATTAGTTTCAAGGAAATGATTTGACTTAGATCGATCATGGAAGCTTTATTCACACGCATACCAAAACTGGAAGCCAATAACATCAGGGTCACACGTTCCCAATCGCCTCGACCTTGTTTTAACCAATCCAAAATTTGCTCATACCGTATTTCCAATCGCTCAATAGCCATCCGTTGCATTGCTTGCACTTTGATGTAAATGGGTACATTCTTAAGTTGGTAAGCACAGGGGATCCAATGGCTATTATTAAGTAATTCATGCGCTTTGCGCAGCAATTCATGATTTACATATTTTGAAAGTTCCAAGGTTGGGATTTCTGCTCCATCCGCAGCATAACAACTGCCATTATCTTTCCAAACCACATGCAGAATCACAGAATTGTAGGCAGGATCTTGTTCGTGATGGTGGATTTGCCAATCACTAGATAACACATGTATCTCAATATGTCCATGCCATGCCTGGCCATCCATTTGAATGTGTGCAAAAAGAAAATCAGGACCTGCATCTTGATGGTATTGTCCGGGAGAAATGACCGCTAGTTGTTGACCATGTTGACAGGTAAGTGTGGAGCTGGCATACAATCGATGCTGCCAAATGCAATGAATTAATTCTTCGGGGACACGCATCCCTAAATATACTATCTTAACTAAAAGTGTAAATTAACTTTAGATTAACTATTTTGAATAATTCTTAATGTATCAGAGGCTACTTTCGTTTCTGAAATTAACGTGCCCTTCCATTGAGGAGCAGGCATCCCTTCTTCCCAATTCACTGGAGCTATAAAAATCCGAGCCTCATCCCATAGCCCCGCATCTATAAAGAGTTGTAAGGTTTTTGCTCCTCCTTCGATAATTAGGGACTGAATATCCATGAGGTATAATTGATATAAAATTTGTTGCGGAAGGTACCAATCAAAGTTTTCCAATTCAATAAATTTTAAATGTCCATTCCAATCGGTTTTCTTTGCATTAAAAATAATGGTTTCCGCGGCATCATCATATAGCTTCGCTTCTAAAGAAAGGTCTAAATCCCGATCAATCAAAATTCGTTTGGGTTGTTTTCCCTCCCACTCCCGTGCTGTTAAGCTGGGATTATCTATTTTGGCTGTATTCCTTCCCACTAAAATCGCATCTTCTTGGGTTCGCCATTGATGCACTAATTGTTTACTAGCGGGAGAACTAATCCATCGTTGAGTTCCATCTAGGGGCGCAAATAGACCATTGGCTGTCTCTGCCCATTTTAAAATAACGTAGGGCCTACTAAGGGCAACACGTGTAAAAAACCTACGATTAAGCCACTTTGCTTCGTCTTCTAACACTCCTACTGACACGTCTATGCCGGAATCTTTAATTTTCTGTATGCCTAGACCATTGACTTTTGCATAGGGATCTTGACAAGCGATTACTACTCGCTTGAATCTTTTCGAAACGATTAAGTCTGCACAAGGTGGGGTTTTACCAAAATGTGCACAGGGCTCTAAGGATACATACAGGGTACTATCGCGAAAAATCTGTGCTTCTTGTCCTGGGAACTTAGCGATTACTTCTTGAATGGCATTCACCTCGGCATGCGGACCTCCATAGGGAGCGGTATACCCTTCTCCAACAATGCGATCTTGATAAACAATAACTGCACCAACCATGGGGTTTGGACTGGTTTTCCCTGCCCCTAATACCGCCAAATCTAAGCAGCGCTGCATCATCAATTGATCCTTGTTCATAGTGCAAAACTATCAAATATTCATTAGAAAATGGAGATTCTCCTGTTTTTCGTAGGTTTGTAGTATGGAAACGCTCGCTAATCTTCGTTCGGCATTTAAGGATCAATTATCTTCAAGTTATGATGAGGAAGAAATTAGACAACTATTTCAGTTGCTTTGCTTGGAATATCTGCAAATTCCGAAAATACAGATTCCGTTAAGGCTACACGAGCATATATTGGAACCACAGCTGAAAATAATGCTGCAAGCATTGCAGGAACTGACCCAAGGAAAGCCAATTCAGCATATCTTAGGAAAAGCACCTTTCTATGGGATGGATTTTCGAGTGAATGAACATACCCTGATACCACGTCCTGAAACGGAAGAACTGGTGGATTTAATTTTGAAACAACACTCGACCAAAATTCCTTTAAAACTGATCGATATTGGGACCGGATCTGGCTGTATCGCAATTAGTTTAAAAAAACATCTCGCGCACAGTCAGCTGATCGCAGTGGATATTTCTGCTGATGCAATTGCCGTAGCAAAAGACAATGCTAAAAGCTTGGGGGCAGATGTGGAGTTTCGCTGCTTGGACATATTGGAATGGGACTTAACCTTATGGAATGAACAGTTTGATGTGATCGTAAGTAATCCTCCTTATATTACGCAGCAGGAAAAATTGAATATGCATCGTAACGTTTTGGACTTTGAACCTGATAGCGCCTTGTTCGTAGAGGATGAGCATCCCCTACTCTTTTATGATGTGATCAGCAGCTTCGCTCAACAGCAACTTAAACGGAATGGGATTTTATATTTTGAAGTGAATCAGTACCTGGCGGAAGAAACGAAAGTACTATTGCTCAAAAAGGGTTTTCAACATGTCGAAGTGATTCAAGATATCAATAATGCTGTAATTTTTCAAACTGAATATTAAGCACTTATTTTGTTTGAAGGAAAAATTACCTTAAAATATTTGGAGTGTATGGGGTATTTTTCTACCTTTGCATCACTTCAAACAAGGAAGTAGTTCTCAAAAAGAATTAAAAGATTCCGTAGCTCAGCTGGTAGAGCAATACACTTTTAATGTATGGGTCCTGGGTTCGAATCCCAGCGGGATCACAAAAATAAAAAAGCTTCACAGAAATGTGAAGCTTTTTTTGTGCATAATGTAAGAACACGCCTCGAGGCGTGTTCCAATGGATCGTAAACTATTACAAGATCATTTTTTTATATTGATTCTTACCCTATTGTGTATAAAGATATTATGCAAGTACAGTTGTAAATGCTAAATTAAGTAAGCTTGGGTGATCACTTAAATCAACCTCAACCCCTTCAATAGTTCTGTTTAACAATTCATCATCAGTTATAATATGATACCCTGGGAAATATTTTGTTATATACCCTTCTATTAACTTTATTCTTTCTGGAAATTTTTCTTGAAAAGGGATCAAGCAGAATTCTTGGGGGGGAGAATTAAAAATTTGTTAGTTTAGCATTTTAAATACAATATACCTTGCAAGACGCTGAACGTAAATTACTATCCCTATTAATGCCCGAAGGGCTTTTAGAATATTTTCAAATATTAGAGGTCAATCAAGTTGATGACCAACTCCACATTTACTTAGATGAACTTAATATACCTCCAGCTGGTTTTGAAAACAGTAAACTGGAGTCGAAAGGTTTTATGCCTTCCACGGAGATTTCCGACTTTCCAATTAGAGGTCAGAAAGTTACCTTGCACATCCGACGTAGACGCTGGACGGTTCTTGAAACCGGACAGATTATTACCAGAGATTGGAACCTGGTGCGTGAGGGTGCTCGAATGACTACGGAATTCGGGCTTTTTTTAAAGAAGATATTTGAATAATTATCCTGTAAGTGCCCAATTAGTGGGACTTTTTTATCAAATGGATGGTAAGCAATTACAGGATCAATACAAAAACCATTTGAGTGATTTCCATGATTGGAATCAAAAAACACATGCAGAAAGTTGGACTCTTTTTGCAGAAAACATATCCGAGTACCTAAGTATTGACGAAACCAGTTTTAGCAATGGTGAACTTTATACGATAATAAGTAGTAAATCTGCAAAAGGTAGAAAAGGAACCATTTTAGCTACCATAAAGGGTACTAAGGCCGAAGACATCATCACAGTCCTGGAGAAGATTCCTTTGCGCTCAAGGAATAAAGTTAAAGAGGTAACCATGGACATGGCGCCGAACATGGCCAAAGCTATTCGCAGATGTTTCAGGAATGCTAGACGAGTGGTCGACCGATTTCATGTTCAAAAGCTAGCCTACGATGCTGTTCAGGAGCTTCGAATAAAATATCGTTGGGAAGTATTGGATGCTGAAAGTAGGAATATCGCTGCATCCAGAAAACAAGGACAAACCTATGAGCCAGAGCTACTATCCAACGGAGATACTCTTAAGCAGCTATTAGCCAGATCAAGACATCTCCTTTTCAAACATCCAAGCAGATGGACGGAGAGTCAGAAACACCGTGCAGAACTCTTATTCCTGCAGTTTCCCAAACTAAAGCAAGCTTACGATCTAGGAATTGCTCTGGGTGATATCTTCAACAAATGCAAGGATAAGAAGGTGGCTTTCACGAAATTAGGCTTATGGCATAATCAGGTTGAGCATGCTGGTATAGCTTCATTTGAGAGTGTAGCAAGGTCAATAGCTGCACATCATCCATATATCTTACATTACTTCGATAACAGAAGTACTAATGCTTCAGCGGAGTCTTTCAATGCTAAACTTAAAGCTTTTAGAAGTGTGTTTCGAGGTGTAAGGGACACAACATTCTTCTTATACAGGGTGATGAAATTGTATGCCTAAAAAAGATTACCCCCCAAACTTTCGGTATGATCCATTATTACTCGGGAAGTGATTTTAAACTAAAAAACCGCCTTTATGATAACGTAAAGGCGGTTTTAGTGTTGTTTCCGTGCGCCCACCTGGGCTCGAACCAGGGACCAAAAGATTATGAGTCTTCTACTCTAACCGACTGAGCTATAGGCGCGGTTAATTTTTATCAAAATTTCTGAGTGTTTACCCTGTTTTGACGATGCAATTATCGATATTTGAGACGAGAAAACAAAATTTTTATATGCAAAAAATTAAAAATATTATTCTTGATTACGGGAATGTGATCTTTATGATTGATTTTCAGAAGGTAAGAAAATCCTTTATAGAATTGGGTGTTGAGCAAGTTGATGACTTTTTTGGCCACCGAGGACAAGATTCACTGTTCGATTCATTTGATCGGGGGGAGATTACGGCTAAGGAATTTCGAGATTCGGTTCGTAACAAGACTAAAAAACACGATTTAACCGATCAGGAAATTGACGATGCATGGAATTCTTTATTAATAGGTGTTCCACCAGGAAAGCATGAGTTATTAGAAGAGTTGCATAGTCGTTATAGGATGTTTTTGTTAAGTAATAACAATGAAATACATTACGCCTATTGCATGAATCATTTACAAGAAGTTTATGGAATACCGAGTAATGAGGAGTTTTTTGAAAAAACATACTATTCACATTTAGTAGGTTTGAGGAAGCCAGATGAAGCCATATTTCAAATGGTATTATCAGCACATGGATTAAATCCGGAAGAAACCCTGTTTGTTGATGATAGCCCACAACATTTAGAAACTGCGAGCAAAATGGGAATACATACCGCTTTATGCAGCTTAGAACATCCTTTAGAAGCAATAGTTGCTAACTTTAAATTACTTTAAAATAACAGTTGAATATATGCTTATGTTTACTTACCTTTGCTCACCAAGAAAATTACAACGGAAGGAGGTATATAAAAGCTATGATTATTGTTAATGTAAAAGAAGGAGAATCTCTAGATAGAGCGTTAAAACGTTTCAAGAAGAAATTCGAGAAAACAGGTGTATTGAGAGAATTGCGTTCACGTCAAGCTTACGAGAAAAAATCTATTACTCGTCGTACCCAAGTTAAGAAAGCTATTTACAAACAAACTTTACAGCAAGATATTGCTTAAGTAAATTGTTTAAAGCATATGAAAAGTCACCCTTTCAGGGTGACTTTTTTTATTTTCAGCGGATATTAGAACATGCAGGATATCCAAATTTTTCTTCTGTACAATACTTACAAATAAACGTATTACAATCTTTTATATTTTTTAAAAACCTAAGTTTATTATTAAAATAAATAGGTTTGATAGTTAAAGATGTGTTAAGTATTTAAATATCTTGATATAGATAACTTTTCTTTTTATATTTAAGCATTATTTTAGTTTTTAAAGTTTGCTTAGGACAGTAAATACCCTAGACCTAAAGATGAAATGTCCTAAATCTAAGTATTAACGAAAAATAAACTGTAGTTAAAAAAAAGGGTGCTACAGCCAAAAAATAAAAACAATTACAGTAATAAATGGTATCCACAATCAAGTTTAACAATGTAAATTCATTGTTTTCCCAGTCATTAAAAAAAAGAATTAACAATTTTTTTAATCAAAATGCTCAATCTAAATCAGGCAATAGAAAACTCTTTCTTAAAGGAGGAATTTTACTAAGCTCTTTGCTCATAATATATCTTATTTTACTTTTTTTAAATCCTGCATGGTACGTAAGTATTCCCTTATGCATTATTTTGGGTGTAAACTTTGCTGCAATTGGATTTAACATTATGCACGATGCAGGTCATGATAGTTTTTGCGAGAATAAAAAATCGAATTCTATCCTTTCCTATTCGCTTAATTTATTAGGTGGTAATATATACTTATGGAAGTTGAAGCATAATATTGCTCACCATACGTATACCAATATAGATGGGAACGATCATGATATTGAAGTGAAATTTATGCGTATTCATAAAGATCAGCCGGTTAAAGCATATCATCGTTTTCAGCATATTTACTTTATCTTGTTGTATTCTATATCTTATTTAGCATGGATATTCTATCAAGACTATGAAAAGTACTTTCGCCAAAGACTAAGTAAAGACTCTCCAAATATTAAATTTCCAATGCGTGAAAGAGTCATTTTTTGGATTAGTAAAGCGGTTCACTTCAGTATATTTATTGTTATTCCTGTACTCGTAGTAGGATGGAGCTATACCTTAATCGGCTTATTAATTGCTGGTTTGACTTGCGGAGTTTGTTTGGCTGTTGTATTCCAATTGGCTCATGTGGTTACTGGCACAGAATTTAAGACTATTGAAGACCATACCGTTGAGGAAGAATGGATGATTCATCAGCTTCAGTCAACTGCAAATTTTGCAACGAAGAGTAAAGTGCTTACTTGGTTATTAGGAGGATTGAATTTTCAAGTAGAGCATCATTTATTCCCTAAAATCAGTCATGTTCACTACCCAGAAATTAATAAGATTGTTAAAGAAACGTGTAAGGAATTCAATATTACTTACAACGAGTTCAGAACGATGACCGATGCTTTTAAATCACACGTACAAGTGATTAAATTGATGTCTGTTTAATCGTACATCACTTGTAGAAAATAATCAAATATCAGGTTACCTTTCACAAGGTACTGATGAATAGAATCAAGAATAAATAAACTTGTTTATAAGAAAGAGCTTTTCCAATGGAAGAGCTCTTTTTAATTTTATGAATTAGCAAACCTGAATTAAGTCTACCACAGAATTATAAAGTGCTTAGGCTTGCTAAAAACTAGCTTTATTGTTAAAATATGTTAATATACAAGGCTTAAAATACCAAAGTCTAAAAGTCGCACGTTAATACTGTAGAAAGAGCAAAAGAGTAAATAATTTCATAATTTAGGTTAATAATTGGTTTGATAGAACCCTAAGGTACCCCACCTTAGGGTTTTTTTATTAGGGAGCAGGTATTTCTAGTTCTAGCAAGCTTTTCAAATGTAAGATAAGGCTTGACGATAGTCATATCTATTCGGTATCTTTGTGGTCTTATTTAACATTATAGGAGATTAGGTTTGGTTAAAATTGGTGTAATAGGAAGTGGTAGCTGGGCCACAGCAATGATAAAAATGTTGACGGACAATCAACAAGAAAAAGAAATTAATTGGTGGGTAAGAAAAGAGGAGGATATAGCATATATTCAACAATATCATCATAATCCAACATATTTAAGTGCTGTAGAGATTAAATTAGATCACATCCGGATGACAGACCGGGCTATTGATGTCATTCAGGAATCCGATGTAATCATATTAAATACGCCAGCGGCTTATTTAGAAGATGCATTGGTAGGATTAAGCGCTGTAAATTTTAAGGATAAATTAATTGTTTCTGCCATCAAAGGAATTATTCCATCCAGTAAATTAATCATAGGAGAATACCTTTCCAAAACATTTGGAGTTGATTTATCAAATGTTGTTGTTGTTGGAGGTCCCTGTCATGCAGAAGAGGTATCCTTAGAAAAGTTATCTTACTTAACATTTGCAGCTCAAAATACGGCTAATGCTGCTATTGTTGCACAATTTTTTCAAACGCATTATATTAAGACAGTAGTATCCAATGACCTTTTGGGCGTTGAATATGGTGCTGTATTAAAAAACATCTACGCACTCGCTTGCGGTATTTGTCATGGACTAGGCTATGGCGATAATTTTCAAGCTGTATTGATCTCCAATGCGATACGTGAAATGGAGTATTTTGTCAATTGCATAGATCCAAAACCTCGTGAAATTAATCAATCTGCATATTTAGGCGACTTGCTAGTGACTTCTTATTCTCAATACAGTCGTAACCGTACCTTTGGCAATATGATTGGTAAAGGCTATAGTGTGAAATCAGCACAATTGGAAATGAATATGGTAGCAGAGGGTTTTTTCGCATCCGACTGCATACAAGAAATTATATTAAATCATCAGTTGGACATGCCGATTTGTAATATGGTCTATTCCATACTTTATAAAAATCATTCAGCAGCCAATTCTGTTAAATTATTATCCGATAAATTGACATAATGATCAATAAAGACCAAATAGCTGATCAGTATAAACTGATTCAGGATGAAATATCCGCTGCATTAGAATCGTTGGATGGAAAAGCCAAGTTTCAAGAAGAAATATGGGAAAGAGAGGGTGGTGGAGGTGGCCGTACTCGGATCATTCAGCATGGAGATATATTAGAAAAGGGAGGCGTAAATTTTTCAGCAGTCTATGGCAAGTTACCAGAGGCAATTAAAAAAGCATTCGCTGTAGAAGAAGATGATTTCTTCGCTACTGGGGTATCAATTGTGATCCATCCCAATAACCCATGGGTTCCAATTATCCATATGAATATTCGTTATTTTGAATTAAACGAAGAATTACGTTGGTTTGGTGGAGGTATAGATCTTACACCGCACTATGTGATAGAAGAAGATGCACAATATTTTCATCAAGAATTAAAGAAGGTTTGCGATCAATTTAAGGATTCTTTTTATCAAGAATTTAAAGACTGGGCAGATCAGTATTTTTTTATTAAACATCGGAATGAAACCCGGGGTATAGGTGGAATATTTTACGATAAATTAACTCCATCTAAAGCCGGTATATCCAATGAAGCGATTTTTGACTTTTCATGTGCTTTAGGAAGAGCTTTTCCAAAAATATATGCCGAGTTGGTCAATCGAAATAGAGCTAAAGAATATACCGAAGAGGAAAAACAATGGCAACTACTGCGTCGAGGCAGGTATGTGGAGTTTAATTTAGTATATGATTCAGGAACCAAGTTTGGATTAGAAACCAATGGACGGATTGAATCCATTTTAATGAGCCTACCAGAACAGGCCAATTGGTTTTATAATTTTATTCCTAAGTCAGATTCTTTAGAGGAAAAAACACTTTCTCTTTTGAAAAAAGGGGTACAGTGGGTATAATTTCACGTTTAGCATAAATCATGATAGCATTTAAAAAATTCATTTTAGAAAATGGATTACGGGTTTTAGTACATGAGGACCCGAATAGCCCTATGGCATGTATGAACATATTGTATGATGTAGGGGCTAGGGATGAACAAGAAGATAAGACAGGGTTTGCTCATTTATTTGAACATCTCATGTTTAGTGGATCTGTTAATATCCCCAATTACGATCAGCCTTTACAGCGTGTAGGTGGGGAGAACAATGCCTTTACCTCCAACGATATTACGAATTACTACATCACTCTACCTTCCAAAAATTTAGAAACTGCTTTTTGGCTTGAATCTGATCGTATGCTAGGTTTAGCCTTCAATGATCAAGGTTTAGAAGTTCAACGCAATGTCGTCATTGAGGAATTCAAACAACGCTATCTAAATCAACCTTATGGAGATGTATGGTTGAAATTGAGAAACTTAGCTTATAAGGTTCATCCTTATAAATGGGCTACTATTGGCAAGGAAATAAAGCATATCGAAGATGCGCGAATGGAGGATGTAAAAGCCTTTTTCAAGAAGTTCTATACGCCGAATAATGCGATTATGGCCATCACGGGAAATGTAACGCTAGCGGAGGTCAAGGCTTTAGCCGAAAAATGGTTCGCAGATATTCCAGCGCAACAAGTTAATCTTCGAAATATCCCTACAGAACCAAAACAATTGGAACCCCGAAGAGAAGAAGTTTTTGCAGAAGTTCCTGTGAACAGTATTTACATGGCTTTCCATTCCGTAGATCGTCTACATGAAGACTACCAAACAATAGATTTGCTTTCTGATATTCTTGCCAGAGGAACTTCCTCTCGTTTATACCGAAGGTTGGTTAAAAGTAAACCCATGTTCTCAGAGATTAATGCCTATGTGCTAGGGAGTATTGATCACAATTTAGTGGTTGTGGAAGGTAAACCATTGGAATCGGTTAGTCTGGAGGAAGCTGAGGAAGCTATATGGGAAGAGCTTAATACCATGAAATCTGCCTTTGTTTCAGAAGAAGAATTGACGAAGGTGAAAAACAAAATAGAATCTACCATGGTATTTGCAGAGCTATCCATATTGGATAAAGCGATGAATTTATCGTTTTATGAACTATTAGGAGACGCCGATTTATACAATCAGGAAGTAGTTAAATATGAACAAATTACTGCAGCAGATATTATGCGGGTAGCCAATGAGACTTTTACTTTAGCAAATTCTTCTACCTTAATATATCATGCTCAAAAAACAGGTGAATATGCAGAATAGAATAGATGCACCAGAAGTGCATCGTATAGAAGATGTGAATTTAATTAAACCAGAATTGGTAAAATTCAGTAATGGTCTTCAAGTTTTTATATTTAGGGCAGCCTCCCAAGAGTTATTGAAGGCAGAGTTTGTAT
>Ga0233369_1000671_pt1 | contig 13135 bp, 10 predicted proteins | sample ElkDunMinimDraft_26_FD_191537 | JGI IMG/M metagenome (GOLD analysis project Ga0233369, IMG submission 191537) | Fecal eukaryotic communites from dung pellets of Tule Elk in California, USA - Elk Dung D16 | ecosystem: Host-associated > Mammals > Digestive system > Large intestine > Fecal | place... | reverse complement strand
AATGATAAGGATATCCTTAAAAAACAATTAGATCGTGCAAACATCTGTTTTCTACACGCTCCCCTTTTTCACCCAGCAATGAAAACCGTGGCTCCAATACGAAGAGCTTTAGGAGTGAAGACATTTTTCAATATGCTAGGCCCTTTAACAAATCCAGCAAACCCTAAATTTCAATCTGTCGGAGTGTTCAGTTTAGAGTTAGCAAGATTATATTCTTACTTATATCAAAACACCAATAAGCAATATAGCATCATCCATGCATTAGATGGGTATGACGAAATTTCACTAACTGGAGATTTTAAAGTCATCAATAATCGTGGAGAGAACTACTATACCGTAGAAGAAATAGGCTTCAGCCCTATTGCTGCCGAAGAATTAGGGGGTGGCGAAACCGTCATAGAGTCTGCTCAACTATTCCAACAAATACTGAATGCTGAGGGCAATGCTACCCAAAATAATGTCGTATTGACCAATGCCGCTTTTGCGATCAAGACCTTTCATCCAGAAAAAAGCTTCGGCGATTGTTATTATGAAGCAGAACAATCTTTGATGAGCTTGAAAGCACTTCACAGTTTAAAATTAATAGTCAATGCCTAACAAAACGTTTTTAGTGAAAGTATGTGGCATGAGAGAGCCCGCAAACATAGCGGAGCTTTCAACATTACCGATTGATTATATGGGGCATATTTTTTATGCCAAGTCTCCTCGGTATGCGACAAGCTTAGATCATCAATTGGTCCCTAAACACATTAAAAAAACAGGTGTCTTTGTCAATGCCAGTTTAGAGGAGATTCTCCAAAACATAGCACAGTTTGACTTACAAGCTGTACAGCTTCACGGAGATGAAGAACCCAACTTGCTAGCCCAATTAAAATCCTATCCCGTAGAATTGATTAAATCCTTTGGAATAACGGATGACTTCACTTGGTCTGCATTAGAACCCTACCAAGACTTGGTCGATTATTTCTTATTTGACACCAAGAGTAAAGATTATGGAGGAACAGGTGTCCCATTTAATTGGGAGAAATTAACCTCATATCCCTATAAAAACCCTTACTTCTTAAGTGGCGGACTCTCTTTGGAGAATTTAGAAAAAGCAACCCTATTTGAAGACCATCGACTGATAGGTTTCGATTTAAATTCTAAATTTGAAATTGAACCTGGAATAAAAAACATTGAAAAACTAAAAGAAGCTTTGAACATTATACATCATGAGCAAATATCAAGTAAATAGTAAAGGATATTACGGACCTTTTGGAGGTGCCTACATTCCAGAAATGTTGTATCCTAATGTAGAAGAATTACAACAACAATACTTAAGCATTATGGAAGATCCATCCTTCAAGATGGAATTTGAAGAATTATTAAGGGATTATGTTGGTAGGCCTTCTCCGCTATATCCTGCTAAAAGGCTATCCGAAAAGTACAATGCAAACATCTTTCTCAAGCGGGAAGATTTGAATCATACCGGTGCCCATAAAATTAATAATACGATTGGTCAAATATTATTGGCAGAACGACTAGGTAAGAAGCGTATAATCGCTGAAACAGGCGCAGGACAACATGGTGTTGCTACAGCGACTGTTTGTGCCTTAAAAGGCTTAGAATGCATCGTCTACATGGGCGAAATCGATATAAAAAGGCAAGCGCCCAATGTTGCAAGGATGAAAATGATGGGGGCTACCGTAGTAGCTGCTACTTCTGGAAGTAAGACCTTGAAAGATGCTACAAATGAGGCATTGCGCGATTGGATAAACAATCCTGTAGACACCCATTATATTATCGGTTCCGTTGTAGGACCTCACCCCTATCCAGATATGGTGGCTCGATTCCAATCCATCATTTCGGAAGAAACAAAAATTCAATTATTGGAGAAAACAGGGAAAGAAAACCCAGATATCGTGATGGCATGTGTAGGCGGAGGATCGAATGCTGCCGGCATGTTTTATCATTTCTTAGACGATGAACAGGTGCAACTAATTGCTGTTGAAGCGGCTGGACATGGGGTGGATAGTGGTGAGTCTGCCGCGACCACCGTATTAGGTCAAGAAGGCGTGCTACACGGCAGTCGCTCTATTCTAATGCAAACTGAAGATGGACAAGTCATTGAACCCTATTCCATTTCTGCAGGACTTGATTATCCCGGTATTGGACCCCAACACGCTTGGTTATTTAAATCAGGTAGGGGAAAATACGTCAGTGCCACCGATGATGAAGCGATGAATGCAGGATTATTGCTGACCAAATTAGAGGGCATTATTCCGGCCATTGAAAGCGCTCATGCCTTAGCATATCTTGAAAAAATGGATTTCAAAGGCGATGAAACCGTAGTCATTTGTCTTTCAGGACGTGGCGATAAAGATTTAGATAATTACATGAACTATTTCGGCTTTTAATTATGATACAGATCAATAAGCATTCCAATGGATTACTTTCCATATACTTTACAGCAGGATACCCAAGCATAGACAGTACCTTAGAAATAGCAAGTGCTTTAGAAAAAGCAGGGGCAGACTTTTTAGAAATAGGCTTTCCCTATTCAGATCCTGTGGCCGATGGTCCAACGATTCAACACAGTTCTGAAGTTGCATTAACTAATGGAATGAGTTTAAAAGTACTCTTCGAACAATTGAAAGAATTAAGAAATCATGTCAATATTCCTGTGTACCTCATGGGTTATTTCAATCCCGTATTACAATTTGGGGTTGCGAACTTTTGTCAAGCATGTAAAAATGTAGGTGTAAATGGAACCATCATTCCTGATTTACCCATGTATGAATATGAAGAATTATACCAACCTATCTTTGAAGAAAATGGGATCAGTAATATTTTTCTTGTAACACCACAAACTTCAGAAGAACGGATTCGGAAAATCGATGATTTATCGACTAACTTTATTTACCTACTCTCCTCCAATGCGACAACAGGTAAAAAATTATCCATTCAAAATCAAGCTGAAACCTATTTCAAACGCATTAAGGATATGGATTTAAAGAACCCATTAGTTATCGGGTTTGGGATACACAATCAAGAAACTTTTGAAAAAGCAACCACTTATGCGCAAGGGGCAATAGTGGGAACCGCCTTCGTCAAATTATTAGCTGAGGCTGATTATTTAGAGAGGATTCCTGAATTTATTGCAAACATCAAGCATTCAAAAAACTAAATGCTTTATACATAGAAAAATTTAAGTCAAAAAATAAAGGGGGAAATCTACATTTCCCCCTTTTATTAGTTTACTTTCTTTACAATTTTGTTGAATAAGAAGAGTACCAATCCTGCAGCTAATATTAGCGCAGATAACCCAATATAGAGCAGGTTAGGATGTGCAGCTAAATTTTCCATATCATTATTAGGTTTATTATATTAAGTTACTCGAATATAAAAAGAGTCTTTTGAAGTAACAAAAATATGATGTAGGAAATTATCCACACTTTTAAAAAATACTTTATGTAAATTTGCTGGCATTTATGAGACAAATAGTTGCTACCATATTACTAATCCTATATTCTGTATGCAGTACGGGGGCAACTATCCATTTACATCATTGTGGAAAAAACACAGATATCTCCTGGTCTCAAGATGCAAAAAAACTTCATGATCAATGTCCTCACTGTCAAGACAATCATGCTGAAATACTATTCCAACAGGACTTATGTACTGACAGTAGCTCTTGCAAAGATGTACAAGTAGAATTAAAAAGTGATTACGATCAATTGCAATCCAAATCTTCTTTTGATTTCAATAATCCAATCAGTCCCTGTTTTACCATTCTCCATTGGATTGTCCGTAGTTTATACGTACCCATTTCATTAGAACAATCTTCCAATTACCATCATTACAGCTTTCATATCCATGACGACCCAGTCTATTTAAAACACTGTGTTTTAATAATTTGATTCTTACTGAACATTAATTAGTCAAATTAATTTATTCAGTAATTATTATTTATGAAATCTATACATCGTATTATTTTATCCTTGATGCTGTTATTGGCTTTTCAAGTCAGTGCACAAGAAAAAACACATACAGAAAAGTTTGAAGTCGCTGGAAACTGTGGCTTATGTAAAAAAAGAATAGAGCAAGCTGCTAAAGAAGCAGGAGTAAAATCTATCAATTGGGATGTGAACACCCATATGGCTACGGTCACCTATCAAGAAGGTAAAACAACCTTAGATAAAATCAAACAAAACATTGCAAAAGCGGGTCATGACACGCGCGAATTTAGAGCCAAGGACGAAGTCTACGAAAATTTACACGAATGCTGTGTTTATGACCGTTGGGATGATGAAAATCAAAACACAGGAGCTAACAAAAATCATCAACACGACGATCATCAACATCAAGAAGGCAAAAAACACGATCACGATCACGATCATGCAGAACATGCAGAAAAAACGGATGATGCCGGTGGACATGATCATGATCACGACCATGAAGTCACAGGTGTTGTCGTCAATGAAAATAATAAAGGAGAATTAAGTCCTATCACCGAAGTATCGGTGTATTGGTTGGACGAACCAAGCAAAAAAGTAAAAACCAATGAAAACGGGGTGTTCAAAATTATGCACCATAAGCCTTTCCGTTTTTTAGTAGTATCGCATGCGAGCATGTCCTCAGATACCCTAGAAGTGAAAAACTTACATGAAGTATTGGTCATTCAGTCTAAGGACAATATGCTGCAAGAAATCGTGGTTTCTAAAAGGCAAAAAACAAATTACATCAACAAACTTTCCCCAAATCGCGTTGAAACTATCACTGCAAAAGAATTATTTAAAGCCGCATGTTGTGATCTGAGCGAAAGTTTTGAAACCAATGCATCCGTAGATGTTGTTTCCAGTGATGCAGTAACAGGGAGCAAACAAATTCAAATGCTTGGACTCAGTGGTATATATACACAATTGACCGTCGAAGGACTTCCAGGACCTCGTGGATTCTCCAGTCCATTGGGACTTAATAGTATTGCAGGCACCTGGATAGAATCCATAAACATCAGTAAAGGTATCGGCTCTGTGGCTAATGGATTTGAGAATATGGCAGGGCAAATCAACGTCGAATTAAAAAAACCACACAACAGTGAAAAATTGTTTTTTAATGCCTATGCCAACAATATGGGCAGAACAGATGTTAACCTTAATCTTTCGCATCATTTCAGCGAAAAATGGTCTGTAGGATTTTTATTGCATGATAATTTCATGTACAATAAAAAAATGAATTATAGTGACAATGGCTTCCGTGATATTCCTGTTGGAAATTTATTCTCCGGGATTAATAGATGGCACTATGAAAATGGCAATGGCATCATTGCACAATTTGGAATCAAGTTCTTACACGACAATCGCGTGGGAGGTCAATTAGATTTCAATGAAAACAGCGATAAGTTTGGCAATACACGCTATGGATTAGGCTTTAATAATCAACGTATAGAAGGGTTTGGTAAATTAGGATACATTTTCCCTACCAATAAACACCGTAGTATCGGATTACAATTATCTGCAAGTAAATACAAGCAAGAAAGTTTCTTCGGCTATAACTCTTACGATAATGATCAGCAATCGCTCTATGCCAATTTACTATATCAAGATATCATCAGCGATGTTACCCATAAATATAAAGTTGGTCTCTCAGTACAACATGATCAATATGATGAAGAATTAATGCGTAGAAATACGAATACAAATTACAGTTATTTATTTGGTCGTAAAGAAACAACGTCTGGAGCCTTTGCCGAGTATACGTTTAGTCCATCGGAGAAATTCGATGCCGTATTAGGGCTAAGGCAGGATTATAACAATTTATACGGTTGGTTTACTACACCAAGAGCCGTATTGCGCTATGAACCTATCCTAGGAACCACCTTTAGAATAAGCTCTGGAAGAGGTCAACGTACAGCCAATATCTTTGCAGAAAACCTTGGTATATTTGCTTCTAGTCGATCCATAAGAGATTTAGGTACCTTGACTGCTGCTGGGCAAGCTTATGGCCTGAAGCCAGAGGTTTCTTGGAACACAGGCCTGACCATTGATCAAAATTTCCAGTTATTTAATAGGGAATCAGGCTTATCCGTGGAACTTTTTCACAGTAACTTTCAAAATCAAGTAGTCGTAGATTTTGAAAACCCACAACAGGTCGCTTTTTATAATTTGAATGGCACCTCATTTTCAAACAGCTTACAAGCAGAATTTCGTTTTATGCCAGCTCCACATTTAGAAGCTCGATTGGCTTATCGAATGTTGGATGTGCAAACAGATTTTGAATCGGGGAGGTTGCAAAAACCCCTTACTGCAAAACATAGAGGTTTTATGAATCTTGCCTATAATACCCACTCGGGATGGAGCTTCGATTACACCTTAAATGTAGTCGGTAAGAAAAGAATCCCCAATACCAGCACGAATCCCCCTGCCTATCAATTGGCAAATGAATCCGAAGCATACGTAACGATGAATGCACAGGTAAGCAAGACATTGGGAAAAAACAAGAATTTTGACATCTATGTAGGTGGAGAAAACCTCAGTAATTTTTATCAAAAAGATCCAATATTAGCATTTGATAATCCATTTGGATCCAATTTTGACACCAATTTACTTTGGGGGCCCATTACAGGTCGAATGTTTTACACCGGTATTCGATACCATATCAAATAAAAAAAGGGGGAATTTAAAATTCCCCCTTTTTTTATCGTATAATTACGCTATTCCAACAATTTTCTTCAATTCCATATGTAAGCGCGCGGTAGGCAGGCCAATCACATTTTCATATGAACCCTCAATTCGACAAATACCAATGCGACCAATCCATTCCTGTATACCGTAAGAACCAGCTTTATCCAATGGTTTATAATGATCTACATAATAGGCTATTTCCTCGATATTGATCGGATTAAACCAAACCTTAGTTTGCTCGACAAATGCATATTGCTGACCTTGATAGCCTATAGCAACAGCGGTGTAAACGGTATGAAAATGATCTTTTAAAGAATTGATTATATACTTCGCTTCTTCTAAATCTATAGGTTTACCAATGACTTTCCCAGTTTTATCCACCACAATGGTATCTGCACAGATGATTAATTTATCTTGATAAACATCCTCATCAAAAGCCGATAATTTAGTTAATGCAATAGTCTTCACAGCTTCTTCTGCAGAGAGCGCAGGGTCAAAATCTTCCTCCGTTTCTTTAACGACAACTTCAAAATCAATATCCATCGATGCCAATAAATCAGTTCTTCTTGGCGATTTTGAACCTAAAATGATTTGAATATTTTTTAATACCTCTTGTATTATCATTATATACTCTTTAGCTGACTATCCAACACCCATTTCCCTTGCATCTTTAACGTCTTTTCAATAATATCCCGAACAACACCCTTACCTCCAGCTTTTGGAGACATATAGTGCGCTATCGCTTTAATTTCTTCCACTGCATCTTGCGGGCAAACCGCCAATTCAACATCCTGCATCACTTCATAATCGGGCATATCATCCCCAACATATAATGCTTGTTCAGAAGAAATACCATGAGTTGCCAAAAGTTCACGCAGCAGCACTCGTTTATTTTGCACAGCCAGGTGAACCTCACTAAGGCCCAATCCAAGCAGCCTACTTTTTACGCCTTCAGACTTACCGCCAGTAATTACCCAGATTTTCAAGCCTACCTTTTCAGCTAGTTGCATCGCGTATCCATCCTTCACATTAAAGGTTCGCAACTGTTCGCCTTGTTCATTCACTAGAACTGTTCCATCAGTCAACACTCCATCCACATCTAGAATGATCACTTTGATATTTTTTAATTTATTAAATAGCATATTATTTACCTTCTTTTCAAAATTAATTAATCTTTATCAGTTAACGACTTTAAAAAGTAATCGGTTACCGACAAACTTTTATCCATAAAAACCCTTAAATCACAGCAATGTCAGAATATAGTTGCACGGGAAACTTTTTGAAGAATATTCTTTGCAGATTTCAAATCTTGCTGTACATTTGTGTCATAATTCGAACAAATAGTAGGATTATTATTCAAAATTGTCTTTTCATAATTTAGGTTTATAATTGGTTAGTATCAAACCCTGGCGCCCATCGCCAGGGTTTTTTTATGCATTATTCTTAACAAAAAATGCCATAATCAGCAAAGTTAAACTCGCTAATTATGGCATTTTATTAATAATAAAATAGTTATTTCTTTTCAGGTCCTTGAGGTTTCGCTATGGATGCTCTCATATCGGTATCCGCTTGTATATTTTGCATTTTATAATAATCCATAATACCCAAGTTTCCATTTCGGAAAGCCTCTGCCATGGCCAAAGGAACTTGAGATTCCGCTTCGATTACCTTCGCTTTAGCTTCTTGTGCTTTAGATTTCATTTCCTGTTCCGACGCCACAGCCATAGCTCTACGTTCCTCAGCACGAGCATTTGCCACTTTCAAATCAGCCTCCGCTTGATCGGTTTGAAGTTTCGCACCCACGTTTTCACCAATATCGATATCAGCGATATCAATAGACAATATTTCAAATGCTGTACCCGAGTCTAAACCCTTAGAAAGTACGGTTTTAGAGATACGATCTGGATTCTCTAATACTTCCTTATGGTCTTTAGAAGAACCGATGGTTGTGACAATACCTTCACCTACACGAGCTAAAATGGTTTCTTCACCAGCACCACCTACTAATTGATTAATATTTGCACGAACCGTAACACGGGCTTTAGCAATCAATTGAATACCATCCTTTGCAACAGCGGCTACTGGAGGAGTATTGATTACTTGTGGATTAACAGATAATTGCACCGCATCAAAAACATCCCTACCCGCCAAATCTATAGCTGTAGCCAATTTAAAATCCAATGGAATATTAGCTTTATCTGCCGAAATAAGTGCTTTTATTACCTTATTCACATTACCACCGGCAAGATAATGCGTCTCAATTTCATTGGTGGTAATTTTTAATCCTGCTTTAGTCGAGGTGATCATTGCATTAGTCACCAATGCTGGGGAAACTTTCCGCAATCGCATAAGCACTAAATTTAATAGACTAATTTTAACATTAGACAGTTGAGCCGTAAACCAAAGGTTTACAGGCAATAAATACAATAAAAAAAAGATGGCAATCACCGAACCTGCGATGATTAAAACCAACTGAATAGATGAATCCATATTTTCGGGTTAAATTATTCGAATGTACTAAAGATGCACAAAATGTTTCAGATTTCAGATGCGGAAATTCGTTTTTGTAAATATTAATTTCTTAAATCGCTAAGCCAGATTTACTACTATTCCATAAAAAATTCAAATAGATTCCATGCATCAATCCGCAACACAACCCCTAGTCATTCATAATCAAATAATTAGCCTCCATATTTTTTTTAAATAAATAAGTCGTGGAAATATGGAAGTTTAAACAAAAATTAACACTTTTGTATTTTAAGGCAGAAAAGTCAAACATTCATTGATCAGGGTTAAAAATGAATGATTTCTACCTATTAGTATTAAATTTTTCTAAAACGCATTTTATAGTAAATTATTGGTTTTTATATTCTGATCATAAAGGCAAGTATCGTTTTAGTACGTTTAATATCATACATATTACCCGACCAACTGAACACACATTTACCTAACTATACCATGGCTGAGTTTAAAACCGCAGAAATGATTCAACTCGATATGAATAAATTCAACTTCCTCAAGTGGCAATTTATAATAAGTATAATAATAGCTTATCTTATCATCATTTTTTCCTATGTCTATTTTTTAGGTAAACAAAAAGAATTTGCAGAAGATATACAAACGTATATGGATGCTGCCCAGGAAAAATTCCACGAAATACAGCAATGGGAAATTGCTGTTCAAAAATTAGCAAAATATAAAACGATTGAAAAAGGAGCTGATCCTGTCGTATTAAATAACATGAATGAGGAAATTCTAAAAAGCTTAAACATTTTAGAAAATCCTAATGCCATCATGGATCAAGCGCCAAAATCTATTGATGCCCTCAAAAGATTCTCTGCAAGCATCGGAGCGAGTCAAACCATACAAAATACGGAAATCAATTTAGATGGCCTCAGTATAGCCAATGACCTTGGTCAAATTATGAATACGGCACATAGTTTCACCAATGACATTATTAATTTAAGAAAAGAGAAGACGACCCTAAAACAAAAAGCCCTCAATACAACAAGATTATACACTGCGTTGCTTGGGATTTTCTCCTTAATAGTTATTCTTTACGTCGTAATTCAAACCTTAAGAATATTAAATTATTTAAGAAAAAGCTCACAAAAAGAACGTGAATTAAATAATACATTAACACATACAACAAACGAATTAGAAAACGTCAATTGGGTATTACAAAACTCTTCGAAAATCCATAATCAAATAAATGGCATCCAAAATGAAGCAGAAATTTCAAAAACTGCGATCAAATCCATCTTTGAAATAATTGAATATTACGCTGCAGCCATCTTTGTACGCAAAATAGATTCCTATGAATTTCAACTCAAGGCTAGCCATGGAATGGAAAACAGAGGCGTTTACAATAAATTCCTATTGGGTGAAGGCTTGTTAGGTACCATTACCGAAACACAAAAACATCAAATCATTCCTATCAGTGATATAAAAAGTATAAAATTATCTACCGCCAGTTTAGATTATGTTGCTGCTGAAGTTATATTATTCCCAGTCATGCATGAAAATTACTGCATTGCGATCATTGAAATAATTGGCAATTTTCAAAAAGACAAAATTGATAGCATCATCGAGTTTCTCGGCAGGGTATCCAGATCCTTGGGTTCTGCATTGAATGCAAGACAAAGTCATGCATTGGTAGAAGAATTATTAGAAGAAACCCAACGTCAAACAGAGGAATTGGAAGCACAACAAGAAGAGCTTCGAATTACCAATGAGGAACTCGTCTATAAAACAAACCTTCTCGAAGCTTCTGAAGAAGAACTTCGCGTGCAACAGGAAGAATTATCACAAGCCAATTTAGAACTCAATGCGAAAGCAGTAGAATTGGAACGTAGAAATTTTGACTTAAATGAAGCTCATTTTATTGTTGAACAAAAGATCAATGAAGTAGAGCAGGCTAGTAAGTACAAGTCAGAATTTATGGCCAATATGAGTCATGAGCTTCGCACTCCACTCAATAGTGTATTAATATTAGCCAAATTATTGCAAGATAATAAAGCCTCAAATCTGACAGATGAACAAGTAAAATATGCCAATGTCATATACAATGCCGGTTCAGATTTACTGCAATTAATCAATGAAATTTTAGACCTTGCAAAAATTGAATCTGGTAAAGTAGAAGTACATCAAGATGTCATATACAGCAAGGATTTCACTCAAAATTTAGAGTCTTTATTCAAAATTATTGCAAAGGAAAAATCCATAAACTTTGCGATTGATATTAATGAATGTCCAGCTAAATTCGTTACCGATGAATATCGATTAGAGCAGGTCATCAAAAACTTTCTTTCCAATGCCTTTAAATTCACGGAGAACAGTGGAAATGTTACTTTAAATGTATTTGAAAAATCTGGAAGTATACATTTTGAGGTCATCGACTCCGGAATTGGTATCCCAGAGGACAAACAATCCTTAATATTTGAAGCTTTCCGTCAAGAAGATGGATCTACAAGTAGAAAATATGGCGGTACAGGACTTGGCTTGTCAATCTCTCGAGAAATTGCTTCTTTATTAAATGGTCGTATTACATTAGAAAGCAAATTAGACCAAGGGAGTAAATTCACGTTAATTATCCCTTATATTTCTGTGATAGAAGAAAGTCAAATCGTAGAAAGTGTAGTTGAATTACTTCCTGCTAAAAAAGCGGTAAGCAGCAGTCCTAGCCCAGCTAGCGAAAGTAAAAAAACGCAAGAGTCAAAAGATAAAGTCATTTTAATTATAGAAGATGACATCAATTTTGCAGATATTTTAAAAGAATTTGCCGAAGAATATGGCTTCAAGGTATTGAATGCTTATGATGGATTGGAAGGGATAGAATTGGCTAAAGCTAAAACTCCGGATGCAATCATTTTAGATGTTATGCTGCCATTGGCCGATGGATGGGAAGTTTTACGAACATTAAAAGCAGAAGAAATTACCAAAAACATTCCAATCCACATGATGTCTGCGGCTTCTTTTGATAAAAAGGATTTTCTAGAGAAAGGTGCCATTGGCTTCATGAGTAAGCCCGTAACCGAAGAAAGCATCTCCTTAGCATTCGATAACATCTCGTTAAGTATTGACAAAGACATCAAAAAGATTTTATTGATCGAAGATCAAGAATTTCAAAGTGATTTAATCAAAAAAGCATTTGCAGAACAAAAAACCAATGTTATTCAAGCTTTCACTATAGAATCTGGATTGAAAAAACTGGAACAGGAAGAAAATTTGGATTGCATCATTCTCGATATTAAACTGCCAGATGGATCAGGATTAGAAATGTTAGACAAAATTAAATCCAATCCGAAATTTGAAAAATTACCTGTAATTATCAATACAGCCTATGATTTGACTATAGAACAAACAGAGCGAATATTGAGACATACGCAAGCCATGGTGCTGAAATCAAGTAAATCCAATAGTAGATTGATTGATGAAGTTAATTTATTCTTAAACAAAGTTTCTACGCCAGCATACAAACCAATCCGTAATCCGGAAAAAATTGATGCACAAGAACATTATGGAACAAACATTTTAGACAATAAAGTTGTACTTATTGCAGACGATGATATGCGAAATGTATTTGCACTATCCTCCTCGCTGGAACAATACAATATGAAAATTGAAATTGCGAATAATGGTCGTGAAGCTGTGGAATTAGTAAATAACCCAGACAAGCACTTTGACATCGTGTTAATGGATATTATGATGCCTGAAATGGACGGATATGAGGCTATTCAAGAAATTAGAAAAAACAAAAAGCACAATAATTTACCAATATTAGCAGTTACAGCTAAAGCAATGAAAGGAGATCGCGAAAAGTCGATCGAATTAGGGGCAAATGATTATGTGAGTAAACCGATAGATTTAGATAAATTAGTATCATTAATGCAAGTATGGCTCAGCTAAAAGGCACCTATGACATATCCTTTATCGAAATCGAAGAAATAGTATTCTTATTAAAGAATGTTTCC
>Ga0233369_1000669_pt1 | contig 13169 bp, 10 predicted proteins | sample ElkDunMinimDraft_26_FD_191537 | JGI IMG/M metagenome (GOLD analysis project Ga0233369, IMG submission 191537) | Fecal eukaryotic communites from dung pellets of Tule Elk in California, USA - Elk Dung D16 | ecosystem: Host-associated > Mammals > Digestive system > Large intestine > Fecal | place... | reverse complement strand
ATCCAGAATTTGAATACAAGCTTCATAATAACTATCAGAAACTGTTTTTAGAAAACAACAATGAAGAAATCATTTTTGCCTACATGGCTGGCTCTAGTACCAATGCCATGGAAGCTGCTAATGGTCCTTCAGGTTATGGCGGCTGGTGTGGTCTATCCCCAACACAAGAAATGGTGGATGCCTATGAAATGAAAAATGGTGTGGCTCCATTTTTAGAAAATGGCAGTATAAACCCCTTGTCAGGCTATGATGCTGCTAATCCTTATGAAAACAGGGATCCAAGATTTTACGCCTCCATCTTGTATAATGGTGCCAATTGGCAAGGAAGAGCGGTAGAATCTTTTGTAAATGGCAAAGATGGTATAGCCATCGGTGCGCACACAAGAAGCCAAACGGGTTATTTTCTAAAGAAATTTTTAGATGAATCATTAGTCCTAAATGGTCCACAACGCCGATCGGCTACTTGGAATCTTTTCCGATTAGGTATGGTAATGTTGGATTTTGCAGAAGCAAGAAATGAATTTTCAGGCCCTGACAATGAAGTATATGCCGCTGTAGATGCTATTCGTTCACGTGCAGGAATGCCAGCTCTCCCGGAAGGATTAACCCAACAGGAAATGAGAAAGAAAATCCATCAGGAACGCTTAATTGAAGGTGCATTTGAGGATTATAGATTTTGGGATGTACGACGCTGGAAAGAAGGAGTTGCTCTATTTGGAAAGCCTATCCATGGAATGCGGATTACGAAAATAGGCAATACCCTAAACTATGAGCGTTTACAAATTAAGAACAGAGTTTTTGATGATAAAAGACACTTATTCCCTATTCCACAATCAGAAGTTAATAAAAACAAAAATCCAATACAAAACCCCGGATGGGATCTATCTAACTAAGACGTTATAATCATGAATAATCTATTAAAGCATATCAAAAAATACACGGTAAAAAGCTTGTTTATTATCAGCTTTTTAACCATTAATTCCTGTGCAGAAGAAGAGGCGATTGCTCCTTGTGTTTCTCAATTTTATTATGAGGGAACACCATTTCGACAAGGAGATAATTTGGTAATTACACCCAAATTTGAATCAGGAGAGGAAATAGCTGGTGAATTTACCTCCACCGAAGGCCTGGTAATCTTAGACAAACAAACTGGTCAAGTGGATGTTGGCGCTAGTGTTCCTGGCGTGTATACCGTTAGGAAAGCAATGATTGGAAATCCAGGTTGCGGAAATCGAATTACCCTAGGTGTCATTGCGATCCTTCCACCTCCAGCGGTCTTCAATTTGGCTGAAAGCATGTCCGGTTGGGGACTTTCAGGAGCCAGCTTTCTCGATAATACCGATAAGAAAGAAGGCGAATCGTCCATAAAAACGAAGGTTGATGGTCTCGTTATTATGCAACATAATCTTGCCACGCCTTTAAATGCTAAGGTTGGAATTGCGCAAGGCGAGCTACACTTCTGGTTGTATATTTCAGATCCAGATCAGTTAGAGCCAAATGCAAGTATAGGTCAGATAGAACTTACAAGTTCTGGAGAGCCCGATAAAGAAGAGCTTACTTGGGTTATTATTCCTAGCAATTTTAATTTAAAAGCTGGATGGAATCAGATGAAATTAAAGTTTAAAGATGCAGGAGTAACCGGTGGAAATATAGACCTTAATGCGATAAAGTTTTTTAGACTCTATATGTTCCCCAAAGAGGGGGCACAAACATTAACAGTTGGTATCGATGATATGAAAATCTTGGCTGAGTCTTAAAAAAATAAATTACTTTAGAATAATTTGCTTCGAAATATCAGAACGCTTGTAGTTTAACAAAGTGCTCTTATTTCAAGCAACTGATTACTTAAAAAAAGCTTCTCTGTTCTAGAGAAGCTTTTTTGTTCTACATTTTTCGAGCTGTTGTTAGTCCCTGCAACCGTCCTTATGAAACCTTACGCGTTTCAGCGATAAAATACTTCCCCCTAGGTACACCTGAAAGGCATTGTTACAACAATATGCACTAAAACAACAAGCAACTAACCTTATAGTACAAAATGAGACAAATTAGTTTATATTGATCAAAAGAGTGTGCGAACAATATCCTATTGATTAAATGGATTGTTAAAAATTAACATTCAATTAATAATAATCATTATCTTCGGAAAATTTTTAAAAACACAACGGTAAAGAATCATATTTAAAACACAAAAACCCACTTAATACATGAAAATAAGGGGGTTGACGAAATTGCACAAACAATTCTTTCGACAAACCGTTTTCTATAAAATCAGTAGAATAGAAAATTTATTAATTATAAAAATCACATAAACTAATTTATATGTTTCCAGAAATATCCATCGTTGTACCCTGTTATATGCAAGGGCAATATTTGGAAGAATGTTTAGATTCTGTTTTAAACCAAAATTTTACAGATTGGGAATGCATCATTGTCAATGATGGAAGTACAGATGAAACGGATCGAATCGCGAAGGAATGGCTTTTGAAAGACAGTAGATTCATTTACATCAAACAAAAAAATCAAGGAATATCTAGCGCTAGAAATACAGGTTTGCAAACGGCAAAAGGAAATTGGATTCAATTTTTAGACTGTGATGATTTAATAGAGAAAAATAAATTACTCGCCTCCTCAAAATTCTTTGATCAAGATATTGATCTTATTTTATCCGGCTATCGATATTTTGAAAGTTTTGAAGGCCCTAAATTTACTAGGATTATTGGTAGAAACAATTTTTTACCTGAAGTCTGCATCGATCGGACAGATCAAACAGATCGATTAGCCTTATTTTTTGAAAAGAACCCATTCGTAATTAGCTCACCCCTATATAAAGCTTCAATATTTAAAGAAATTGGAGGTTTTGACGAACGGCTTTCCGCTCTTGAAGATTGGGAATTTAACTTAAGATGTGGTATAAACGGATATGTTATGCAACATATAGGCTATTTACCGGAAACAAAAACCCTAATCAGATTACATCAATCTAGTCTTATGCGCAATAATAAAGTGATGGACATAAACTTAACCAAGTTTAAGCAAATCCTTGAGCAAGAAGATCAATATAAAGAGAAATACCAGCTCTTTAAAAAAAGTAAAAACCAAGGTGAAAAGAAATCAATAAAGGAAGTATTGTTTATGATCATCCCCCCTATCCTCCTACTTTTTTATCGAAAATTTACCCAAAAAAATATTAAAATTTAGGAACTCTTCTCCTTGATCTGCAAGAATTAGGATAGCTCCATTAGAAAAGCGTAATCCAGCAAAGGTCTAAAATGCTATGAGTTTAACTTAGATAGTGGTTTTTATTATGCTAATTCAACTCATATTGATCCAGCATCTGATGAATTTCCTCTTTAGAATTAAACATCAGCGCATCTAATATAGATAAGCCAGGTTCAAAATTACGGTTGTCTTGTTTATACGCTTTCAATTTTATGGAATGAAAAAATATGCCAACATCCGCTCGATGATACTTCTCCCGATTGTAGAAATTCAATCCACCAATCGGATTAACATACGTCAATTTTCTTCCTAAGGATTTGCATATATTTAAACACCAATCATCAGCCTCTTGAGGTTGATCAATTTGTAAATCCATTTTTGTAAACACAGAAATTTCCCTAGGCATATTTAAGTAATTACAAAGTTCTATAAGAATATGCTTATTCAGGGAAGTGATGTCCTCAAAATCTTTGGAGAAGATCCCTTTTATAAAATCAATAGTTTGTTGATAATAAGGCGCCACTCTCTTATAAACCTCTAATTGAGCTAATATTTTCTCTTTCCACGGCTTTGAATTATCAATTAAACAATCTTTAATTAAACTCCGACTTCCATTGGTTTTAATCAAAGGAACTTGAATATACAGCCAACCTTCATGTTGTTTAATTATCCGATTTCTTTCAATCCATCCTCGATTAATGAATTGAACACTATCTAATAAAATAAATCGATCGGTATGTTTGATTAAACTTATATACCCTAAATAAGGAAAAAAATAAGGCTGAATAATCCCAATCTTCTCTCTAAATTTCATTTCTTAACGTGCAAAATTTATTTTCTAATTGTTAATTCTCTCGGCTGTCTATTTAAAAACAAACTTATATTTTAAAAATCATAAAAGACCATTACCTAACACAGCGGTTATGGAAGCTCTATCAATTCTTGACAAAAAATAAATTTAATTGGAAACAACTCGGTTCTGGTCGAGTATCCAAATAATTGGTTTAATTTTAATAATAGTTATGAGTGTAAAGCTATTAAGTTATTCCAAAAAATAAAAATTTATTAGTTGAATTTCACTGAAAATTACCACATCGAGCACTTAAATTAATATTCAATGTATTTTATTGAAACAAAAAGAAAAAAAATTGGACTTATTGACGAATATTAATGATGGAATTCTATATTTACATGACCAATTATGAATAAAGAAATATTCCTATTCAAACCATGGATGTGTAGCAATTGAATTACATTCCAGACAATAATATTTGTTGTCGTCATTAATAACTTACAATCTTACATTTTACTTTTCATATAAATGAAGTTTGCGCTATATTCATGCTGGCTTATCCAAAAACGGATGCCATTATTCCTTACCAACCCATAATCATGAAAGTAAAAATCATAGTTGAAGCTGGTTTAACTGGTAATCCATTTAATGGACACTTTAATTATTGCAAAAGTCTGAGTCAGGCTTTAGGAAGATTATTTAGCAAAAAATATAGCTTTTATTTTCTTCGCATGAATCATAATCATGTATTCAAAGTTGACAGCCCGATCAACTTAATTTCCTATCGCTGGTACACTTATTTGTACCGACATTTGTTTAAATTCCAAATTTGGCACATAACTTATCAATTAACGGATTTATTACCCTTACAAAAAGATTCAAAAATTGTATTAACCATACATGATTTAAATTTTTTAAAAGAAAAAACAGCAGCTGAAATCGCGAAAGATTTAGCTATTCTCCAATATAATATTGATATATCTACTAAAATTGTTGCAATATCCCATTATGTAAAAACAGACATTGAAAGATATTGCGATTTAAATGGAAAGTCTGTTAAAGTTATACACAATGGCTGTTCCATTGATCCCGAAATCATTAATCAATTAGATCAAGACAAGTATTTCACCAAGGGCAATTATATATTTAGTATAGGTGTTATCGCTCGCAAGAAGAATTTCCATATTCTACCCTATTTATTATTGGGAAATAACCTACACCTTGTAATTTCAGGTTTTATCCAAGATGAAACGTACCATAGTCAAATTCTACGCATTGCAGAACAATTAGGTGTTAGTGATCGAGTACAGCTTACAGGTCCAGTTACTGAACTAGATAAATATAGGTTATATCGCGATTGTTCTTTATTTGCTTTTCCATCCTATGCAGAGGGCTTTGGATTACCTGTCGTGGAAGCCATGAGATTTGGTAAAAAAACATTACTGTCTAAACATTGTTCTTTACCAGAAATAGGTGGTGATTTTGCGTATTATTTAGAATCAGACGATGCAGAATACTTAAAAAATTTCGCATTAGAAGAACTTCCAGCGCTTTTAAACAGGCCAACTGATGAACAAGCCATAACTGCTTGGTCTCAACAATTTAATTGGGATAAGGCCGCTTCTGAATATGAGGAAGTTTATCAACAAACTATCCAAGATTCTTAACCGATAAAAGTATGAAACAAATTAACTTAAGACATAAAGTAGAGAGTCTGCTAAGAATATTGGTGAAAGGCACCTATGAAAACTTAAAATACAGACGGAACCACATTTTAAAAACCTATCGTGAAAAACCTGTGGAAAAAAACCTATATGTTTCCTTTACCACCTATGGGCCGAGGGTACATATTTTCGAATATACCGTTCTATCCATACTAGCGGGGAGTATACTGCCCGAAAAAATATTAATTTATGTCCCAAAAGGATTTAAAGATCTGCTCTATGCCAAAACAGACTCCATCTTATTGGATCATCTGGAATTGGGAATTATAGAATTAATTGAAATGGAAGAAGATTTAGGTTGTCATAGTAAATATTTTTATGCCTTTAAGGCTTATGGTGATCAGAAAGATATTGTAATTTGTGATGATGATGTTGTATACTATGTGGATTGGTTAAAAGATCTTATTCAAGGTAAACATAACCATCCAGATTTCGATGTTTTTGCCTATAAAGCCGTACAAGTTTATCGTACAGATGACGCCATAGAACCATATGACAATTGGTTTCATTTAACAAGAAACCAGCAGGAAGGAAAAACATTATATGCAGAAGGTGTAGGTGGCGTACTATTCTTAAAAAACAAATTGACCAAGGAGGTGTTTAATAAAGAAGTATTTATGAAAATTACACCTAAAGCAGATGACGTTTGGTTATGGTTTTGCACTTATTACAATAAGTTAAATGTGAAATATATAAGCCCAAAAAATAACACAAAATTATTGTACGTTATTCCAGATTCTCAAGTGGTTAATTTATGGAGCGACAATACCAGTTTAAAAAGAAATGATATTTATGTAGCAAACTGCAATACGTATTTTAAAGAACAATTAAATTTTGAATTAATGCCGCTTATCCCATTAGCCCCTGAATCTCATAATATGAATAAAGAATAGTTATCAGAATAGTTTGGTCAATTGACTCGTTGCTATTATTTTTTGAACGCCACCTAAAATATGCTATGAAACAATCCATTAAACAATTTTTAAATAAATATCCATCAATTACGGAAAAACTTAAACGTGCAAAATATTATTTAAATAAAACAAACCGGTCTTCTTCAAAACAAATACATGGAGTAGACAATATTTTCGAGATTCATCCATCCGCTATCCTTAAAAATTGTACGATAGATGTGGAAGGAGACCATAATCGAGTTATCATTAATGAAAATTGTCGTCTGTATGAGGTGAAAATTTACATCCGTGGGAATCACAATTTGATCGTTTTAGATTCAAATGTTACCTATCAAAGTGGTTTACTTTGGGAAGTGTGTAACCATGGCCGTATTAGCATTGGAGAAAATACAACGATAGAAGAAAATGTAAATTTTCAAATTGCAGAGGATCATTTAACGATAGCAGTAGGTCAGGATTGTATGTTTAGCAGCAACATTTTTATTTGGCCACAAGATTGGCATCCAATTAATAACATGAACCGAGATCGAATCAATCAAGGAAAAAGTATAAGCATAGAAAATCATGTTTGGGTAGGTTATGATGTCAAAATACTAAAAGGTGTCATAATCGGAAGTAATAATATTATTGGCACCAATGCCTTAATAACTAAAAGTTTTGAAGAAGAACATGTTATTATCGCCGGAAACCCCGGAAAAATAACGAAAAGAGACATCCATTGGGAACGATAATTTGCTATTGCTGGATAAGCCTTTTTCCATAGATACACTTTAGAGATCCTGGTTTTACACAATCCAAGCTGCTGGGAAAATCATACGGATAAATAAGTCTTATAACTTTCGGAAATCTTCAATTCGATGGAAGGTTAAATAATTTGCATCATGATTGTTTTTCGCCTTTTTATTCCCATCAAAATAGGCCGTTCTGGATAAGAATATCAGATCATCATTTTCGATTAGCCAATCTACATATTGAAACCCATGATAGATGACATCCTCATGTTCCAATATAATTTTCACATCTACCCAATCGGTTAAATCTTTAGATTTTCGCAGCATTAGCACATTTCTAAAGGTACTTGGACTCCGGTTTGGAAATTGTTTAGCATATTTTTCAGGGATTACATTCACAAGGGTATAATACATTGCTGAAGGCTCATCGTATTTGATCACAAATTTCTTGCTTCCTCCAGGAAATTCTCGGAAACCCGTAGACTCATCAAAACTCAGTTGCTTACCATCTTTGCTAAGCTTAAGAAAGGCGGCCTTCTCTTGCTGCGTTGAACGATCGTCTACCCGCAAAATATTCCACAACTGCTGATCCTTCCCGACTACAAAATTGCCTTCTAACCAGCCTCCAAAGTTTCCACTAAGATAGTGCGATTGATATGGAACAGCGTTGGACACTTGCCAAGATTTCGCATTCAATAAATCGGCATTTTCATCAGCACTCATCACCATTGCAGCATATCGCTTTCCCCATTCCAACACGGGTCCATGAGCCGTTTCCATTGGTCTCCATAACCGACCAGCATAGGATACGACAGGCATGGGTGCACAATGAAATTCACCTGTTAATAAAACGCCATTTTCTCTATTGGTAGGTTGAGTCCAGGTTTTCCCAGCATTGCTCGATTTACGAATCAATACCGTCCCATGATGCCGATCTGGCCCTAAAAAATACAAGTCTCCTTGATGCACAAACAAAGAACTCCAAAAAGCTCCTTTTATCGTGCTTACCTGTTTCCATTTTTTCCCTTGATCTTTGGAAATAAAAATTCGGCTTTCAGCTTGCTGCCATTCGGAACTTTGAGGCCCAAAAAAGTCGTGAGATGCCACATAATCCCCATTGGGCATAACAACTAAACTAGGCGATCCAATGTATTTCTGTTCATCAACAGCACTAAAGCAAACGACATTTCCAGGCACTTTTTGGCTAAAACCATAAATAGGCATCAGGCATAAAGTCAGGCAAAAAATTGATTGTATCACGGTTTTCATAGGCATTTTTGGGCAAAAATATTTCTTGATAAAGAACTTGATCGTTAAACAAAAATAAAAAAAAGGAGCGTTGTTTTATTTAAAATACCGCAGGAAAATTAACTAAAGCAATCCATTTCATCGCCAACAGATTGCCCTAGTTTTCCCTTATATTTTGTAGCATTTTAAAATGCCCATAGCTGAAAAAACTTTTTCCCCCAGCGATTACATTCAAACAGCATTCGAGTTGTACGCAAGAATTATTTTTTATTGCATGAAATGCGGATCATCATTGGATCTCAATCGCATTTTACCCTGTGAGATCCATTGATGATCTGTAAGAGATCCGAAGAAGATCCGAAGAAGATCAGTTTCAAATTCCAGATTACGACACTCTTTTCCTTTTTTTATTAAGGTTTTGATTGAATGAATCATCAGGCTGCATGGAAGAATTTATAGATTAGTAGCTTACCCCCGCTTTCCAAACATGAACAAGTGATAAACTGTCTGAAATATGGACAGAAGGGTCACCATCGACCAAAATTAGATCAGCACGTTTACCCACTTCAATAGATCCTCGGTCTAACAGATTAAAAGCATTTGCCGGAACAGAGGTTGCTGCTTTTAAGGCTTCCAAGTTTGATAAGCCCGCTTTCACCAATAATTGCATCTCATGATGCACACTGACACCATGCGCCAAGCCTCCTAATTGTGGAACTGGAACAGAAACATCGGTACCTGCTAAAATTGGTACACCTGCTTGATGTAAATCCAAAACATTGCAATAATTATCTTCCATATTTCCTTGTGGAAACGTTTTAAAGCAAGAACACATCGTGTCCATCCAAAGGGGATCTAACTTTGACCGCACCCGATGATCAAACGCCATTTCTGAAGCATCTTTACCGATAATTGATGAATTTAAAACTAAACAAGGTATCACAAATATATTTCGTTCAGCGATCGCATCAATAAGTTTAGCTGTCCAATCTGGTCGATCGATAAATAAATGTGCAAGCCCATCGACTCCAATTCGAACAGCTGTCATCGCCGCCTCAGCAGTTAAAACATGTGCAATAACCAACATGTTCAATCGATGTGCTTCATCTACCGCAACACGCATTACTGCTTCACTAATCATTGGCAATCCAGGACAATTCATAACTTTTCCATCCTCAATCATAATTTTGAAATAATCGGCTCCGTTTTCAAACTGTCGTTGTACAAACCGTATCGCTCCTTCCGCAGTAGTGATGTCCAAGCCGTTTTCGGCATCTTCCTCTTCCTGACGATGTGCTTCCAGAAAAACTTCACGTTCTGCATCTGTCATTTTTTCCAGCTCTGCCAAAACAAAATCTGGAATTCCATCCCCTTTTGGAATCAATTCGTCCGGATGGCCTCCTGGAGCTGTTAATGCCATTCCCGCGGAACGAACGTCTGCGATATCATCCCTGTTTTTCAGTTGCTCCACACGACCTTTCTTTGTAAAACCACCCATCATTTCCAGTTCGGTGGTTACGCCGAATTTTAACGCATTTCGCAAACTATCTACGGAAGTATGCGTATGAGCATCAAACAATCCAGGTAATAATGTCTTCCCTGTGCCATCGATAACCTCCCCCTCAACTGCCTGATGCGTTGAAATCGCTGTAATCAATCCTTCTTTAAAAACTACCGTGATCTTTCTTCGCATCGTATAACCATCAAATAAATTGACGTTCGTAATGCTTATCGGATTTCTTTGTGTTGTTTTCATTTTATATTCCTTTAATTAATAAAGCTAGCGCCCATTTAATGCTGAACTATACGGACAAAATTAATGATCAAAACTGCAATAAATACGTATATTAGTCCTAAAAATAGTCTTATCCGACATAATTTATGTGATATAGGCCTCCTTACTTTTAACCCAGAATTGCTATGATATTTACCTACCATACAGGATTTGAATCGTTAACTTTTCTTGAAAAATTAGCTCAAACTTTAGAGTGCCCATTACATAATCAGGAAATTATACTGCAAGAAAATATAGGTTTTGGTAGAATCAAAGGGTATAAATTTGCTTCTTCTTATAAGGTACTTAGTCTACAAGTGAATCCCAAAGAGCCATTTATAATAAGAAGAATTGCAGACCCACTTCAAGAGCATAACATCAGCTTTTCATTTTTTGAAGTTCCAACAAACCCGGAGAACAATACATTAACCAGGCATGAACAAAGAAGGCTTTCTTATGTCAAAATCACTACGGCCAATATTGATTATGAGGTTCTGTTCAAAAATGCTGTTTCACAACGAATGTTGGTAATTACCATCAATCCAAAAGAGTTAAGTTTATTGCTTTCAGAAATAGACCAGGAGATTCTCTTGCCCCAAAACAAAACCTACTATTACGAAGAAGATCTAAATCCAGCTATGCAACAAGTCCTGCAAGAAATTTTTGAAAATAACATTCCCAAGGAATTGGGAAACTTATACGTGGATATGAAGGGGAAAGAGTTGTTATTTTTAGTTTTTCAAGGATTAATTAAAAGAGATCAATTAAAAACCTATGCCATTCACCCGAAAGACATTAAATCCATCTACCAAGTTAAAGAAAGAATACTAGAAGATTTGAGTGTACAACCAAGCTTGCTATCCTTATCCGGATTGGCTCAAATGAGCGAGACCAAGTTGAAAAGGCTTTTTAAGCAAATATTTGGCTTTAGCATTTACGATTATTACCTCAAAATGAGAATAACAGAAGCTTCTCATTTAATCGCCGTGGAAGGCCTTTCCGTGAGTGAAGCAGGATATCGGATGGGATTTCTGAATTTAAGTCATTTTTCTAGGTTGTTTGACCGATATATGGGTATTAAACCAAAAAAATATGCCTTAAAAACTGGAAACCATGTTAAACACGTTTCTTAAATTATACCTTTTGAGCTATGGGTAGCTGCAAATCAAGAACCTCGTTGAGTTGTTTTACAAAATAACTCGCCAAAAATGCTGTTTCTTTTTCCATAGGTTGGTGAATAAAGAAATAACAATTGGATAAACCGATGGACCTCCAATACTTAATAACCGCTACCCAAGCATCTAATCGTTCAAAATCAACCGCTGTATTGGTCGCTACAAAACGAATAAATGCAGTAGGAGTGGTTAATCGCATATGTAAAATATCGCGTCGACCTGGAGTATCCACGATCATATTTGTCATATGGGTATCTTGCAAGAGTTGGAAATAGTCGGCTGAAATATCGGCATTAAACCAGGCTTCATTTCTAACTTCAACTGCCAAAGGAAATCCTTTGGGAAAATGATGCAAAAAATGAAATAAACGTTCAAAAAGCTTGGGTTTGAAATCTTCTCGCAATTGTAAAAAGGCCATACCTAACTTATCTTCGAATAAAGCCGTCGTATCCACAAATTGAAGAACCTTTTCATCGGTATTCAGGAGTCGACTATAATGGCTTATCGATTGCGGCAGTTTAGGGAAAAATTTGAATCCATCTACCGTCCTTTCAGACCAACTGATTACCTGCTCTTTGCTCGGTAAGTGATAAAATGTAGTATTAAATTCTATGGCATTAAACTGTTCAGAATAATACTGTAGATCGTCTTTGGTGCCCCTGGGGTAAAAGCCTTTTAAATCCGCCCTACCCCATCGCGCACATCCAACATATAATTGAAATACTTGATTGCCCTTCGTTCCTTGGAGAAGCGCTATAGTTTCTCTTTTAGTTTCTGGCAATGTAAAATCTATACCTGAACTGTCTACTACTTTTCCAAATTTCATTTTGTAATTATGCTGATTAAAGATCAGCTATGATAACAAAAATTTAATGAAGTTAACAAGCAGAGGGCTAATTATTTGTTAAAAGTTCTCACTTCAATTTGCACATCTTTTGGCGTTAAACTACTTAGATATACATATATAGATTCCAAATCTTCATCCGTCATTCCTCCATACATTGCCCAAGGCATTGGAGAATTTAATTCATTCGGTTTGACATGGATTGCCCTAGCATTACTATCTGCTAAAGATTTAAATTTATTGACAAAAAACTCTTTGGTCCAAGATCCAATTCCAAATTTCTTATGAAAAGTAATATTTGGTGCTCGTATGATTCCTGCTGGTTGCAAAAACTCCATACCTCCTCCATATTCACTACCTTCTACAATATTTCCTTTGTCCGTTTTACTGTGACAATCTATACAGCCAGCCGCATTAATTAGATAGGCTCCATATAATACGCTGTCCCCAGTTGCAGGTTTCGTTTGATGATTTGCTGGTCCAGGACCTAAGCGATTAAGGATGTTAACTGGAAAATCCAATTCAGGTGCAGGCACATCATTTTCCACTTCTTTTAAGGTTCTTATATAGCTGATGATAGAATAAATATCTTCTTTATCCATTTGACCAAATCGATGGTAAGCCATAAGTGGAAATAATGCACGACCATCTTTTCCTACGCCAGAGGTTACAGCACGGTAAATTTCCCCATCTGTCCAGGATTTTAATCCATAAGGCGTTAAATTGCTGGAATAGATCGTTCCTGGA